>Ga0123333_10002476_pt1 | contig 18735 bp, 16 predicted proteins | sample BioC12SIPDNA_3_FD_89957 | JGI IMG/M metagenome (GOLD analysis project Ga0123333, IMG submission 89957) | Anaerobic biogas reactor microbial communites from Washington, USA - Biogas_R2_B C12 SIP DNA | ecosystem: Engineered > Bioreactor > Anaerobic > Unclassified | place: Washington, USA... | reverse complement strand
TCCACCCTTGCCCTGTCCCTTGCCCTGGCCCTGGGCGGGGCGCCCGCTGCCGCCGCCGAGCCCACTGCGTCCGCTCCTACGGTGCAGATCCAGCAGATCCGCAACGCGACCCTGAAGCTCGAGTACGCCGGGCGTACCTTCCTGGTCGACCCGATGCTGGGCGCCAGGGGCGCCTACCCGGGCTTCAAGGGCACCTACAACCAGCACCTGCGCAACCCGCTGGTCGAGCTGCCGATGCCGGCCGCCGAGGTCATGCGCGGGGTCGATGCGGTCGTCGTCACCCACACCCACCTGGACCACTGGGACGGCGGCGAGCACGCCTTCGTGCCCAAGGATCTCCCGATCTTCGTCCAGCACCAGGCCGACGCGGAGCAGGTCCGCGGCCAGGGCTATCGCGACGTGCGCGTGATCGAGGGCAGCGCGGAGTTCGAGGGCGTGCGCCTGACCCGCACCGGCGGCCAGCACGGCACCGACGCGATGTTCGCGGTCGAGCCTGTCGCCGGGCTGCTGGGCCAGGCCATGGGCGTGGTCTTCCAGGCCCCGGGCGCGGCCACCGTCTACGTGGTGGGCGACACCACCTGGCATGGCGAGGTGGAGCAGGCGCTGGCCGCGTTCAAGCCGGACGTCGTCGTGCTCAACACCGGCGACGCCCGCGTGCTCGGCTTCACCGGCTCGATCATCATGGGCCGCGACGACGTGCTGCGCGCTGCCCGCGCCGCGCCGGGGGCCGCCATCGTCGCCACCCACATGGACGCGATCAACCACATGACCCTGTCGCGCGAGGTGCTGCGCGACCACGTCCGGCAGAACGGCCTCGAGGACCGCGTGCGGGTGCCGGCGGATGGGGAAACGATGGCCTTCTGATCCTTCCACGGCTCCCCCCGGGACCATCGATTCGGGGGACGGGGCCGGATGATCCCCCGCTGCCCCACCAATGAACGATGGTGCGCCCGCCACGGGCCCCTATCATTGCTCCCCCTCCCCACGGACTTCGGCCCTCCATGGCCTTCGATGCCTTTGCCCTCGCGCTGGTCATGCTCGCGCTGGGCATGCTGTTCGCCCGGTTCCGGATGTTTCCCGACGGTGCCGCGGACACGCTGAACCTGGTGGTGCTCTACGTCTGCCTGCCGGCGGCGATCCTGGTCTACGTGCCGCGCCTGCGCTTCGATCCGGCGCTGGTGGGCCTGGTGGCCGTGCCGTGGCTGCTGGCGCTGGCCGCTTGGGTGGCGCTGCGCCTGCTGGCGCCGCGCATGCGGCTGCGGCGCGACGAGCTGGGCGCGCTGCTGATGTGCACGATGCTGGGCAATACCAGCTTCATCGGCTATCCGATGATCCAGGCCCTGCTCGGCGACGAAGCGCTGCCGTATGCGGTGGTCTACGACCAGTTCGGCACTTTCGTGATGCTTTCGACCGTGGGCCTGGTGGTGCTGGCGCGCTACGGCGGCGAACACCCGCCCGGCGTGCGCGAGATCGCGCTGCGGATCGTGCGCTTCCCGCCGGTGTGGGCGCTGGTGTTCGGCCTGACCCTGATGCCGGAACAGCCGCCGGCCTGGATCGCGACCGCGCTCGGCCAGCTGGCGTCGGTGATGCTGATGCTGGTGATGCTGGCGGTGGGCATGACCATCCAGCTGCGGCTGCCGCGCGACGAACTGGGGCCGCTGGCGCTGGGGCTGTCGCTGAAGCTGGTGCTGCTGCCGGCGCTGGCCCTTGGGTTGGCGCTGGGCTTTGGGCTGCAGGGCGACATGCGCCAGGTGGCGGTGCTGGAGTCGGCGATGCCGACCATGGTCACCGCCGCGGCGCTGGCGATCTCGCACGGGCTGGCGCCGCGGCTGGCGGCGGCCCTGGTGGGCTACGGGATCGTGCTGGCGATGGCCACGCTGCCGGCCTGGCGGTTCGTGCTGGACCGGCTCGGGAGCTGAGGCGATCCGGACTGAAGGAGCGGCTTGAGCCGCGACCGGGCGGGGCCGCACGTCGACGGAGGTGGATTGCCGGGTCGCGGCTGAAGCCGCTCCTGCACGGGGGCCGGGCTTGTCGGGGCCGGAAAAACGGAACAGGCCCCGCCGCAGCGGGGCCTGTGTCGAGACGCGGCGATGGCGCCGGTCAGAAGCGGTACTGGGCCGACACGCCGTACAGGTTGGCGCTGCCGTCGAACGGGCCGACGATGCGGCTGCCGCTGGAGGTGATGTCCACGCGCGGGTCGTCCGGCTTCAGGTGGCTGAAGGCGAAGTTGACGTCGAGCTGGTCGCTGACCGCCCAGGTGGCGCCGATCGAGTACCAGCGACGGTCGTCGTCGGGCAGGCGCGGGGTCCGGTGCACCAGGCTGGTCGGGGTCTGGTCGTCGGCGATGCCGCCGCGCAGGGTCCAGCGGTCGTTGAGCTTGTACTCGGCGCCCAGCGACACGAAGGTCGAGTCGCTCCACTCGAACGGCTCGACCGCGTCCGGATCCGGGTTGTCGAACTCGATGCGCACCTCGCGCAGCGACGACCAGCCGGTCTCGGCGAAGGTCGCGGCCAGGGCGAAGCGGTCGTTGACCTGCCAGTGGGCGCCGATCGACAGCACCGACGGGGTGGTCAGGTTGGCGCCGCCAGGGCCGTCCTGGAAGAGCGGGGCGGTCATCGGGCTGGCGCCGAACACGGCCGCGACGTTGCCCGGCACGGTCCAATCGGCGCTGCCGCGCAGTTCGTAGTCGATCTCCGAGCGGTAGCTCACGCCGATCGAGACGTTGTCGGTCGGGCGGAAGTGCGCGCCCACCAGCCAGCCAAAGCCGGTGTCGTCGCCCTGGATCTCGACGAAGCCGTCGGCCGCCTGCGGCTGCGCGAACGGCAGCGGGCGGGTCTGCGGGTTGGAGTAGAGCAGGGTGCCGAAGTCGACCGAGCGCGACAGGGTCACGTCGGCGCGCGAGACGATCACGCCCAGGCCGACCGAGAAGCGGTCGCTCAGGTCGAGGGCGCCCGACAGCGCCAGGTCCACGATCTGCACGTCGGAGGTGTGGGCGAAGTAGCGGCCCACCCAGTTGTCGTCGTACTCGGTCTTGAGGCCGAACGGCGCGCTGATCATCGCGCCCAGGGCCACGCCGTTGTCGAGCTTGCGCACGTAGGAGATCGCCGGGACCGGGGTCACGTCGCCGGCGTTGCCGCCGTTGCCGCCGCTCATCGGGCGGCCGAAGGCGTCGGTGGCGGTGCCTTCGAACTCGTAGTTGAGGTCGATCGCGGTAACGTCGGCCTGGAAGGTGCTGCCTTCGAACTGGGTCATCACCGCCGGGTTGTTGGTGACCACGGAGGCGTCGCCGGCCTTGGCAGCGGTGCCGGCGAAGGACATGCCCTGCGACTTGACGCTGTTTTCCTTGAGCTGGAAGCCCGCGGCATGGGCGCCCGGGGCGAAGGCGAGCGCGCCGGCGATGCCGAGCGCCAGGAGCGTGACATGGGGGGTGATTCGCATTGCGGACTCTCTCTAGCGGAGTTGAGGGGTGTCAGCCGCGCCGCAGCGTCGCCGGGCCGCAGCGGCCCGCCGCGCCGCCGATCCTCCCGGTCGCGGCCCACGGCTCGCCCGACTATACCGTACTGTGCCGTTTGGTGAATGTGTCTTCCGGCACGCGACGGAACATTGGCGGCTGTCCGATCCGGGCGCCGAGCGGGTAAGGTGGCGCCCATGTTCGTGTCGGTTCCCGTCCGCTCCGGCGCCCCGCCGCGCTGGGCCACGCCGCTGCTGTCGGTGCTGCTGTGGGCGGCCTTCGTCTGGGCGCTGTCGCGGCCCGACGCCTGGCAGCGCGCGCTGATGCTCGAATGGGGGGCCCTGGCCGGCGGCATCCCCGGGGCCGGGCCGTGGGAGACCTGGACCGATCCGCAGCAGTGGGCGCGCCTGGTCACCGCGCTGTTCCTGCACGCCGACTGGGCCCACCTGCTGGGCAACCTGGTGTTCCTGCTGATCTTCGGCCTGCCCGCCGAGCGGGTGATGGGGCCTTGGCGGTTCCTGGCCCTGTTCTTCTTCGGCGGGGCGCTGGCCAACCTGTTCGCAGTGCTGGTGATCGGCGCGCCCGACCGGTTGATCATCGGCGCCAGCGGCGCGGTCTCGGCGGTGATCGGGGCCTACCTGGCGCTGTTCCCGCGCGCCCGGCTGGGGGTGGTGGTGCCGCTGGGGCTGTTCCTGGAGTTCGTGCGCGCGCCGGCCTCGCTGCTGATCGGGGTCTGGGCCGCGCTGCAGATCGTGTTCGCCTACATCGGCCCGGCCTTCGGCGCGGTGGCCTGGGCCGCGCACGCGGCCGGCTTCCTGTTCGGGATCGTGTTCGCGATCGGCTCGCGCGGCGCGATCGCCAGGCGGCTGCGGCGGATGCAGGGCTACTGACGGGCCGGGCCGCCGCGCCCTTGAATCGCCGCCGCCCCGCCACCAATCAGGCCGGTGCGGTTCCTATAATCGTTGCCATGTCCAAGACGCTCTACAAGGTCTCCTTCCTCAACCACGGCAAGGTCTACGAGCTCTACGCCACGCGCGTGGAGAGCGGGCGGCTGTGGGGGTTCGTGGAGGTCTCCGACCTGGTGTTCGACGTCCACGACGGGATCGTGGTCGACCCCACCGAGGAGCGGCTGCGCGACGAGTTCGGCAATACCCGCACCCTGCACCTGCCGATGCAGGCGGTGCTGCGGGTGGAGGAAGTGGAGAAGAAGGGCCAGTCGGCGATCCGCGACGCGGCCTCCGGCGAGAAGGTGGTCACGCCCTTCCCGCTGCCGGCCAAGCCGCGCTGAGGCCCCGGTGGCGCCGGCCGGTCTGCTGCTGGCGGCGCTGGGGGGTGCGGCCGGCGCGGTCGCCCGCATCCTGCTCGGGCACTGGCTGTCGGCGCCGGCGGCGTCGCCGGCGTTCCCGCGCGGCACCTTCCTGGTGAACCTCGCCGGTTGCCTGGCGGCCGGCCTGCTGGCCGGCCTGGTCGAACGCCACCCCGGCTGGCTGTCGCCGGAGCTGCGGCTGGCGCTGTTCGCCGGCGTGCTCGGCGGCTTCACCACCTTCTCCGCCTTCGGCCTGGAGACCGTGCAGCTGCTGCGACGCGGCGACTGGCTGCTGGCGGCCGGCTACGCCGGCGGCAGCGTGCTGCTGGGGCTGGCCGCGGTCTGGCTCGGGCTGCGGGTCGCCGGGCCGGCCTGAGGCAGCCGGCCCGGGCCGGTTACCGCTGCGGCGCCGGCGCCGGTGCCGCCGGTTTCTTCAGTTCCGCCAGCGCGGCCTGGATCGGGCCGTCGCCGTCGAGCACGTCGCCCGCGCCGGCGCCTTCCTCCTCCTCGTCGCCGCGCAGGTGGCCGGGCAGCATCGCCTCGGTGTAGCGCGAGCGGGCGGTCGGCCGCGCCGGCGGGTCGGGCTGGAGCACGACGTCCGGATCGATGCCGCGGGCCTGGATCGAGCGCCCGCTGGGGGTGAAGTAGCGCGCGGTGGTGAGCTTGACCGCGTCGCCGTTGCCCAGCGGCATCACCGTCTGCACCGAGCCCTTGCCGAAGCTGCGGCTGCCGACGATGCGCGCGCGGCCGTTGTCGCGCAGCGCGCCGGCCAGCACCTCCGAGGCGCTGGCCGAGCCGGCGTCGATGATCACCACCACCGGCGCGCCGTCGAGGATGTCGCCCGGCGTGGCGCTGAACTCGGTGTCGTTGACCGGGTTGCGGCCGCGGGTGCTGACGATCCGCCCGGCCTCGAGCAGGTCGTCGGCGACCCGCACCGCGGAGGTCAGCAGGCCGCCGGGATTGCTGCGCAGGTCGATCACCAGGCCCTTGAGCGGGCCGCCGGCCTGCAGTTCGCGCACGGTGCGGGTGAAGTCCTCGCCGGTCTCGACCTGGAACTGGCTGATGCGCACGTAGCCGTAGCCCGGCTCGAGCAGGCGGCCGCGCACGCTGGCCACGCGGATGGTGTCGCGCTGCACGGTGATCTCCAGCGGCTCGGGCTCGCCCTCGCGCAGCACGGTCAGCACCACGCGGGTGCCGGGCGGGCCGCGCAGCGGACCGTGACCTTCCGCGTCGGCCGGGGCCAGCGGACGGCCGTCGACCGCGACGATGGTGTCGCCGGCGCGGATCCCGGCCTTGGCCGCGGGGGTGTCGTCGATCGGCGCGATCACCTTCACCTTGCCGTCGGGCAGCTGCAGCACCTCCACGCCGATCCCGTCGTAGGCGCCGGTGGTGCCCTCGTCGAAGGCCTCGGCGTCGCTCTTCTCCAGATAGGCGCTGTGCGGGTCGAGGTCGAGCAGCAGGCCGCGGATCGCCGAGGTCATCAGCTTGCGCTCGTCGACCGGGTCGACGTAGCCCTGGCGGATGGCGTTGAACACGCCGACGTAGCGGCGGATCTCGTCGAGCGGAACCCCGGTGGCGGCGCTCTCGCTGGCGTCGGGGTCGTCGCTGGCGGGGACCGGTTCGGCCGGGGCGGGTTCGTCGGGAGCGGGATCGGCCGCGGAAGGATCGGCTTCGTCGGTGGCGCCGGCCGCATCGGCCGGCGGTTCCGTCGCACCGGCATCGGGCTGCGTCGGGCCGCCGCGGGCGCCCGGAGACGGTGGCGGCACGGCGGCGGGCGGCTCGGCCGGTGCGGGATCCGGCGCGGCCGCCTCCGACGCCGCCGGCTCCTCGGTGGCCGGGTCGGACGCGCGCTGCCCGGACGGGGCGGGGCTGGACGGAGCCGGCTCAGCCGCGCGGTCCGCTGCCGCCGGGTCCGTCGCCGGCTCTTGCGGGGAAGAGGCTTCGGCCGGCGGCGCGGGCGGTGCCTGCCGGGCCGGCGCGGGCAGGGGGGCCAGCACCAGCAGGGCGGCAAGCAGCGACAGGGTGCGGAAGGTCATGCGCAACTCCGGGAAGCGTCTGGCATCGGACCACGCGCAGGGCGCGGGGTGGCCCGATTATGGGGGGCCACCCGCGTGCCGTTAAGGCAGCGAGCCCTCCCGGGGCGCAAGCGCGGCCGCTCAGCGGCGCTGCAGGAAGCCCGCGGGATTGACCGGCTTGCCGTCGCGGCGCAACTCGAAATACAGGGCCGGCTGGCCCTGGCCGCCGGAATTGCCGACCGTGGCCACCGTGTCGCCGCGTGAGACCCGGGCGCCGGGCTCGCGCAGCAGGCTGTCGCAGTGCGCGTACAGGCTCATGGTGCCGTCGCCGTGGTCGATGATCAGGATCATGCCGTAGCCGGTCATCCACTCTGCGAACACCACGGTGCCATCGGCCACGGCCCGCACCGGGGTGCCGGCGGCCGCGCCGATCAGTACGCCCTGGCTGTTGCGGCCATCGGGCATGCGCGCGCCGTAGCCGGCCAGCAGCGCGCCCGAGAGCGGCCAGCCCAGCCCCCCCACCTGCGGCGGCGTGGTGCGCGCGACCTGTGCCGGGGCGCGCGGAGCGGTCCCGGCGGGCGCCTGCCGGCGCGCGGCCTCGGCCCGCGCCGCCTCCGCCCGCGCCGCGGCCTCGCGCAGTCGCGCCAGCAGCCGTTCGAGCGCACGCGCGTCGCGGCCCAGCGCCTGCTCGCGCTGGTTGCGGTCGCGGTAGCGCGCCTCCAGGCCGGCCAGCGCCTCGGCGCGCGCCTTGCGGTCGCGTTCGAGCGCGGCCATCTGGCTGCGCTGGGCCTCGCGCGTGCGTTCGAGCTCGGCCTGGCGTTCGCGCACCTCGCGCTCAAGCGCCTCCAGCGCGGACAGCTCCTCGCCCAGCGCGGCGATGCGTGCGGCGCGCTGGCGTTGCAGGTAGCGCTGGTAGGTAAGCGCGCGGCCGGCGTCGGCGAGCTGGTCCTGGGCCAGCAGCAGTTTCAGCGGCGCGGCTTCGCCGGCGGTGTAGCTGGCGCGCAGCAGGGCGCGCAGCTCGTCGCGCTGTGCGGACATGCGCGTGCGCAACGCGTCGCGCTGCTGCGACAGGTCCTCCAGCGCGGCCTGCTGGCGGTGGAGTTCGGCGGTGGTCGCCTCCAGCGCGCGCGCGCTGCGCGCGACCTGCTCGTCGGCCTCGCGCAGCCGCCGCGCCGCGGCGCCGCGCTCGCTTTCGAGCTTGCGCCGCTCGCCGGCGACCTCACGCAGCTCCTTGCGCACCGCCTCGAGCCGGCGCTCGGCCTCGCGCGACTGCTGGGCCCACGCGGGCGCCGCGACGCAGGCCGCGAGCAGCAGCGCCGCCCAGGCCCGCGCGCGGACGCGTCCGGTCATCCCCTCGGGACCAGCAGGCTCGCGCCGGTCATTTCCGCCGGCTTCTCCAGGCCGAGCATGTCGAGCAGGGTGGGCGCCAGGTCACGCAGGGCGCCGCCGCTGCGCAGGGTCGCGTCGCGGCTGCCGACGTAAACCAGGTCCACCGGGCCGACGGTGTGCGAGGTATGCGGCTCGCCGGTCTCGGGGTCGCGCATCATCTCGCAGTTGCCGTGGTCGGCGGTGACCAGCAGTTCGCCGCCCTTCGCGCGGACCGCGGCGATGATCTTGCCGACCGCCTGGTCCACCGTCTCCACCGCCTTGATTGCCGCCTCCAGCACGCCGGTGTGGCCGACCATGTCGGGGTTGGCGAAATTGCAGATGATCGCGTCGAAGCGTTCGGCCTCGATCGCCTCCAGCAGCTTGCCGCACACCTCCGGCGCGCTCATCTCGGGCTGCAGGTCGTAGGTCGCGACCTTGGGGCTGGGCACCAGGATCCGTTCCTCGCCCGGGAACGGCTGCTCGCGGCCGCCGCTCATGAAGAAGGTGACGTGGGCGTACTTCTCGGTCTCGGCGATGCGCAGCTGGGTCATGCCGTGCGCGGCCAGCACCTCGCCCAGGGTGTTGACCAGGTTGTCGGGCGCGAACGCGACCGGCGCCGGCAGGGTGGCGTCGTACTCGGTCAGGCACACGTACCGCGACAGGGCCGGGCGGCGCACGCCGGGGCCGAAGCCGTCGAAGCCTGGCGACACGAACGCGGCGCTGAGCTGGCGCGCGCGGTCGGCGCGGAAGTTCATGAACACGATCGCGTCGCCGTCGGCCATCGGCGTCGCCCCGGCGATCGCGGTCGGCTTCACGAACTCGTCGTTCTCGTCGCGCGCATACGCCGCCTGCAGCGCGGCCAGCGCATCCGGCGCATCGCCCCGGGCCTCGACGATCGCGTCCCAGGCCAGGCGCACCCGCTCCCAGCGCTTGTCGCGGTCCATCGCGTAGTAGCGGCCGGACACGCTGGCCACGTGCGCGTTGCCCGCCGCGGCGCAGCGCTCGCGCAGCGCGCGCAGGCTCGGCTCGGCCGAGCGCGGCGGCATGTCGCGGCCGTCCAGGAAGGCGTGCACCGCCACCCGCGGCACGCCGCGGCGCGCGGCCAGGTCGAGCATCGCGAACAGGTGCGACTCGTGGCTGTGCACGCCGCCGGGCGAGAGCAGGCCCATCAGGTGCAGGGTGCCGCCGCTGGCCAGCACCGCGTCGCAGGCGGCGTTGAGCTCGGCGTTGTCGAAGAAGCTGCCGTCCTCGATCGCGGCGTCGATCCGGGTCAGGTCCTGGTAGACGATGCGGCCGGCGCCGATGTTCATGTGCCCGACCTCGGAATTGCCCATCTGCCCGTCGGGCAGGCCGACGAAGCGGCCCTCGGTGTGGATCAGCGTGGTCGGGTGCTCGGCCAGCAGCCGGCGCCAGGTGGGCGCGTCGGCCAGGGCGACGGCGTTGTCGCGCGGATCGTCGCGATGGCCCCAGCCGTCCAGGATCAGCAGGACCACGGGGCGGGGGCGGTTAGGGGCGGATGCAGGCACGACGGGAGTCCCGGTGACTTTCGACCGGTGCGATTGTAGCCAAGCGGGTGCAAGCTGTAGGCCAACGTCACGGTGGCGACCGTTGCAGCGGCAACCGCGCCGCCCCTCCGGGAGATCCGAACATGAAGCGCGTACCCTCCTTCCTGGTGCTGGCCTGCGGCGCGCTGCTGGCGGCCGCGCCGGCGCTGGCGCAGCAGGACATCAGCAAGGTCAACGGCAGCATCGTGGCCCAGGCCGGGCGCGCCTACGGCGACGTGGAAACCGTCAACGGCAGCATCTCCATCGAGACCGGCGCCCAGGTCGAGGACGCCGAGACCGTCAACGGCAGCATCAACGCCGGCGACGACGTGGTCGCCGACAGCCTGACCACGGTCAACGGCCAGATCCGCGTCGGCGCGCGCGCGCGCATCCGTGGCGACGTGGAGACGGTGAACGGCGGCATCTTCATCGACCGCGGCAGCAGCGTCGGCGGCGACGTGGGCACCGTGAACGGCGCGATCGGCCTGGTCGCCGTCGACCTGGCCGGCGATATCAGCACCGTCGGCGGCGACATCACCGTGGGCGTGGGCTCGCACGTGCGCGGCGGCGTCACCGTCAGCCGGCCGAGTTCGAACTGGTTCCCGGTGCAGATCAAGCGCCGGCCGAAAGTGATCATCGGACCCGATGCCGTGGTCGAAGGTCCGCTGCGCTTCGAGCGCGAGGTCAACCTGTACGTGCACGAGACCGCGCGCACCGGCCCGGTCACCGGCGCCACCCCGGTGTCCTACAGCGGCGCGCGCGCGCCGCGCGACTGACCGGCCCGGCCCCCGCCCCCGGCAGGGGGGCCGACCGCGCGCGGGACGCGTAGAATCCGGGCACTGCCATTCTTCGGAGTCCCCGGATGCGTTCCACCCTGATCCTCCTGTGCGCCGGCAGCCTGCTGCTGGCCGCGTGCAGCCGCGAACCCGCACCCGACGCCGGCGCCGCCGCACCCACCGCGTCCACGGACGGGCACGCCTTCAAGCCGGACATCGACGCCGATGACCTGCGCGAGCTGGTCGCCACCCTGGCCTCGGACGAGTTCGAGGGCCGCGCCCCCGGCTCGGCCGGCGAGGAGAAGACGGTGGCCTACATCCAGGCCCAGTACGAACGCATCGGGCTCGAGCCCGGCGGCGACAACGGCACCTGGTTCCAGACCGTGCCGATGATCGAGACCACCGCCGACACCTCGACCGTGCTGCGCCTGGACAGCAACGGCAACCAGCGTGAACTGAAGTTCGGCACCGACATGGTGCTCGGCACCCGCACCGGCCAGGAGCAGGTGAGCGTGGCCGACAGCGAGCTGGTGTTCGTCGGCTACGGCGTCAACGCCCCCGAGCAGGGCTGGAACGACTACGAGGGCCTCGACGTCAAGGGCAAGACCGTGGTGGTCCTGGTCAACGACCCGGGCTTCCACGCCGGCGACGAGTCGCTGTTCGAAGGCAAGCGCATGACCTACTACGGGCGCTGGACCTACAAGTTCGAGGAGGCCGCGCGCCAGGGCGCCGCCGCCGCGCTCATCATCCACGACACCGAAGGCGCGTCCTACGGCTGGGAGGTGGTGCGCAACTCCTGGTCCGGCCCGCAGTTCGACCTGCGCGCCGAGGACGATCCGGAACCGCGCCTGCCGGCGCAGGGCTGGATCACCGGCGAGGTCGCGCGGCAGCTGTTCGCCGAGTCCGGGCTGGACCTGGACGAGCAGTACGCGGCCGCCAACCGCCGCGGCTTCAAGGCCGTGCCGCTCAAGGCCAGGGTCTCGTTCGACCTGCGCAGCACGGTGAGCGAGAAGTCCTCCCGCAACGTGGTCGGCTACCTGCGCGGCACCGAGGCGCCCGAGGAGACCGTGGTCTACCTGGCCCACTGGGACCACCTGGGCAGGCACGAGGGCGAGGGCGACACGATCTACAACGGCGCGGTCGACAACGCCACCGGCGTGGCCGGCATCATCGAGATCGCGGAGAAGTTCGCCGCCGCGCCACCGCGCCGTTCGGTGGTGTTCCTGGCGGTGACGCTGGAGGAGTCGGGCCTGCTCGGCTCCAAGTACTACGTCGCCCAGCCCGCGTTCCCGCTGGAGAAAACCGTGGCCGTGGTCAACCTCGACGCGATGAGCGTGGCCGGGCGGTCGCGCGACGTGGTGGTCACCGGCAAGGGCAACTCCGAGCTCGAGGACATCCTCGCGCCGCTGGCCAGCGCCCAGGGCCGGGTGCTGGTGGAGGAGAGCAACCCGGCGGGCGGCTACTACTTCCGCTCCGACCACTTCAACTTCGTCAAGGCCGGCGTGCCGGCGCTGTATGCCAAGGGCGGTGGCGACCTGCTCGAGGGCGGCGCCGCGGCCGGCAAGGCGGCCGCGGACGAGTATGCCCGCCGCTACCACCAGCCCAGCGACGAGATCCACGACGGCTGGCGCTGGGACGGCATGGTCGAGGACCTGGAGCTGCTGCACGAGGTCGGCCGGACCCTGGCCGACGGCGACCAGTGGCCGAACTGGTACGAAGGCAATCCCTTCAAGGCCGCGCGCGACGCGGCGCGGGCGGGCGCGCAGTAGGCCCGGCGCATCGAGGGTCGTGCCGGGAACGGCGCCTGCGGGCGCCGTTCCTTTTCTTCCGGGGGCGCTGCGGGGTGCCCCCACCCCAACCCTTCCCCGCGAGCGGGGGAGGGAGCGCTGCAGCCGCAGCGGCGATACCCATGGTCTCCCTCCCCCGCCCGCGGGGGAGGGCCGGCCGCCGCGCCGCCCACCCGCTTTGCAGCCGCTTCGTCCCGCGGCCGCCACGCGCGCGCTGGTCTACTGGGCCTCCCCCGACCGGAGACCGTCCATGACCCTCGCCACCGCCTACTGGTGCGTGCTGATCGCCGCCCTGCTGCCCTACGTCTGGATCTCGCTGGCCAAGGCCTCGGGGTCCAGGTACGACAACCGCAACCCGCGCGCCTGGCTGGCCGCGCAGTCCGGCAACGACCGCGTCCAGCGCGCGAATGCCGCCCACCTCAACGCGTTCGAGGCCTTCGCGCCGTTCGCCGCCGGGGTGGTGATGGCGCAGCTGGCCGGCGTGGCCCCCGCCACCATCGCGCTGCTCGCGGTCGCGTTCGTGGCGTTGCGCGTGCTGCACGGCGTGCTGTTCCTGGCCGGCGCGGCGAGCGCGCGCAGCCTGGTCTGGTTCGCCGGTTACCTGTGCGTGCTCGCCCTGCTGGTGCTGGCGGCGCTGCGCATCGCCTGAGCCCGGCTCAGCCGCCTTCGCGCGGGACCGGCCCCGACGGCCGGCGGCGCTCCCACCAGGACAGCGCCACCAGCACGAACAGCGCCAGCGCCGTGGCGGCGACGGCGACGATGTAGTAGTCCAGCCCCGCGGCCACGCCGATGACCGCCACCGTCAGCAGCGAGGCGGCGGTGGTGATGCCGGCGATGGTCTCGCCGCCGCGGCGGCTCTCGCCGAAGATCGTGCCGGCGCCGATGAACGCGACCCCGCCAATCACCGCTTCCACCAGGCGCAGCGGATCGACCCGGAGCACGCCCGCCGACTGCCCGGACAGGTGCATGTCCACGGTCAGCGCGCCGATCGCGACCAGCAGCGCCGAGGCGCCGGCGACCAGCATGTGGGTGCGGAACCCGGCGGGCCGGCGCTTGAGTTCGCGCTCGTAGCCGACCAGCCCGCCGAGCACCATGGCGACCGCCATGCTGCCCACGACATCGAGCTGGGCCATCAGTCCGGGAGTCATGGGGCAAGCCTTGCTTGCCGCCTGTCGTCAGCCGGTGACGAGGCGCACCCGCGCGAAGTTGCGCTTGCCGACCTGCAGCACGCCCTCGAAGCCCGGCGTGAATACCCGCCCGGCGTCCTCGACCACCGCGCCGTCCACCTTCACCGCGCGTTCCTTCAGCTTGCGGTTGGCCTCCGAGTTCGACGGGGTGATCCCGGCGGCGGTGAGCAGCGCGGCGATGCGCAGCCCCTCGGCCGGCACCGCGACCTCCTGCAGCGGCAGCAGCGAGGTGTCGCCCCGGCCGGTGACCGCGGCGTGCCAGCCGGCGATCGCGGTCTCGGCCGCGGCGGCGTCGTGGAAGCGGGTCGCGAGTTCGCGCGCCAGGCGCAGCTTCACGTCGCGCGGGTTCAGGCCGGCGGCGACCTCGGCCTTGAGCTTCTGCGCCTGCGCGATCGAGATCTCGAAGCTCAGCAGCTCGATCCACTTCCACATCAGTTCGTCGCCGATCTTCATCGTCTTGTTGACGATGTCGATCGCCGGCTCGGTGATGCCGATGTAGTTGCCGAGCGACTTGCTCATCTTGTGGACGCCGTCCAGGCCCTCGAGCAGGGGCATGGTCAGCACGATCTGCGGCGGCTGGCCGTGCGCTTCCTGCAGGCCGCGGCCCATGAGCAGGTTGAACTTCTGGTCGGTGCCGCCGAGCTCGACGTCGGCCTTCAGCGCCACCGAGTCGTAGCCCTGCACCAGCGGGTAGAGGAACTCGTGGATCGCGATCGGCTGCTGGGCGGCGTAGCGCTTGGCGAAGTCGTCGCGCTCGAGCATGCGCGCCACCGTGTGCTGGCCGGCGAGGCGGATCATGTCGGCAGCCGACATCTTGCCGAACCACTCGCTGTTGAACCGGACCTCGGTGCGCTCGCGGTCGAGCACCTTGAACACCTGCGCCTCGTAGGTGCGGGCGTTCTGGAGCACGTCCTCGCGGCTGAGCGGCTTGCGGGTGGCGCTCTTGCCGCTCGGGTCGCCGATCATCCCGGTGAAGTCGCCGATCAGGAACACCACCTGGTGGCCCAGGTCCTGGAACTGGCGCATCTTGTTCAGCAGCACCGTGTGGCCCAGGTGCAGGTCGGGGGCGGTCGGGTCGAACCCGGCCTTGACCCGCAGCGGGCGCCCCAGCTTCAGCCGGGCCTCCAGCTCCTCGCGCTTGAGGATCTCGTCGGCGCCGCGGGCGAGCAGGTCCAGGGTGGCGGGATCGGAGGCGGGCTGGCTCATCGGGCGGTCCGGGCGGGCCGGCATCGGGATGTGATGCCGGTCAAAAGATGCTGTAAAGGATGCGTTAATGCGCGTGAACACGGGAAACCCTTTGGCCAATCAAGGGTTTGACGCTCCCAGTTCATGTCCTTATGTTACCGCGCTGACGTGCCCGTCACGCTCCTGGACCACCCGTCATGTCGCAGCCGCCCCCGATGTCACCGGATGACGCCCGTCGCCAGGCCATCCGGGAACACAACCTGCGTGCCGCTGCCCAGAACACCGCCAATGAACGGCTCCACGTCGACCCGAGCGACGTGGCGGCGCGGTTTCCGTTCAATGGCCGCTGGACCCGCCGGGACTGGGCCCACGCCAGCCTGTTCGCCACCCTCGGCGCCCTGGTGATCGGCCTGGTGCCGGGGTTCTCCAACGCCATGCGGGTGGTCGAGCACGCCCCCGAGATCACCACCCTGGCGCTGCCGCTGCCACCGCTGCCCAAGGCGGCGCAGCGCGCCGAACCCCAGCGCAACTGGGAGGTGGTGCGGGTCGAGCCGGGACAGACCCTGGGCGCGATCTTCCAGGAGCGCGGGATCCCCGCCGCCACCCTGCACCGCCTGCTCGACGCCAGCCCCGACCGCCAGGCCCTGGCCCGGCTGCGCCCGGGCGCGGAACTGGCCTTCGAACAGGCGCCCGACGGCCGCCTGCTCGCCTTCCGCTACGACCGCAGCGACACCGAGCGGGTCGAGCTGTCGGTCTCTGGCGACCAGGTGGCCAAGAAGGTGATCGAGCGCCCGGTCGAGATCCGCACCGCGGTGATCAGCGGCAAGGTCGGCCGCTCGCTGTTCCATTCCGCGCGCAGGCTCGGCCTGAGCCCCTCGGTGATCAACACCCTCACCGACGAGGTGTTCAGGTACGACATCGACTTCGACCGCGACGTCGCCGCCAGCGACCGCTTCTCGGTGGTGGTCGAGCAGACCTGGCGCGAGGGCGAGCTGATCCGCTCCGGCCCGGTGACCGCGGCGGTGTTCACCGCCAAGGGCAAGCCGTTCACCGCGGTGCGTTTCGAGCGCGAGGACGGCAAGGCCGAGTACTTCACCGCCGACGGCCGCCCGCTGAAGAAGAGCTTCATCCGCAGCCCGATCCAGTACGCGCGGCTGAGTTCGCGCTTCGGCACCCGCCGGCACCCGGTCCTGGGCACCCAGCGCATGCACAAGGGCGTGGACTACGCCGCGCGCACCGGCACGCCGATCATGGCCGCCGGCGACGGCCGGGTGGTGTCGGTCGGCTGGCAGGGCGGCTACGGCAACACCGTGGTGCTCGACCACGGCAAGGGCCACACCACGCTGTACGCGCACATGTCGCGCACGGCCAAGCTCAGGCGCGGCGACCGCGTTTCCCAGGGCCAGGTGATCGGCTACGTGGGCTCGACCGGCCTGTCCACCGGCCCGCACCTGCACTACGAGTTCCGCGTCAACGGGGTGCACCGCAACCCGCTGCAGCACACCATGCCGCCGCCCGAGCCGCTCACCGGGGCCGCGCTGGCCCGCTTCAAGGCCGAGACCGCGCCCGCGCTCGCGCGCATCCGCGAGGTGGAGCAGGTGCTCTACGCCAGCGTGTCGACGGACCAGGACCAGCGCGTCGCCGCCGCGGGCACCGGCAAGGGCGGCAAGGGCTGACGCTCGGTCCGCGGCGGCCGGGCTGCCCGTCGCCGCCGCTCGCCCCGGCACCGCGCGGGCGTGGCGTCCGCGGCCGTGCCCGTAGAATCGCGCCATGTCCGACCTCTTCCTCGGCCTGATCTCGGGCACCAGCGCCGACGGCATCGACGCCGCCCTGGTCGAATTCGACGGCGGCCGCGCGCGGCTGCGCTTCGGCCGCACCTATCCCTGGGATCCGGACCTGCGCGCGCGGCTGGTGGCGCTGGGCCAGCAGGAGGCCGCCCTGACCCTGGATGCGGTGGCGGAACTGGACGTGAGCATCGGCCGCGCCTTCGCCGCGGCGGCGAACGCGGCGCTGGCCGACAGCGGCACCCGGGCCGCCGACGTGCGCGCGATCGGCTCGCATGGCCAGACCCTGCGCCACCGGCCCTGGGGCGAGGTCCCGTACACGCTGCAGCTGGGCGATCCCTCGACCATCGCCGAACGCACCGGGATCACCGTGGTCGCCGACCTGCGCCGCCGCGACGTGGCCGCCGGCGGCCACGGCGCACCGCTGCTGCCCGGCCTGCACGCGGCCCTGCTGCATGTGGCCGGCGAGGACCGCGCCGTGCTCAACCTCGGCGGCATCGCCAACCTCACCCTGCTGCCCGCGACCGGTCCGGTGCGCGGCTTCGACACCGGGCCGGCCAATGCGCTGATGGACGCCTGGTGCCTGCGCCACCTCGGCCATGCGTACGACCGCGACGGCGCCTTCGCCGCGAGCGGCCGGGTGGACGAGGCGCTGCTGGCGCGGCTGCTGGCCGACGACTGGTTCGCGCTGCCGCCGCCCAAGTCCACCGGGCGCGACCACTTCCACCTCGGCTGGGTCGAGGCCCGGCTGCGCGGCGGCGAGGCCCCGGCCGACGTCCAGGCCACGCTCACCGCGCTCACCGCGCGCACCGTGGCCGATGCGCTGCGGGCCACCCAGCCGGGCACCGCGCGGGTGCTGGTCTGCGGGGGTGGCGTACACAACCCGGTGCTGATGGCGGCGCTGGTCGCCGCCCTGCCCGGCGTGGAGGTGGAATCGACGGCCGCGCACGGCGTCGATCCCGACCATGTCGAGGCGATGGGATTCGCCTGGCTGGCGCGCCAGACCCTGCTCGGCCTGGCCGGCAACCTGCCGGAGGTGACGGGCGCCGCCGGCCCGCGCGTGCTCGGCGGCGTCTATCCGGCCTGAGCGCTACTCGCGCACCAGCGGCCGCACCACCTCGAGCAGGCTGACCAGGGTCTTGCCGGGCTCCTCCCACGGCACCATGTGCGCCGAGCGCTCGAACCAGACCCCGCGCTTGAACGGCGCGTGGACCTGCTCCAGCCAGTCGGCGGTGAGCTGCGAGGGCGTGGTGTAGTCGTGGCGGCCCATGAACATCACCACCGGGATCGGGAATTCGCGCACGCCGGTGAAATCGACCTGCACGAACTCGTCCAGCAGCCGTTCCAGGCTGAACAGGCTGCCGGCCGACAGCGCGGCGCGGTCCTGCGCGTCATAGTCGGGCGACAGCCGCGCCGCGCCGTAGTACCACAGGTTGGTCTCGTCGCGGTGCGCGGCCATGCCGCCGTAGTGCTGCGGCCACCTGCGGGCGACGACGATGCGATCGCGGGTCAGCGGCGCGTCGCCCGGGTAGGGCAGCAGCGCCTCCATCTCGCGCACCGCCTCGGCGTTGCCGCGGCGGCGCGCCTGCTCGAGCCCGTAGGCGAGGCTGAGGCGCTCGTTCTCGCGCACGTTGACCACCTGGCCGATGCCGACGTAGGCGTGGAACAGGTCGGGCCGGGCGAGCGCCGCGTGCATCGCCGGGATCGTGCCCCAGCTGTGCGCCACCAGCACCAGGCGCTGCTTGCCCAGCTTCGCGCGCACGTGTTCGGCGATGGCGACGAGGTCGTCGACGTAGGTCTGGATGCGCAGGGTCTCGCCCAGCGCGTCGGAATGGTCCTCGCGCCAGGTCTTGCCGGCGCCGCGCTGGTCGTAGTGGACCATCGTGAAGTATTCCTCCAGCGGGCGCTGGAACTGCCACAGGCTGGGGATCGTCGGCGACGCCGGGCCGCCGTGCACGAACAGCACGACCGGGTTGGCCCGGTCCTGGCCGCGGATGCTGATCCAGTGGTCGACGCCGTTGATGCGCTGGCGCCAGGTCTCCTGCACGCCGTCCGGGCCGGGGATCCGCATCAGGTCGGCGACCACGGCGCGCGCACGCGCCGCGTCGTCGTCGGCAGGCGACTGGGCGCGCCCGGGTGCGATGGCCAGGCCGCACAGCAGCAAGGCGAGGGCGATGCGTCGGACCATGGGGGGCTCCTCGATGCAAGGCGCCATGATGACGCCGCGGGCGGCTCCGGGGAAACCGTGGCTGGCTCCACGCCGCGGCCGATCCGTCCTCCCCGTGCTGCTGCGCCCGCGCCTGCATGCCGCGGCACGAACGGCCCGCGCTGG
>Ga0123333_10002469_pt1 | contig 18772 bp, 15 predicted proteins | sample BioC12SIPDNA_3_FD_89957 | JGI IMG/M metagenome (GOLD analysis project Ga0123333, IMG submission 89957) | Anaerobic biogas reactor microbial communites from Washington, USA - Biogas_R2_B C12 SIP DNA | ecosystem: Engineered > Bioreactor > Anaerobic > Unclassified | place: Washington, USA... | reverse complement strand
GATGCAGAAGGGCGACGTCGACGGCCGGCCGAAGCGTGCCCGCAAACACCCGCCCCACCCCAATGCGCCCGACATAGTCGTTGTAGTCCAACGTCGTCACCAGCATTTGTAGCGGGGCTTTGGGGTCGACGTCCGGGGCGGGCACGTGACGAAGGATCGTATCGAACAGGGCTGTCACGTGGCCGGGGTGCTTCTGTGGATCCGTGGATGCCCAACCCTGTGTCGCCGAGGCATAAACCACCGGGAAGTCCAGAGCCTGGTCGCCGGCATCCAGCTCGACGAACAGATCGAAAACCTCGCCGAGCACCTCTTTGGGGCGAGCGTCGAGGCGGTCCATCTTGTTGATGACCACGATCGGCCGCAGACCAAACTCGAACGCTTTGCGCAACACGAACCGCGTCTGCGGCATCGGTCCTTCAAAAGCGTCGACCAGCAGCAGGGCCCCGTCGGCCATCTTGAGCACCCGCTCGACCTCGCCGCCGAAGTCCGCGTGGCCAGGGGTGTCGATCAGGTTGATCTTCGTCGACTGATAGTTGATCGCGATATTCTTGGCCAGAATGGTGATGCCCCGCTCGCGCTCCAGGTCGTTCGAGTCGAGGATGCGCTCGCCCTTGAGCTGTGCCTCGCGGAACTGCCCGCATTGGCGCAGCATCTGGTCAACCAGGGTGGTCTTCCCGTGGTCCACGTGGGCAATGATCGCGATGTTACGGATGTCGTTGATCTTCACGTTAGTCTAAAATCCCCAGGAGTCCGGCCGACGGCTCATCGGCCAGTGGCGGCATGTCGGCCTGTCGTGGCACGTTGCCCCATGGCACCACATCGCCACATGGCCTAAAGAGCAACTACTTTACGCCTTTCGGGCCGGTTTGTCCACGCCCCGCCCGAACCGGCCGCAGCCTTACCCCTGAAGGGCACCGGCACGCCCGCGCCAAACCCGCCGGCACGTCGGCGTCACACCGAGCCGCGAGACGCCGGTGCCACACGGTCGCTCCGTTTGACCCGTTGCGACGGCGGGGCTTATACTCCGACAGCGGTTGAGGATCCTACCCGGCGGACAGAAGCGACCATGCCTCAGATCAACGTCTTACCCGACTTGCTGGTCAATAAAATCGCCGCGGGCGAGGTGATCGAACGGCCCGCCAGCGTCATCAAGGAACTCGTCGAGAACAGCCTGGACGCCGGGGCCAAGAGAATCGAGGTCGCCGTCGAACAGGGCGGGGCGAAGCTCATCCGCATCGTAGACGACGGCGAGGGCATGGATGCCGAGGACCTCGCCCGCTGCATCCTGCCCCACGCGACCAGCAAACTGCGGACAGAGGACGACCTGTTTGCCATCCGGACCATGGGTTTCCGCGGCGAGGCCCTGGCCAGCGTGGGGGCGGTCGCTCAGCTCCGCATCGTCTCGCGACAGGCGGCCTCGGACGCGGCCCACGAAATCCGCGTAGCCGGCGACCGCATCGAGCCGGTCACCCTGGCGGCCGGCCCGCCCGGCACCACCGTCGAGGTCCGAGAACTCTTCTTCAACGTGCCCGCCCGGCAGAAGTTCCTGCGCACCGCCCAGACGGAGATGGGCCACGTCACCGAGCAGGTCGCTCGCATCGCCCTCGCCCATACCGCCATCGAGTTTCGCCTGACGCATAACGGCCGCGAGGTCTACCACCTCCGCCCGGCAAGCGATATGCGCTCGCGCATCGCCGACCTCTACGGGGCCGACCTGGCCAACACCCTGCTCGCCTTCGACCGCGACGAGCGCGGGTTGAAGATCACCGGCTATGCGGGCCTGCCCGCCGACGCCCGCTCGTCCGCCAAGTGGCAGTACATCTTCCTCAACGGCCGCTACATCCGCGACCGCTTCGTCTCCCACGCGGTGCGCGAGGCCTACCGCGGTCTGATGGAGCCCAGCCGGTATCCGGTTTTTTTCGTCCGCATGGAGGTCGACCCGGCCGGCGTGGACGTGAACGTGCATCCGACCAAGAGCGAGGTCCGCTGGCGCGACTCGAACGTGGTCTACTCGCAGGTGCTCTCCTCGCTGCGTGACCGGTTCCTCTCCGCGGACCTGACGCCCGCATATCGGCCTGGGCCGGCCGCCTTCGCTTCGGGCTCGGGGGGTGGCGGGACCACCGACGGCGAACCGGATACCGAGGCGGAGGCCCTGCGGCGGCAACGCATCCGCGAGTCGATGGCCGACTTCTTCAAGCGGCAATCGCCCGGCAGCCCGGCCACATCGCCCGAGGCCCGACCGCCGTGGCCGACTTCCGGGCCGCGTCCTGATCGTCCGCCGGGTGCGGGCCAGTTCACCATGCCCGCCGACCCCGGGCTCTGGCCGCCGCCCGGCGGTTACACGCAACCCGCCTCGCCGCCCCTCAGTCACGAGTGGGCCGACGTGCATGGTGTCGAAGGCACCCTGCCGGCCTACCGCAACACCATCCAGGTCCACGACGCGTTCCTGGTGGCCGAGACCGACGACGGCCTCACCATCATCGATCAGCACGCCCTGCATGAGCGGGTTCTGTACGAGCAGTTCTCGCGGCAGATCGCCCGCGGGCCACTCGAATCCCAGCGGTTGCTGCTGTCCGAGACGGTGGATGTCACCCCCGATGAGGTGGCTCTGCTCGATACCCACGGCGAGCTGTTCGGCCAGTTAGGTTTCGAGCTCAGTGCTTACGGGCCCAGCACGATCGCGGTGCATGCCACGCCCAGCCTGCTCAAGCCCGACCGGGTCAGCGAGTTTCTGCGCGATGCCTTCGGCAGGTTGGCGGACCGCGACGCGCCCGCCTCGGCCGAGCTGCTGCTCGACGCGCTCATCAGCATGATGGCCTGCAAGGCCGCGGTGAAGGCCGGCGATCCGCTGTCGTCGCAGGAGATCGAGGCCCTCATGGCCAAACGCGACCTCGTCGAACGCTCCAGCAACTGCCCCCACGGCCGACCCACCTCACTCAACCTGTCGCTGGCCGACCTCGAAAAGCAGTTCAAGCGGACGTAACAGGGTGTCAGGAACCTTATTCCGGGGCTCGGATTAGAAGGCTACAGGGTGGTCGGCTGGCAGGTGGTCATCGCAGGGCAATCGACCGTCAACAGTTGCCCCGAAGGCCAGCCCCTCCATCGGCTCGGGGCGCTCCACGTCGGTTGTCCAGCTTCAACAGACAGTGCATCGCCCGACGTTCGCGGTGTCGTCATCGAGATACGCGCAGTGCGCTGCGGACCACCCACAGGACTCAGGCAACGGGCCAATGGCACGCTCGACAGCATGCTGGGCCCAATCCGACACGCGGCTTAACTCCTGTCCATCCGGATCGTCGCTTTCGCCTGGAACCTCGACGATAAAGCACAACTTCACCAGCACGGGACGCCTTTTCGCAGCCATCTTGGTGTCTCCGCTCATTACAGACTGCGGGACAGCTACCTGTTCACCGCTTCCGCGTGGTCCCCTGTTTTCCCGCACCGCGCCGCTGGCATGCGATTGGCCGGACGAGCCCTGGCGATCGCCTCATCACCGCGTCATCAGCGCGAACACGCCCCAGCCCAGGTACTCACGCGTATATGCGGTGTAGCGCTCGGGCTCCGAGGTTAGTCCGGCTCGAACCTCTTTCGCGAACTCGTCGTCCGGATTGGCTTCAAGCCATCGGCGCATGGTGAGCCATTTGGCCGCCTCGTATCTGTCCCAACTGTCTTGGTCTGCCAAAACCATTTCCACGACGTCATAGCCAAGGCGGCCAAAAGACGCGACAAGCTCCGGAAGCGTGAGGAAGTCGGAGATTGAGCCGGCAAGACACCCCTTGGCAACATCTTCCGTCGGCGGTAACTGCCGCCAGTAGGGCTCGCCGATCAGGATGATCCCTCCGGTGCGCAGGCTCCGCGCCAGAAGTTCGATGGTACCGGCGACTCCCCCTCCGATCCACGTGGCACCGACACAGGCTGCCACACCGACCTTCTCGTCAGAAACGTAGCCCGCAGCATCGCCATGGACGAACTTGACTTGATCGGCGACGCCGAGTTCTTCGGCACGCAGTCTCGCTTGCTCGGTGAACAACTGGCTCATGTCGATGCCGGTGCCGATGATGCCGTAATCGCGTGCCCAGGTACACAGCATCTCCCCCGAACCGCTGCCGAGATCGAGCACTCGGGTCCCCGTTTCCAGACGCAACGCAGAGCCGAGGGTGGCGAGCTTCTCGGGAGTGAACGGGTTATGGATGCGATGAGCACTTTCCGTGATGTTGAAGATTCGTGGAATATCCAATGCAGAAAACATCCTTATGGGTGTAAGTGGATTCGGTCACTGCCTAACCATTTTATCATATCAAGCGCCTCCGGGAGAACAAAGGTGTCAGGATGATTTTTCAGGGTGATGCGGCTTCGCCATAGCCCCCGAACAATCATCCTGACACCATTTTTTCTCTGGCACGAACAACGAGCGAACGTTCGGGCGACTCTCTGACCAGTTCGACGCCGTGTCGCTCCATTCGCCGAATGCCATTCGAACCATCGCCGTTTTCCTGTCAGTTCATCCGCCGATTCTCCCTGATCTCTCGTGACGCGCAAGCAGTCACCTGTTTACCGTCCTGCATTGTCGATAGACTGGCACAATGGGCACCCGGATCGCACCTACGACATGGGTAGCTTGGCACTGATTGCAGCGGGCGCGATCCTTTCACCCGCTCCCGCCATCGCGGCTTACCTCAGATGCCCTGAGAGAGCCACTTCCACAGTGGCATGTATCGAATGGAGCCCCGCAGGTCCATCCAGGAGACCTCCTCGGCCTGGTCGCGGTCCTCGGTCAGCACCAACAGGTTATCGCAGTTCAGCTCGCGGGCGGCCTTCAGCAGCGCTCGCACTTCGCGTTGGCGCGTGCGCGGGTCGGTGATGTCGGCGGAAACCTGGATCAGTTGGGCGACGTCCGTGCCCCGCCGGACGACGAAATCCACCTCCTCCTGCTGCACGTTCTTCCAGAAGAACACCCGCTGCTGGCCCTGCAGTTCCCCGCGACGCAACTGGATGGCAACCAGGTTCTCATAGAGTCGGCCGATGCCGGCGCCGAAGCGAAAGCCTGCCGTTGTCGCCAGTCCATTGTCAATCGCGTAAATCTTCTTGTTGGACCGGGCCTGTGCGCGAACCTTCCAGGAAAACCGCGGCAGCGAGAAGACCAGGAACGCCTCTTCCAACGCCCGCAAGTACTTATCCACGGTATGGACACTGCGGCTTTCGGCCATCTCCGTCAGCCGGGTCAGCGAGTATTCGCAGCCGATGTTGGACAGCAGATACACCGCCAGATTGTCCAAGCCGCTCGGATGGCGCAGATTGTAGCGTCTGACGATGTCCTTGTAGAGAATCGAACGGAGCAGCGTGAGCAGGTAATCCGGCCCGACGAGCTGCTTGAGCAACGGCTCCGGGAACCCGCCGCGCTGGGCGTATTGCCGGCAGTGGGCCAGAGTTTCCGCGGACGTGGGCCTCTGGGACAATGTGCTCAGGTACTCGGCCAAGGAGAAGGGGAAGATCAGCACCGGAACATGCCGCCCGGTCAGGTGCGTCGCCAGCTCGCGGCTGAGAAGGTGGGCGTTACTGCCAGTGAGCACCAGGCGATACCCCTGCCGTTGCAGGCGATTGGCCAGCAACTCCCACCGGGGGAGGTTCTGCACTTCATCAATCAGCAAGTGCCTTGCGCCGTGGTAGAGGTCGTCGAGGATCGGCAAGACAGCGTTGAAATCCGAGAGGTCTGGCAGCCTCTCGTCGTCCAGGTTCAAGTAGGCAAACGGGCCCATCTGTCGCAGCCAATGGATCGCAAAGAACGACTTGCCGGCGCGTCGAGGACCGAGAATAACCCGGATCAGGTCGTCGGTAGGCGGCGGCGAACTTGCAGTGTGACGGGGAACGTAGGCTTGTGCGAGACGTTCGTGCAGTTCCCGCTGCTGTAAAACGAGCACATCGCGAAGCGATTCGGTCGTCAGGTGGCCTGCTTTAGTAGTTACCATAACACACAAAAGTATACATAATTGTGCACTACAGTACAACAGGATCGGCGAGACAGAGATTCAGAGCACAGAACCGGCGTCGGGGTATGCTCGCGATGCTCTTCGAGGGCCGCTGGGAGGCGGGCCGACGAGGGGGCGGGACATTGCGAGACTGGCCCTCCTCTCTCTCATGGGTCAGCCTGCCGCAAGTGTGCACGTCACAGCACAGGAGGATGCTGGAGCGTCCAGGCTGCGATGATGTAGAACTCGGCGTCGCCGACCCGGCCAGCGCGACCGATGACCATCAACGCCTGGCCGAGGGGAATCCCGCCCTCGAACTTGATCTTGGCTCTAAGCACGCCGCCATCATTGTCTTCAGGCAACTGGGTGCGCTCAACCTGAAGATGAACATCGTAGCTCACCGCCAGGATCAAACCGTCCTCGCCTCCCTTGACGGAGGGGGAGCCTCTGCCTCCCACCGAAAGTAGGAGGTACTCAGGTCCGCACGCGGCGGGGAAGCCGGGCTGAACTGACAGAGTCCAAGTGTCGGCATGCGCTGGACTGACAGCACCCGGAATCAGCCGGCCGACAAAGCCCTGCTTGCCGGACCAGAAGAATTTCCGATCGCCGGCCTCTTCCAGCAGCTTGGCCAGTTCAGATGCATCGCAGCGACGGGCCATAAGTGCCGCAGGGTTGGCCTGAACAGGCAAGCCGAGGAACGCAGCACGAGAGGCTGTCTCAGCGTCCACCAGCGCCCAGGTCCGCTCGATTCGATAGGGGACCGGCCTGCCGGAGTTACAGCCCATCAATGGCAGAGACGCCGCCGCAGCCAGGACCATCCGTAGAAGCACAGTCCAAGTAGACATGTTAACAGCTCCCGGCAAATGCTGACTGATCGTGGAATACGGGACAGCCAACTTTTTAACGCTCCTGCGTGGTTTCCACTTCTCCCGCGTCGCTCCGCTGGCCGGCGGGTCGCGGGGCCAGCCTAACGGGCGGGTCCAGAAAAGGCATCAGGCATCCGCCGTCGCCAATCGTGTCGCAAGTTTGTCGGGAACTGTCGCGGTTCGGTGTCGCACCAGCCCGTCACAGCTTGTCACAGCTCGTTGTCGCAGCTTGTCACAGCAAATCATGGCCTGGCCCTTTCCCCCGGAGTGTATTGCTTGGTCGGATCGGTCGGGCTGGTCCCGCTTTCGGCCAGTAAGCCCTTGTCGAGCATCGCTTTCAGGTCGCGTTGGAGCGAACGCCGATTCACGCCTGGGCAGAGGGCCTCGTAATCCTGGATCGTGAAACTCGGCTGTAGACCGTTCCTGGCCGTCATGTCACCTCTCCCGCTCCAGGATCTTCACGCTGCCGACGGCAAGTGACGTTCCCGACAGGTACCACTTCGGGCTTCGCGGCGGCCGGGGCGGAGGAGGGGGCGCCCGGCAGTTCGATGCGGAAGCGTGTGCCGCGGCCGGGCTCGCTGGCGACCTCGATGCGGCCGTGGTGGGCGTCGATGATGCGGGCCACGACGGCGAGGCCCAGGCCGGTGCCGCTGCCCTGGGGTTTGGTTGTGTAGAACGGCTCGAAGATATGCGGCAAGTGAACCGCGTCGATGCCCGCTCCCGTGTCGCTGATCTCCAGAATCACCCGGCCGCCGTCGTCCGCCCCGCGGTGACGAACCACCAGCTTGCCGCCCGCGGGCATGGCGTCGACGGCGTTGAGCATCAGGTTGGTGATCGCCTGGGCAAGCTGGGTCCGGTCGGCTCGAACAACGAGCGGGCGTTCGAGCGGCTCTCTGACCAGCTCGACGCCGTGTCGCTCCATGCGCGGACGCACAAACTGCCACGCGTCCTCGATCACCTCGTCGATCGGCACATCCTGCAAACACACCGGCTCATCCCGCGACATGACCAGCAGGCGTCGCACGATCATCTCGATGCGATACAGGCCCGCCTCCATCAGATCCAGCAGTTGCCGCGTCTGCTCCAGGTTCTCCGGATTCCGCCTGATGATCCGCACGCTGTTCTGCAGGCCGTCCAGCGGGTTATTGATCTCGTGGGCCACCGTCGCCGCCAACTCACCGACCAGGGCCAGCTTCTCCGTCCGCGTCAGCCGTTCCTGCAGCCGCTCCTGTTCGCCCACGGTAGCCCGCAACTGCCCGGAGAGCCGGTCGAGCGACTCGGCCAGCTTCAGGAACTCATCGTGCGGAATCTCTTCGATGTGGCGGTCGAGATCCCCGCGGCTGATCGCCTCGGTCGTCTCGCGCAGCGCGTGAAACCGCCGCCGCAGATGATGCGTGATGCAGTACCCGACGCCCCACGCCACCGTGAGACTCACCAGGGCCATCGCCACGATGCCGGGCCACTGGTCGGGTCGGGCCAGCCAGGCAACACCGGCCGCCAAGGCAATCAGCCCCGTATACGCCCACTGGCAACGCTGCCGAAGACTCGGATAACGGGTTGGTGACATGGCCCCGGCATTGTACCCCGCCGGTGCCCGCGAGTCTCCCCCGTAACCGAGCGTGCCTGCCCGCTGGCCGGGGTGTGACCACTGCCAGGCAGCTTGGCCTACCGTGATCGCCGCACGTGGATCGCTGACGCGTCGAGTATCAGCACCTTGTCGTCGATTTTCTGCGACACGCGGCCCTGGACGACCACCTCGGCCATGGGTTCGAGCCCCGCGGCCGACAAGTCCGCCGCCAACGGTCGACCGTCCGCGTCCACCACCTGCACAGTCAGTAAATGGGCGGCCAGATGATCCGGCGGTTCGCAGCAGTAGTCCCACGGCGTGGTGCAATGGTCATCATCCTTGTCCGCACACGTCGGAATACTCAAATCAGCCAGCGTGAAGATCGCCCGGCCCTCAACGAACGGCTGCCTGCGTCCGCCGATGCGTCCGCGTACCGCCAGCGTATCGCCCTCGGCGGCCGCGCGGCGAGCCTCGCCGACCTCGCGAGCGTGCGGCGGCGGTTCCTCGACCAGCAGCCCCGCCGGCAATGCCGCCGACGCGTTTTTCGCGTGGCCCGCGTCCGTCGCTGACCGGTTGCAGCCGATGACACACAGAAGCACCACACCACCAACCAGCAGACCCGCCATTTTTCCCATAGCCCGCACACCCAAACCGCCACGATTCGCTTTCATGCCTACCCGATCCTCCCTTCGTACCAGTCAACACTTGATCAATAACACGATCCCGACACCTTATCTGCGTCCATCTGGGCGATCTGTGGACACTTCCTTTCGTCCCTTCCTCACGCCGTGCGCAACGCGTCGGGGATCGGCAAACGCAGACATCGCCAGGCGGGCGGCAGCGCACCGATGACGCCCAGCAGCAAACCCGCCAGCAAACCCATGGCCATCACCGCCGCGTCCACCCGCAGCCCAAACGCACCCATCGAGAATCGCACGGACAGCCCATCCAGACACCATGCCCCGACCGCCGCCGCCACCAGCGAACCAACCGCCGTCGTCACCGTCGCCTCTTGGACCAGGCTCACCACGATCGCCCGCCGCGAGAAGCCCAGCGTCTGCAGCATCCCCAACTCGCGGACCCGGGCGGCAAAGGCGGCATAGAGCGTGTTCAACCCGCCGAACAATCCGCCCAAGGCGATCAAGCCGGCCGTCACCCAGACCATGCTGCGGATCGGCCCGTAAAACGCGTTGAGCTTCGCGTAGTAATCACGCTCGCGGATCGCGACCAACTCAAGATCTAACCGCCGCCTGCAGAAGGTATCGACGTCGGCGAACTCGGCCTCATCCAGAGTAAGGACCACGCACGAGAGCGAATCCCGCCGAGCGGCAATCTGCAAATCAGTCGATGGACACCAGATCTCGGCATCCATAACCGTTCCGCCGGCCGAGAACCGCCCGACGATCGACCATGAGCGATTGCCAAACCACAGCGTTCGGCCGAGTGCCAGTTCCTCGGCCGCAACACCGAGTCGCGTGGCCGCCAGTCTGCCGACGATGATCTCGTCTCGGCCGGCTTGTGGCGCCCGACCGTCGACGATCTGTACCTGGTCGTGCACCAAAAAGGCGGCAGGGGTGATCCCACGGAGCACGGCCGGCAAATCCGCGCTGCCTTCGGACAGGGAAACCAACATCGCCATCTGGATCTCCGGCGAGACATGCGAAACCCCGCCCGTGCGACGCAGACCACCGATGCTCGCCATCGCCTGGCCGGCTGCGTGCACCGGTATCTCGCTGCGCTCGGCGCTTTCCTCACTGCCGGCACCAAGGAGTATCACGTTGTCGGCCCGTCCACTGGTGGTCAGACTGCTCCGCATCCCGCGCACAAAGCCCCCCGCGGCCAGCACGATCAACGCGACCAGAGCCGTACCGGCCATCATCGACGCGGTCCGCCGCGGCGAACGCCCCAAATTGCGTACGGCATAGTCAAACGGCAACAACCGCATCAAATCCTCCCCTTGCGAACCAGGTGAGCCGCCCCTCTACAAGCCCCAAGCGCAAGCAAGCGGCATCCCAACGAGCCCGAAGCACAAGCGAGCGGCATCCCAACGAGCCCCGAGCGCAAGCGAGTGGGTAACGCCGGGGACGCCAGAGTACGTCGCTGACGCTCCACAACCCGTCGCTTGCGCTCCGGGCTCGTTGCAGTTGCACCGTCCGTCCACGCCCCGTGATCCTTATCGCTACACTGCCCCGTGATCCTCATCGCTACACTGCCCGCAGACTCTCGACGATCGGACGACGAGCGGCTTTCCATGCGGGCCATGCCCCGGCCATCACCCCCAACAACACCGATATCCCCAGACTTCCCACGATTACGACCGCACTGGCTCGAATGGGGATATACAGACCCTCTACCGAGAGGCTGAACTGCCCCCACCACAACACCGCCGCCGTCGCCAGCGAGCCCACCGCCCCGCCCACGCACGCTATGATGATGCTCTCCGCCACCGTGAGCCTGGCGACCAGTCCTTGCCCGAACCCCAGCGTCTGCAGCACCGCCAGCTCGCGCACCCGGCCCTGCACCGCCAGAGCGATCGCATTGCCCACCACCGCCAGCACCGCCGCCAGACACCCCCAGCCCAGCCAGCGGGTGAACGCGATCACACCCAGTACGTCCGACGCCGCCCGAGCCACGAAAGCCTTCTCCGTATACGTCTGTGTGGGATCCTGGTCAGCGGCAAACTCCGCGTCGATCGCCGCGGCCACCGACTCGAGCATCTCCGGCCGCGCCACACGCACGTTGAACTGCGTCACCGCTCCGCCCTGGCGATCGCCGGTCGCAAACTGCAGAAAGCTCAGATGCGTGTACCCCACATTGGCGTGCTGCGGCTCGTCGGAACGGATGATGCCCGCGACGTATACGGTCACGCCCGCGGCCGAGAAGCGATCGCCGGGCCGCAGCCCGCGCCGCCGAGCGAGCGTCTCACCCAACAGAGCCGCATCGCTACGCCGCTGCCAGTCGCCCACTGAACCACTCAGTACCTCCAGACGCGGCAGGTACTCCGCCATGAACGCTTCGCTGGGCACACCGCGGAAGGTGACCACGTCCAGACTCGTGCGGCAATTGTTGACCGCGATGCGCATCGGCACCACACCAACCACTCCAGGGATCCGGCGAATGCGATCCTCATAAGACTGCGGCAAACGACTGGTGAACGGGCAATAGCGATGCTGGCGATACACCACGAGGGTCGTATCCGCCGCCGCGGTCTGGGTCACAGAGGCCGCGCCGGCCTGCATCGCCTGCACCGTGCAGAACAGAAACATCGCCACCGCCACACCCGCCACCGTCAACACGCTCCGCGTGCGATGCCGGACCACCTGCTTGACCACCAGCGGAATAAAGCGAATACGCAACATAGCGTTATCTCCAAACCTCCTGCGCAAACCCGTTTAACTAACGGCGCCGCATGCAACGCCAACCGTTGAGCGGCGCCGCTCGCGACACCCGTCGGCGCCGCAAGCGACACCGCTAGACAGTCGCCACCTTTCCAGACTCGATCAGTCGGCCCTTCTCCAAGTGCAGGATCCGGTGCGCGTACCTTGCTGTGCCCGGATCGTGCGTCACCATAATCAGCGTCTTATTGAACTCGCGGTTCAATCGAGCGAGCAGGTCCATCACCGCCGCCGCCGCCGTCCCGTCCAGGTCGCCGGTCGGTTCATCGGCTACAATGATCCGCGGATCGGTGACGATCGCCCGGGCGATGGCCACCCGCTGCTCCTGCCCGCCGCTAAGCTGCCGCGGGTAGTGATCGTGCCGATCCGCCAGACCCACCACGTCAAGAGCCACCGCCACCCGTTCATGCCGCTGACGACGCGACAGTCCATGCAGCAGCAACGGCAGCTCGACGTTCTCATAAGCAGTGAGCGTCGGCACGAGGTTGTACAACTGGAAGATGTATCCCACGTAGTCCGATCGCCAGGCCGCCAGCCGCGAGCGCGATAACCCGCCCACGTCCACACCGTCGATGACCGCGCTGCCCCGGGTCGGCCGATCGATCCCCGCGATAATGTTCAGCAGCGTCGTCTTGCCGCTGCCCGACGGTCCCATCAAGGCCAGGAACTCGCCCTCCTCCACGTCCAGATCCAAATCCGCCAGCGGGATGATCTCGACCTCCCCTTTGCGGTACGACCGCGTCAGACCGCGACATTCGATCAATGCCATACCTCTATCCTCCACATCACGGCCTTTCCGCGACCGCCTGCTCACCTACGATCCGAACACGCATCCCGGCCCGCAACCGACTCGGATCACCCGCAATCAGCCGATCACCCGCCCGCAAACCCTCACGCACCTCGACCCAATCGCCCTGCCGAGCCGTCCCCGCCACCACGGATCGCAGTTGCGCCACCCCACCAGCACGATCCGCCAGCCATACGCAGGTTCCCGCCTCGGTCTGCCGAACCAGCGCGGCGGGAACCAACAGACGCTGGGCCTGCTCATCGGCCTCCAGCCGGCCCAGAAAACGCACCCGGGCCAGCGTCTCCGGTTTCAGATCCACCGGCGGGTCTTCGATCGCCACCTTGACCTGCAACGTGTTCTTCTGAATGTCCGCCTCGTGCACCAGCCGCGTCACCCGCCCGCGAAAAACGCGATCCGGAAACACATCCACCACCACCTCCGCTTCCTGCCCCAGAACCACCGCGGCCGCCTCGGTCAAAGGCACATCGACCCGCACCTGCTGCCGAGCGGGGTCGTACAACCGCACCACCTGCGCCGCCCGCGGGGTATCCGCCCCGAGCATCAACTTCGCGCCCGGCTCGACCAGCCGAGTCATCACCACCCCGGCCACCGGCGAGCGCACCTCCATGCGAGCCAACGTCAACGCCGCCTCGTCCCGGGCCGCCAGAGCCGCCGCCACCGCCGCTTCAGCACGCCCCACCTCCGCTTGAGCCTCGTCCAACGCCCGTCGCTCGGGAATCCGAAGCTCCAGATACTTCTTCGAGGCGACAACTTCGGCCTCCGCGCCGCGGATATGAGCCGCCACCACCGCTTGCCGCGCCCGGGCCGCGTCCACCAGGGCACGATGCACCTCGTATTGCTGCTCCGCGCGGATGAACTCGATCGGCGCCGCCTGGCCCGTCTCGTGCAAACCCTCGAGACGGCGATACTCAGCCTCCAACTCGACGAGCCGCGCTTGCGCTGCCGCCAATTCCGCCGCCGATTGCGAAAGCTCGCCCTGACGCTCAACCAGCAACGCCTCGGCCACCGCGACCTGCCGGACACGCTCGATAGGATGGTCCCAATCGCGCTGGGCCGCGTCTCGTGTCGCTTCCGAAATCCGCAGCGCCGATCGGCGCTGGCCCAGCTCGGCCTCCGCACGCCGCAAAGCCAGTTCCGCATCTTCCTCCACCAACCGGGCCACCACCTGCCCTACCTCAACCGCTTCGCCTTCCAGCACCAGCACCTCGCGCACCACCCCGCTGGCCAGCGCCGAGACGGCCAATGGAAAGGGGTCCGGCTCCAGCCAACCGGGCGCTTGCACGGTCACCGCCCCACCGCCGGCCACCCCCGTCTTGACGACCACCGGAACCACCTCCACATCCACCGCTGGGATCAACGCATCCCGCGCCGCATACGCCAGCAATGCCCCCAGCCCACCGAGAATCAGCAGCGGCAGCAGCACCCGCGTCTTCCATCGCCGCGGCGGCAGCGGAACGCGCGTTCCGCCCGCCGGACTCCGACGCTCCGGTCGACGCGCGGATTCGCGCACCAGTACGGACAGATCAGGGTTATCAGAAATCACGACACACACTCCAGCCTCGCCGGCCTGCGAGCACGAAAGGCTCAGCCTTTCGCCCCAAGCCGAGGACCATGGGAATCAGGTAGCGGTAGAAGTAATGAATGCAGGTGCCGGCACGCTACACCAAAAAGCCGCGGGCTTCAGCCCGCGCGGCACGCGTGCGCAGAGCAACCACGGATCCCGGTTGCGTTGGAGTGCTTAAACGCGAGGAGGGTGGAAAATGCGCTCTCGATCCGTGGACGCGGGACGTTGATCGCTGCCGTCCGAACCGCCACGCCAAGACCACGCCATGGTCACAACGATATGACCTGGACCGTCCACCGTGCGGACGCAACAGGATTGCAGACAGTTGGTGCAGCCGCCCGATACGGGAGAACCACCTTGGGTTTGATCCGGGTCGCCTTGCTCCGACGAATCGCGAGAAGAATCTTGCCTTGGCGAGCAACAACCACCGCAGCTTCCGGAACCGATCCCCGCGTGGCCATCGCCCTCCACGGAAACGGTACAGCAGGGTATCGTCGCCTGAGGCCAGGCAAGAACCACCACCAACGGAATGGCAAGCAACATTCGCAGCATAAGGCGCCCGATGCGACCCCAGTGGCAACTCGCCACAGAGCTCACATAACTATAGCCCACGCCCCCCGCTCCTGACAAGGCTGGTCACCAGACCCCGATAAAATGTATCCGTACAACACCCTACACCGCACCCTTCCGGCCGCGGTTCCGACAAGCTGCTCGTCGCAGCCGTCAATTGGTCGTCGTCGTGGAGATCTTGGCGTCGCGGGGCAGCTCGATGACCACGCCAGCCGGCAGAACTTCCCGGTTGCCCGAAAGACGCTCCTTGTTCAGCTCAAAAAGGCGCGGCCATTCGTTGCCGTCGCCCAGGAATCTCTGGGCAAGACCATACCACGCATCGCCCGCCTTGACCGTATAAGCTCGATCGGCCGGGACGGGACGGGCCGCGGACCGAACCGCCGGGGCCGCGGCGATCGGCGCTCTGACGCCAGTGGTGGGCGACGGCGCGGGCGAGGCGCCCGCCGCGATGGTATGGACCTTCGTCTCCGCCACTGGGGCGACCAGGGCAGCGGGGGCAATCGCCGCCGCCGACACCGCAGGCTCATCCGCGGGTCGAGCCAGAGGGTGCCGAACCGGGCCGGCCGTCTCGACCGCAGGCTGCGTGGCCGGGGTGATCACAGGATCCGCGGAAAGCGTACCGATGGGCGCCGGCCGAGGAGTCGCCGTGTCCGCGACAACCGGTCCAACCGGAACGCTCGAATCCGTCGGCGCGGGCTGCGGCCGATAGACCGGCTGGGCAGGACTGGGCATCGGACCAGGCAACGCCGACGGCGATGACACCGTCTCGGTCCGCTCCTCGTGGCCGTGTGGCGCCGCCTGCCCCGGCCCGCCGCCGAGTCGCAACCGCTCGAACCATCGCCCTAACTGATCCGCGAGAGGGCTGATTACTCGGGTCGCGTCGACGACAACGGACCTGCCGTGCGAAACGACGGAAGAGGCGGCAGCAGCGGATGCCGCAGGCTGCCCGATGTCACCCGGTAGTGATACTCCGTGTCGGCGGCCAAGCCGGTCAGCGTCACCGCGTGACTGGCTGTGACTCCCTGCCCGTCGACGAATTCGCCGCACGCCGGCGTGGCACCGAACTCCACCCGCGAACTGGCCGGTGAAGCTGTCTCCCACCTGATCGTCGCCCTATCGGCGGCAGTATCCTCTACCCGCAGGTTCGCCAGTTGCCAGTTCGTGCGAAAGACGCTGAATCGGCCGTCACGGCGAGCCTCTGTGGTGGTGATCAGATCGCGGCCGTCGCGCGTGTAGCAGATCGCCTCGCCCTGCAACTGCCCAGCCAGCTCGATCCCCATGTTCAGGAACTGACCAGGCTGCCGGAAGACCTCGTCGAACGGCCGGTCGGTGGGCAGCAGATACTCGAACGCCCCGAGGTAGTTCCGAATCACCACGCGTCGCCCGTGCGGATCGACCTCCCCACCCGTGGCCATGTTCAGCCGCGGCGAGCTCAAGTCCGCCACCTGCCGCAGTACATGCACGCGCTCGGTGTCCCACCCAAGGTCGTCGGCCGCGAGCTTGAACACCCGGGCCTCGGGAGTACCTCGCGTGTTCCGCTTGGTCACCACATACACGTCCCCACTGATCGGGTGCACAAGCAAGCACTCGGCATCAAAACGATTGTCGGGTGAACCGGCCGGCCGGTCTGAATGCTCGGCGTCCGGGTACTCGAACCGCAACGAGTCGAACGGTACACGCATCGCCAAAGGCGAACCCTGCGACTCCACGACCGGCTCGGCAAAACGATGGATCCGCTTGTCGGAGCGCTTACACGGAGGATTATCCCCGCCGTCGAGCACATAGATCATCCCATCGGGGCCGGCCGCAATGTCCTCCCAGTCCACGTTGCTCGCACCGGCCAGCTCGACGTACCCGAGAATCCGGGCGACACCGGCCCGCTGATCCTCCTCCGACAACCGGAACGCCCACACCCGCGGATGCTTGGCCCCGGCATCGTTATGCGTCCAGTAGACGTCCGGGTTACGCCGGCCGGCCGCCACGCCGCTCGATTCCGACACCTGCACCCCGTCCGCCTTGGCCGCCAACCCATGCCGCCCATAGATCTGGGTCAGCCACTCTGCCGTCTGGCCCTGCCGGCCCGACTCCGCCCGCTCCATCGCGACCGGCGACTCGCCACTCCCTTGCCCCACTGCCACGCCCGCCAGCAGCGCACAAAACCCGATCCCAAGCCGCACATCTCGCAACGTCGTCCTCCCATGTCCCCTCGCGCCATAATACGCCGCCCCGTCGATTCTGTCGTGGATCCGAAACACCCGCGGCACACGAAGGTGCGTGATACGCGATGCGGCTTGGCGAGCGACACCGACAAGGGGTATGGTGGTAATCGTCACGCCGGGCCGTTCCGGCACAATACAGGACACACGGCCATGGGCGCAAGCCACACGCCAAGCCCAAGGATGCCCTCCGCCCCCCCGATAAGCCCGGCCGCGGGGCAGCCGCCCGTTCCTGACCGCGAGGCGACGATCCAATGGGTCACCTGGTGGGGCTTGGCGGTTAATCTGGCGCTCTCGCCGACCAAGCTCGCCATAGGGTTTTTCGCCTCCAGCCAGGCTCTCGTGGCCGACGCGGTACACAGCCTGTCCGATGCAATCACCGATGTGGCCGTGCTGGTTGGCGCCCGCTACTGGTCGGCGCCCGCGGACGCCGACCACCCCTACGGCCACGGACGCATCGAGACCATGATCGCCTCGGCGATCGGGGTCATGCTCGCCGGTGTCGGTGTCGGCCTCGGGTACCGGGCACTGGTGACCATCGAGCAACATCATGCGTCGGTACCCGGCTGGAGCGCCTTCGCCGTCGCATCCCTGTCCATCGTGAGCAAGGAAGCGCTGTACCGGTGGACGACGCGAGTCGCATGGCGAATCCGCTCATCGGCTTTGATCGCCAACGCCTGGCATCATCGCTCCGACGCGTTCAGTTCGGTGCCTGTAGCCCTGGCCGTGCTGGGCACCCGGCTTCACCCATCGTGGACCTTCCTCGATCACGTCGGGGCCATTGTCGTCTCTCTGCTGATCATACGGGCGGCCTGGCGGATCGTTTGGCCGGCGCTCAATCAACTTGTCGACGCGGGCACTTCGCGAGAAACCCGTGACCGCCTGTACACTCTGGTCACGCAGACGCCCGGCGTGCGCTCCGTCCACGCGATGCGGACGCGACACGTCGGCCCGGGCCTGCAAGTTGATCTTCACGTCCTGGTGAACCCGGACCTGACCGTCCGCGAAGGCCACCGGATCGCCCACGCGGTCACAGATCGCCTGCTGCACGAAGAGCCCGAGGTCATCGACGCGCTGGTGCATATCGAGCCCTATGACCAAGCCGACGAGACCAAACCGCGAACATGATCGAAGTGCATCGAGCCCGGCAGGAGGTTTCAAGTGTGCAGTTCGACCACGTCGCGGTCATAGAGGACGTGGTTGGCGTGAACCTGCTGACCGTCGAAGGCGTGAGTGCCCCACACACGAGCGAATTTGAGGTGGTCACCGATTTCCTTGTGGATCATGCGGGCCAGCTCGCCGACCGTGCTACCGGTCGGCAGGATGAAGGGCTTGTCCTTGTCGGCCGGCTTGCCCGGCGGCTTGGCGTATACGCGAACGACGTCGAGCATGCCGAAGACCCGGGCGAGCAAATCATCGAGCCCCTGCCCGGTGACGCTCGAGACGGGCAGCATCGGCGGCGGCCCGGTCCGCAATTCCTGGAGCACGGCCCAGTTGTCGTCGGCCCCGGGCAGGTCGGCTTTGGTACACACGATCAGCCCCTGCGGCCCGACGTGCAGCGAATCGCCCGCCTCCTCGTCCGCATCATCCTCCGCCGGATCATCGAAGTCCCGGCTTGCGCTTGGCTCGTCGGCGGCACCGGCGTCAAGGATGATTTCCCGCTCCCGCAGGATGGCGAGCAAGGCCTCGATGTCTTCAAGCACGGCATCCGCCGCGAGGTCGACGACCAACAGCAGGACGTGGGTGTTGCGCAACGCGTTGGTCAGGCCCGACGGCACGTGCTCGACCGTGACCGGGGGCAGATCGACCAGTTCGATGGG
>Ga0123333_10002461_pt1 | contig 18803 bp, 13 predicted proteins | sample BioC12SIPDNA_3_FD_89957 | JGI IMG/M metagenome (GOLD analysis project Ga0123333, IMG submission 89957) | Anaerobic biogas reactor microbial communites from Washington, USA - Biogas_R2_B C12 SIP DNA | ecosystem: Engineered > Bioreactor > Anaerobic > Unclassified | place: Washington, USA... | reverse complement strand
TTCAATTATCTGTTGAAGCCGTTGGATCTGGCCCAGCTTCGGGCGGTGACGTTGAAGGCGGCTCAGAACGCCCGGCTGCGGCAGACCAACGTGGAGTTGAAGCGGCGGCTGGACGAGCGGTTCGGTTTTGAGGGGGTCATCGGCGAGAGCCCGCAGATGCACGACGTGATCGAACGGCTGAAGCGGATCGCCCCGACCAATGCCAGTGTGCTGATCCAGGGCGCAACGGGCACGGGCAAGGAGTTGGTGGCGCAGGCGATTCATCAGAACAGTCCGCGGAAGAACAAGCCGTTCGTCGCGTTGAACTGCGCGGCTTTGAGCGAGAACATTCTCGAGAGCGAGCTGTTCGGCCACATCCGGGGCGCGTTTACCGACGCCTCCACCGACCGTGTCGGCAAGTTCGAGTACGCCAATGGCGGCACCCTCTTCCTCGACGAGGTCGGCGACATGCCGATGGCCACGCAGATCAAACTGCTCCGCGTCTTGGAGAACGGCGAGATCACCCGCGTCGGGTCGAATGATCCGATCAAGGTCAACGTCCGCATCCTCTCGGCCACCAATCGCAACCTGGAGGACGCCATCGCCGCGGGCACCTTCCGCAGCGATCTCTACCATCGGCTGAAGGTCGTTACCGTTCGTCTGCCGACGCTCCGCGAGCGGAGCGCCGACATCCCGGTGCTGGTCGATCACTTCGTGAAGGCCTTCGCCAAAAAACACGCCAAACAGATCCGGGGTCTCGCGCCGCCGGCCCGCCGCCGGTTGTTGGCGTTCGACTGGCCGGGCAACGTCCGCCAACTCCGCAACGTGGTCGAAAGCATGGTCGTGGTCGACTACGACGGTCTGCTCGACGTGGACGATCTCCCGGAAGAACTGTCCGGTTCGGAGGAACCGGTCCAGGAGACGCCGACGGCGTCGCTGGTGAGCCTGGTGGGCCGACCGTTGGAGGACATCGAGCGGCTCTTCATCGCCGAGACCTTGCGGATTGCCGGCGGCAATCGCGAGGAGGCCGCCCGCATGTTGGGGGTCGGCGAACGGACTCTCTATCGCAAGATCAAGGAATATCAGCTCTAACATGCCCGGCATTCGCCGCCTCTCCCAGAGTCTGGTCAACAAAATTGCTGCCGGTGAAGTGATCGAGCGCCCGGCCAGCGTCGTCAAGGAACTGATGGAGAATTCCGTCGACGCCGGGGCGACGCGGATCGACGTCTCGATCCAGGCCGGCGGCATGGAGATGGTGCGGGTGGTCGACAACGGCGCGGGCATCGCGGCCGATGAGTTGACGCTGGCGGTCGCCGCGCACTCGACCAGCAAGCTGGCCGCGGCCGACGATCTGTTTCGCATCGCCACGCTGGGATTCCGCGGCGAGGCTCTGGCTTCGATCGCGGAGATCAGCCGCCTCTCGATCCGCAGCCGCACGCCCGACTGCGAGAGCGGCGCGGAGATCACCGTGGTCGGCGGCGAGGCGTCGCCAGTGGTTCCCTGCGGCGCTCCCGTCGGCACCGCCATCGAGGTCCGCAACCTTTTCTACAACACGCCGGTCCGCCGCAAGTTTCTCCGCTCGATGCAGACGGAGCTGGGCCACGTCAGCGAGGCCTTCACCCGCATCGCGCTGGCGCAGCCGACGATCCACTTCACGCTCCGCCACAACGATCGGCCGATGCTCGAGCTGCCCGGCACGGAAGACTGGTTGGAACGCATTGCCCTGGTAGCGGGTCGGCCGTTGGCGGAAAAGATGATTTTCGTCCAGAGCCGCAGCGGAGCGGTACGGCTTTCCGGCTACGTGGCCCATCCCAGCCAGAGCCGGGCGAACAACCGCATGCAGTACCTCTTTCTCAACGGCCGCGCGATCCGCGACCGCTCGCTGCAGCACGCCATGAGCGAAGCCTACCGGGGGCTGCTGATGACCGGCCGCTTCCCCATCGTTTTTCTCGCGCTGGAGATGCCGCCCGAACTGGTCGACGTGAACGTGCATCCCACCAAGCTGGAGGTTCGCTTTCAAGACTCCGGCCAGCTTTATAGCCAACTGCTTTCCACGCTCCGCACCAAGTTTCTCAGCACCGACCTCTCCACCCGCGTCGAAACGCCGCCGGACGAAGACCCGACCGGCGCCCACGACAGCGAGCAGGCCGCGCAGTTCCGGCAGCGGGTGGTCGATTGGGCGAAGGGCAAGACGGAGTCGTGGACCGCCGATCGGCCGTCCTCCGAGGGGGGCGACCTCGGTTTCGTCCCTTCGACGCCCCAACCCGGCGAAGCGGTCCGGTCTCCGCTGGAATTGAGGCGGTTGGACCGCGCTTGGGCGACGGGAAGCGAAGACGCTGCCGGTGAGCCGTCACCGCACCACATGGCCAATCCTTCGGCCTCGGTCGCCGGCCCCAACAAGACCAACCACGCCTTGCAGATCCACAATCGCTATCTGGTGGCCGAGAGCGAGGACGGGATCATGGTGATCGATCAGCACGCCCTGCACGAGCGGATTCTCTACGAGCAGTTGAAGGCGCGGGTGGCGTCGGGCCCGGTCGAGAGCCAAGCGTTGCTGGTCCCGGAGCCGGTCGATCTCAACCCCTCGGAAGTCGCCGTTGCCCTGGAAAACCGCGAGACGCTTTCGCGGCTGGGGCTGAAGATCGAACCGTTCGGCGGCGACACTCTTTTGATTTCCAGCTATCCGGCGATGCTGGCCAACATGAACCCGGCCGAAGTGCTCCACGCCCTGTTGGAGCCGTTGATCTCAGGCGGCAAAACCCCGGACCAGCGCGATGCGATGGACGAACTGCTGCATACGATCGCCTGCAAGGCGGCGATCAAGGCCGGCGACCGTCTCGTGCCCGAAGAGATCTCGGCGCTGTTGGAGCAGCGCTGGCTCATCGACGATCCGCATCACTGCCCGCACGGCCGTCCCACGGCGCTGATCTTCAGCCGGGAAGAACTGGACAAGCAGTTCAAGCGGATTTGACGGCCGCCAACACCAGGCGTTCCTTTGTGCGCCGCAGTCAGCCCTTTCGACATCCATGGCCGCATCCGCTCGTTTCGGACCCTGAGGCTCGCTAACACGATCCTAACAATCTGCGCGAGGAGAAATCCAATGGGTTGACAAGAACCAATCTAGCACGCCCGATATTATTAGAGCCTATCCCAAAACCGCCGGGGACTGGCTCATTTTGCGGAGTCTTCGGAGCAAAATGTGCCTGTCCCCCTCTCCGCCAAGGTTTTGGGATAGGCTCTTAGAATACAATGAGCGTGCTGTTAGATTTCCGTTCGTGCAGGGAGAACGTCATGGAAGGAATCGGAACTCACTTCGCCGGCGTCAGCGGGGGAGAAGTGCTGATCGGCTATATCTGGTACGTCCTCTTGCGGATCTTCGTCGACCACGACAAGTTCCGGCTGCGGTAACGGTGGTCTTCGTTCCTGGATCTTAGTTCTTAGAACTCAGGGTGGCCAACAACCTGAGTCTACGTCCTAAGATCTAAGTTCTAAGATCTTCCTCAGTACATGCCCAGTTCGTCCCGCGCTTCTTCGGTCATGCGATCCGGAGTCCAGGGCGGGCTCATGACCACTTCGACGTCAACCTTGCCGACCTCTTCCCCCAGGTCGCCCAGAACGTCCTTCACGTCCTGAACGAGTTGCGGAGCGGCCGGACACGCCGGGCTGGTCATCGTCATCTTCACGACAATGTCCGATTTTTCGCCCGCGTCGGTCACCGTCACCTCGTAGATCAACCCCAGATCGACGACGTTGATGAAGAGTTCCGGATCCTGCACCTGCCGCAAAGCGGCGTAAACGGTATCTTCGGTGATCGGCATCTTTGGCTTCCCAGTCAAGAGTCGAGAGTCGAGAGTCAGGAGCCAAACCGGAGTCAAGAGCCGATCCTTTTGCCTGGCTCTTGACTCTTGACTCTCGACTCTTGACTTTACTTATTCTTCGTTCAGCTTTACCAGCACATCGTCGCCTTCCACCTTGACTTCGTGCGCGACCGTGTCGCGCGTGGCGGGCATGGTCAGAACCTTGCCAGTGCGGATGTCGAATTTCGCCCCGTGGCGAGGGCAGGCGATGATATGGTCCGTCAAGGTGCCGTCGGCCAACGGCCCGCCGTCGTGCGTGCAGACGTCGTCGATGGCCCAAAACGTGCCTGAGACGTGAAAGAGTGCCACGAGCCGGTCCTCGACCTCGACCACCATCTTGCCCGGGTCGGGCAACTCGGAAACCTTCGAGACGGGTACAAATTCAGCCATCTTAGGTGTACTCCCTTACTCTGCGGCGGATTGCGTCGCCCAGCGCATCGCGGACACTCGGGATGGTAATCCGATCGAACACCTGCTGGAAGAACCCCGCCACGATCATGCGGATCGCTTCCTTGCGGGTCAGACCGCGGCTGCAGGCGTAGAAGACCTGCTCGTCGTCCACGCGGCCCGCCGTGGCGCCGTGCGAGCAGCGGACGTCGTCGGCCAGGATCTCCAGCCCCGGAATCGAGTCGACGCGGGCGGTGTCGGAGAGGATGAGATTGTCATCCCGCTGGTAGGCGTCGGTTTTCAGGGCATCCCTGTCGACGTGGATCATCCCGCGCCAGACGAGTTGCGAACGGTCCTGCAGCGCGCCCTTGTAGAGAAGATCGCTGCGGCAATGCGGCACGGCATGGTGCTGTAAGGTGTGATAGGAGAGATGCTGCTTCCCCTCGGTGAACATCACGCCGTTGACCTGGGCTTCGGCGCCCTCGCCCACCAGCGCCACGTGCTGGTTGACCTTCGCCAGCCGGCTGCCCAACGCTCCGATCGTCCACTGCAGGCTGCCGTCGCGGTCGACCAGCGCCTTCTGATGGGCGAAGTGCCAAACGCCCGTGCCCCAATTCTGCAGGTTGACATAGCGCAACCGAGCCCGCGGCGCCATGAGAATCTCAATCGCGCCGGCGTGCAGGCCGGAGGCAGCGGGGTCGAGGCTGGCCGTCTCGGCCAGCAGCGTCGCCTCGGCGCCCTCTTCGAGAACAACCAGCGTGTGACCCAGGTCGGCGCCGTCGGGCGACAGGCCGGAAAGCATGTGCAAAGGCTCATCGATCACAACGCCGCGCGGGACGTAGAGCAAGGTTCCGCCGGACCAGCAGGCCGCGTGCAGCGCCGAAAACTTGTCGGCCAGCGGATCGACGGCCCTGGTGAAGAGGTTCGGGCGGACGACGTCCTCGCGCTCGATCGCCAGATCGTCGAGGCTGCCGAAGAGCACACCCCGCTCGGCCCACTTTGAGCCGAGTTCGCCGTAGAGCGGATGGCTGTCGAGCGTGGCTGTGCGTCCGGCGAGTTCGACGTCCTCGGCCAGAAGCGCCGCCGGCGACGCCGTCCCGGCGGTCGGCGGCGACGGCAAGCCAAAACGGCTGAATCGAAACATACGAATGTCGGTCCGCCGCCACTCTTCCATGCCACCATTGGGCAGGGGAAGCCGCTCGAACGCCTGCCATGCCTCGCGACGCTGCGCGACGAGCCACGGCGGTTCTCGCCGCGAATCGACGAAGGCGTCGAACGCTTCCCGGGTGAATCCTGTCTGGACTGTCGTTCCGATCATGTCGCTACTCGTTGGTTCCGCGTCTGATGCCTGGAAAGATCAACCGCCGTGGGGCGGGTTTGCAGCCTGTCTGCCGATCCTAACCGACCGAGCCTTCCATCTGCAGCTCGATGAGGCGGTTCATCTCAACCGCATACTCCATCGGCAGTTCCTTGACCAGCGGCTCGATGAAGCCGGCCACGATCATCGTGCTGGCCTCCGCCTCAGTCAGTCCGCGGCTGGTGAGGTAGAAGAGCTGCTCTTCGCCGATGCGGGAAACGCTCGCCTCGTGGCCCACCGTCACGTCCTGTTCCTGCAGTTCGATGTAGGGATAGGTGTCGCTGCGGCTCTTGGGATCGAGGATCAGGGCGTCGCAGACGACGCTCGACTTCGACTTCTTCGCTCCCGGCTCGATCTTCACCAGGCCGCGGTAGCTGGCTCGGCCGCCGTTCTTGGAGATCGACTTGGAGATGATGCGGCTGGAGGTATGCGGCGCTAAGTGAACCACCTTGGCCCCGGCGTCCTGGTGTTGCCCCGCCGAAGCAAAGGCCACCGAAAGGATCTCGGCGCGCGCTCCCGGCTCTTTCATGTAGACGGCCGGGTACTTCATCGTCAGCCGGCTTCCCAGGTTGCCGTCGACCCATTCGACCAGCGAATCGCCGTAACCGACGGCCCGCTTGGTGACGAGATTGTAAATGTTGTTCGCCCAGTTCTGGATTGTCGTGTAGCGGACCCTCGCCCCGCGGCGGGCGACCACTTCGACCACCGCCGAATGGAGGCTCTCCGTGCTGTACATCGGCGCGGTGCAGCCCTCGACGTAATGGCAACTCGCCCCTTCATCGACAATGATCAGCGTCCGCTCGAACTGCCCCATGTTGGCGGCGTTGATGCGGAAATAGGCTTGCAGCGGAAAGTCGATATGCACACCGGGCGGCACGTAGATGAACGACCCGCCCGACCAGACGGCTGAATTCAACGCCGCGAACTTATTGTCGGTCGGAGGGATGATCGTGCTGAAGTACTCCCGCACAAGATCGGGGTGATCGCGCACCGCCGAATCCATGTCGGTAAAGACCACGCCGCGGGCGGAAAGATCCTCGCGGAGCGAGCCGTAGACGACCTCGCTCTCGTACTGAGCCTTGACGCCGGCGAGGAATTTTTTTTCCGCTTCGGGGATGCCGAGTTTGTCGAAGGTCCGCTTGATGTCTTCGGGAACGTCGTCCCAGGACTTTTCCTGCCGGTCGGTCGGCCGGATGTAGTAGTAGACGTCCTGAAACTTGATATCGATATTGCCGCCCCAACGGGGAACCGGTTTCGACTCGAAGATCTTGAGGCTTTCCAGCCGGAACTGGCGCATCCACTCCGGCTCCTTCTTCATTTCCGAGATCTCGGCCACAATCCGCTCGTCCAGCCCCTTGCGCGACTTGAAGACGTACCGTTCCTCGTTGCGGAAATCGTATTTATTGATCTCGCCGAACATTTCGGGAGGTTGCTGCGGGGTTTGCAGGTCGGTAGCCATGATGGTTGCACCGATCGTATCTAAGGGTTGTTAGGCTTCGCTCATCGCGACGTTCTGGGCAATGTTCTCCATTGCCTGTTCCTCGGCGGCGGCCTGCGGATAGGAGGCGCGGATGCGATCGTAACCGCGTTTGTGCAACTCCGCCGCCAACTCGGGGCCGCCCGTCTCCACGATCCGCCCCCCGAGCATCACGTGCGTGTAGTCGGGCCGGTTGTGCTCGAGAAGCTGTTCGTGGTGCGTGATGATCAGGATGCCCATGTCGTGGCCGCCGATCTCCGCAATGCTCTGGCTCGCCAGCCGCACGGCGTCGACGTCCAGCCCGCTGTCGGTTTCATCGAGGATCGCAAAGCGAGGGCGGAGCATCGCCAATTGCAGGATCTCGGCCCGTTTCATCTCTCCGCCGGAAAAGCCGTCGTTGACATAACGGCGGGCGAACTCCGGATCCATGCGGAGCTGTTCCATTTTCTCCCGCAGCTCCTTGCGAAACTGCCGCATCGGGATCAATTCCTCTCCCTCCTTGCGATCCGGGTTGCGGACGTTGGTCGTGGCGTGGCGGAGGAAGTCGGCCATTTTAACGCCCGGAATCGCCACCGAACGTTGGAAGGCCATGAACACTCCCCGCCGCGCCCGCTCGTGCGGCCCCATTTCCAGCAGGTTCTCGCCGTCGAGCAACACGCTGCCGCGGGTGACCTGGTAACTGGGATGCCCCATGACCGCCAGCCCGAGCGTGCTCTTGCCGGAGCCATTGGGGCCCATTAAGGCATGCACTTCCCCGCGGCGGATCTCGAGGTCGACCCCCTTGAGGATCGGCTTCTCTTCCACACTAACGCACAGATCGACAATCTGGAGGGTATCGTTCATGAAGGCTTGACTTTCTGGTGGTGGAACAGCGGTTTGACGTCCTCGATCTGGACGAAGCCGCTATGGTGCGGCATCGGCAACTGGTCGTCGACTTTAATTCCGGCCCGGCCGAAATTCGTCCATCGACCGGCGCCGTCGGCAGTGGATCGCTTGGCGATCTTGTGGCCCGCGATTTTCTCTTGCAGCCGCATCAGCCCCTCGATCAACGATTCGGGCCGCGGCGGACAACCGGGTACGTACACGTCGACCGGCACGACGAGGTCGACTCCTTTGACGACGTGATAGCCGTGCTGAAAATACGGCCCGCCGCCGCTGGTACAGGCGCCCATGGCGATCACGTACTTCGGCTCCGGCATCAGGTCGTAGAGACGGCGAACCCGGCTGGCCATCTTATACGTCACCGTACCGGCGACGATCATCAGGTCGGCCTGGCGGGGCGATGGCCGGAAGGCGCCGGCCCCGAACCGGTCCAGGTCGAAGCGGCTCGCCCCGGCCGACATCATCTCGATGGCGCAACAGGCCAGCCCGAAGGTCGCCGGCCAGAGGCTCGACTGGCGAGCCCAGTTGATCGCCTCCTCGATCGTAGTCGTCACGACGCCCTCTTCCAGGCGTCCCTCAATCCAAGGTTGGTTCATGGTAGGGTTTGTCTCTCGTAATAGTCGCCCATTTTCGGCATGGCTCAAAAACGGGGACAGGCACCTCGCCGAACCGTGTTTTTCACCGGCAGAAGCTACTTGGCTCGGAGCCAGTCCCCGTTTTTGAACCACGCCCCATTATCGCGGCACGGAGAGGAGACCACCGCGGGCCCCTCTCGACAAACCACTCAGTATATCGGTGAGTCACTTGGCCTGGAACTGACACGACGCGGCCCCGTCCAGCCGGCACTGCGAAAGCTGAACCTCCAGCCCCAACAACTCCGAAAAGAGAATCTTCTCCAAAACACAGATGCTGCGGTCTTTTTCCGCCAGTTCCGGGTAAGGGCAGGCATGGGCGGTCAGCACGGGAAGCGCGTCGTCGCCGTCCACCGAGAACGGCACCCGGCGCTGCCCGAGCAGCCGACTCAGCGAACGCATCCGCTCACCGGTGGTTTTGCCCTCCATTTCGCGGGCGTAACCGCTGGCCAGCGCCCGCACCACGCGCGTCAAGAGAGTCTTGCGCACCTCCCGATCCTCGATTGCCCCAATCTCCCTCCAGAGAACAAGGGCCAAATCCGTAAAATTCGATCCCGTCAGCCGTATACCCTTTTGAGTTAGATCGTACCTGTGTTTTGGGCGGCCTCGACCAACCCGAATGGCTTGTCTGCCTACCAGACCGTGGGCCATCAGCCGGCTCAGTCGCTGGCGGACGGCGGTCGGCGTCACCTCGAACGCGCCTGCCATGTCAGTCACGCTCATCGGTCCCTGCGACCGGAGCATGTCGAGCAGGTCTGCGTCGGAACTGGATGCCGCTACACTCATTACCGTCGTTCTACCTATAAGCTCTGTTGGCCCGCCACGATGAATTTCCTGCCACTCACCTCAAATGGATCCTACGCGCTGCCCGCATTTTTGACAACCCAGCCTATCAAAAATATCCCTGCCGCCCGGCGACATATTGCCTATATTGCCTAACCGCTATTTCCTGCTTTGTCGGCAACCTCTTGAGAATTCGCCTAATCAACACGCTCTCTTTCGTCCGATGAAGGAGGTAAGCGGCGGGCTACGCATGGCTCGTTGCGCAGTATTCCTCGAATTCGGGCGGATCGTATGCGCAACTTCCGAAACACAACTTTATGGCTTTTGCCGGCCCTGGCGACCCTGTTGGCCTCGGCGGTGCATGGCGAATCGATCGCGGAATTGAAGCCGAGCCAGGTAATCCAACTCGACGGAAAAGTCCTGCTGGACAAAGTGCCGGTTGTCTCCAGCGTTGCCTTACACCCCTCGGGGCAAGTGCTTGCCACCGCCGGCGATGACCACCTGGTGAGGCTGTGGGACACGCGGACCGGCAGTGTGCAGAGGCAGTTGGCCGGTCATGCCGACTGGGTCCGCGCCGCGGCCTTTAGCCCGGACGGCCAAGTGCTTGCCACCGCCGGCGACGACGGCGCCATCCGACTCTGGTCGGTTTCCAGCGGCCAATCCTACCGAACGCTGTCGGCCGCGGAGGCGAGTGTGCAGTCGCTGGTCTTCAGTCCGGACAATCGCTTGCTGGCCGCGGGCGGTTCCGACGAAAAAATTCGCCTCTACGACGGTCGCACCGGTGCGATCGTCCGCACCCTGCAGGCTTCGGCGCCGGATGTCCGGGCGTTGGTGTTCTCGCCCGGCGGCCGACAGATTGCGGCCGCGGGTCGCAACAGCGTGATTCGCATTTGGGATGCGGAATCCGGCAGTCGGCTTCACGAACTCGCAGGCCATACGCGGCGGATCCACGCCTTGGCCTACTCGCCGGACGGCGGACTGCTGGCCAGCGCCGGCGAAGACCGGAGCATTCTCCTTTGGGACACGTCCCACGGGAGCCTGGCCGGAAACCTGCCGTCGCGGCCGGGCAAAATTCTCTGCCTGGTCTTTTGCGGCGAGGGGCGGCTGGCCGCCGGGGCCAGCGACAACCTGATCCGCCTTTGGGATCTCGGCTCGCAAGCGGAACAATTCCGGTTGGTTGGGCATACCGGCTCCGTTTCGGGGCTGGCTTGGGATGCCACGGCCCAGGCCCTGGTGTCGGGCAGCTTCGACACCACGGTCCGACTCTGGCAACTCGGCGCGGGCGGCGCCACGTCCGTCACATCGCTGCGTTAGACATTTGCGGCCGGCCTCGTCGCGCCGGCAAGTGGAGTCTCGAGTCGCTCGGGAGTCCGCGAACCATCCAAGTCAATCGGTGTACATGGAGGTAGCCGTGGGATTGCTACGGAAGTTCCGGGGTTGGCGCCGCACGCGGAGCCAGAAGTCGAATCAGCGATTGTCTCTCTCCAATCGGCTCCTGCGAATCTGCCGATTTGAGGAGGTCGAGCCGCGACAACTTCTCTCGGCTTCGCCGATCCAGATCGGAGCGGTCTACTTCGAGGAGGCGACCGGCGAGGACATCGCGGGCGACGTGATTTCCATTACCTTCACCGGCGGCGCCCCCGGCACCCAGTTGACCGAGTTGGTCATCGATACCGACAAGGCGGGCGACGGCCTCACGATCGGCGACGTCCTCTTCGACACCACCGCCGGAGGCAGCGGAGCCTTCGGTTCCGTACCGATTGCGGTCGTCGATCAGACGGGGATCGACTCAGTGCAGTTTTCCGTCGCCGACGGCGGCACGCAACTGGTGATCCGATTCAGCGGATTCGACCCCGGCGAACGGCTCTTGTTCACCGTCGATGTCGACGAGCAAGGCTACCTCGGGGCCAACGCCGTCGCCGAAGGCAATGAATTCGAGGGTTCTCGGCTGGTGGCCACCTTCGCCGCGCCGCATTTCTACGAAGCCACCGGCACAGATATCTTCTTCGATTTCTACAACGCCAAACTCGACGCCTCCGGGCTCGACCTGCCGCGCGACGAATACACTCCGCCGAGCACCGATCCCCGACCCGTCCACACCGCCGGGGCCGTGTTCGCCGTCGAGCAGACTCCGCTGCCGATCACGATTGCCGGCACGGTCTACGAGGACATCGATCTCGACAACCGCCAGGACGCGGGCGAGGAAGGCATTGCCGGCGTCACGCTTTCACTCTACAAGCTGGAGGGCGGCCAGTACGTCGCCACCGGCCAAACGGCCGTCACCGACGCCGACGGCAACTACCTCTTCAAGGACGTGTTGCCGGGGAGCTACCGTGTGTTGGAAACCCAGCCGACCGGCTACTTCAGCATTGGGGCCGCCGCGGGGAATGTGGCGGGAGCAACGCGCGGCAGTGTCACCGGCGCCGACGAGATCAGCGGGATTGCCTTGCTGGGCGGCGAAGACAGCGTCGACAACGATTTCGCGGAAGCGAGGCCCGCAACCCTCAGCGGCCATGTCTACCACGACGCCAACAACAACGGCGTCTTCGACGCCGGCGAGACAGGCATCGGCGGCGCCGTCGTGCTGGTCAGCTACCTGCCTCCGTCCGGTCCGGCGCCGTCGCCGCTGCAGGTGACGACGGATGCGACAGGCGCCTGGAGTGCCGGGGGGCTGATGCCGGGCGACTACCGGGTGGATGAGATTCAGCCGGGCGGTTATCTCGACGGGATCGACGCGGCCGGCACTGCCGGCGGCGCGGCCGAAAACCCGGGCGATCGCATCGGCGGCATTCGCCTGACGAGCGGGCAGGCGGGGCTTCATTACAACTTCGGGGAACTGGTGCCCAGTTCCATCAGCGGCTTCACGCTGGCGGACCGCAACGGCAACGGTCAGTACGATGCCGGCGACACCGCGATTGCCGGCGTGACCGTTCGCCTGCTGGACGCCCAGGGCAACCAGATCGCCACCACGCTGACCGATGCCAACGGGGCATATCGGTTCACCGGCCTGGCCCCCGGCGTTTATGGCGTGGAGGAGGTTCAGCCCGGTGGCTACTACGACGGCGCCGACAAGGTTGGCTCCGCCGGCGGCAGCCTGCTGGCCCCCGATTCGATCGTCGATATCACGATCGTTTCAGGCACCGAGGCAGTCCGTTACGACTTCCTGGAAATCCTTCCCAGCTCGATCAGCGGCCACGTCGTCGCCGACGCCAATGGCAACGGCCTGATCGACGCGGGTGAGACGAAGCTCGCCGGCGTGACCGTCCATCTGCTTGACGGTCAGGGAAACCGCATTCAAAGCACGGTAACCGATAACGGCGGCCGGTACGAGTTTACCAACCTGGCGCCGGGTAGCTACGGTGTCGAGGAGGTGCAGCCGGGAGGGTACTTCGACGGACGCGACCACGTCGGCACCGCCGGCGGTTCGCTGCTGGCGCCCGATTCGATCACCGGCATCACGCTGGTGTCCGGCACAATGGGGGCCAACTACGACTTCCTGGAAATCCTCCCCAGCTCAATCAGCGGCCACGTCGTCGCCGACGCCAACGGCAACGGTCTGATCGACGCCGGCGAGACGAAGCTCGCCGGGGTGACCGTCCACCTGCTTGACGGTCAGGGAAACCGAATTCAAAGCACGGTGACCGATAACGCCGGCAGGTACGAGTTCACCAATCTTGCGCCAGGTAGCTACGGTGTCGAGGAGGTGCAGCCGGGAGGGTACTTCGACGGACGCGACCACGTCGGCACCGCCGGCGGTTCGCTGCTGGCGCCCGATTCGATCTCCGGCATCACGCTGGTTTCCGGCACGACGGGGGTCAACTACGACTTCCTGGAAATTCTCCCCAGCTCGATCAGCGGTCGCGTGCTGGCCGACGCCAACGGCAATTGCCGGCTCGACCCGGGCGAAACGTTGATTGCCGGGGTAACCGTCCACCTGCTCGATGCCCAGGGCAATCGCATCGCCAGCACCGTCACCGACGAGAACGGCGAGTACGAGTTCATCGGCCTGGCGCCGGGCGTCTACGGCGTCGAGGAAGTGCAGCCGGCCGGCTATTTCGACGGCAGCGATCATCCCGGCTCCGAAGGCGGAACGCGATTGCCACCCGATTCGATCATCGGCATCACGCTTGTCTCGGGAACCGCGGCGGTTCACTACGACTTCTGCGAACTGCTGCCGGTCAGCCTGTCGGGCTTCGTGTACGTCGACGACAACGACAACGGCCAGCGCAATGCAGGGGAAGCAGGCATTGCCGGAGTGACTCTCAAACTGTTGGACGCCGAGGGCAATGCCACCGGTGTTACGACCGTTACCGACGCCGCCGGCTTCTACCGCTTCGACGGACTGCGGCCGGGCAATACCTACGGCGTGGCGGAAGTCCAGCCGGAAGGTTACTACGACGGCACGGATACCCCGGGCACGGCGGGCGGAACTGCGGAAAACCCCGGCGACAAGATCAGCGGAGTCCAACTCGGTTCGGGCATCCACGGCAAGAACTACAACTTCGGCGAACTTCGCCCGGCGAGCATCGGCGGGCGGGTCTTCGTCGACGGCGATGAAGACGACAAGTACGATTCCGGCGAGAAAGTCCTCGGCGGAGTCACGGTTTACCTGCTCGATGCTTCCGGCGAGCGAATCGCTTCGGCGCTCACCGATTCCAGCGGTCAATACGCGTTCACCGATCTGCGGCCCGGCGTCTACGGCGTCGAGGAAGTGCAGCCGGCGGACTACTTCGACGGCAAGGACTATGTCGGCACGGCGGGCGGCTCGTTGGCCAACGACCGCATCACCCAGGTGGTCTTGGCGTCGGGCGCCGCGGCGGTTGAGTACAACTTCTGCGAGCTGCCGCCCGCGAAGATCTCGGGCTACGTCTTCCAGGACGGCCCGGAAATCTCCTACGAAGAAGGCGAGGCGGCGCCGGATCCGGTGGGCCTGCGGGACGGGCAGTTTACTCCCGACGACATTCCCATTGCCGGCGTCACCCTGCACCTTGGCGACGCCAATGGGGCCGCGATTCTCGACGCCGCCGGCCGCCCGATTACGGCAGTGACCAACGCCAACGGCTATTACGAATTCGCCAACCTCAGGCCCGGCGTCTACACGATTCTGGAAGTCCAACCGGAAGGCTACCAGGACAGCTTGGACACGGCCGGCTCGAAGGGCGGTCTGGCGGTCAACACCAATTCGAATATCTCGCCACAGACGCTGCAACAATTGGTGGTCGATCCGAACTTCGATGCGATCATCCGCATTCCGCTGGCGGCGGGCGACCGTGCAGTCTCTTACAATTTCAGCGAGGTCGTGATGGTCGAGGTGCCGGCGCCTCCGCCCATCCTGCCGCCCCCGCGCCAGGATCCGGCTCCGCCACCGGCATCCAACCTGATTCCCATGCCTCCGGAAATGGTCCAGGCCGTCTTTTTCCAGCCGGCGACCGCCCAGCGGGTCATCCAGCCGTTTCGCGGCGGCGGCGGTACTCCGATCACTTGCACCTGGCACCTCAGCGTGCTCAACGCGGGGCAGCCGCGGCGGGAGAACGGCGGCATCGAAATGATGACGATGTACGACAGCCCCATGTTCAATCCGGTCTCCTGGACAGGATCGCCGTTGGACCGGGGCCAATGGACCCTGACCGACGCCAACGGCGCCGTCACGCACCAGTTCATTTTCGGCCTGGAAGGGGCCACACCGTTGACGGGCGACTTCAACGGCGACGGCATCGATGAAGTGGCCGTCTTCTTCGACGGCCTCTGGTTCATCGATCTCAACGGCAACGGCGTTTGGGACCAGGGCGACCTCTGGGCTCGTTTGGGCGAGGCGGGCGATCAGCCCGTCACCGGCGACTGGGACGGCGACGGCAAGACCGACATCGGCATCTTCGGCCGCGTCTGGGCCGGCGACGAACGTGCCATCGAAGCGGAGCCCGGCCTGCCCGATCTGGCCAACGAGCAGATCGGACGTCGGAAGAACGTGCCGCCCGCCGCTGAGGAAGCGACCTCGGGCTGCCGCACGCTCAAGCGGACCTCAGCCGGCGAGTTGCGCAACGACTTGATCGACCATGTCTTCCAGTACGGCGGCGAGGGCGACCGGGCGGTGACGGGCGACTTCAACGGCGACGGAGTAACCAACATCGGGTTGTTCCGCCACGGCACGTGGTATCTGGACATGGACGGCGACGGACGCTGGAGCCGCGGCGACCTGATGCTCCAGATGGGCCAGGAGGGCGACTTGCCGGTCGTCGGCGATTTCAACGGCGACGGCATCGACGACCTGGGGCTCTTCCGCGACGGCCTCTGGCGGCTCGACAGCAACGGCGACCACAAGCTCGACGCCCACGACCGCACGTTCCAACTCGGCGGTCCCCACGACCGGCCCGTCACCGGCGATTTCAACGGCGACGGCATCGACGAGGCGGGCGTCTATCAGGACGGCGTCAGCAAACCCGACGAGCAGGCATGGCGGCCGGCCGATCCCGGCGCCGCCGAGCCGGTCATGCGACGATAGGGGCCAGTAGGTTCCGCTTGCCGAGCGGAACCTGCCCCGCCGAAGCGGACTGCCTTCGGTTTAGAGGCCCTAACAGAACGGGGAGAGGCACCTCGCCCGGACACGTATTCTGCGTGTTTTATAGATGCTTCGTTCGGAGCCAGTCCCCATTTTGTTAGGGCCTCTACCTCCAAACGGAGCAGTCTGATTGACCTGCGGCCAGAGCCTGCTTACCATGAAAAGGGGGATAGCACTACCAGCACCATTTCCCCAACTGAGGAGCGCGGGCGAGTCGCATCCCAATGACAAATGACAAATGACCAATGACACATGACAAATGCCTGCTTCCGGGCCTCAACGCCGCTATTCCCACGGATTTCGTTTGCCGGCTGTCCGTCGAGCACTATCACGAAATGGCCCGCGTCGGAATTCTCGCGGAAGATGCTCCCGTAGAACTTCTCGATGGCTGGGTGGCGCCGAAGATGATCAAGAAACCCGCTCACAGCATAGCGACTGAACTGGTACGGAAAGCGATTGAGGGGATTTTGCCGGCCGGATGGTTCGTCAGGTCTCAAGAACCGATCACACTCTCGGCAAGTGAGCCCGAACCGGATGCGGCCGTGGTGCGAGGACAAGTTCGCGATTACCGGGAGCGCCATCCGTACTCACAAGACGTGGGCATGGTTTTGGAGGTCGCGGACGTGAGTCTCCGACGCGATCAAACGACCAAGAAGCGTATCTACGCCGAGGCCGGGATCGCGGTGTACTGGATCGTGAATCTCGTGGATCGCCGCGTCGAAGTCTACAGCGATCCGTACGGTTCCGCCGAGTCGTGTGATTATGGCGCACGTCGCGATTTTGGCTCCACCGAAGCGATTCCGCTTGTTGTGCAGGGGCGCCAGGTGGGGGAGATTTCCGCGGCGACGATCTTGCCATAAGCCGCTGCGGGTGGCTGCCTTGCCCTATTAAGGTGGCGCGACGATTCGCCCCTGCAAAGCCGGTTACGGCTCGGACGTCGGTGGCCATTCGTAGGTTCCGCTTGCGGAGCGGAACCTGCCCCGCCGAAGCGGACTGCCTTCGGTTTAGAGGCCCTAACAGAACGGTATCTCAGAAGAATTCGTGGGTGAATTCCAGGGCCATGCGGATCAAATGCCCTCCTTCAGCATCTCGTCGAGCAACCTCAGTTCACTGGGCAGTGGATCCTGCCAGCACCACTCCGGCCGCAGATAGAAACCGGGCAAAGCCTGGCTGTGCAACACTCCCTTCTCGGGCGATACTTCCCGGTAGCGCCCGCTGGTCTGCAAAAGCAGCAGGGTGACTTTCTCCTCCAGTTCATCGACGATCCAATACTCCTCGACCCCGTATCGCTCGTATTGCTCGCGTTTCTTGCCGTAATCCCGCTCGACACTGTCCGGCGAAACGATCTCCACCGCCAAGTCCGGCGCACCGTCGACACGTCCACGTTTGACCAGATGAAGGCGCTGCTTGCGCACGAAACCGATGTCCGGCTCAGGCCCGTTACTGTCATCCAGCCGAAACGCGACACGGGAAACAAACACCTGCCCCAAGTCCTTCTGACGGGCAAACACGCTCATCAATGTATAGAGCCAGCCGTTCAGCCTATTGGCGTCGGTATTATCGGGCGAGGCCATGTAGATGACTCCGTCAATGAGATCAGCCTTCTGGGCGCCCCTGACCAGCAGACAGAACTCGTCGAAACGAATAAACGACGTCTTGCTTGTCGTGGACATAGCCTTGCCTTTCCACGGGATCGCGATGTTCACATGCCTTAAAACAGCGTAGCAGGAACCACTTTTTCCAGCAAGAATCCCGACGTGCAAGCGGGATCTACCGTCGGTTGCCTGCGGTCTTCTTTGGACAAAGGGTCATGCAGCCTCAGTATGGTATTTAGCCAATTGTTGTGGTGGATTGCTGCCCCAGGCTACGGTGACGATGGCCTTCGGCCAAGAAGAATCCTCGTATTCGCTTCATCCGCCGCTGGAAGCGGTCGTATTCGCGCTGGATCAGAGTCAAGAAGAGGACGACTGTGGCTTTTCCCGCACCCAGGTCAGGTCCAAAATCGGCAGTGAAACCGCAGACGTCGCAGCGACTGCGCGAAAATGTTGACTGGCATAGTTTTCTTTACCATAATGGACGGTAATCTTGGACCAATGAAGTGGTTCCGGAATTGGCAATGCGACATTTTTGCGGGGTGGGAAAACTCGGCTTTGGTCTCGGGCGCGAGCCCGAGTTGACAACCGGTACGTTCATCTTCTTTCTTTGAGGAGGTCGCCCAATGTCAGGCCGGATACAGAGTCGCAGGCGCCGGCGCGGTTTTACGCTGGTGGAATTGTTGGTGGTGATTGCCATCATTGGCATCTTGATCGCGCTGCTGCTGCCTGCCGTGCAGGCGGCGCGTGAGGCCGCGAGGCGGGCGCAGTGCTCGAACAATCTCAAGCAACTCGGCTTGGGCTTGCTTAACTACGAGGACACGTTCAAGACGTTGCCGTTCGGCTTTCTTGTGACGGGAGACTTTAACATCCAATGCTGGGGCACGCGCATTCTGCCCTTCATCGAACAGACGCCGCTATACGATCGCTATGACAGCCGCGTGCCGACGATCAACGAGGGCGCCGGCTTGGGATTTCCCGCCGCCGTTATCGCGTCGAATATGGCCGTCATCAATACAAAGTTGGATGCGTTCATATGCCCCTCGGCTCCCGGCAGTGACCGATACTACACGGCCAACGTTCCCGCCGGTGCCATAAGCACAGGCATGCCGCCATTCAATATCTCCTGGTCGGCAGCGCCCTCGGACTATTGTGTTTCTTCCGGAGTGCGGTCCACTTTCCGGACTCTCGCCTATGCCGGGAAGCCCGCCCCCACGGACGCCGGCGGGTCGATCAGGGTTTATGCGAATGCGCCGCCTCTTTACACCGATACAAACACGAGTCGTCTGTCCGATATACTC
>Ga0123333_10002458_pt1 | contig 18809 bp, 11 predicted proteins | sample BioC12SIPDNA_3_FD_89957 | JGI IMG/M metagenome (GOLD analysis project Ga0123333, IMG submission 89957) | Anaerobic biogas reactor microbial communites from Washington, USA - Biogas_R2_B C12 SIP DNA | ecosystem: Engineered > Bioreactor > Anaerobic > Unclassified | place: Washington, USA... | reverse complement strand
AGTGGCCTTCGGCCAATTGCGGGATGGAACCGCTGCACGGTGAGGAGGTAGGCAGTCCATGCGAATGGGCCCATCCATGGCATGGATTTGTCCACTACAACCGGCTCGGAATGACCGAGCCTTCACCGTCCCAGCGAAAACGCGAAATCACCGCTTCGTCCACTGAATGTATGCCGAGTTGTACCCTTCGTGGCGGTACCAGTGGCTGCGCGGTTGCGCGCCAAACCAGCCGTACGCATACGTCTGCGAACGCACCTCGTAACCACGCCCCGGATAGTACGGCGGACTGTGCGGCGGACGTTTGGGAGCACGCAGCATCAAGTACGACGGCACACGCGGCGATTGCGCGCACAGCTCCGTCGCATGCATGGCGATCCCCCACCCCAACAACAAACCCAACATCAGAATCAGACGCCGCATCGCATATCTCCCCCCCTCTCGATGCGCGTCGCCTGGCAGTCCCGGCAGCAGGCATGCCCGCCAATCCCACGACACACGGGGGTCGGGGCAGGCACGAATCGCTCAGCGCACCCGAAGCTAACATCGGCAAGCAGGGCAAGCTGGCACATAAAAAGCAGCTCGTTGCCGGCAGATTCGGCAGATTCAGCAGATTCTACGCCGAACCACGCGCCATCGTATCGCACCTCCCCGTGCCCGGTGCGCGTTCTCGTGTCTCTTTCACGCATGGTAAGAGCAGATACGGGTGCAGGTACCGGTACGAGTGCGATGGGCTACTCTATTCGGAATCCAGGGAGCAACCGAGCTGGTAGAGTTCATCGGCATCGAACCACCGGTCATTGGTCTCAAACAGGCTGCGGATAGCCGCTTTGTGGATCTTCATCTTCAGCCCGCCGGTGCCGATTGCGCCGTAACAGATTGTCCCGTCGCGCTCGATCGCCTTATCGTGTGGCTCCACCCCGGGCAACCCCGCAGGTGGGACGGCGTTGAGGTCAATAGCGACTCGGGCGCGCACGTGGGACTGCCAAAGGTCGGCGGGCACGAGTTCCACGCCGGCGGCACCGGCCGCCACGAGGATGTCGCACCCGTCGATTGCCCGGGCGGTCTCGTCGGACGTCGACGTGGCATACGGGACCAGTTGTGCGTCAGCGACCGCCTGCCGGATCTGAGTGCAGGTGGCGCTGGCCCGATCGAGCCGCCGCGACGCGACGCGGACGTGAGCGCCGGCGCGGGCGAGCAGCCGGGCAGTCCGCTGACCCACCGGCCCGGTCCCGGCCAGCACGGTCGCTGTGGCCCCCGCGAGTTCCACGTGCCGGCGGGCCACCAGCACGGCAGCCACCGCGGTCGTGTTCGCGCCGTTGGCATCGAACAGGACGGAAACGCGCATCGGACCGAAAAAGCTGCGACGCACTTCTTGCAGCAGCGTCTCGCCTGTCGTGACATCGGACCCGCCGACGAAGATCGCCGTGTGATGCAGATCGGCCATACCGCGCGTGAAGATGGCTCCGTGCACCAGTGCGCGCACGGAGCCCGCATCAACGGCGCGGTACTGCAGCAACTGATCCACTCCGGCATCGACCGCCACCACCGCATCAAAGACGCTGGCCTGGGCATCGCTATCGAGCTGAACGAGGATCTTCGGCCTGGGCATCAATCAGAAGCCCTTGAACGGATGCTGGGCGGTATCCTTTCCCGCGACAACTTCGGCCGCGCTGGGCTTGCCGGTCATAGCGTTCTGAATGGCCAGTTTCGTGGCCTCGTAGTTGTAGTCATAGATTTTCTTGTTGTCCTCGGCGTTCGGAGCGATGAAGACGCCGCACACGATGACCAGCTCCTCGCACTGTTCGTAGCGGATCACGCCAGCGTCAACCGAATCGGCGACAGCCTTGGCCACGGCCGCCTGAGCGGGGCCGAACATCTGGACCGCCTGCTTCATTCCCTTGATGGTCACCTTCGTGACCAGCACGGTGGCGGGCTTCACCGCCAGGTTCGGCGTGAGGACGGCCAACAGGTTGGTGTGCCCGGCGCTCTGCCGCGCCAGCGCGTTGGCAAATGCGGCGCCTACCGGCCCGTCCTTAGACCCGATCATGAGGTCAATGTGGGCAACCTCGTTCCCTTCGCCGACTAACGCTTCACCGATGTACATGGACATGCACTGTTCTCCACAACTAGAATTGTCCGGTTGTCAACTGAGCACCGCGTCTGGAGCGGCTGACACAGCAATCTATCGTCTGGCAAGCGCAGCGGAACGTACCGACCGGTCAAGGTGGTGAGCGGCAGGGGCGGCCGCAGCGTCTGGCCCAAGCCGCGAACTTAGCAGACTGGCTGCCAAATGCAACCGCTCTTGCGTGTCCGGCCGGGAAACCGGGAAACACCCGACGGCGGCCCGCGCGTGGTTCGCGGGGCCGTAGCGCAGCATGTGTCGAGGCGTTATGTCCGAGCACCTGTTCATCGCCGGAGGAAGCGTACGTGCGGCGGCCCAGTCGGCCGTCCGTGCCGGGTTCCGCGTCACGGCAGCCGATCGGTTCTGTGATCGGGATCTGGCCGACTCGTGTGAGGCGGTCCTGGTGTCCGACTATCCGGCGGGCATCCTGCCGCTCGCCCAGCAGCTCGCGCCCACCGCGTGGCTCTACACAGGTGGCCTGGAGAACGAGCCGGATCTGGTTGACGCCGTCTCGCACCGCCACCACCTGCTGGGCCTGCCCGGGTCGGTGCTGCGGCAACTCCGCGACCCGTGGCAGCTCAGCGATGTGCTGGCGCGGGATGGGCTGCGGTTCCCCCGTCCCGTGCCTCGGCCGCCGCATGGCGTCGCCGGGCGGTGGCTCGTCAAGCCGGTGCGCAGTTGCGGCGGCGCGCGCATCCGGTGGTTTGATCCGCGGCGTGACGCGGGGGGCACTGCGCCGTGCAGCGCGCCGGATCCCGGGCTGGCGGCCAGCCGCGGTGGCGGCGTGACATACTATCAGCCGTGGATCCGCGGACCCGCGCATGGCATCATCTTCCTGGCCGCGCACGGCTCAGCCACCTTGCTCGGCGTGACCCGCCAGTTGGTCGGCTGCGTCTGGGCCGGGGCGGGTGGTTTTCAGTATGTCGGGTCGATCGGCCCTATCGCTTGCGACGCGCTGACCTTGCGCACGCTGCAGCGTATCGGAGACTGCCTGGCGGCGGCGTTCCCACTGTGCGGGCTCGTGGGCGTCGACACGATCTTCGCGGGCACGGAGATCTGGACCATCGAAGTGAATCCGCGATACACCGCAGCGGTGGAGGTGCTGGAACGCGCCACCGGAGTGGCGGCCATCGGGCAGCATTGGGACGCCTGCCAAAGTGGTCGGTTGCCCTCCCCGACTGCGGTCCCAGCGGCGCCGATGTACGGCAAGGCCGTGGTATATGCCCTGAGAGAATGCACGATCGGCGCGGCGTTCTACGAGCGTCTGGAAGCTGCCCGAGGCTCCTGGGACGACGACGCCTTTGCCGACCTCCCGCAACTCGGTACCGTGCTGCGCGCCGGGCAGCCGATCCTGACAGTCTTCGCACAGGGGAGCGATGCGCGCACAGTGCATCGTCGCCTGCGGTGTCTGGCACGGACCGTACACGCATGGTGCGACCGGTAGCGGCTCGCGGCAGGTCCGACCCTGCCGCGATGCGCACATTGTCCGGGACGCCGGCGGCGTCCGCCTCCAGTTCGTCAGCGCACCAGCCAGGCCGGCGAGTAGATGTGATGCCCCACACCCGACTCGCCCGGTGCCCAGACCACTCCAGACGTGACGATCGCGGCCGGTTGGATAATGACCCGCTTCTTGCTCATGCTGCCGGTCAGCTTCACGTCCACAATCCGCACCCCGACGAAATCCACGATGGCATAGGTCGCGTTGTTGCCGTTCCCCGTGACTTCACGAAAGATCGGCACGACCTTGGGTTCTCCGATGATCGAGGCCAGCTCGTCCTTGACCCCAGCGCTGATGCCCGTGTCACCGTTGAGGTACAGCACCCCTGTCTCCGGGTCAAGGACCAACTCACCACCAAGGTGTTCCAGGTCCTCGTCCGAGATCCCGTTGGTGATCTGGCGCGCAATATCCTTAGTGCTGTTGTTGCTGTCGCCGATATCGACTGTGCCACGGTTGCCCGGCGAACCGGTCCCCTGCGGAAACAGATTCACTTCGGTCGCGCCGTCCGTCCCGGGCACAACCACTTCGTTGACCGGATCCCACTTCCAGTTGTCAGGCCCCTCCCCGGCGAGCATGTCCAGACAGGTCTCTTCGTCCAGCGCAAATGGAAGTATTCCGATCGGCTGCCCGTTGGGTGGGGTGCGGAACCCCGAGATGTTGGTCAGCAGGGCAGCGGTGGCCTCGGCCTCCAGCCGCGCCTCGCGCTGCCCGAGCACACGGGCGAAGAACAGAGGGACCGTTCCGTTGGCCTCCTCCGACCGGCGCACACGCACGTTCACGGCGTTGGGTGGCTCGCTGCCGCCGACAACCAGCGGGCAGGTCGGATCGGACGGATTATCGAGGTACCCGATCTGCACGTCCTCGTCGAGCAAAGACGGGTTCTCGCGCAGCACCGGGTTGAGCCGGGCGAACTGGTCGGCAGTCTGCTGCGCGCTGAGCGTCATGGCCGTGGCATCCGATTGGCCGGTGGGCGCCGCACGATCCACGAGTTCCCAGCAGGCGGCCAGCGCAGCCGCATCCGCCGACCGCTGCAACTGCTGCCGTGCGACACACAAATAGCCCACGTCGACGCTGAAGGCGACCAGCGCCATCAGGCCGACCATCAGGAACATCGTGAGCACGACGATGTTCCCTTTCCGCTTGTCGCGGCATGACCGTCTGGACATGATTTGCTTCCGAATATCGTATGGAATCGACTGGTTGAAGCCGAGTCTCGGACACAGCCACTACGCGCTCCGACACAACTCACGGGGCTTCCGGCGTTGCTTGATGCACCACGCGTGGCGTGGAATCCACCTGCACCGTGCCGTCCGAGAATGTATAGCGCACGCTCTTGAGCGTGAGCTTGTCGACACAGCTGGAGGCGAACGTCACGCCCGAGTTCTGTACCGAGACGGCTGGGCTGTAGTAGTTGAGGCTGGCCGGGGTCACGAGCACGGCGACTTTGAGGCTGCCCGGTGCGCCGAAACTGCCCCACGTGGCTGAGCTGCCGTTGAGGATTTCGAACACGACGACGCCAGGCCGCAGCGACATGACCTGCGTCCAGCGCACCGTTTCACCTGTCGTGGCCATGGCGTGCGAGTTGGACACTGTCTTGGTGGCCATTCGCTCCTCCAGGTGCCACACGTGCATGTTCAGACCACCAGCAACATAGTCCGGGTCGCTGCAGTGGTTGATTTCAAAGGTCATGTAGAGCCATTCCAGTCGCGAAAACGGCGTCAGCGCGCATGTGACCTGAGGACTGTTCCTGGCCAGATCGGGCGTGGCCACCACCAGTTCCCACTCTTCCTCCACACGCACAATGTCGGCACTGAAGGCCGAAGAAAGCAAACCCAGACTCAGGAGCGCTGCAAGCGAACCGACCGCTAGCGCGCGACGATGACGCCGGCACGAGGAAAGAACGAACATGAAAATACGCCTTACGACTAAAGTGCAGAATGTCCAGGATGTGGTTGCGCGCAAGGTCAAGACAAGATAAGATAAGATAAGATAAGTGACAGCGCGTGGGTTCGCGCACACGTGATGTGACGCGCTCGGCAGCAAGCCATCACAGGCATAGCCATGCTCCGTGAACCCACCGCAAACGTACGTCACACCGGCCCGGATGTCAAAGAATCCGGGCGTCTCGCCGCGCGTTGCGGATCACCGCTCGAGGATGTGTCGGACCTCCGGGTCAGACGGCATCAGACGCCGCTGAATGCGCTGAACCCGCCATCCACTGGAATGATAGCGCCCGAAACGAAGGCAGCCGCATCGCTGACCAGCCACAAGAGCGTGCCCAGCAGATCGTCGGGCGTGCCGTACCGGTTGGCGGGCGTGTGCGTGAGAATCGTCTGACCGCGCGCGGTCGGCTGCCGCGTGTTCCTGTCAACCAGCAGGAATTCGTTCTGCGCGGTCAGAAAGAACCCGGGCGCGATGGCATTGACGCGAATGTGCGGGCTGTACTGCTGAGCCAGGTGTACGGCCAGCCACTGGGTGAAATTGGCGATCGCAGCCTTGGCCGCAGCGTAGGCCACGACGCGCGTCAGCGGGCGGATGCCTGCCATCGACGCCATGTTGATGACGACTCCTTGCTGCCGCGCCACCATGTCGGGCACAAACACCTGGCAGGGGAGGATCGTGCCCAGGCAGTTCAAGTTGAAGACCCACTCGATGGCTTCGGCCGGGATGTCGAAGAACGACTGGTCCGCACTGGCCGTCGCGTCCGGCTTGTTGCCCCCGGCACCGTTGATCAGGATGTCGACGGGCCCCAGTTCCGCATGGATCTGCCGCGCCGCCTCCACCAGACTCTCCCGGCTCAACACGCTGCCCGACACGGCTATCGCCCGGCCGCCATCGGCGCGGATGCGATCTGCCACCCGTTGCGCGGCTTCGGCCGAGAGATCCAGCACGGCCACAGCCGCACCGTGCTGAGCCAGCGCGACGCTCATCGCTCCGCACAGCACGCCACCGCCACCGGTCACCACCACCACCTTGCCTGCCAGATCCGGCATCTCTCACCACTCCTGTTCAGATCCACCTTCAGGACTCGTCCACCTCATCCGCCTCATGAAACTCATTCGCCTCATCCGCCGCCCCGTCCGTGTCCAGCAGATCGGGGCGCCACTTGCGGCCAGCCATCTGCGGCTCATAATCGGGGCGGCCGGCCAGCTCCGCAATCGCCTTCACGCACTGGAACAGCAGGTGCCGCACCAGCTGGCTGTCCTTCTCCCGTCCATAGTACGGCGACAGATCGATCGGCTGACCATACCGCACGCGGGCCCGAGCGCGCATCAGAAACGGGCTCCATGCCGTGCCGCGATACGGCGCCCCCTCAATGTAGCACGGAATGATCGGTGCGCGCGCTTTGAGCGCCACGAGAATGGCGCCCGGACGTACGGGATTCATGAACTGTTCGGTCGTGTTGATGCGGCCTTCGGGCAGCATGCCCACCACCCCCCCCTCGGAGACAATCCGAATCGCCGCCTTGGTCGCCGCCGTATCGATGCCGCCCCGGTTGACCGGAATGACCTCCGCAATCCGCAGGAAGAACCCGAACATGGGGTGCTCGCAGTATTCGCGGGCCACCATCCACCGGATCACCCGCCGCACGGACACCTGGATGAAAAACGGGTCGATGCTCGAGCGATGGTTGCAGATGACGACGCCGTTACTGTCCGCGTCCAGCGGGAACGGGTCGACGATCCTGGCACGCCACATGATCCGCGTGTAGAACTTGGCCAGCAGCCAGAAGAAGGTCTGCAGCACGGTGTAGCTGGTCGAGCGGACGACCAGTGCAAACCAGACGAGTCCGGCCGCCAGCGTCAGGGCAGCCAGGCTGATGACTACCGGGAGAGTGTGCGACATACTATGATAGTAACGATCGCTTGCCGCGGATGCGATGACCCCAGCAGCCGCAAATGGATACGGGAGCGCACGTCGCGTCAGCCAGCGTCACAAGTGGCGGTGGGCCAGCCGCGTGGTGGGGAAGCATGAACCTGAACGACGTGCGTTGGTTGGGCGTAGTGAGTGACACGCACGGCAACGTGGCCAACACGCGCAAGGCGGTCCGACTCTTCCGGCAGCACGCCGTCCAGTTGATCATCCACTGCGGCGACATTGGCTCGCCCGAGATCCCACCCTTGTTCGTCCCCTGGCCGACCCACTACGTGTTCGGCAACGTCGATGCCATTGCGGACAGCCATGTGGAGGGCAATAGATCGCTGCTGCGTGTCGCGATTGAAGCCGCGGGGCAGACCCTGCACGGCCGGTTCGGCACGCTGGTTGTCGGGAAGCGTCGCATCGCGTTGATCCACAGCGACGACAGCGTGCGTTTTCATGACGCCATCAACAGCCACCAGTGGGATCTGATCTGTTACGGGCACACGCATCGCGCCGAGTGCCACAATGACGCCGGTACCATCGTCCTCAACCCGGGTGCCGTCCACTGCGGATCCCCCCCCTCCGTGGCCCTGGTGGATCTGCAGACACTCGACGTGACGTCCATCCCCTTGGCCTGCTGAGCTGGCTCCTGCAGACCGGACTCTGACGGCCTGGACCTTGCTGCACGCGGCTCAGCCGGCCAACCGCGAGATCCGGTTGACAGGCACCGCCGGGTCATTTTCGCTGGCCGAGTGGAAGCGGTACTGCATCAGGTAGGCATCTTCCGTTGTGTCGACATAGAAGTCGCGTAACAGACTGACGGCCCGGAACCCCAGGTGCCGGAAGAACAGCTGCGCCGCAAGGTTCGTCTCGCGCACCTCCAGCATGATCCGGTTGCGCCGCTGGGCCGACAGCTTGCCGATGAGTTTCTCCACCATCTGCTGCCCCACACCCTTGCGGCGAAACTCGGCCGCGACCGCGAAATTCAGGATGTGGAGCCGGTTGCGGTGCAGCTCGTAAATCATGAACCCGGCAACCCGCTCGTCATGCTCCGCAACCATCCCGATGCAATTGCGCTGCCGCAGGCAGCGAATGAAATCATCCTCAGACCAAGGGAACTCGAAACTCCGGCTCTCGATCTCGAGAACCTCCATCATGTCGCGCCGAATCATCCAACGAATATGTACGCAAACATCTTGTTTACCCACGGGATTCATCGCGGACTCCTTCCTTGATCGCCCAATCGTGCAGGCCGCACCTTACGGTGAGGTACCCTATCAGATGCGTACAAATATGCCAATACGAACTGCCGGTTTTCGCCCTGCGTGATGCGCGACGTGCCCGTAGCGGGTACCAGTTGGGGAATCAGGCGTCCAGAGTCAGGCGTCCGGAGTTGCCGAGCGTGGCATCGGCTGTGGATTCCGGCGGGATGGCCGGAGCTCGCTGCGTCACGAACGGCACGCGGACCGCACCCCACAGGCTGACGGCCACGATCAACCATCCGAGGAGACTGGGCCAGGCCAGCAGCCACCAGGCGAGCCCGGTCAGCACGCCGACAGCGGTCGGCCAGCGCTGCCACCACAACGCGAGCAGGTCGTACCGCCTCAGCAGGTAGAGACCGAGCCCGAGGAGGGTGGTCCAGAGCACGGCCCAGAAGACGGGCCAGCCCAAGGGGCGGACGTCGGGCTGCCAGACCAATGGGAGCGCCGGCACATGTTCCTTGAAGTCATAGTGTTGCACGTCGGCTGCCGCATGGCGGCTCAGCCGCCAGACATCACTGGCTTGTGGGTGGCGCGTTGTCTGGCGTGCGAAGTCCCGCACGGTGGGCGAGGCTCGCAGCCGCTGGGCAATCGCGTCCTGTTGCTGGAAGATGGACTCGACGTCCTCCGTCTCGGCGCGTCCGGTCGCTGCGGTGGCCGGCCACTGTGTGTGGGCGATCCGCGCGCCGCTGCAGGCGAGTCGGACGGCCCACGGCGTGTACCATGCCTGGATGTCGCGTGCCGGGCTATCCAGCACGGTATCCGCTGCGCTGGCCACAAGACTGGCCAGGTCGCGCAGCCGTCGCAGTTCCTGCTGCATCCCGGAAACCTGATAGCCGGCTCCGTCTGCGACGCGCAGCTCGCCTCTGGCCGAACCGCGGACGGTCCAGAGCGTGCGGGCCACGTCCAGGTCGGTAATCCAAGGCACGGCCGTCGGCCGCGGTTGATTGGGGCGCAGCGGCGCGAGCTGGCCACGAAATGCGACCGTCAGTTGCTGGGGCAGCTGTTCCGAGGCGAGGCGCAGCTGCCACCGGCGATCGGACAGAGGCACCAGCGCGGCGGGGACACTGTCAAGCGCCGCGTGGACCAGTTCGAGGTCCGCGGGGATTTCGAGCGTGCAGCTGCCGATCCCCGCGGGTTCGATGGCAAACATCACGACGCCGTAACACCGCCCGTCCGCCTGACAGTCGACATAGACATCCGCCAGGCTGATGCGCCGCTGGCCGGCCACCCGCTGGACATCGGCAATCACCGCCCGCGGTTTCGACCAGACGCGGTAGGCCACGTGTGTGGCCGGGTCTGTCGCACCTTCCGGCACGACATCCGCCAGCGGCACTTCCATGAGCCCCGGCGTTTCCCAGTTGACGCGCTGCTGATCCAGCTGGGTGGGCAGCACGAAGAAGCGTTCCACATTCCCCATGTCCAACGGGACGATATTGGGCGTGCGTCCCCGTTCGTTCGCGCCCAGCTCGAGCATGCCCCGGACCCGCAGCTGGAACCGGTCTGCGATGGGTGACTGCGGCCGGACGATCAGTTGCCGTCGCGGTCCCGGCAACACCCGGACCTCGTGCGGCACCGCCGGCTCGCACGTCAGCGGCTCAGCCAGCTCCGCCGGAATCTCGAAGCGGAATTCGTCTGCCAGCCCTGATCCACTGGCAACGCGTGCCTCGAGGTCGGCAATCGCTTCCCACCGGTCGCCCGTCCGCCGCAGCGTTGTCACCAGCCGGCCGTCAACACGCGGCTCGTTCGGCTGCAGACTCACGGTCACACTGGCCCCGCTGCCGAACGTTTCTTCGGTGAGTTCGAAGGCCGTGACAAGCCGGCCGCGCGGCGTGTGGTAGGTGCCGCTCGCGAACTGCGGCAACACATGCAACCCCGCCGGAGTCTGGACCTCCACCGACACATCCGGGCGTCGAAACAGATGCACCGTGTGGCCGCGCACCACGACATCCGCCATCGACACCGAGGGCAGCGGCACGGATGCGACAGCGGTGGCCGCCGGCTGGCTGCCGCGCAGTATCAGCCGATGAGCTCCCATCACACCGCGTTGCAGAAACACGGTCACCGTCCCGGACCCGTCGTGCTCCACGGCTTTCGCCACGTCCGCATCCCCAACCAGCACCGCGACGGAGGTGAGCTGGAACTCACGTGGCACCGCCAGGCGGTGCTGGTACACCTCACCGTTAACCGTGTTGATGTCCGCTTCCATGCTGAACTCGAACCCGGCCTGACTGGCGACAATCTCCACCGTCTGCTCGGATTCCGAACGGGGCTGGCGCGAGCGGGTCGCCAGACTCCACCCCGGATCCTCCGCAGAAATGCGGTAGCACAGGTTGGGAGCCGACTCGGCCTCCCCCCATAGCGCGAGGAACTCGGAGGCCTCCAGCGGGCTCAAGACGTCGGACGTGCCGGCCGTGAATTCGAGGTCGGGCGATACACTCACGGCCAGCGAACGGCGGGTCAGGCGGCCCTCGGCCGGTTCGACGCGCGGCAGGGACACGTTGCCCAATCCGGTAGTGTTGGTCACGTGGAAACGCAGGTGCAGGTTCAGTTCGTTCTCCACAGGACGGTGCAGGCGGATCGTCACCATCCGGTCGCCGGAATCGGTGGCCGGCGTCTCGCTCCATTCGTATGGGGGCGGACCGGAATCGGTCACGAGGCGCAGGCGCGGATCGATGCGCAAGGTGAGTCGATCGATCCGGCGGGCTGTCGCCTGCGCGCGCAATTTCGTCTCCAGCATGACGGTATCCGGCTGGTCCTTGGGATGGACTTTCAGCCACATCAGCTGCTGTACGTCCATCGGTTGTGGTGCCGCATTGTCCGCCGCGCCGGAGGGCCACCGCAACTCCAGATCCTTGATCGGCCCGAGATCGGTATGCTGCGTACCGGTCTCCGGATTGACGTAGCTCGACCCACGTGCCGAGGCGACACGCACTCCCGAGGCCCCGGAGGGCAACTCCACCTGCAACTCGGATCGGGCGACCGGCGGCACCGTCAGTCGCAGCATCCGCTCGCCCAACTCCTCGCGGGCCTCGGGGCGCAGCACCAGTTCCAGCGGGCAGGTCCCCGCCTCAGTCACTGGCAACGTGAAGGCGGTGCGTGCCGCGTTCCAGGCCAACTCGACAGGCTGGCCGTCCAGTCGCGCTTCCAGCAACTCCGCGCCGCCCAGCCCGCCATCCCAGGGGAACTCGATACGGACCGGCGCCCGCAGGACCTCCAGCTGGTACTCAGCCGTGAGTGAGGTCAGGTCGAGTGTGGAACGCTGTTGTCGCCAGCTGAATATGGCTCGGTACACCGCCTGACGCAGGAACCACGTATTCCCAGCAGTGTCCCTGCGGCTGGCCCGGGCCTGCAACGCCTCGTAGAACTCCAGCGGCAGATAGTCGTATTGTCCCACCGGTGCGGAGGTCGTATCCACCGGGACCAGGACCTGATAAACCGTGTCGGGCGCGCTGGCCGCCTGCAGCGGATGCGCCTGCAGGCCGCTGGCACACAGCGCCACCAGTCCCACCGCGATCAGGAGGAGCGTCCCCATCTCGGCGGCGGCCACCACACTGTCCGACCGCGTGGCAGCCGGCCCGGCCATCCGGTTCAGCCGCCGGACGCTCGCAACGGCCATCCCCAGCAACGTGGCGGGACACAGGATGGAGGTGATCGGTACCAGCTCCGGCGGCACCAGCAAGGCCACCACGGCAGCCGCCCCCAGGATCGGATACAGGTATCGCCCGAGACGCCAGCCCCACCCACCCACGAGACCGGCGACAATCAGCAACAGTGACCAGCCGACCACCCACAACGACCGGGAATGTTCCACTGTCAGGGTTCCGTGCCCCGCGTCGTCCACCGGCAGTTCGCATGCGCACCACCCACGGTCGGCCAGACCCGATTGCGTGGCGTCGCGGTAGCCCGCCCAGGGCGGACCCGGCAGCCCCGGCACACTGACCCAGGCGGACAGCGGCACCACACCTGGCGGCAGGCTCGCCGCAGCCGCTGCCGAGGACTGCCCAGCCTGCGACAGCCATCCGCCGGCGTGCGCCACCGCCACACACTGCCTCGACGTGATGTCGGCCGGCAACAGCTGCCGCGCCAAGCCATCCAGACTGGTCAGCAGCACCGCATCGTCCTGGAACACCAGCACCAGGCGTGCCGCGCCGAGCACGTCCGCCGCCACTTCCACCGCGTCGCCTCCGGTCCAGCGCGGAAGCGTATCGTCCAGCCGGAGCCCCTCGTCCGCCAGCCAGGCGGCATCGATCCACATCGCCGGCGCCTCTGCGGCGTCCTCCGCCCGCTGCCGGTACCGATCGAACAACTCGCGCCACGTCATCTCGTCCTGCCGCAGATCGGACCGGGCCGCCAGCAGTATCTGGCCCAGACTCTGCAGCAACGCGGGAGCATGCCCCGATTCGGAATCGCGGCGATCGAGCTGGCCGATCAGATCGAGCCAGTCTTCGCGCGAGAACAGGCGGAAGGGACGCCCGTCGGACCCGGTGGAAAGCGGCCCCAGCAATCGCTGTTTCCACGTGGGACGCTCCACGGCCGTCCCGTCGGGGCCGCGGCTGCCCCAGGCCGGACGATAGCCGGGCGGAAGCCAGACGAGCCATCGACGCTCCATCACGGGCACGTTCACCTGCGGGAACTCGGTCGCCAGGCGGCCCCAGATCCCGGGACGCCGACCGAATTCGCCATACGTCAGCGCCACCCGCGGGAAACGGCAGCCGGCCGGCAGCGTCACGCTGTACGTGCCGTCGCTGAGCGGGCGTGCTGCGCGCCCGGCATCCAGCCCATTGATCAAGAGCCCGCGCCACGTGCAGTCCGCGGGCAGCCGCACCTGCAATTCCGTGCCGCCCGTGTTTTCCAGCAGGAACGTAGCCACGTGCGTCGCCTCGCCCGTCGCCAGGTACTGGGACGCCACCTGGCAGGTCCAGACCCAGAGCGTGGTGCCGTCACCGCGCGCAGACGCCCGGTCGATCGTGACGCGCGCCTTGTGCGAAGCGTCGAACCGGTAGCTGGCGCGGGACGTCGGATAGCTGCCGGGGGGCGGCAACTCGACCGGAATCGGCTTGACCGCGCTGGCCTTGACTGCCAGACGCGTGCCGTCCATCGAGCGAATCATCAGCCGGCCCTCGTGAGACACGGCGGCCGGCAGCGTTGCCAGCGACGCATTCAACGCTGTCGCCGAACGCGTCGTGCGCTGGGCGCGGACTTCGAACGGAGTGGCCTGGGGCTTGCGCAGCGTGATGTCCCAGACCTCTCCCGTCCGGTGCAGGCCGCTCGGCGCGTCCTGCTCGATGTTCACACGATGCGCGTCCAGAATCGCGTTTCCATCGCCGATGAACTGCCAGGGCAGGTCACCCTGCCGGACCTCCGACAAGTGCACCCGCAACTGCGTCACCGGCGACGCATCCGGCGTGCACACGATCCGGTACCCTTCCACATACGAGGCCTGGTCCACCTCCACGTCGACATAGACGGCCGCGGCAAACTCGGGATCCTCGCGGGCAATATTCAGACGCAGCGGACGAGCCTGGTCGTTGTCGACAAACACGACACCTCCCGCACCAGACTCGATCCGCGTCGCCGCGGCCGGCGTGAGCCCGGCCGGATCCACGCGCTCCAACCGGCTGTCGCCCGTCAGTTCCAGCCGGTAATCCGCGTCGGGCGTCACGGCCACCAGCCGCGACCCGTACGACGTGTCCAGGAACTCGACCGGCCGGATCGCCTCGGCTGTCACCGGGAAACTGGGGGAGCGATGGGCCCGGATCCGCAGGCGGATCGGCCGGTCGGGGGTCAGCGGTTCCAGGAGCTGGATCTGCAAACGCCGATATTCCGCTTCGTAGGCCACCACCTGATAGTCGCGCACGGCAGTGGCCGGCTCAGATTCGATCCCGTCGATGGTCCAGGCATTGGGCACCTGTGCCTCCACGACAAACCGCTCGCCACAGGCACAGGTCAGATCCGCACAGGTCTCGGCGGTGAGCGCATCGACGTCCAGATCGACGGTCGTGCCGACATCCGCCACGACCGTGCGCGGCTGCCGGATCACGGTCAGTTCCAGTGCACTCTCCACGCCAAACAGCTCGAACCCCAGCTGTTCATCCTCCGTCTCGTCCGGCGTGGCGGTCACGGCTGACTGGCGGGCGTCGTGCGCGGCGAGGTGCCGCAGCGTCAGGGTCCGGGGCACGACCAACGTCATCGTGCCCTGCCGCCAGAACACGTTCCGCGGCCGGAACGCCGGCAGCTTCCATGAAACATCGGTATGCAGCGGGCTGATGGCCAGCACCTCCAGCCCGGAATGCAGCCCCGTGAGCCGTTCGGCAAACTGCACCCGCACGGTCTGCACACTCCCATCGTCGCGCGGCGCAGAACTCCAGTCCACATCCACATCGCCCAGCCGGATCGCCGTGATCTGCACTTCGGAGTCGACGTCCAGCTGCAGTTCGGTCAGCGGTTCGCGATGGATGTCCAGGCCGATGAGGCAGGCGATTTCCAGCCCGTTGTCGGCGAGCCGATAGGTGGTATCCTGCTGAACGTTGACAAGCTGTTGTCGCCTCGAGTCCAGCGGACGCCGCGTCACGGTGACGGTGCAGCGCGTCTGGCCTCCCAAGCGGATCACCCACCGCCGCAGCCCGCCGGCAGTGGCCGATCCCGCGTCTGGAGCTGCGGCGGCCGCGTCGTCCAGCTCCGTCGGAGACGCGATCAGGCCGCGGTCGACCGACACTTCGAGCTCGGCGGGCACATGCAGCACCAGGCGGCTCATCGGTGCCGCGGCCAGCGCGAGGTCAAAACGATACGTGCCCCACTCGTTGACGGTGCCCCGTAGCGTCCACGGCACGTGCAGCGTGCCGGATACCGGCACCAATGCCAACAGGTTCCCGGCGGCATCGGTCCCGAGCGTCGCCGGCTGCGACGACTCGCCCAGGTGCCAGACCCCCGCTCCCGCCGGCAGGTCCCAAGGGGCGAGCGAGAGCAGCACCGGCGCGTCGGCCGCATGCGTGACCTGCAACGCAGCGTCGCCGTCCAGCAGTTGGCCGTCCGCGAAAGTGGCGTGATACTCAGCCGCGTGAATCCACACCGCGCCGCCCGAGGCAGGCCGGCCCTGCGCCTCAATCTGTGCCAGCAGCGCGTCGAACGCTTCCCGTTGGAGCGGCCGGTAGCCACGCGCTATCCCCGCCAGGTCCTCCTGCGGGACCAGTACGCGGCGGTACTGCAACGGCGGCTCCGACGCCGACGCATCGCCACTTTGCGCCGCCCCCCGCGCGCTGGGCGCGGCGGCCAGCAACAACAGTCCGAGCAGCAGTGCGCGCCGACCGGTCATGAGTTGGATCCCGCCGTCGGTATCTGCACGGACATCGGTGAGGCCGTGGCCGCATTCCTGGAACTCCCTTCCGCACGCGGCAGCCCCTTGTCAGATACCTTGATCTTCGAGTCAGAGAACGGGGACCGCCCCAGGACCGCCGGGGCGGCGACAGACCCACGACTGAGCAACTGGCGGCAGACCCAGGCAAGGCCCGCCAGAAACACGCCGAGCAGCGACGCCTGTGCGAACAGGATCGCCCAGTCCGGCACCATCATGCCGGCGGTCAAGGTCAGCACTCCAGCCACCAGCAACACGCCAGGATGGCGCAGCAGCGGCACATAGAGCAGCAGCAGGCCGCACAGCAGCGCGAGGCCGGAACAGGCCGACAGCAGCCACGAGCGCCCCATCGTCGTCAGCTCCAGCTGATGCACCGCGCCCAGCGCGGTGTACAGATACCGATTCGTACTTTCCGGTACCGGGTCCTGCGTCGACGCATTGATCCAGTGCTCGAGTTCAGCCTGGCCGCGCACAGCGTGCCGCCGCCAGCCGAACCCGTCCCACCGCCACTGTAACTCCGGCGCGATGCGCGGATCGCGACTGACCACCACCTCGCTGGCGGGCAGGATCACCTGCCAGTACATCCGGTCCACCCGATCCACGGCGTTGATCGTCGCCGCTTCGATCTTCAGCCGGCCCCGCGCCGTCGCCTGCGACTGCAGCACGTACCACACCTCAATCACATGCTCGTGCACCGCCGCCTTCGCCTGCGGACCGACCGGCACCGTCAACTCGCCCTGCGGCCCCAGCTCCTCCACCGCCAACTCGTGGCCGTCCACGGCCAGGCCCACCAGCCGCACCTCCGCATCGGCCGGCTGCGGCAGATTCACACGCACCAACGATTCCCGCGTGCGGACGCGGAACACGGCCCGATCGCGGCGCTGCTGATGCGCGAACCACGACTGCACCCAGACCTGGTGCAGCACGGTGGTTCCCGCCGGGCTGGTACCGCGCAGCGATAGCTGCAGCAGGGGCGGCACATGTTCAGACGTCGTGACCAGGACCAGCTTGTCGCCGTTGGACTTGCTCTCGTCAAGCATCCAGGCACTGCCGCCGCTTTCCACGCGCAACGTGTCCTCCCCCACCACGGTCAACGTGTTGTCGACGATCGTGGTGTTACTGTCCGCCCGCGTTGCGGGCGACAGCAGAGGCAGCGACAGACGGGCCTGCGCATCGGCCGCCAGATGCGGCATCGGCTGCCGCGGATGCACGACCTTCAGCTCCACCGGCCCGAGTGTCGGCGTGGGCAGCCGGACCTGCAATCGCGGCCGCTCATTGCCGGTCCCCTGTTCCATCGTGGGAATCAGCGGCTGATCGTCAAGCAGCAGGCGCGGGGCCAGCTGCGCATCGCCCGCCAGGGACTCGGGCAGCGTCAGCGTGAGCGTCTCCGCCGGCTCGTGCAGGATGTTGTATGACAGCCGCTGCTCCACACTCCACGACGTGCGGGTCAACGTCGCCGTGCTGGCGATTCGCACAGAAATCGCCTGCGGTTGAATCCGGATGTCACCGACAAACACCGCCTGGTCTGACGGCCCGCGATCCCGGTAAGCGAAGCGGGGCACGGGCCCGTTGCCCGCCCGACTCCCAGCGTCAAACCCGGCCGGGCCAGACGCCGCGTCCGGTTCCGTCCCCATCACCGCGCCGGCCAGGACCAGCGGCGACAACGCCTTCATCTGTTGCAGGCGAGGGGTCAGCAGGATGTTGTCGGCCGGGATCATCAGGACCGTCGCCGGACTGACAATCACGTTGTCACGCGACGGGTTGGTCGCCTCCAACATCGGCAACACCAGGCGCAACGGCCCCGTGCCCGAGACAACACTGGCCGTCAGATCCTGCCGCGCCTCGATCCGCAAGGTGAACTGTTTGAGCGCCTGTACTTCCATCGGGAGTGGCACGACGAGCGGACTGGTATCGTTCAGGTCCAGGGGGAGCGGATTGTCCACGTTGGCGAACCGCACAATCTCCACCGTCCAGAACGGGAGGCGAATGGCCAGCGGACCGGCCCGCGAACCACTCGTGCTGCACACCAGCTCCGCATGCAGCCGGGCCTGCTGTGCGTCCACATACACTGTGTAGGTCGGCTCCACATTGATCCGTGTGGCCTTCTGGCGAATCGAGACCTTGAGCGACCGCTGCTGGTTGTGGTACCGGTACCGCGCCACGACAGCGTCCGGCCCGGCCGACCCGGCGTCTGTGCCGACGCGGGGAAAATCCGGATCGTCACGGTCCTCAAACGCCCAGTCGCCACGCACGACCAGATCGATGTGACCGTGATGTCGCACAGCGCCCGGAAATTCGAATCGCGCCGGCTCGAATTCGGCAGACTGGTCGATCAGTTGCGAGACCGTGAGCGGACCGCCCGGTTCGGCCGGAGCCATGGGAACTTCGGCCCACAACTGGACCTCCACCTCGCTCGCCGCCGGACGATCCAGATGCACCTCCACGACCTGATCGCGCGACGCAGCTGGATCCTCTGCCTGCACCGGGCGCACGGTATAACCGATGTCGTGCGATTCCCGTAACCGCATCCCAGGCGGCAACCGCACCTGAAAACTCTCCAATGGGCCGCCAAACCCCCGCACCCGGAAACGCCCGTCGGCGCGGATCTCCTGCAGCGTCTCGTCAGCCGTCACCACGACCTCGCCGAGTACCTCCAGCCGCACGTCCGTGGGCTTCTCGGCGTCCCGTGACCCGTGCCAGCTCAGCGACACGTCT
>Ga0123333_10002451_pt1 | contig 18834 bp, 14 predicted proteins | sample BioC12SIPDNA_3_FD_89957 | JGI IMG/M metagenome (GOLD analysis project Ga0123333, IMG submission 89957) | Anaerobic biogas reactor microbial communites from Washington, USA - Biogas_R2_B C12 SIP DNA | ecosystem: Engineered > Bioreactor > Anaerobic > Unclassified | place: Washington, USA... | reverse complement strand
GACAATCACGTCTACATGACCGGACCGGCGGTGGAAGTGTTCAGTGGCCAGTGGCCGGAAACCATGAAGTAGCGGCCGGCGCACGCGGTGTGCGGCTGTGGGGCGTGACGTGACGAAGTGGAACGCCGTTCCACGCAGGAGGCAAGTCCGCCGGGGTGCCATGCTCCCCGACGGGAAGTGGGACGAACCAACGCCATGCGGATATCCAATCCTTATATCATGAAGCTGGGGGGGCTGGCGATCACGGCGACGACGCGGCAGTGGATGAGTACGTTGAAGTACCAGGCCGTCTTCTACGATGCCGCGGTGGATCCGGCTAGTCCCCGGTTTACAGGACCGGCCATCTTCCTGTTCTGGCACGAGTACATTCCGTTCCTGTTCTATCTGCGCGGGCATTGTCACATCGCGATGCTGTTGAGCCAGCATCAGGACGCGGAGTGGCTGTCGCACGCGGCGGGGCACATGGGGTTCGGGACCATTCGCGGTTCGACGCGCCGGGGCGGGATGGCGGCGCTGCGCGAACTGATACGGACCGGCCAGACGATGAACCTGACCATCACCCCGGACGGGCCGCGCGGGCCGCGCCGGCAGCTCGCGGCCGGTTGTATCTACGCCTCGTCGCGTCTGGGAATACCCCTGGTGCCCATTGGCCTGGGCTACGATCGCCCGTGGCGTGTCCGCAGCGCCTGGGACCAGTTTGCCGTGCCACGCCCCTACTCGCGGGCGCGGGCGGTGGTGGGGCCGAAGGTGCAGATTCCGGCGGGGGTGAGCCGGGCCGGCGTGGAGCACTACCGCCAGCGCATCGAGCAGATGCTCAACCGGCTGACGACCCTGGCCGAACAGTGGGCCGAGTCGGGCGCGGCGATGCGGGGCCAGCAGCCTGCCTGGCGGCAGGGGGCTGGCCGCCCGCTGCGGTCGCTCCGTGCGGCGCGATCGGGTGGAGCTGCGGCCGGCTGCGCCCGGGACGGGTGCGTGACAGCTTTGTCGGGAAGGAGCGAAGACGATGGGGCGTGGCAGCTGGCTGCCTGCGAACGATGCCGATGACACAGTATTGTCAGTGAGTCAGCTGACGGCGCGGATCCAGGAGACGCTGGCGGACCGGTTTCAGGCGGTCTGGGTGGTGGGGGAAGTGACCGACCTGGCCCGCCCGCAATCGGGGCACCTGTACCTGACGCTCAAGGACGCCGACGCCCAGCTGCGCGCGGTGGTCTGGCGGAGTGTGGCCAGTCGTCTCCGGTTCGCGGTGGAGGACGGCATGCAGGTGATCTGCTGTGGCGATATCGACGTCTATCCGCTGCGGGGCAGTTATCAGCTGGTGGTCCGGAAGATCGAGCCTCGGGGGCTCGGCGCGCTGCAGCAGGCGCTGCGGCAGCTGCAACGGAAGCTGGCCGCCGAAGGGCTGTTTGACCCGCAGCACAAGCGGCCGCTGCCACGCTTCCCCCGCCGACTGGCCGTCGTGACCAGTCCGACCGGCGCGGCGGTCCGGGACTTTCTGGAGGTGGTGCGGCAGCGGTGGCAAGGGGTCGAAGTGCTGGTCATCCCCACCAGGGTGCAGGGGGCGGGGGCGGCGGTGGAGATCGCCCAGGCGATCGCGCTGGCCAACCGCCTGCAGCCCGCGCCCGACGTGCTGGTCGTGACACGCGGCGGCGGCAGCATCGAGGACCTGTGGTGCTTCAATGAGGAGCCGGTGGTGCGGGCCATCTTCGCCTCCCGGATTCCGGTCGTGTCGGCAATCGGGCACGAGATCGACGTGACCCTCAGCGATCTGGTGGCCGATGTACGCGCGCTGACGCCGACCGAAGCCGCCCAACGTGTGGTGCCCGCGGCCGACGAAGTGACGACCCTGCTCACCCACCAGCTGGCCCGGCTCCAGGCCGGGCTCGCCGCCCGCGCCACCGCCGCCCGTATGCGACTCGATACGCTGGCCGACCGCCCCGTGCTGCGCCGGCCGCTCGACCGGATCCGGGATCTGGAACGGCGGCTCGACGACCTGCAGCTGCGCGCCGCGCGGGCCGGCACACAGGCGCTGCGCACGGCGCGCCAGCAGCTGGCCGTGCGCTCCGGTCAACTCGAATCACTCAGCCCGCTGGGGGTGCTGGCGCGAGGCTACAGCCTGACCGAGCGGGAGGCAGACGGGGTGCTGGTCGACCGGGCCGACCGGCTGCAGGTGGGCCAGCGGATCCGGACTCGGTACGCGCAGGGGGCAACGATCAGTCGCGTCGAGTCGATCACGGGCGACGAATAAGGCCGGCGGGCCCCAGACGGAAGAAACCGAAAGAGCAGGTACCATGGGAAAGAAGAAACCGACCGCAACCGCGGCAGATGGCGGCGAAGAGCCGTTGACATTCGAGCAGGCGCTGGGGCGTCTGGAGAAGATCGTGGAGCGTCTGGAAGGGGGCCAGCTCACGTTGAGCGAGTCGCTGGCAGCGTATGAGCGGGGTGTCAAGTATCTCCAGCACTGTTACCGGCAACTGGAACAGGCCGAGCGGAAGATCGAGCTGTTGGCTGGCGTCGATGCGGAGGGTCGGGCCACGACCCAGCCGTTTGCGGAGCCGGAGATGTCGCTCGAGCAGAAGCAGGCGGCCCGCAGCCGCCGGCGAACCGGCACGGCGCCGCCCACCGCGCCGGATGCCGCGCCGGATGCCGACATGGACGACGGCGCGTCGCTGTTCTAAAATAGGGTGCACCTGTGGCCGATCGGCTCTATTTCTTGCGGGTCGGCTCTATTCTTGCGGGCATCCGGGAACTCCATGACATCCTCGCCGCTCTTGTCTTTTGCCGATGTATCGCGCGGGCTGACCGAACGTATTGATCAGGCCCTGCACGGGTATCTGGCTCCCGATCCCGATTGTCCGGCGGTGCTCAACGAGGCCATGCGGCACATGCTGCTCGGGCCCGGCAAGCGGCTGCGCCCCCTGCTGGTGCTCCTGGCGGCCGAGGCGTGTGGCGGGTCCGTGACGGACGCCCTGCCGGCGGCCTGTGCCGTGGAAATGGTCCACACCTACTCGCTGATCCATGACGACCTGCCGGCCATGGATGATGACGACCTGCGCCGGGGGCGGCCGAGCTGCCACGCGCTGTTTGGCGAGGCGGTGGCGATTCTGGCGGGCGACGCGCTGCTGGCCCGGGCCCTGGAAATCCTGGCCCGTGATGTCCGCCCGCCGCAGGTGGCCGCCGCTTGCTGCGCCGCACTGGCCCATGCCGCCGGCCCGACGGCCATGGTCGGCGGACAAGTGGACGACATACGGGCCGAGTTCCAGGCGGGTGACCTGCAGCAGCTCGAGTCGATCCACCGCCGCAAGACCGGCGCCATGATCTGCGTATCGCTCGAACTCGGGGCGCTGGTGGCGCAGGCCACGGCGCCGCAGCACGATGCCCTGGCGACCTACGGACGGAAACTCGGGCTGGCGTTCCAGATCGTCGACGACCTGCTGGATGTGCGCGGAGAAGAAACGCCTGTCGGGAAACGGCTCAGGAAGGACGCGGCGCGGGGTAAGCTGACTTTCCCCGCTTTGCTGGGGGCGGAAGCCAGCCAACGCCGCGCCCGTGAACTGGTGGCCGACGCCTGTGCCGCGCTGGACCTGTTCCAGCCGCACGCGGTCCCCTTGCGGACGCTGGCGAACTACGTGATCCAAAGAAGCCGATGAATGCCATGCATAAACTGCTCGCGAGCGTCCATTCTCCTGCCGTGCTACGCAGCATGTCGCTCGCCGAACTCAACCAACTGGCCGACGAGATTCGCGACGTGCTGTGTAACCTGCTCGGCACACGCTCCGCTCACTTCGCCTCCAACCTGGGCGTCGTGGAACTGTGCCTGGCTCTGCACAGCGTCTTTGATTTCAGCCGCGATCGGCTGATCTGGGACACCGGACATCAGATCTACCCCCACAAGCTGGTCACGGGGCGGTATCCGGAGTTCGGAACGATCCGCACCAAAGGGGGGCTGATGGGATACCCCAACCCGGCCGAGAGCCCCTACGATCTGTTCATGACGGGGCACGCCGGAGCGAGCGTTTCCACGCTGCTTGGCCTGCACGTGGGGGACGCTCTGCGCGGCGCGCCGGATCGCTGCGCGGTGGCGGTGATCGGTGACGGCTCATTCCCGTCGGGGATGGTCTTTGAGGCCATGAACAACGCGGGCGCGATCCAGCAGAAAATCCTGATGATCCTGAACGACAACAAGATGTCGATCTGCCCGCGGGTGGGCGGGCTGGCCAGCTATCTGGATCGGCTGCGCACGAATCCCGTGTACACGGGGCTCAAGAACGAAGTCGTCCGGGCACTCAACAAGATGCCCGTTCTGGGCGACCCTGCCGAACGGTTCCTCGCCCAGATCAAAGAGGGCATCAAGGCCGGGCTGCACGGAGGCATGCTGTTCGAAGACCTGGGTTTCCGGTACATCGGGCCGATCGACGGGCACAACATCGGTCTGCTTCGCAAGTACCTGCAGATGGTCAAGAGCCAGAGCGACCACGTGTTACTGCATGTGGTGACCGAGAAGGGGCATGGTTTTCAGCCGGCGGCCGAGGATCCCACGTTCTTCCACACGCCGCCGGTCTTTGTGGCCGATCACGGCAAAGCCATTCCCAAACCGGCCGGGTCGTCGCACTCCTACACGCGGATCATGCGCGACGCGATTCTTGCTCAGATGCGGGCGCACGAGTCGGTGACGGTGCTGACGGCGGCCATGTGTCAGGGGAACATGCTCGAACCGGTCCGGGACGAGTTCCCCGACCGGTTCTTCGACACGGGCATCTGCGAAGCGCACACGGTGGCGTTTGCGGCCGGGCTGGCGAAGGCGGGCCTGCGGCCGATTGTCGACATCTACAGCACGTTTCTGCAGCGGGCGTACGATCAGGTGTTCCAGGAGGTGACGTTGCAGAACCTGCCGGTCGTGTTCACGATCGACCGCGCCGGACTGACCGGCCCGGACGGACCCACGCATCACGGCGTGTTCGATCTGGCCTACATGCGGATCTTCCCTCACATGGTCGTGATGGCGCCCGGAGATGCGCAGGACGTCGCGCCCATGCTGGACTTCGCCTTGGGGCAGGCGGGGCCGTGTGCCATGCGGTATCCCAAGGCGTCCGCCTTGTCGATTCAGCGCGAAGTGGCTCCCGTACAGTTGGGCCGCGCCGAGGTGCTCCGCTGGGGACCCGACGGCGCCATCCTCTGCTGTGGCACACTGCTGCATGACTGCGTGCAGGCGGCCAATACGCTGCGCCAACAGGGACTCAATCTGGGTGTGGTCAACGCGCGGTTCGCCAAGCCCCTGGACCATGAAGTCGTCGCGCGCGCCCTCCGGGAATGCCGCTTCCTCGTGACCGTCGAGGAGGGCACGCTGCTTGGCGGGTTTGGCAGCGCCGTGCTGGAAGTCGCCTGCAGCCAGGGGTGGGACACCAGTCGCATCGTCCGCCTGGGGATTCCCGACCAGTTCATCGAACATGGCGAACGGGCCGAATTGCTGGCCGATCTGCGGCTCGATGCGCCGGGTATCGCCCAGGTCTGCCGCGCGCTGGCGCAGCGCGTCGACCGGCAGCCGCCCCGCTCCGCCACACCCAAAACGCAGCAGTCGGGACCTCGCGTGCCATGAACGATCCGCAACCGTCGGTGGTCAGTGATGAGGCCATTGCTCCCGCCTGGCGCGCGGTGCGCGACCGCCGAATCCGCGTGCTGCTGCTGGGAAACGGCGACCGGGCGCAGGTGCACGCCGAGGCCGAACGCCTGCGGCCGGCGATCGAACAGCACGCCGAGATTGTGCTGTGCGACTTCGCCTCGCACGAGAGTCTGCAAACCGTGTCCGCCGACTTCGCCATCGTGCTCGGCGGAGATGGGTCGATTCTGCACGCCGTGCGGCAGATGGGCTACCGGCAGCTTCCGGTGCTGGGTGTGAATCTGGGGAGACTGGGGTTTCTGGCTGCCCTGCCCCCCAGCGCTTTCGTCCGCGTGTTTCCCGACGTCTGCGCCGGGAAATGCTGGGTGGTCGAGCACCTCATGCTGCACTGCTCGGTGTTCTGCCAGGGTCAGGTCGTGCGCGAGCAGCTGGGGCTCAACGAGACGGCGGTACTGGGGGGGCCCCCCTTCGCCATGATGAACTTGGATCTTTACGTTGACTCAGTTTTGGCCACAACATATAGTTGCGACGGTTTGATCATCAGCACGCCGGTTGGATCGACCGCTCACAATCTGTCCGCAGGCGGTCCCATCCTGCGTAAGAGCTTGCAGGCGTTCGTCATTTCGCCGATCAGTCCGCATACATTGACAGTCCGCCCGGTGGTTGACCGTGCCGACCGTACCTACGAGGTCGTCTATCGCGAGCCGCACACATCGGCTTCTGTGGTAGTGGATGGTACTGTGGTTGGTGCATTGCAGGTAGGTGACCGTGTCCGGGTGCAGCGTGCGGCGCCGCAGTTTCAGATGATTGAAGTCGGAGGTCAGAACTACTACCGGACGCTTCGCGAGAAACTCGGCTGGCGCGGGCACATCCGCCGCTAGCACACACACGGGAATGAATCGCTTCTTGCGCGGTGCGCAGGGTGTTGCCTTTCCCGGACAGCGCGCGGCAAGTCAGCATCGGTCGCGGCTTGCCGGTCCTGAACATTCCATTCAGCACGGATGCAAACACGATGAAGATCCGATGTCGCCAGACGGTCGTGGTTTCCTTTCTGCTTCTGGGGCTGTGTAGTTGCCTGCCGCTGCTCCAGGCTGACGACACGTCAAGTGTGGCCGCCGAGCTGGAGGTGGCCAAGAAGCGGGCCACGGAACAGAGCTATCTGCTGCGTTACCGGTTCGCACCTGGTGAGAAGATCTGCTGGCGGGTCAAGCATCTCAGCACGACGGAGGCGACGATCCAGGGCAAGACAGAGACCACGCGTGCCCGCACACTGTCGACCAAGGTGTGGGAGGTGCAGAGCGTGGACGCGGACGGCAACATGACGCTGGTGCACAGCGTGACGGACGTTGACATGTGGCAGAAGATCTCGGACCAGCCGGAGGCACGTTATAACAGCCAGACCGACGCGCGCCCCGCCCCTCCGTATCTGCAGGTTGCCAAACTGGTCAATACACCGCTGTCCACTTTCCAGATCACCCCCTGGGGCAAGGTGCTCAGCCGCGACGGCGACGCGAATCCGATCAATCTGGGAATGGGGGACATCGCCATCCCGCTGCCGGTAGACGCGGTCAAGATCGGTCAGCAGTGGCAGACTTCCAGCGACCTCCTGGTCCGTCGGCGGGACGGCACGAAGAAGCGGATCAAGACCCGCCTTGTCTACACCCTCAAGTCGGTCAAGACGGGGGTCGCCACGATCGAGGCCAGGACGGAAGTGGTGACACCGGTGAACGACCCGCAGATCCAGTCTCAGCTGATGCAGCAGATCACGGACGGCCAGATCCGGTTCGACCTGGACGCAGGCAGGATCCTGTCGCGCGAGATCGACTGGGACAAAACGGTGGTCGGCTTCAAGGGGCACGACAGTATGATGAAGTATCTGGCGCGGTTTACGGAAGAGTTGCAACCGGTGGCGCAGACTGCGCACCAGGCGCAGGATCCCGTGCGGTAGCGAGACGGCGCGGGGCAGCCACACGGATCGAGGTATTCGTGTTCAGGGTCAGGTCGCAGCGTTGATGCAGGGCGGGCGGCGTTGGTATTTCTGGTGCGGGCTGATGGTACTGTTGGCCAGCGCTGCGCTGTTGCTGTGCGCCGCCGATCGGCGCACGTTGTTGCTGGCCGGCAACAGTCTCTGGGTGGGGCTGGGTGCCTGCGCGGTGTCGGTGCCGCTCGGCACAGTCCTGGCACTGGTGCTCACCCGTACCGACCTGCCGGGTCGCCGGCTGGTGTTCGGGCTGCTGGCGTCGCTGTTATTCCTGCCCCTCTACCTGCACGCTGCCGCGTGGGATGCCGGGTTTGGCCAGCTCGGCTGGTACTCCACGTTGCGCGACCTGGTGCCCGCGCCCTGGTTGCGGGGTGCTGGAGCGGTCGTCTGGATCCACGGGCTGTGGTCCGTGCCCTGGGTGACCGTGATCGTCTCGGCGGCGCTGCACTGGAGCGAACCGGAACTCGAGGAGGCCGCGCTGCTGGACGCTACCGTAGTGCAGGTGTTCGTGCGTGTCACGCTGCGGCGGGCCCTTTCCGGTGTGCTCATCGCGACCGCCTGGGTTCTGCTGGCGGCGATTGGCGACATGACCGTCACCGATCTCTACCAGGTGCGGACGCTGGCGGAGGAGATCTACACCTGTTACGCGCTGGGGGACGACACGGCCACACGGCTCGGGCTGCACACGGCGCTGCTGGTGACCGGCGCGCTGTCGGGCGCCGCCCTGATGTTCCTGGACCGGTTGCTGACGCTGGCCCAGCAGTTGCCGCGGCGCGCTCCGCTGGTGTTTTCTCTGGGCCGTTGGCGCTGGCTCGTGGTGGCCTGGGTGGTGTTGGTGCTGCTGCTGTTGATTGCCGTTCCGCTGGGCAACCTGGTGTATCAGGCCGGGCTGGTTGTCCGCTCGGCCGCGGGTGTGCCGGTCCGCCATTGGTCGCTTGCACGCTGCCTGGAACTGCTGGTGCCCTGGCCGGCCACGTATCGGTATGCGGCGGTGTGGGAGTTCCGGCGCCCGTTGTGTTGGACGCTGGCGATCGGTCTGAGCGCTGCGACGCTGGCGGTGACGACCGCCGCGCCGCTGGCGTGGCTGGCGCGACGCGGTGGCCTGCGCGCGCTGCCGGCGATTGTTCTGGCGGCGGGCGGCATCGGGGTCCTGGGGCCGCTGGTGGGCGTGGTACTGCTGCAGCTGATGACGGCCCATGACCTGCCGGGACTGATCTGGCTCCGCGATCAGACGATCCTGGCCCCGGTGCTGGCCACGACCTGGCGCAGTCTGCCCCCGGCCATCGTGATCTGCTGGTTGGCGTTCAGCAGCATCAATCAGGCGATGTTCGACGCGGCGCAGGTCGACGGTGCGGGATGGCGCACACAGTTCGTGCACATCGGCGTCCGTCTGCGCATGCCGGCCCTGGTGGTCGCCTGGCTGGTGTCGCTGGCGACCGCGTGCGGTGAGTTGCCGGCGAGCATTCTGGTGGTGCCGGCGGGGGTGACAACAGTCCCGATCCGCGTCTTCGGGCTGTTGCATGCCGGCGTCACCAATCAGGCTGCCGCCATCTGCTTGACGAGCATCGTCGGATTTCTCCTGGTCGCGACGGCGATCCAGTGGCTGATCGCCGTCGTCCTGCGCCGGGCGGCACGTGCCACGGCTCCGTAGCGGTGTGGCCGCGCCGCCAGACCGTGGGCCGGTTTGGTGATCGAGCGAGCGTGTGCCATAATCAGAGACAGATGGGGTGGGACAGGGCTGGAGAAGGGAGCGGCGATTGGTGCGGTTGAGTCCTCGAAGTATGGCAGTTCTGGTCGTGGCCGCGTGCCTCAGTGGCGGGTGGTCGGCCGCTCGCGTCGGCGCGCTCGAACACGTCACGGTGCGGCGGGACGGGGGCGACCAGGCGGTGGCCGGCCGCGTGCTGGTCGAGGCGCAGGACGGCGGCCTGCTGTTCCAGACACGCGACGGCGCGATATGGATCATCCAACCGGAGGAAGTGGTCGACCGCGGAACGGACGAGACGCCGTTTGAAGCCTGGGGGCCCGATGCGGTCGCCCAGCAGTTGCTTGTCGAGTTCCCCAGCGGATTCAAAATCCATCGGACGGCCAACTACGTGATCTGCTACAACACCTCGGACGTGTACGCCGAGTGGTGTGGCGGGCTGTATGAGCGGCTGTATCGGGGCTTCTGCAGCTACTGGAGAAACCGCGGCTTGACCCTCGAGAAACCGGAGTTTCCCCTCGTGGCGCTGGTGTTCAACGACAAGGAGTCCTACGCCAGTTACGCCTGCCGGGAGCTGGGCGAGGCATCCGGCTCGATCTTCGGCTACTACAGCCTGGAGACGAATCGCGTGACCATGTACGACCTGACAGGCGCCGACGGACTGCGGAGGGGACGGCGCGGGGGCAGCTCGGCCGCGCATATCAACCAGGTCCTGTCACAGCCGGCGGCGGAACGGACGGTGGCCACGATCGTCCATGAAGCGACACACCAACTGGCGTACAACACGGGATTGCAGACCCGATTTGCGGGGAACCCGATGTGGGTCAGCGAAGGGATCGCGGTCTACTTCGAAACGCCCGATCTGGACAGCGCACGCGGCTGGCGCAACATCGGCGCAGTCAACCGGGTGCATCTCCAGCGCTTCCGCAAGGCGCTCAGCCAGCGCCCTGCCGACGCCCTGCCGACGCTGCTGACCGACGACTCCCGCTTCCGGGATCCGCATACGGCACCCGACGCGTATGCCGGTGCCTGGGCGCTGACCTACTACCTGATGCGCGTCCGGCGGGAACAGTACGTGAGCTATCTGCAGGAAATGGCCCAGCTGCGCCCGCTGGCTGAACTGACGGCGGCGGAGCGGCTGGCTCAGTTCTGCCGCGCCTTCGGCGACGATCTCGAACGTCTGGACAGGGACTTCGTGCGTTACATGCGGGAAGTGAAATAGCCCGGCCGGATCCACCGCTGGCCGCCGCGTGCGTTCGGCCGGCGGGCCGCGCCGGTGGTGATGAAACGAACCCGGACATCGCATACAATGTCTGACTCCATGGGGACCGTCTGCTCACTCTCACACGCAGAGGTGCTCAGGTGACGAGCCATTCTGATCTAACGTCCCGGAACAGTCTAACGTCTCTGAACAGGCGCACGTTCATTGCCGCCGCAGGCGCAGCCCTGACGCTTGGCCATTCAGCACGTCCAGCTGAAACCTCGGAAACCCCACCGGACCCCAAGGATCTCAGCCGGCACCTGCACCCCCGAGTTCGCATCTGTCGTAGTGAGCTTGCCCGGCAGGAAAACGCCTTCTGGGACTGGAAATCTGCCGTTCGACAGATGGACTCGCTTCAGGATTTCGCAGAGAAGTACTACCAGCATAACGCAGGCGGCCAGAATGCAGGTGTAGCTGAATTTGACTTTTGCGAGGCGGTTGGTAAGGCTGCACAGCCGTTGTTGCCCTTCCCGCAGGGTGTGACGCGGCAGATGACAGCATTCAAGACAAAGGCGATGCGGCCGCCTCCGGTGCCGAAAAACTGATCTGGCAGGCGTTGTAGGAGAGCACGGAATCGCGGGACTTCTTGGCGGGAAGCGGAATGCGGCACTAGTTGTCACATGGTGCGGGATCCGCGACAATAATACAGACTAGTGGTGAACCGCCGCAAGCTTGACGCCCGGCGGCCCTCCGCTGCCAGGTCGAAATGCCTTCCTGCCGCGACCCGCACGAACGTATCATCCCTTTGCGCTTAAAGGAGTCCAACATGTCGGAAACCCGGTCTCGCACGACAACATCGCGTCGCACGTTCCTCACACAGACCACGGCCACGGTGGTGGGGGGCACGCTGGCCGCGACGCTGGGCGGCGCCCGCATGGCACACGCCAGCGGCAGTGACATCTTGAAAGTTGGCCTGATCGGTTGCGGCGGCCGAGGTAACGGAGCGGCGGTCAACGCCATGAACGCCGAAGACAACGTCCGCTTGACGGCGTTGGCCGATCTGTTTCCAGACCGCGTGGAAGAGGCCAAGGAGGCGTTGAGTCAGGCGATTGGCGACAAGTATCAGGTGACCGATGACCGGTGCTTTGCCGGTTTCGACGCCTACCAGCAGTTGATTGACGCGGATGTCGACGTGGTGTTGCTGGCGACTACGCCGCACTATCGGCCGCAGCACCTGCAGGCGGCGGTGGCGGCGGGCAAGCACGTGTTCTGCGAGAAGCCGGTGGCGGTGGACCCGGTCGGTGTGCGCAGCGTTCTGGCAACGTGTGAAGAGGCCGAGAAGAAAGGGCTCAGCATCGTTTCGGGGCTCTGCTGGCGATACGACCTGGGGGTGCGCGAGACGATCAATCGGATTCGCGACGGCGCCATCGGAGACATTGTGGCGATCCACGAGAACTATCTCACCGGTGCGCTCTGGTTTCGGGCCCGCAAACCGGAATGGTCGGAGATGGAGTATCAGAATCGCAACTGGTACAACCACACCTGGCTGTCGGGCGACCACATTGTGGAGCAGTTCGTGCACAGTCTCGACAAGGCCATGTGGCTGATGGGGGACCAGCCCCCGCAACGCGGCTTCGGTCTGGGGGGGCGGCAGGTGCGTGTCCAGCCGGAGTACGGCAATATCTACGACCACTTCGCCAACTGCTTCGAGTGGGAGAACGGAGTCAAGGTGTATGCCTACACGCGGCAGATGGCACACTGCGACAACGACGTGGAAGACTACGTCTACGGCACGAAGGGGCGTGCGCAGGTGCTGGTCAACCAACAGCAGGGGTTGATCAACGGCGAGCCGGTGTTCAAGGGGAAGAAGCCGAGCATGTATGACTACGAACACAAGGAGTTGTTCGCGTCGATCCGTTCCGGCAAGCCGATCAACGACGGCCGTTTCATGGCGTTGAGCACCATGCTGGGTATTCTGGGCCGCGAGGCCTGCTACACCGGCAAGACGATCGAATGGGACGCGCTGTTCAATTCGGACATGCGGCTCGGTCCGACGACGTACGAATGGGGTGATGTGCCGAGCGAATCGGTGGCGACGCCCGGCGTCACGACGTTCCCGCGCGGCGCATAGCGGGTGCGGGCAGACAGGGAGTCAAGCCTGGGGTGGCACGCATCCGCGTGCCACCCGGCGCGGCGTCGGGAAGCGCTCGCCGGCGGGCGTCCGTCCCCGGGAGGCTCATCCCGCGCGGATCTGCGATTCGACGCGGCGAATCGCTTCGCCGATCTCACAGTGGCCATGGGCCAGGCGGATCGCCTCCCGCCGGTCCATCCAGCGCTGTACCTGTTTCTGGGCCGAGATAACGGTGCTGTGGCTGCGGCGTCCGAAGTAGGCGCCGATCTCCACGTACGCGGCGCGGGTGTACTGGCGTGCCAGCCACATGGCCAGCGCCCGCGGCTGGCTCACGGCGCGCCCCTTGCTGGATGACTGCAGGCTGTTGGGGTCGAGCCCGAACACGTCGCACACGGCGCGGTCGATGTCGGGAAGCTGCACGACGCGCGCGGTGGCCTGGAACATGTCCAGCAGCGCCGACTGGGCCAGTTCCAGATCGATGGGCCGCTGGAACGCGCGGCTCGAAGCCTCCAGCCGATGGATCGCGCCCGCCAGGTTCCGCGCATCGCCGTCCAACCGATCGACGATCAGGGTGCGGACGTCTTCGGGCAGGGAGACCTGCAGGCGGCCCGACAGTTGGTCGAGAATACCCAGCCGTGTGGCGCGATCGGCCGGCTCGATGCCGCACACCAGCCCGCCGGAGAATCGCGCAGTGAGCACCGAGCCGAATTTGGCCAGGGACGCCGGCGCGCGATCGGCTGCCAGTACCAGCTGACGATGCCCCCGCAACAAGGCGTCCACCGTGTTCTGCAGCTCGACCAGCGTCGCGCGCTTGCCCAGAAAGAACTGCACGTCGTCGATCAGCAACAGGTCCATGTGCCGATACTTGTGGCGGAAACTCGGCAGCCCGCTGCCACGCAGCGCTTCGAGGAACATCGACGTGAACTGCTCGGCCGTCAAGTACAACACGCGACGCGCTTGCCCCGCGCCGCGCACCGCTGACCAGATCCCTTCCAGCAGATGCGTCTTGCCGCAGCCGGGCGGCCCGTACAGAAACAGCGGTGATACCTCGCCCGGACGCTCGGCAATCATCTGCGCAGCCGTATAGGCGACACGGTTGTTGCGGCCCACCACGTAATCGTTCAGGTGGGCGAAACGCCGCGGAGCCGGACGCGGCACCGCCCCGTCTGACGCGGCGACCTCGGTCTCGCACCGGCTGTCGGCGGCAACCACCTCCGGCTGCTGCCGCTCGCGCAACGCCGGGTCGACGGCAAACTCCACCCGCACCGGGCCGGCGACCAGCGAACGGCAGGCCGTCTGTAGCTCGTCGCGGAACAGCCTGCGCAGCCGGTCGATCGTGAACTGATCGGCGGCGGACACCCGCAACGACCCGCCGATCAGACGCAGTTGGACACTATCGCCGAACCAGAGGTCAAATCGTTCTCGGCCGACTTCACCAGCCACCGCTTCCCGCAGGGCCGAGTCGATGTCCCTATCGTCGTTCGTCACGTCCTACCGCATCCTCTGCGCAAACCACCAGCGCCACAAAAACACACGCAGTTCGTGCCCGGAAGTCCATTCGCCAGATCGGCGTGGACTGGTGGCTGCCGGCTTGAGCAGCCTAATCCATAATTTTGGTAAAGTCGTACGTCCTATTAATTTAGGATCGACGACGAAGCACCCAGTAAGGTTCCGTGGCAGCCGATTGTACGCGTGCTAGCAGCGGTGTAAAGAAGGGACCACCAACTTTTCTGCCAGGTGGGAAATCGGCCGCCAAAACCGCTGGAAACATCGCCACATCCGGTATCGGGCAGCCGCGTCGCGCGCGGGTGGCTGGTCGTGGAAAACGTGTTGGTGCTGCCGATGCCTGGGCCGGGGTGGCGACTGCTACGTGCGGGCCTGCATGTTGCGCACGTACACGCAGCGTCGATCCCAGTGGTCGAAGCCGGCGAACGCGTAGACTCCCTGGGCGGGCCAGTTGTTCTGATCGACCGCCAGCACCATGCGTTGGCGGGGAGCTTGCGCGACCAGCCACTGAGCGTACCGGGTGATCTGCCCGCCCCAACCATGTCCGCGTTGTTCGGGTACGACCCCCATGTACATCAGTTCCGCCTGATCGTGATCCGGGTGATCGGCCAACAGGACGCAGCCCACGTCGCGTCCGGCGTGCTGCGCGAAAAGCCACCATTCCGGCCGATATTCGCCGGTTTCGCGATAGCCGGCCAGCACGTCATGCATGGCGCGCATGCCATCGAGTTCCGTGCAGTCGAGTGATTTGACATAGGTGCGTTCAATGAGCTGGCTCAACCGCGTTTCGTCAGCCGGTGTGAACGGCTGGAACTGCAGGTCGCTCTGCGGGCGGAGCCGGGGGAAGGACTCGTGCGCCGCGACCAGATAGTCGAGATCGGTCAGGTGCTGGTATCCGGCGCGCACCAGTCGCACGACATCGGCCACGGCGCGCACGGGCAACACGGCCTGCGCCAGGGCCACCTGTGCGGACCGCAGATAGTCATCCACCGCCAGTTGCAGGCGGGTCGCAGTGTCCTCCGGCTCACCAGGGCTGAGTACGGCGGGCCAACAAAACGCGCTGCGGCCTGGCACAACCTGCCCCCAGGCAGCCCCCACCAACCGCTCCGCACGCCGCGCCAGATATAGCCCCTGCACGTCCATATTTCCTGCGGCTGCGGCAGCCAGGATGCGGTGCGCACGCGTTCGGCCGATGCGCAGCATCTCCAGTGCTTCGACTCGCCGCCCTGTCGGAGCACTTTCGACAGTCACATCCTGTGTCAGCGGTAGATTCGGCATGACACGACCAGCATAAACAATTCGGCGCGCTTTCTCCAAGACCGGCGGCGTGAATTGGAGAAGTCGGGCATTCGGGTACAACGAGGGCGCCGGTATAATGATGGCGCCCAGGTTGTTCGGGCCCGACCCCCAGACGCGGGCGGATCGGATTGGGCGTCTGTGACGTGGTCGCGCGTCGGCCATGCGAAAGGTGAGGCTTTCAACGATGAATGTGCGGCAATGTGCGGGTGCGTTCCTGATGACACTGGCTGGGATGAGTATCTCGGCGGTCTGGGGACAAAATGCGGTCGAGCGACTGGAGGATCCAGTGGCCGAACTGCCGGAACCGGCCCAGCTGGACGCGGCACCATCGATCGTTGTCGAAGCAGCGCGGCCCGGTCTGGGAATCTCGGTGGACGATGTGTCGGATCTCACGCGCCGGCGTTTCGCCGTGACCGTGCCCACTGGTGCCGTGATCACGCGGATTCGTGCCGGATCGCCGGCGGCTCGCGCAGGACTGCCGCTGGGCGGCGTGATTGTCTCGGTCAACGGCAAACGCATTGGTTCGGCCGATGACCTGGTGCGTTTCATTCAGGTCTTTCGTCCGGGGGACGAGATTGAACTGACCTATTTCGAGGGGGATCGGATCGGCCGCAAGAAGCTGCGTCTGGCCCCGATGGATCCGGTCACGGTGCCGGCGCCGGCCGCGTCCCAGCCGAACGCGGCGGCGGGCCGGAGCGACCCGCCGCTGCAGTTGGGTCGTCGCCGGCAGGGAACGAAGCCCCGCCCAGTGCTTGATGCGCTGGAACGCACGCTGGACGCAGTCCTGCCGCCGGTCGACCCGGCAGGCGGGGCCGATTCTGCGGCACAGGTGCCGCCACCGCCTGAATTTGCGCCCGCTGCGGTGGACCCGGCGGTTGATGAGATGCCGCCCCCGCCGCCACCGGTCCCGCCGGCCGCGGGCGGCCAGCGGAGCGTCCTGGTGCCCGACCGCGGCGCAACGCCGCTCAGTCCGGCCGACGAGCTGGCGGCGCTGCGCCGCCAGGCGGAGTTGCTCAAACAGCAACTCGATCAGATCCAACGCCGCATCGAGGAACTGGAACAGACGAAACGCCGGTAACGCCTCAGGCCCGGTGCGCCCCGGCCACGAGTTCCTCAAATGCACGCCGCTGTTCCTGTAACGCGGCGACAGGATCTGCCGGTTGCCCGTGGCACTCGAGCAGAATCCAGCCGCTGTAGCCGGCCTGGACGAGCAGGCGCATGAGGTCCGCGTAGGGATAGTCTGTCAGCGTCAACTCGCGGACGTGGGTGGTGTCTGCCAGGCGGTCCTGGACCAGGCGGAAGTTGTGCTCGAGCCCCTCCCCTTTCAGGTCGGCGTCGTTGCAGTTCCAGCACACACCCACGTTCGGGTGCGTGGCGACGTCCATGATCGCTTTGATGTGGGGCAGCTCGGAGGTGCCCGGCCCGTGTACTTCCAGCCGGATACGTTGGCCATAGTCGGCGCCGAAAGCGGCCACTTCGTTCAGCGCTGTGCCAATCTGCTCCAGCGTGCGCTGGTGCGGCACGTCTTTCACGAACGAGTTCGGCTTGACCTTCACGCCGCTGCCTCCGCAATCGTGCATGAGCCGGATGTAGGCTTTGGTCAGTTCGATGTTTCTCCGGAGCTCGGCCGGGTCATTGCTGTGATACTCGGCGTTGGATCCATAACCGACCAGTGTGACCGGGCTGTCCGCGAACCGCTGGCGTACCTCGGCACGCTGGGCAGGTGACAACGACGGTTCCACACCGTGCTTGTGCTCCGTCCGCAGTTCCACGCCCGGTACCGCGGCGGCCGCACAGTTGGCCAGCAGCGTGGCGAGGTCCCAGTCCTGTCCCCACAAGTACGTGACCAGCCCCAACCGCATGTCGGCCGTGCCGGCCGTGGCGGCACTGGTCGGGGAGACGCGGAGTGCGGGGAGCGATGCGGTGGCCGCGGCAGCGGCGGCCAGAAAACGGCGGCGGGTCAGAGGCATGGTGAGTTCCTTGTGTCGAACTTGTGTCGAAGTGGGGGAGCCGCAAAGAGTTTGTCGTATGTACGGGTCGCGACATCTCCGGCGCCGCACGTCTCGCCGCACAACGCAGGCACTGAGCGGCCACGCCCGCGGCGTCGGAAATGTGTCCACGGCACCATTTTACACGCTCTCGCATCGCGGTATACTCAAGTTCCGCCTGTACTAGCAGACATTGTGCTGACGAACACGTGTCAGCCAGCCGTTTTCTACATTCCGCTTTGGCCGTGACTCCGCGGAGTTGCGTAGGGAGGGACTTGTATGGCTTCGAATCTACCGGATTATGTCGCGTCTGCTCAGCCGGTGCCACTGGCCAATCGCCTGCCGTGGTACAAGAGCACGGCGCAGTCGTACGCGGGCATCATGCTGTGGTTCGTGTTCTGGCAGAGCGTGCCGGCGAGCGGAGCGCCGGGGCCGGCGGGGATTCTTGCGCACGGCTTGGGTACCGCGCTGCTGGGGGTGGTGGTGGCTGCGTTGATCTGCCATTTCGCCAGTTATCTGGCACCCGCCATGATGGGCATGAAGACCGGCCTGCCGCTGGCGGTGGTCGGCACGTCGACCTACGGTGTGCAGGGCGGGTTTCTGATGCCCGGCTTCTTCATGGGTGTCCTGCAGTTCGGCTGGTTGGCCGTCAACGCGTACTTCGCCTCGGAACTGTTGGCCGGCTTCTTCCTCAAGAATGCGACGAACACGCCGCTACACATGACGATCGGCGTGATCTGGGCGGTTACCGCTGCGTTTATCGGGCTCAAAGGCATCCACTACGTGGCCCGCGTAGCCACCTATCTGCCGTTGATCCCGTTGATCATTCTGTTGATCCTCGCGGGTCGGGTGTTCTCGGGAGTCGGCGAGTTCGACCCGGCAGTGCTGCTGGCTGGCTCGTCCGTCGCGACGCCCAGCAGCTTTGAACTGATGTTGTTTGCGATCGCCAATATCGTCGGGTTCTTTGCCACAGCGGGTGCGGCGGGTGCGGACGTCGCGTCGAGCAATCGCGATCGCCGCGACGTCCAGCTGGGCGGCCTGTTCGGTGTGGCCGGTTCGACCATTTTGACGGGCTGCCTGGCCCTGGTGATCGTCGCCGGAACCTATGGCGCCGGCCTGGCGGGCGCCGGCGCCGGCATCGACCCGACCAAGCTGATGGATGTGATTGTGGGTGAGCAGGTGACCAAGGTGTTCTGGCTCCTGCTGGCGGTCGCCGCCTTCCCCTCAGCCTGCTTCAGTTCGCTGATTGCGGCCAACAGCTTCAAGAACACGCTGCCGCGGGTCAATCCGTTCATTTCGTGCGGCATTGGTACGGCTGCCTCGGTAGCCCTTGTATTGTCCGGCGCGGCCGGGGATGCGGCCAAGATGTTCGGGATTATCGGCGCGTCGTTTGGCCCGATCTGCGGTGCGAT
>Ga0123333_10002447_pt1 | contig 18842 bp, 13 predicted proteins | sample BioC12SIPDNA_3_FD_89957 | JGI IMG/M metagenome (GOLD analysis project Ga0123333, IMG submission 89957) | Anaerobic biogas reactor microbial communites from Washington, USA - Biogas_R2_B C12 SIP DNA | ecosystem: Engineered > Bioreactor > Anaerobic > Unclassified | place: Washington, USA... | reverse complement strand
CCGCCACCGCCGAAATTGAAGTAGCGCTTGCTGCGGTCCCGCGTAATGCCGTAAGAGACCTCGGGCCAGAGCCGGCCCTTCGCCTCCGACAGGCCCTCGCGAGCCTGGAGCACCCGGGCGGCCGAGGCCTTCAGGTCGTAGTTGCCCTCCAGGGCCTGCCGGACCAGGTCGGCTGTCACCGGATCACCGAACCGCTCCCACCAGCAGTCCAGTTCCTCAACGCCGCCGGCGACCTGAGTGGCCGGGGCGTGAACGAAGCTCGTCGCTGTCTCAGCAGGCGTCTCAGGCCGCGAGTACTTGGGCCCCATCATGCAACCGCCGGCCAGCCCGACCGCGACGCAATACGACAGAGCATGCAGAACCAAACGGGCTTGGGACTTCATTTTCTCTCTCCATTGGCATAACCGCGAATCCCCGCGGCTGAAAACCTGACGATGTGCTGAACCATCTGCTCCAGGTCCAGTCGAGGGACGTCACAGTCGTCACACCGACCAAACATCTGCCTGACCGCGATTGCATGCACGAGCTGCCCAACAACCGACAGGATGACGTGCGGAACGACCGACGGCTCCAGCCACGGACACAACGTTTCGACGGCCTCGCTCAGCACCACCATCACCGGCGAGACCATCTCGCGAACGAACATATCCGTTGGCAGGTGCGGATCCACCATCTCGCGGACCATCAACTCCACAAACCGGCTGCACCCTTGCCTTTGATGCAGTCGCTCCTCGGCGGCCAGCGGTTCAACAAATGTCCGGGCATAGGACTCCAGAAGCGTCTCCAGGGACCGCTGCCCGTCGCCCGACATGACCCGGCGAATCGCGTCGATACGGGCCTCTCGCATCTGCTCCAGCCAGCGTCCCCAGACCGCAACGTAGAGCTTCTCCTTGCCCCCGAAGTAGTAGTTGATCGCCGCAACATTGCACCCGGCGGCAGCGGCGATCTCTCGGACGCTCGTGTCCTTGAACCCACGCCGGCAGAACAACTCCTCCGCCGCTTCCATCAGTCGATCCTGGACGCTTCGTTCGGTCATGGGTCCTCGCCGATAGTTCGTGCGGGCACACCGCCCATCGTCAGAAACAAACGCTTAACACGCCAGTTTAAAACACTTGTTTCATAAATCAATCCCTATCCCCACAAATTGCACTCGAACACCGCAACGTCCCGCCACGGGAAATCGCACGCATCGTGCCGCAGTCCCCGGACCTCGCCTGTCTTGTTTTTGGCTTGCCTGTGTGGGTCCAGGCCACTATGATGGGTTCCTACAGGCTGTTGCGCAACAGTTCAACGCGGAACGGAAGGAACCCCGGGACTGTATCGCCAGGAGGAAGAGGAATGATCGCCCGTATCCGGCACACAGGTTTCATATCGCTGTCTGTCACGGCTCTGTTGATCGCCGCCCGGGCTTGCCCCGCGGAAGTATACCAGGACCTGGATTTCTCCGTCTCGCTCTCCCCCTCATGGGACGGGCATAACGGTTGGCTTCGCGCCGACGCTCGATGGGTCGCTCCTGCAAAGTGGGTCAGCAGCTACGGACTCTACCTGGATGGACGCTTCTCCAAGTATGCCGCCGGGAACAGCACCTTCGTCATCGCGCCGGCGATGATCGGCAGCCATTACTCTTCCTACGCCAAGTTCATGGAGAAAGTCGAAGCGTATCTGTCCCGACCTCATACATACAAGCTGGAAGCTCGCCTGCAGTCGGGCGCGACCATATACGATATTTACGAGTATCACCCGCCGCAGGTGCTGACCATCGTGAGCCGTATGGCAGGCGGCGCAGACGGCGGAGATGGCTCTCTCCAGATCGTCCACAAGCAAGATGCAGCCGAAGGGCTCGACCACCACGACAGCCCATACGGATCCGGCTCACAACCGCAACAGATGAAGATCGTCTCAGTGCTCTCGGACACAGATCCCGGGAGCCCAGCCGAATTGGCGTTGGATGCCCGGCCGTTGGCGAGTACAACCGACGTCTGTCTGGAATTGAGCCTCGTATCGCTTGCGGGCGATCCAGTCCTGCTGTCATCCCCGCAAAGCCATGACTTGGTGTTTGGCCTGCCCGGCCAGGCGTACGACAACGACTTCGGCCCCAAACCGATCACCATCCAGCAATACGATCCCCTCGATTCGTCCGCTGACTTCCCCGTCTACGATGTGCGAAAGGTCGTTGAGAAATGGGCTGGTGTCCTTGCCCTGCCCGATCTCAAGGGATCTTACAGTTCGAGCGTTCCATACGCTTGGTTCAGGCTGAGTTTTGCGCGAGAGGTTTCGGGGGATCTCGATGGCAATCGGCAACTGGACATGCGAGATTTCGCCATCTTGGCGAACGCCTGGCACCGAACCGACGGCGTATCCGCCTGCGATATTGCCGGTCATTGGGGCCTGGGGTTGCCCGACGGACATGTCAACAGCTTCGATCTGATGGCCTTCTGCCAGTCGTGGGCCGGCGTTGGACGCGATGGATTCGAAAGCGGAGACTTCGAGGCACTCCGCTGGTTGCTGTCGGGATTTCCGTTCTGGAAGGTGGTCTCATCGCAGAGCCGCTCCGGCCTCCACTGCGCGCAGGCCGGGCCCATCGACGATGGAGGCCGGACCGCCCTGATCATCTCGATACCATGCCGGGCCGGGCAAGTCAGCTTCTGGCGAAAGGTCTCCAGCGAGAACAACGGTGACGTGCTGCGTTTCAGCATCGACCGTCACATCAAGGCCGAGTGGTCGGGTCAGTTGGGCTGGGAGCGAGTCTCGTTCCCGATCGAAGCGGGCGTTCGGACGCTCTCTTGGGAGTACAGCAAGGATGATGCCTCCGCAAGCGGGCAGGACACAGCCTGGATCGACGACGTCCTGCTTCCCGTTCCATGATTCCGCGGCAGTGCCCATGACGCAAGGCGACCCGTGCAAAGGACTATCCCGGCCTGCCTGAATTGAGGCGGCCGCCGGCGCAGAGGCCCTGCTGCGATGGAATTCGGACCCCTCGCAACAAGACCGCCCCGGTCCCACGTAATTTGCATCGAATTGCGAAAAAAAGGATTTGACACCGTGGCAGACGAATCGCTATATTCCCCATTCTATCGGTTGGGGCCGTAGCTCAATTGGTTAGAGCATCGGACTGTCGATCCGAAGGTTGAGGGTTCGAGTCCCTTCGGCCTCGTTCCGTAAGTTGAAGGCTGTCAAGCACCTGTGTTTGGCAGCCTTCTTCGTTTTGTGGTCCACAATCGCCTCTGCACCATTTTGCACCAGTTTCGGACACGCCACTGGACTGGATGTGGGCGTCTGAGGCGGCATTTCTCCATCAACTCCGGCCTGACTTCGTGTCAAATCGTATGCCATGCCCGAGCAATTAGATCGTCCGCGACAGCCAGATAAAGCCGGTGTGTCGTCTGGAAGTTGGCATGGCCAGCCAGTGCCATCACGTCATATTCACTCAGCCCTTGGCGAAACCAGTTGGTGATAGCCGTCTTCCGTAGATCATGGAACGTCCCGGCCGGCACCTTGGCCCCAGCGAGTATCTGCTCGAACTGCCTCGAGAAGTTGTGAACGGTAGTTGTCAAGTCGAATGAGACAGTTCCGCCGCACTCCCAGGTGGGCCGACCGGGCCCACCTGGAAGCAAAGACGAAGCTGCAAACGACTCAGTTGTTGAAGTGGTCCAGATCCTCGTCGTCGAGCGGGATGGTGTGTTTCGACCCGGTCGAGGTCTTGGACTTCGATGCGATATGGTGGAACGCCTCGTCGGACTTTCCATAGCCTCGACCTCTGGCCGGCGCCATGTCATGGTGCGACGTCGCTTTCATGCGACCGACTGGAGCCCTTTGCGCCTGCGCCCTGTGGCCTGCTGAGCGATTGCCGCCGACCAGGGCGGTTAGTTCCCCCACGATCTCGTTCATCGATTCAGCTTGGCTGCTGAGTTCCTCCGAAGCACTGGCGCTCTCCTCGGCGTTGGCCGCGTTCTGCTGGGTCACCTTGTCCATCTGCGAGACAGCGGTATTGACCTGGTCGATGCCCTGTGCCTGCTCCTGCGAAGCGGCCGCGATCTCACCCACCAGGTTCGTGGTCTTGCCGATGCTCTGGACGATCTCGTCGAGGACCTTGCCCACCTCGGACGCGATATCGACGCCGTTCCTGGCATTCTTAACGGATTCCTCGATCATGCTGGCCGTATTCTTGGCGGCTTCAGCCGAACGCATCGCCAGATTACGAACCTCTTCAGCCACCACAGCAAAGTCCTTGCCCGCCTCGCCGGCCCGAGCCGCCTCGACGGCAGCATTCAGGGCCAGCAAGTTCGTCTGGAAGGCGATCTCGTCGATGACCTTGACAATCTTGGCCGTTTCGTCGGAACTCTTCTGGATGTCGTTGATGGCCCGGCTCATTCGGCCCACCGACTCGGCGCCGGTGTCGGCGGCCTTGCGGGCCTCGCCGGCCAGCGTGTTGGCCTGCTGAGCGTTGTCAGCGTTCTGCTTGGTCATCGAGGACATCTCCTCGAGGCTCGATGAGGTCTCTTCCAGACCCGCTGCCTGCTCGGTCGCCCCTTCGGCCAGCGACTGCGAGGCAGCGGAGACCTGCCCCGATGCCGCCGCGACCTGCTCGGAACCCTCAGACAGCGCTTCGACGATTCTCGTCAGGACCTTGTTGATGGACCGGCTGATGACGATCCCCAGACCCAGGGCCAGAACCACACCGATGGCCAGGGCGACCACCGCCAGGACCTTCAGGAAGGCGGCCTGAGTTTGTGACTGGTGCGCCATTTCGGTGCCGATCTCTGAGTTGATCGTCACGATCTGGTTGAGCAGATCCATCGCCGCTCGCTGCGTATCGGTCACGGGTCCCAGCACCTGTTGCTCGGCCGCCAGAAGAACCGCCAGGGCCTGATCGGCGACGCCGCGCATGTCGCGCAACGCCGTGAAGGTCTTCTCGGCCGCCGGTGCCATTTGTGTCTCATACAGCCTCTGGGCCACCTCCATTTTGCCTTCCTGCACGAGTTGCTTAACCTGGCGAAGCGCCTCGTGGAATTGCCGGTGCGGCTCGGCGCAGGCCTGCATCGCCTGGCGGATGCTCGCATTATCGGTCTGGAACGAGGCCATCCATTTGCCGAAGTTGCAGTCGGTATGGCTCTCGCCTCCTTCGAAGACCTCCTTGCTCTGGATCATGCCGAGCACCTGCATCTGCAAGCGGTAGTGGTCGCCGCGAAAGGTCTCCAGATTCTCTTTGAGCGTGTAGGGTTTCTGGATGCCGATCGTGTCGAACTGCCTGGCCAATTCCAGAGCCTTGGTGTTCTCCGCTCGCCAGGCGTTCCATGCAGGGACCAGCTTCTTCCATACCTCGGCCTCCGTTGGGGTTTGAGGCAAAGGCTCGTAGACCGCCCATGCCTTCTCGTAGGTCTCTCGAGCCCGGGTAAGGTTGTCATACTGACGCTGACGTGTCTCTTTGGGCAAGCCGGAAATCGCCAGTGTACGAAGCGTCCCCCGAATGTTCTCCGCCTCCGCCCGGATCGCCAGCGTGCTCTCGACGCTGGGCAGTCGCACGCCACCAAGGTCATTGATGGCCTTGCCACCTTGATTGACGCCGTAGTAGCCGACGACGCCGAGCACAGCGGTCACCACCGCCACGCTCAGGAACGACACAATCAGCTTCTTTCCAATGGTCCATTTCGAATTCATCTCTGTTGTTCTTTCATTCTGCCAACACGATTTCTGTGTGATCTGCATTTCCACGATTGTCCTGTTCGTCCTTCGGGCGGAGGTCGGTCGTAACTCTTCTGCCAGGCTCGCCTCATGTCTATACCAAGCCGTCGAAATGGTCACCGGCGAGGACCTTGTCGATGTCGAGCAGGATCTTGACGGCGTCGCCGACCTTGCCCATGCCGAGGATGAAGTCGGTGTTCACCGACGCCCCGAACCGAGGGGCATCCTCGATGCTGCCGCCGGCGATATCGAGGACCTCCTGGACGCGGTCGACGACGATCCCCATGCTGCACTTTCGCCCCTCCTGGGCGATTTCGACGACAATGATACAGCTTTGCTCGGTGACCTCGGCGGTCTCCATACCGAACTTGGCGCGGAGATCGATGACCGGAATGACCTGGCCGCGCAGGTTAATGACGCCCTTGACGTGGTGCGGCGTCTGGGGTACGGCGGTGACCTCAATGTACCCGATGATCTCGCGGACCTTCAGTATCTCCAAGCCGTATTCCTCGGCGCCCAGAGAGAAGGTCAGGTATTTCCCCTCCTTGCTCACCACATCTCGGTTCTGTTGTTTGACCGCAGCTTCCGCCATCATGTAACTCCTTAACAATGGTCCAAATGTGACCCGTTAGATACAGCACGACGCCAAGGGCCGGTCGTAGCACGCCCCTGCCGAGCGTGCCGCGTCCTTTGGGGGAACAGTCTCTGTGGGTTGCGAAGACGAACTTCGTCTGGACAGTCTCAACTGGGCCGCTTTGCCTCGAATGGAGTCACAAGAGCGGCCGAACTCCTCGGCCAGTTCGCCGATGGTGCAGCAAGGATATAACTCTCGGAGTCTCCGTACGTCCCGACCTGACCAATGGCGAAAGCACACCAGCCCCATTTCGCGCGCCTTTTTGGCCACGGCGGCGCGCGTGCGGCCCAATTCGCCGGCGATCATCCCCACGTCCCTCGTCCCATACGACTCCCGCAGGAATCGAATCTCCTCTTCGGTCCAGTTGGGGACTTTGGAGTCGAGCTTCAGGGTGATCGCTCTGGCCTTGACCGCCGGAAGGGTCCGTCCCAGCCGCTGGGCCAACTCGTCATAGCTGTACGCCCGGTACGCTTCGCACAGACGTTGGTCCTCCTGCTCGCTCCAGAATTCCATCTTGCGAAGCTCCATCTGCCGTGCCTTCATATGCACCGCGTTACGGCGTCTGCCGATTCGTTCGGCGATGTCCTCGTTGGGCGTGGTGGGGTACAGCGCCCGAAGCAGATTCATTTCCTGACTCGACCATGGCCGGCCTCTGCCTGCCCATCGGCGACAGTTCCGCCCGCAATCCTTCGTCAGTCCGAGCCCGCGTGCCTTGCCCACCACAGCCCACTCGGACCGGCCCAGCCGGATCGCCAGATCGCAGTTGCTGAGCATCCGATACAGCTCGGTGAGAATCGCCACGTCATGGGCCGTCCACGCCGAGCTGGCCTTCGGTCTTCGCTTGGTTTTTCGAACTCTTCGCATCGCATCGTTCCGGGACGGGAACGCAACGGTCTTCGCACAAACCGGCACACACACGTTCGGCCGGGCGCCGACGACTCGGGATCATCCCGTCCGCACCGTCCAGAGAACAGCGTCGGACTCTTGCGAACTGATGATAATCAAAGCTCTGCCGGATGCGCCGGGAGAGTGACCAGGCGCGTCCAAGATATGGCCATGTCGCGCCAGGAATTTCCTGGACTACCTCAAGATGTTACTGGTGCGACAGGAAAAAGGACTGGGGTGGCGTCTCCGTTCGTGGTGTGCTCGCAAGAGCATCCCGGCAACAGCATCTCACGACGCCATGACAAACAGTCACAGAGCGGAAAATGAGGTGTCTATGCGAAGCTGGCGGCGAGATGCGGCGATCCATCCACACCGAGACAGCCGGCCTTGTGGAGAAGCAGTATCAGGTCGCCTGTGGAATCGGCCCCCATCTTTTCCCGCATAACAGACAGATGCCAATCCACCGTCTTACGGCTGAGGCCAAGCGCCAGGGCAATCTGCTTGGAGCGTTTGCCCTCCATCAGATACTGCAAGACGTCTTTCTCCTTGGGCGTCAGAAGCGCCAATCGGGACTGAATCTCCTCCATTTGCGTCTGCCGCCGAAAGCGGAGTTCGTCCTGACGCAGGGCCTCGTGAACCTTGTCGAGCAGGGTCTGGCCGCCGAACGGCTTTTCCACGAAGTCCGCCGCGCCCTTCTTCAGCGTCTCGACGGCCATCGGGATGTCGCCGTGAGCGCTGACGAAGATCAGCGGCAGATGAGATCCCCGGCGGCACATTTCCTGCTGAAGCTGCAACCCGCTCATCCCCGGCATGCGGACGTCCAGCAGCACGCAGCCGCGCCATTGGGAATCGTAAACCTCCAGGAACTCGTTCGTCGACGCAAAAGTCTATACGTTGAGCCCAACGCTCTGCATCAACTCCTGCATCGCCTCGCGAGCAGCAACGTCATCATCAACCACAAATACCTTCGTATGTGCATCTGCCATTATTACCTCCAGAGTACCACAGCTTACTCCAAGATCCATCCTTCTGGAGGTCTATCGGATAGACCCCGCCATCTTCTTGAGTGAGCCATTTGCCGAGCGAGACAGTCATGGCATGCCATGGCTTGCGTCTCTCTACCAATCTTCGTCTCGTCCCTCCGTAGCATCCTGCCGCGGAACTTGCGGCAGCACCACGACGAAGGTGCTGCCCCCCTCGGCATTTCGATCGGCCTGGAGGATCCCTTCGTGCATCTCGACAATGGTGCGGCTGATCGACAGGCCGATACCCAACCCGTCGGCCTTGGTGGTGAAAAACGCATCGAAGATGCGGTCGGGCTCGTCCCGGGGGATCCCGACACCGGTGTCGGAGACCTCGATGCGAACGGCCCCCGCGTCGCCGGGGCTGGTGCGAATCGTCAGACGCCTGCGCGGAGGCGTCTGCTCCATCGCCTCGATGGCGTTTCGGGTGAGATTGACAAGCACTTGCTCGACCTGGATGGCATCGGCTCGCGCCGCCGGCAACCGGTCGTCGAGGTCGGGATTCAGATCGATTCCCTTCTGCCGAATCTGCCATGAAAGCAGATCGAGCACGTTGGCGACGACCCGGTTCACATCAACCGAGGTCAGACGGGGTCGGCGGCGCTGCGCCAGTTCCCGGATGCGCACCATGATGTCTCGGGCGCGTTCGGCCTGTTCGGTGATCTTGTGGATGTTCTTCATGATCCGTTGCAGATCCGGCCGATCCACCGCTCCCAGTTGCGCGCAGGCGGTGCTGTAGTTGACGATGGCCGATAACGGCTGGCTCAGCTCGTGCGCCAAGCCGGAGGCCATCTCGCCCAGCGTGCTCAGGCGGGCGACGTGCAGCAGCTCCAGTTCCCGCTGCCGGGCCCGCTGCTCGGCCTGTTCCTGCTCGGTGCGGTCCTCCAGGCACAGCAGGACGTTGCTTTGCCCATCCGTTTGGATCGCAGCCGTCGCGCCAAGCAGGACGACGTCCCACCGATTGCCTTGCCGTTCCAGTGTGGCACGGTCTTCGACGTTTCGATGACCGAGCCCCGTCCTGAGCGTGTCGTCCAAGGCCCGCCGCAACTCACACCGCTCGCACACCGGCCCGAAACCACAACCGCGCGGATCGGCTTGAGCGTTGATGCAACCGAACACACCACAGGCGCGACCTGTGGTCAACTCGTCTTCACTGACGCCGGTGAACTCGGTGAACGCCCGATTCGCATAGAGCACCCGGCGATCGGGGTCCAGCACGCTCATCATCACCGGCGCGTGGTCGTAGATCGCCTGGAGCTCGGCACGCTGGCGATTCAGCGCCTCTTCTGCTCGCTTGTGCTCGGTGATGTCGATGTGCGAACCCAGCACGCGACTCGGCCGGCCCGCTTCGCCACAGAAGACCGAGGACTGGGACAGAATATAGCGATAGGAACCGTCCTTGTGGCGAAAGCGAAATTCGGTGAAATACTCGGCACTGCCTTCCGCAATCGCCCGGTGGACCCGTGCCAGCGTGGGCGCCAGATCCTCGGGATGGACGCGGCTTTGCCACTCCTCGAAGCTGTCTGTGATCTCATGCTCGTCGTAGCCGATCTGCCGTTTCCATTCGGGCGAGTACTGCACGCGATTGGTGGCCAGGTTCCAGTCCCAGAGCCCGACGTTGCCCGCCCGGACCGCCTCGCGCAGGCGTCTGGAGGCCTCGGCCAACTCCTCCTGAGCATGCACGCGGTCGGTGATATCGGTGAAGACCGTCGAGAACCGGCCGTCGCCCGGGCGGTTGACGGTAAATTGCAGGTGCTTCTCGATCGGTGCAAAGTAGCGCTCGAACGAGGCGGGTTCGCCCGTTTCGGCCACCTTCGTCAGGAGATTGAAAAAGGACGGGAGGCCGTCGCCGTAGACCTCCGAGCCGAGGGCGCCGACTGCTCGGTCCCGGCTGATTCCCACGATCCGCTCGTAGGCCGGATTGGCGTCGAGGATGCGATAATCGACGGCCTTACCGTCTTCGTAGATCACTTCGTCCACGCAACAGCCGCAGCCCATGTTCTCGAAGAGTGAACGGTACTTCTCTTCGCTCCGTCGCAGTTCCTCCTCCGCTCGGACTCGATCGCTGATGTCACGGAGGCTGCAACGCCATCCGAGAGAACTTCCATCGCCGGCACGAATCGACTGCCAGGAAGCGGAGACCCAGATGACTGAAGCGTTTCAATGGATCATCCGGAACCAGACGTCGCTTCCTGAACCGCCCTGACAGGCGTCCTCGTACAGCGACAGGACACGTGCGCGGTCCCCCTCGTGGATCAATGACAATGGAAGACCCGGCATGGCCGCACATTCTTCATCGCTGTAGCCACAGAATCGCTCGCTGGCCGGATTCATCCAGACCAAGCGACCATCGGTGCCAACCCAGATTTCCAGGTCATATGTGTAGTCAGCAATCGCACGGAATTTCTGCTCACTTTCCCGGAGGGCTTGCTCCGCATGCCTCTGTTCCGTGACGTCAACACACATCGTCTGCAACAGTCTCTCGTCTTCGGATTGGATCAGCGATATGCTGAGCAGGACGTCGACCAGACAACCGTCTTTGCGTTTCAGCCGCACCGGATAGTTGCTGACGTACCCCTCCCGCTGCACTTGATCGAGCAGGGCGATCCGGTCGTTCAGGTCCTCATAGAGGTCGGCAATATCAAAATGCTCCAGCTCTTGGGCCGAGTATCCAAACAGCTCCTCCATCGCTGGATTGGCCGTCAGGACACGGCCCCCAAGCTCGGCCAGACCGATCCCAATGGGTGAGTTTTCAAAGAGTGTGCGATACCGCGTTTCGCTCTGTTCCAGAGCGTGGATGGCCCGTTTGCGTTCGGTGACGTCCGTGAACATGGCAAAGGAGCCGCCGAATTGCTCTTGCTCTGACACGATGGCCGTGGCCGAGACCAGGGTCCATACTTCGCGACCGTCGGCGCGGCGGAACCGGTGCTCGTATTGGCCGCCCTTGCCTTTGTGACGGCTCTGCATCCGCCCGCGGTGGGCGGGGAGGTCCTCTTCGAACATGAAGTCTTCGACCTTGCGTCCAAGCATCTGCGACGGCGTGTAGCCGAGCATCGACGCCATACGTTCGTTGACGAAGGTCGTCTCGTGCTGGGGATTTATAGCCCAGATCCCCTCAAGGGCTGTCTCGACAAATCGCCGGTACCGGGCCATGCTGTTGCACAGCGCCTCGGCCGCTTCGATTCTGTGCAGGGCGAAACCCAAGTCATCGGTCAGTTCTTTGAAAAGGTCTCGCTCTTCGACATCATGAGCAAAGGGACCGGGGACCGACACAACCAGCACGCCATAGACCTTGCCGGCGAAAGCCAGACGGCGAGCCAGCCCGGCACAGTCGCCATAGGCCGGCGCAAGCGGGCAGTCCGGGCAATCCTCTTGCGGCTGGCCCACAACAACGATCGCATCGTTCTGAAGCGCCTCGTTCATGCAGGCCGGGAAGTCACCCCGTTCCAGCCGTTCGCACATCGGCTCGAAGTGGCCGTCGAAGCCGGACGCGCCCGTCATCGTCACAACCCTACCGCCTTCATCGAGCAGTGCAATCCAAGCGTTGAAGTAGCCCAGCGTTTCTGTCAGGTTTCCACAGGCCCGCTCGATGAGCCTCTGGCGGTCGGTATCCGCAACGATGAGCTGATTGACATTGCGAATGGCCAACAGCACGCGTTTGACATGCGCCTCCCGCTCTTCGGCCTGCTTCTGCTCGGTGACATCGACGTAGGCCGCCTGTACGGCATCACGACCCTGATAGTTGATTCGACTGGCGTGCAACCGAAGCCATCGCACAGTCCCATTTCAGTGTATCAACCTGAAATCATAAGGGTTTTCTAGTACTACAACGCTACAAGTATTTCCAGTGACACTTGATTGTGGTTTTCAGTTTGATGCCGATCGCATGTAAACGACGGATGGTTCGGCGTCGGTGGCTGCGGGCAGCCTTGGCGTTTCGCTGTTGCGTTAACGCCAATTGCGCACTGATCGGCTCGGCGCACCTGCGCGAACAGCGTTCGCCGCGTGCCCATAGCGTCACCAGCTTGGCCGCAGCCGTGCGGACCTGGCAGACCGTCAGGTGCGGATTTTTCCCCCCGATGCCGCCAGCAGAACTCGCTGAGGAAGACATGACTGAGGCAACTCAAGATCAGATGCCGCTGGATCGAGCCGAACTTGCGGACCTCGAAGTGGTCCATCCCCAACTCTGTCTTGCTGTCCTCGAAGGCCCGTTCGATGATCCAGCGGGTGAACGCCACCCGCAGCAGCGTCTGGACCGACGTCGTTTCCGGGGCGTTGCTGAGGAAGTATTTCACTTCGGTGGGATCCAACGCGTTGCGTGCGATCAGCAGATGGTACGGCCGCGTCGGCAAGCCTTCTTCATCCGCCAGATAGACCATCAGCCGCTTGGCCTGCCAAACCATCGGGCCTTTGCTACCATCTTTGACGTAATAGTCCTGCCAGGGGATCTTCCGCAGCAACGGCGAATAGGCCAAGATGTTTCGGACCTCCACCTTGGGGTTGTTCCTGGCTTTGAGCCGAGCAGACCGACGCGGCCGGCCCGGCTTTCGCTCGCGGGCATGGGCCCGATACAGCACTGCCGGACGCTTCGTCCACACGGCAAGGCTGGTCGGCACCTCGGCGACGTAGTTCTGCCCCAAGCCCTCCAATTCCCGCAGAAAAGGCCTTTTGCTGCCGTAGCCTTCATCGAACGTCAGCCAGGCGAAATGCAGGCCGTTGGCGAGCGCCCGCTGATATTGCTCCAGCGCGATCTGCCATTTGGGCCGATAGACGACCTCGTCGGGAATCCCCGCCGCCTGACAACGCGTGCGGTTGTGGTGCCATGTTTCCTCGGGCAGATACAGTTCGCCGTCGATGAGGCTATAGAACTCGGGCGTCGCATAGCCCAGATGCACGCTGACCACGCAGTTCTCGACCTTGCCCACCGCGCCGCAGTGCTGGCGTTGGACGCAGGCGGTCATCTTGCCTTTCTTGACGAAACTGGTCTCATCGACAACGCCGACGCTCTGGCCGTGGGCGTGCCGGCGGGCGACATGCTGCTGGAGCCCGTCCCGGACCGCCGGCTCATCCCAGCGGTACAGGCCCAGGAACTCCTGCAGATTGCGCGGCGGCACGCCGAGCGCATCGGCCATGGGCTCGATGCTCTTACGCGGCAGATCGCTCAACTGCCCCTCGACGTACAGGTCGAGATAACGTCGGCTGCTGACCCGGCCGAAGTGGGGATCGAATTGTTTGAGGAAACGCGTCAATTCCGGCTTGAGCTTCATAATCGTACTGGCGTCCATACCGATGACCTCCCAAAAGAAACGTCGTTCCCATGGGATCATCGGCTGGCCGCCTGAGTTTACTTGAGCCTTTGTTGCGTTGTAGTACTAGATCTTGCCCCGACAAACGGTCGCGATGGCGAGTCCAAACGGCCTGCTGATCCTCCGGATGGACCAGAGTTCGGACCTGCTCGGCTGACATGGCCCTGAGCTTTTCGACGCTATAGCCCGTGAGAGTCTCCATGTTTCGGTTGGCAAACACAATACGGCCGTTCTCGATGACCGCCAGCCCCTGGGCGGAGTTGTCGACCAAGGCAAGGTGGATATCAGTCCACTCCTCGTGCTGGCCCTTTGCGTGCTCTATCCTGGCCAACTTGGCACGCAAGGAGCGGACCTCCTCGTTCAGTGTGCCCTCCGTCTGTCGATACCTGCTCTCGCGTTTCTTCTCGGTCATATATCACTTGGCCTTTACTTGGAGTCTATCGGATGCCATATGCATGTTGAATTGGCGCAGATTGAATCATCGAGCTGACAGGTCACACTTGAACCAGTGCCCATCGCGAATCGGTAACCTTGACAACACCAAAGACTGTCACAGCCGTGCTGTGAATTCAAACCCCACTGACTACCAATTCAGGATCCCGTAGAGATTTCAGTGATTAGAGCCGACCGGACCATGCAGATACCCCCACTTCGGACAGTGCATACCCGGCGACCCGTACCCTGACCAGTCTACTGTCAGACGCAAGTGCGCCCAATACAAATCTATCCGGACGCCACGTGTTGATGGAGATGTCTCATACCCAGCTTGCCACGGGCAGAAGACTGACCGCTTGTCACAGCACCGGATCGACGCTGGTGAACACATCTGAGTTGAGTTGCGTGTACTTGATGTGGCGAAAGTGCTCGGCCAGGCTCTTGGTCGGGAACGCCTTGGCCTTACGCCGATCGCCCTCGTGCCAACCCACCCAGTGACCTTTGATGTGCTTTCGTTTGTAGACCCATGGCTTTTTCATGGCCTCCGATATTGCCAATGCGGTTCCTTTTTGCGCTGCGTTGCTGCAAATCGCATCTACTGTGCCACGGAGTCCCTCGGTCGCAGCCCGTCTGCGCCAAATACCAGCGTATGTACGTCCGCAAGAGGAGGGTCTGGTCGGTTTCTCGGCCGGACCTTGCCCTTGAGATCCGGACAGTCGCTTCCACCCTCGGACCCGCGAACGACTGCGATGTGGTGCCCCCCGGCCTTGCGGGCAAAGCCGCCGCATTGAGCCGGCGACTTCAGACCATGTGAGGCGATCTCGCACTTCGAGCCTTCGCCTTCACGCCTTCCCTCGGACAGCCCAACAGCCGTGTCCCGTCAAGTCCGCAGCAGTTGGGGACAAGCAATCGATTTGCTATGTTTTAATGGGGGGCTGTACAATGATCAGTCGCACGGAACTGATGATTATGCTCGCGATCCTCGCTGTGGGGACGGCGATCATCCTGCTGATGCTCGCATCCGGCTGCATCAGCAATCCGACGATGCCATAGACCATGCATTACCGCATCGCTATTTTCCACCCCTCCAATCGCTATGCATTTGGCCCGAACCAAACGATTTCGTATGGTTTGACTGGAGGTGGTTATGAAGATATTCTGGCTGCACCGCAACGGCACTCTGTATGCGCTGAAGCACGACACGTTCGGTCGCATCGTCGGCGTCGCCGGTCCGCTGGACTGGGACGACCTGCGCGACAGCGAAGACCAGGAGTACCACAGCGAGCTGGCTCTCTGGGCCGAGGGCGAAATCGAGCGGCACGCCATGCAGCGTATGCGTGCGACCTACACGTGTTGACCCCATCGAGCTTGCCGTCCTCTTTCGATCCCGATGCCGTCCGGCCGGGCGCATCGGCCCATCCCATTAGACACGCGGCCGTCCGTACGCACCCCTTGCCTGGACTGCGTTCGTATTCTATGGTTTATTGGGGTGTCCTATGAAAGACTTCTGGCAACACGACAATGGCAAGGTCTACGCGTTGCGAAGTGACAGCTTCGGCAGGATTACAGGCGCGGCCGGGCCGTTCGACCCCGACGATCTGGGCAATCCGGAAGACATCCACTACGGGCCTGCAATCGTCGACTGGGTCAAGAAGGCTATCGCCGAACGCAAGTGCCACCGGATCAGCGCCGCGCCGATCAAACGCGCCATATCGCAACTCTGATCCGAAGACACAACCTGCCGATGAACCTGGCAGCAGACAGATCCTGCCGATCGCGACCGCCCGGCCGGCTTTTCGCCCGTGCGCCCATGTGCCGAGATTCAAACGAGTGGCAGCCTCACACCCGTCGCAACCTCGATTGCGATGGACGCCGGGACGGCGGGCCCTGCGCCGCCGGGAGCCCCGATGAGTAGGCCGTGACCCAACTGTCTCGGTCCCGGTCCCGACGCCGTTGGAACCGGGATGAGGCTGCCGCCCGTCGCCCATCCTTCCTGTCATAGCCCCCTGCACCCCGCCGAGGTGAGGGCATGGCAAGACGGGCCCCTGGGCGGCTTGCCGGCCAATCCTGGCGTGCATCCGACCAATTGACCGCGTTTTCCCTTCCCTCTCCGCTGCCGGCGCACTACAATGACTCTTTAGATGTCGACTCTACGGGCGTTTTTGATTGGGCGGACTGCCGCTCGGCCGAGTCGGGCGGCCCGAGGCGTGCCGCCGGCAACGAGGTTTTGCGGGGAAAGATGACAGGGGCCGGCGTCGATATCCCGGCCGCGGAGAAGAAGACGATGCACAAGCGGCAGAATGTGCGGCTGTCCCCGTCGTCCAGACGATTCCAAGCAGCGACGGGTTGTCCTTATGGTTCAGCAGAGAAAAGGAGAACGGTATGAAAAGGCTCATGTTGTTGTTGCTGGCAGTGGCCCTGACGACGCCGGTGCAGGCGGCGGTCCCCGAACCGCAGGGCGCGTGGGAATTCAATCCGTCGGACCCCGGTCGCGCGACCATCGGCCAACCGTTGGAACTGGTCGGCACTGTCGAGAAGATCCCGGGCGTCCATGCCGCCGACAGCGCGGTGCAGATCGGTGAGGGCAGCTACTACATCTGCACGCATGGAATCGCCCCCAACGGCGGCGGCACCAAGGTCAACCAATGGACCCTGCTGATCGACTTCAGCTACCCGCCCAGCAGTCTGTCCGATCCGCCCAACGGGTACAACGATCTGTTCCAACTCGATCCGACCAACGCGGATGACTCCGACTGGACCATCAACTCCTCCGGCGCGATCGGAATCGGCGCGGTGGGCTACTCGAACGCACACGGCTACACCACACAGGGCGACACGTGGTACCGGATGGTCCTCGTGGTCGAGAACGGCGTTCGACAGGATCTCTACGTCGACGGCGTGGAGATCTTCAAGGGCAACCAGCAGGGCGTCGACGGTCGGTTCAGCCTCACCGACGTCATCCTGTTGTTCTGCGCCGGCAACAATCAGGACCGCGACGATGCCCCGATCAACGTCTCGTCCGTCGGCATCTGGGACCGACCGCTCAGCGCCGCAGAAATCGCCAGCCTGGGCCGGGCCGGCGACAGCTTCTTCCGCCGCAAACGCGCCTCCGATCCGATCCCAGCCGACGGCGCCGGCGACGTGCCCATCACCACTGATCTGACCTGGACGGCCGGCGAATACGCCGGCACACACAACGTTTACTTCGGTTCGTCCTGGGACCAGGTCGATGCGGCAGACCCCGCAACACGGGTCGCCGAAGGCCTGGCCCTGGACGTCACGCGTGTGGACATCGAGCAACTGGACTACGGCCAAACCTATTACTGGCGTGTCGATGAGGTCAACGCCACCCCGGACCGCACGGTCTTCGAGGGCGACGTCTGGAGCTTTACCACAGAGCCGTTTGCTTATCCGGTCGCAAACATCGTCGCCACGACCAATGGGATCTCCGATCCAACCGCCGGGCCGGAGAAGACAATCGACGGCTCGGGCATGAACGCCGACGATCAACATTCCACCGACAGCACGGCTATGTGGCTGGCAAGGGCTCCCGAGGGTGAAGCCCTGTACATCCAGTACGAGTTCGACCGCCTCTACAAACTCCACGAAATGCTCGTCTGGAACTACAACGTGCAGTTCGAGATGCTGCTGGGCTTCGGGCTCCGGGATGTCACCGTCGCCTACTCGGAAGACGGCGAAAACTGGACCACACTGGGTGACGTCGAATTGGCCCAGGCTACGGCAACAGGCACGTACACAGCCAATACGGCCGTCGCCTTTGGCGGTATCGCGGCCCGATACGTCCGCATGACTGTCAACAGCGGCTTCGGGACAAGCGGCCAGTGTGGTCTCAGCGAGGTCCGTTTCCTGTTCATTCCCGCCCATGCCCGTGAGCCGCAGCCGGCCGACGGGGCTGTGAGCGTAGACGTTAAATCCAGCCTGAGCTGGCGCAGCGGTCGAGATGCCGCATCGCATGAGGTGTACCTGGGAACCGCTCTGGATTCACTTGTTCTGTTCGACACGGTGGATGGTGCGATCGTGCCCTCGGCCGATCTCGTCTTCGGAACCACCTACTACTGGCAGGTCGTCGCGGTCAATGAGACTGATGCTGTCGGGACGTGGGCCGGCGATCTCTGGAGCTTTGCGACGCAGGAATTCGCCTCGATCGACGGCTTCGAGAGCTACACCGACGACATCGATGCCGGCGAGGCGATCTTCGATACCTGGCTGGACGGCTGGGCCAACAACACCGGTTCGACCGTCGGCTACCTCGAGACCCCATTTGCCGAGAAGACGATTGTCCACAGTGGCGGCCAGTCGATGCCGCTGCAGTACGATAACACAGAATCGCCGTTTTATTCAGAGGCCGAGCGGCAGTTCACCTCGCCGCAGAACTGGACCGGCAACGGAGCCGACGCGCTGCGTCTGTTTGTTGCCGGCCAGGCGCCGGCGTTCGTTGAGACGGCTGACGGTACGATCGTGATGAATGGCATCGGCACCGATGTGTGGAACGAGGCGGACCAGTTCCGCTTCGTTCACAAGAGCCTCAGCGGCAACGGCTCGATGGCGGTCCGCGTCGATTATGTGGACGGCAGCCCCAACGCCTGGGCGAAGGCCGGCATCATGGTCCGCCAGGATGCGGAGGCCGGCGCGGTCAATGCGTTTGTCGCCATGACCGGCGGCGACGGCGGCGGCGCGACGTTCCAGCAGCGGACCACCGCCGGCGGCGCCTCCGTCTCTCAGAACACTTTCGACGGCAGTCCGTTCGCCCCGCCGTACTGGATCAAGCTGGAGCGGACGGGCAGCAGCGTCTCGGCGTTCCTCTCGCCGGACGGCGCGACGTGGCAGCAGGTCGGCGATACCGCGTCGGTCGCGATG
>Ga0123333_10002443_pt1 | contig 18849 bp, 13 predicted proteins | sample BioC12SIPDNA_3_FD_89957 | JGI IMG/M metagenome (GOLD analysis project Ga0123333, IMG submission 89957) | Anaerobic biogas reactor microbial communites from Washington, USA - Biogas_R2_B C12 SIP DNA | ecosystem: Engineered > Bioreactor > Anaerobic > Unclassified | place: Washington, USA... | reverse complement strand
GAGAGGCGCGGCAAGCGCTGGCTCGCCCGGCTGGCCGACTCGGTCGACGAGCGCCACGAGCGCGCCGACGAGCTCGCCTTCCTCCTCGAACCGGACCTGAAGCTCGCCCGCGGCGGGCTGCGCGACATCCACGCCGTCCGGTGGGCCGAGGCGGCCCGGAAGGTGATGCTCGACGACGACCACACGACGATCGACGCCGCCGAGGCCGACCTCCTCGCGATCCGCGCCGAGCTGCACCGCGTGACCGGACGGGCCGGCGACGTCCTCCTGCTCGAGCAGCAGGACGCGGTGGCCGCCGCGCTCGGGCTCGACGGCGGCGCCGACGAGCTGATGGCGGTCGTCGCCGACCGCGGCCGGTCGGTGGCGTGGCGGTCGAACGAGACGTGGCACCGGGTGCGGGCGATGCTGGCGGGCCCGGGTTGGTCGATGGGCGGTCGACCGCGGGAGATCGGACCCGGGCTCGCCCTGCGCGACCGCGAGGTGCACCTCACCGCGGCCGCCGACCCGGCCGCCGACCCTCCGGTGGCCCTGCGCGCCGCGGCCGCCGCCGCCCGGCTCGATACGCGGATCGACCGGGGCTCGCTCGCCCGCCTCGCCACCGAGACGGCGCCGTTCGGCGACCCGTGGCCGGCGGGTGCCCGGGAGGCGCTGGTCGACCTGCTCCTGACCGGGGAGGCGGCGATCCGACAGATCGAGGCGCTCGACCAGGTCGGGATCTGGCTCCGGGTGCTCCCCGACTGGGCGACGGCCCGCAACCGGCCCCAGCGCAACGCGTACCACCGCTTCACCGTCGACCGGCACCTCCTGGAGGCGGCGGCGGGCACCGTCGACATGGTCGACACGGTCGACCGGCCGGACCTGCTGGTGCTCGGTGGCCTGCTCCACGACATCGGCAAGGGCCGACCCGGCGACCACACCGAGGTCGGGATGGAGCTGGTCGAGGTGATCGGGCCCCGCATGGGCCTCGACGCGGACGACACCGCCACGCTGGTCGACCTGGTGCGCTTCCACCTGCTGCTGCCCGACGTGGCGACCCGCCGCGACCTCGACGACCCGGCGACGATCGACGGCGTGGCCAAGCAGGTCGGCTCGCTCCGGACGCTGCGCCTCCTCCACGGCCTGACCGTCGGCGACTCGAAGGCGACCGGACCCGCGGCGTGGGGATCCTGGAAGGCGGGGCTGGTCGAGACCCTCGTCGAGCGGGTGGCGGTCGCCCTCGGCGACGAACCGCGTGGGCCGGTGCCACCGCCGTTCCCGACCGCGGCGCAGCGCGCCCTGCTCGACGCCCGCCGCAGCCACGTGTCCGCCGAGGGCGACGAGCTGACCGTGGTCGCCCCCGACCGGCCCGGCCTGCTCGGGCGCGTCGCCGGCGCCATCGCCCTGCACGGGGCCGGGGTGCTCGCGGTCGACGCCCTGTCGTCGGAAGGGGGCTGGGCGCTCGATCGGATCACGGTCGAGGCCCCGCCGGGGCGGGAGACGCCGTGGGACCGGATCACCCGCGACGTCGAGGCAGCGGTGGCTGGCCGGCTCGCCCTGCGCGCCCGGCTCGCCGAGCGGGCCCGCACCCACCGGCCGAGCACCCGGCTCCGCAGCGCCGATCCCGCCCCGCCCGAGGTCCGCATCGACAACCGGGCCTCGGCCGAGGCGACCGTCATCGAGGTGCACGCCACCGACGCCTTCGGCCTGCTGGAACGGGTGTGTCGGGCGATGGCCGAGATGGACCTCGACGTCCGCTCGGCCAAGGTGCAGACGCTCGGCGACCGGGTGGTCGACGCGTTCTACGTGCGTGACGCCGGCGGGACCAAGGTCACCGACGAGGCCTACCTCGCCGAGATCACGCGGGCGCTGCTGCACGCCCTCGACGCCGGGTAGCGGCGGCCGGGGGTAGCTTCGGCGCCGATGTCCTACGACCGGCTCTCCCCCCTCGACTCGGTGTTCCTCCACCTGGAGGCCGACCACCAGCCGCTGCACGTCGGGTCCCTCGCCTACTTCGAGCGGGGCCCGCTGCTCGACGCCGAGGGGCGCTTCGACCTCGCCCGGGTGCGCCGCCGCATCGAGTCGCGGCTCCACCTCGTGCCCCGCTTCCGCAAGCGGATCATGACGGTGCCGTTCGAGCAGGGCCGTCCGATCTGGGTCGACGACGTCGACTTCGACCTCGCCTACCACGTCCGCCTCACCGCCATCCCCGCGCCGGGCTCGGAGGCCCAGCTCAAGCTGCTGATGGACCGGGTGCAGGCCCAGCGCCTCGACCGCCGCCGTCCGCTCTGGGAGCTGTGGTGGGTCGAGGGCGTGTCCGACGACCGGGTCGCGCTGATCCAGAAGACGCACCACGCGCTCGTGGACGGCGTGTCGGGCATCGACGTCGCCACCGTGCTGCTCGACCTGGCGCCCGACGTGGACGAGGTGGACCCCGAGCCGTGGACGCCCGAGCCGCCGCCCGACGCGGCCGCCCTGCTGGTCGACAGCCTGGTCGAGCGGGCGGTCGAGCCCACCGAGCTGGCCCGGTCGGTCCGCGCCGCGGTGCGCGTGCCGCAGGGCGTCGCCGAGCGGGTCGGGCAGGTGGCCCGGTCGGTCGTCGACGTCGCCCGCACCACCCCGTCGGCGCCTTGGAACGTCCCGGTCACGCCACACCGGCGATTCGAGCCCGCCCGCGTCGACCTCGACCGCGCCAAGGCCCTCCGCCGGGCCGCGGCCGCCCTCGGCGACGACCTGGCCGACACCACCCTCAACGACGTCGTCCTCAGCGCGTGCACGGGGGCGATCCGCCGTTACCAGCTCGAACGGGGCGACCGGGTGCCCGATGGCCTGATCTACCGGGCGATGGTGCCGGTCTCGGTGCGCGACGAGTCCGAGCAGATGGCGCTCGGCAACCGGGTCTCGATGATGACCGCCGACCTGCCCGTCGGAGAGGCCGACCCGCTCGAGCGGCTGCGCTTCGTGCACGCCCACATGGCGAGCCGCAAGGAGATGGGCACCGCGGTCGGTGCCGAGACGCTGATGGACCTCACCGGCTACGCGCCGCCGACGCTCCTCGCCCTCGGGTCGCGGCTCGCGGTGCGGGCCAGCACGATCAACACCGTCATCACCAACATCCCCGGGCCGCAGTTCCCGCTGTACTGCCTCGGGGCGCGGATGCTCGAGGCGTTCCCGTACGTCTGCGTGATCGACGGCGTGGCGATGATCATCGCCGTGATCTCCTACGACGGGAAGCTGGCCTTCGGCCTGAGCGGCGACCGCAGCGCGGTGTCGGACCTGCACGTCCTCGCCGCGTCGGTCGAGGCGGCGTTCGCGGAGCTGGAGGACGCGCTGGGCGTCGCCGCTCCTCCCGCGAAGGCCACCACCCGTGGGTCGTCCGCCGCCGGTACGAAGACCTCGGCCCGGAAGGCGAAGCCCAAGGCGACGGCGGGAAGGGCGTCCAGCCCGGCCAAGAAGGCGACCGGGACGAAGAAGGCGTCGAAGCGGGCCTAGGCGATCCGTCCGCCGGGGTCAGGCGGCGTGGCGCGGTCGGTGGTCGGCGTGAGCCTGGGTGCGGGCCTCGACCCGCCGGATCAGGTCGTCGGCCTGGTCGACGCGGTGGTCGGCGAGCTCGAGCTCGGCGCGGGCGTTGCGCACCGCGTCGTCGTGTCCGATCCGGTGGCTCAGGCCGGCGATCAGCTGGGGGATGACGAATCGGGCCATGTCCGGCACCCTACGGAGCCGAGGTTTCCGGCCTCGGTCGCCCCCGTTGCCGGCGGACGAAGATCGGCTGACGGGCTCGTGACGCGGGTTACTCGGGGTCGATGGCGTACCGGTAGACGTTCGTCTCGCGGGCGGCGAACCCGATCCGCCGGTAGAGCCGGTTGGCGGCCTCCCGGGACGGGCGGCTGGTGAGGTCGACGGTGCGGCAGCCCAGCTCGGCGGCCAGGTCGAGGGCGAAGCGGTTGAGGGCGTCGCCGACGCCACGGCCGCGGGCGTCGCCGTCGACGACGACGTCCTCGATCCAGGCGCGCATGCCGGTCGGGATGCGGAACACGACCAGGGTGAGCGACCCCAGCACGTCGCCGTCGGGTCCCTCGGCCACGAGCAGGTGGGTCGCCTCGCCGGCGACGATGGCGGCGAGCGCGTCGATGTCGACCGGCGGGGCCGACGACGAGAGCTGCGGGATCAGGCGGGCGAAGGCGGGGACGAGGGTCGCCGCCTCGGCCGGGTCGGTCACCTCGCGGACGTGGACTCGCTCGGGCACGACGTGACCCTAGATGTCCGGCGTGACGGGTCGGGTCGGGGGTAGACCGTGGGGCCGTCACCGACCCGAGGAGCCACCTTGACCCGCACCTACGTCGTCACCGGAAGCGCCTCGGGCATCGGGCGCGCCACCGCCGAGCGCATCGGACGCGACGGCCACCGCGTGATCGACGTCGACCTGCACGACGCCACGATCACGGTCGACCTCGCCACCGCCGACGGCCGGGAGGCCCTGGTCAGCCAGGTGCGCGACGCCCTCGCCGGCGAGCCGCTCGACGCGGTGGTGGCCAACGCCGGGACGATGGCGAGCCCGGAGCTGTGCGTCCGGGTGAACCACTTCGGCGCGATCGCCACGCTGGAGGGGCTGCGTCCGCTGATGGCGGGTTCGCACGCGCCGCGGGCGGTCGCCACCGCGTCGTGCTCGGTGATCGGGCCCCACGACCCGGCGCTGGTCGAGGCGTGCCTCGCGGGTGACGAGGAGGCGGCCGTGGCGGCCTCCGAGGGCGTCGACCTCCTCGGCTACCCGTCGTCGAAGCGGGCGCTCGCCCGGTGGCTGCGCGCCGCCGCGATAGGGCCGGAGTGGGCCGGTGCGGGCATCGCCCTCAACGCGGTCGCGCCGGGGATCGTCGAGACGCCGATGGTCCAGCAGCACGTCGGCGACCCGGCGATGCGCGAGCTGTTCGACGCCGCGGTGCCGATGCCCTTCGGCGGCCACTGCCGGCCCGAGCACGTCGCCGAGCTGATCGCCTTCCTCGCCGCTCCGGGCACCGAGCGCCTGACCGGACAGGTCGTGTTCGTCGACGGCGGGTCCGACGCGGTGCAGCGCGGCGACGACGTCTTCTAGCCGGCGCCGGGCGCGAGCGAGGCGCGGGTAACGGTTTTCCTCCGACCCCACCTGTTACCGGTCGACGTGGCCCTCGACGTCGATGTCGGGCAGGACGCGGTCGAGCCAGCGCGGCAGCCACCAGTTGCGGTCGCCGAGCAGCTCCATCGTCGCCGGCACGAGGATCATGCGGACGATCGTGGCGTCGAGGAGGATCGCCACCGCCAGGCCGGTGCCCATCAGCTTCACGATCCGATCGGTCTCCAGCACGAAGGCGCCGAAGACGACGACCATGATCGCGGCGGCCGCGGTGATCACCTTGGCGGTCGCCGCCAGCCCGTCGGCGACCGACGTGCGGCTGTCGCCCGTGCGGTGCCACTCCTCGCGGACCCGCGACAGCAGGAACACCTCGTAGTCCATCGACAGGCCGAAGACGATGGCGAAGAGCATCATCGGCGCCCACGGCTCGATCGGGGCCGGCTGCACCCCGGTGATCGTGCTCAGCCACCCCCACTGGAACAGGGCGACGACCACGCCGTAGGACGCGCCGATCGACAGCAGGTTCATCAGCACCGCCTTGAGCGGTACCAGCACCGACCGGAAGACGGCCATCAGCAGCAGGAACGACAGCAGCAGCACCGCCCCGAAGAAGTACGGGTAGCGGCTCGACAGGTAGCTGCTGAAGTCGAGGCTGACCGCGACGGCCCCGGTCACCGCGACCTCGGAGCCGAGCTGTGCCTCGGGACCGGGCAGCACCTCGTCGCGGAGCCGGTTGACCGTGTCGCCGGTGGCGCGGTCCTGCGGCCCGGTCGTCGGGATGACCTGCCACAGCACCGCCTCGCCGTCGTCGCTGACGATCGCCGGGGTGACGAAGTCGATGCCCTCGTCGTCGGAGATCGCGACGGTGATCGCCTCGAGCGCGGCGGGGTCGTGGTCGGCGGGCAGCTCGGCGGCGACGATCAGCGGGCCGTTGAACCCGGCGCCGAAGCCCTCGGTGAGCAGGTCGTAGGCCCGGCGGGTGGTGGTGGACTCGGCGAAGTTCCCCTCGTCGGAGAACCCGAGGTGGAGGCTCGAGACCGGGACGGCGAGCAGGACGAGCAGGCCACCGGCACCGAGGGCGCTGAGCCACGGGTGGTGCTGGATGACCCGGCTCCACCGGTAGGCGAGGGTCTGGTCGCGCGGCTTGGGATCGGACCGCTGGACGACGCGCTTCAGCGCCGGCGCGAACAGACCGATCACCAGCACCGCGACGGCGGAGAGGGCGGCGACCGCTGGGACGACGGGCAGCCCGAGCCCGACGCCGACGGCGAGCAGGGCCACCGCGATCAGACCGGCGGCGAGGAGGCCGCGCCAGCGGGTGACCTCGATGCGCTCGCCGACGAACCCGAGCAGCGCCGGGAGCAGGGTGAGCGACGCCAGCACCGTGAGGGCGACCACCGACGCGGCCGACAGCGACAGGCCCTGCACGAAGCCGACCCCCATGAGCAGCATGCCGAGGAGGGAGATGACGACGGTCATGCCCGCGAACAGCACCGATCGCCCCGCGGTGTCGAGGGCGACCCCGACCGCCTCGCGCACCGAGTGGCCGCCGTGGAGCTGCTCGCGGTAGCGGGTGACGATCAGCAGGGCGTAGTCGATGCCGACGCCGAGGCCGATCATCACGCCGAGGAACGACGCGAACTCCGGGACGCTCAGCACGTTGCTGAGCAGGGTGATGATCGCGGTACCGGCCCCGATCCCGAACAGGGCGACGCCGATCGGGAGGCCCATGGCGAGGACCGACCCGAAGGCGAGGATCAAGATGACGATGGCGAACGACAGCCCGATTATCTCCGAGGTGGGTTCCTCGAACTCGGCGAGGAGCCCGCCGCCCAGCTCGATCTCCAGGCCGTCGACGTCCGGTTCGTGGTCGAGGATGAACTCCCGGATCTCGACGCCCTGGGAGAAGTCGGTGTCCTCGGGGAGGTCGAGCCGCGCGAAGGCGACCTGGCCGGCGAGGTCGCCGCGCGCCGACACCTGGAACGCGCCCTCGGGGGAGTAGGGGCTGACGACGGTCGTGACCTGGTCGAGCCCGGCGACCGCGGTGAACAGGTCCTCCATCGCCGCCTGGACCTCGGGGTCGTCGACGCCCTGCTCGGCCCGGAAGACGATGGTGGCCCCCATGCCGCCGCCCTGGCCGGAGAAGTGCTCGTCGATGACGTCGAAGCCGCGGCGGCTCTCGACGTCGGGGAGGTTGAACTCCTCGCGGAACGCGTTGCCGACGCCTCCGGCGACCCCGTTGACCACGAACAGCCCGACGATCCATGCGATCACCACCAGGACGCGGCGGTCGTGGCACCAAAGGCCGAGACGTGAGAACAAGGAGGCCTCCGTAGATCGGGGTCCGCAGGGTTCCAGCCCGGCCGGGGGCCGGTCAAGGCTGGTTGCGGACGTCACACGGCGGGCGACCATCGCCCTCGCTGTCACACCCCCTCCGTACTCTCGGGACCGTGAAGGTCCTGCACACCTCCGACTGGCACCTGGGGCGGGTGTTCCACGGTGCGTCGCTGCTCGCCGAGCAGCAGCAGGCCCTGGCGCGCGTCGTCGACGTGGCGGCCGACGCGGGGGTCGACGTCGTGGTGGTGTCGGGCGACCTCTACGACCGGGCGATCCCTCCCGCCGACGCCGTCGACCTGCTGGCCGACGTGCTCGGTGCCCTGCGGGCGACCGGGGCGCAGGTGGTGGCCATCACCGGCAACCACGACTCGCCGAACCGGGTCGGCGCGTTCGACGCGCTCCTCCGTGCCGGTGGGGTCACCCTCCGCGGCCGGTTCGATCCGTCCGCGCCGGTGGTCGTGCCCGCCACCGACGGTGGCCCCGACCTGGTCGTGCACCCGGTGCCGTACCTCGAGCCGCTCGCCGCGGCGCGCGGCGACGACGGCGCCCGTCCGACCCAGCACCGGGTGGTCGCCGACGCGCTCGACGCCGTGCGCGCCGACCTCGCGGCGCGGGGCCCGGCGCGCTCGGTCGTGGTCGCCCACGCGTTCGTCGCCGGCGCGGCCCCGTCCGACAGCGAGCGCGAGCTGACCGTCGGCGGCGTCGACCGGGTGCCGGAGTCGGTGTTCGACGGCATCACGTACGCCGCGCTCGGGCACCTGCACCGGGCCCAGGAGCTGTCTGCCCGCGTCGCCTACAGCGGGTCGATCCTGCCCTACTCCTTCTCCGAGACCGGCTCGCCGTCGGTCCGGGTCGTCGACCTCCGCCCCGACGGCAGCGTCGCCTCCGAGGTGGTCGACCTGGGCGCCGGGCGTGGCGTCGCCACCGTGCGCGGACGGCTCGACGACCTCCTGACCGACCCGTCGCACACCGCCGCCGAGGGTCGGTGGGTGCGCGTGCAGCTCACCGACGAGGTCGTGCCCCGCCTCGCCATGGACCGCCTCCGCGACCGCTTCCCCCACGCGGTCGTCCTCGAACACGACTCGCCCCGGTCCGCCGGCACCGACGACGACCTGCGCCGTCGCGCCGCCGGCGAGCCGGTCGCCCCGGTCGACCTGGCCCGGGCGTTCCTCGCCGACCGGCTGGGCCGCCCGGTCGACGCGGCCGAGGCGGGCCACCTCCACGACGCCTTCGACGCGGTCGAGGCGGCCCGGCGCGAACTGGGTGACGTCGTCGTCGACGTCGCCGCCGACCCATCGGTCGAGGAGGCCCCGCCGTCCGGCGCCGACGGGCCCGCCGACGGCGACGACGTGGGGGCGGTCGCGTGAGGCCGCTGCGCCTCGAGGTCGAGGCCGTGGGTCCCTTCGCCACGCGGCAGGTCGTCGACTTCGACTCGCTCGGCGACGAGGGACTGTTCCTCATCTGGGGGCCCACCGGCGCGGGCAAGAGCTTCCTGCTCGACGCCCTCTGCTTCGCCCTCTACGGCCGCACCGCCGGCGACCGGCCGGTCCTGCAGCTCCACTCCGACCACGCCCGGCACCTCACGCCCACCGTCGAGCTCACGTTCCGCCTCGACGGCGACGAGTGGCGGGTCCGGCGCGACGCCCCCCGCTGGCGCACCCGGAGGGACGGCACCGTCACCCAGGGCAGCTCCAACGCGGTGCTCGAACGCCGCGGGCCCGACGGCGAGTTCGTCGAGGTCGCCCGCAAGGTGCGCGAGGTCGACGGCCTCCTCCGCGAACGCATCGGCCTCGCGGTCGACGACTTCCGCCGCGTGGTGCTGCTGCCCCAGGGTCGCTTCGAGCGCGTGCTCCAGGCGACCTCGGCCGAGCGCGAGGACCTGCTCAAGTCGATCTTCGGCACCTCGCTGTTCGAGGAGGTCGCCGCCGAGCTCGACGCCCGGGCCAGCGCGGCCGCCCGGGCCATCGACGAGGTCGAGCACGACCAGCGCCGCCGCGTGGAGGCCGCCGCGGCCGACTGGCGCCGCCTCGTCTCCGACCTCGCCGACGACGAGGCGGGCCTGGCCGGGGCGGTAGACCTCGCCGAGCTGAGCACGGTCGGCGAGGCGCTCGCCGGGCCCGACGGCGCCTCCGCCCTGCCCGGCGCGGCCGAGGTCCTCGGGCGGGTCGGGGTCGACGTCGGGGGGCTCACCGGGTCGGCCGAGGCCGATGCCCGGCGGCTCCGGTCCGAGGCCGATTCGCGGGGCGAGCGGGCCGCCCGCTGGGACGAGCGCGCCGCCTGGCGGCGCCGCCGGTCCGAACGGCTCGCCGAGAAGGCCGACATCGAGGCCGCCCGCGCCGAGTCCGAGGCCGCCGAGCGGGCCGCGCCCGTCGGCCCACGCCGCCGGGCGGCCCGCGAGGCGGACCGTCGACGCGACGACGCCGCCGCCGCCCACCGCTCTGCCGTCGCCGCGCTCGAGCAGGCGTGGAGCACCTGTCCGGTAACCCTCGCGGCGCCGCTCCAGGGCACCCCGCTCGCCGTCGACGATCTGCTCGAGGTCGACGCCGCGTGGCTCATGCAGGCCACGGCCGTGGTCGGTCGGCGCGCGGCCGAGGCCGACGAGGCGATCGCCGCCGCCGGCCGGCTGGTCAACGCCGAGCGCGCCGCGACCGACGCGCTCGACGAGGCCGAACGAGGTGCCGACGCGCTCGCCGCCCTGCGGGACGGGGTGGCCCTCGCCGAGGGGTCCCTGGTCGAAACCCGGCGGCAGGCGGCCACGGCCGAGGGCGCCCACCGGTCGGTCGATGACCTCGCCGCCACCGTCGCCACCCTGGCCAAGCAGTCCGCCGCCGGGCGCCGCGTCCCCGCGCTCGACGAGGCCGTCTCCGCCGCCGACCGGGCGACCCTCGAGGCGCGGCTCGCCGAGACCGAGGCCCGCCTCGCCCTGTCGCAGGTCCACCGCCGACGCAGCGAATCGATGGCCGCCGAGCTGGCCGCCGCCCTGGAGGCGGGCGAGGCCTGTCCCGTCTGCGGTGCGGTCGAGCACCCCGCCCCGGCCGCACCGATCGAGGGCGCCCCCACCGAGGACGACGTCGAGCGGGCCGAGCGCGACCTCGACGCCGCGATCGCCGACCGCCGTCGCGCCGAGCAGTCGCTCGCCGAGGCCACCGCGGCGCGGGCCGAGGGCCGCGCCGCCGCCGGTCCCGCCGCGGACGATCCCGACGCCCTGGCCGACGTCCTCGGGGCCCGCCGTGGCGAGCTCGACCGGGCCCAGCGCGCCACCGAGGAGATCGCCGCCCTCACCGCCCGGACCGCCGAGCTGGAGGCGACCCTGGCCACCGCCCGCGCCGAGGTCGAGGCGACCCGTTCCGCCGAGGCGTCGGCCCGGTCGAGGGCCGCGGTCGCCCGCCGGGACGCCGAGCGCGAGCGGGCCGCCATCACCGCGGTGCTCGGGCGCGACGCCGACACGGCCACCGCCGAACGGGCCCGGGAGCGCCTCGCCGCCCTCGCCTCCGCCCTCTCCGAGTCCGCCGATGCGCGCGACGAGGCGCGCCGGGCCGAGGCGGCGGCCGTCGAGGCCCGCGGGTCGCTCGCCGCCGCGGTCGCCGACGCCGGGTTCGACGACGAGGCGGCCGCCGACGCCGCCTGGCGCTCCGAGGCCGACCGGATCCGCCTCAGGGACCGCATCGCGGTCTGGGAGCGGGCGGTCGCCGAGGCCGAGGTCGCCCTCGCCCAGCCCGCTCTCGCCGATCTGGGCGACGAGCGTCCCGCGGTCTCCGCCGCCGAGCGCGCCGCGAAGGTCGCCGAGGCGCGCCACACCGCCCTGGTGCGCGCCCACACCCGCATCGAGTCCACCGCCGACCAGCTCGCCGCGCTCGTCGCCGACCACGCCGGCGATGAGGCGCGCCTGGTCGCCGATCGGGCCGAGCACGAGGTCCGCCACCGCCTCGCCCAGCTCTGCAACGGCCGCACCGGCGACCGGGTGTCGCTCCAGCGGTGGGTGCTGGCCGCCCACTTCGAGCAGATCTGCGCCCGCGCCAACGACCGCCTGCGGGTTATGACCTCCGGCCGCTACTCGCTGCGGGTGCACACCGGATCCACCCACGGACGCGGCTCGGGCCTCGACCTAAAGGTGCTCGACTCCCACAGCGGCGAGGAGCGCGACGTCGCCACCCTGTCCGGCGGCGAGACCTTCCAGGCGTCGCTCGCCCTCGCCCTCGGGGTCGCCGACGTGGTCGCCGAACGGGCCGGGGGGCTCGACCTCGATGTCCTGTTCATCGACGAGGGCTTCGGCACCCTCGACGCCGATGCCCTCCACCTGGCGCTCGACGAGCTCGACCGCCTGCGCGCCGGGGGCCGCATGGTCGGTGTGATCAGCCACGTCGCCGGTCTGCGCGAGCGCATCACCGCCGGCATCGAGGTCCGGCCCGACCGGGTCGGATCGCGCGTGCTCGTGGGCGCGGCTCCGGAGGCCTGACCGCGGTCCGGGCCGACCCTGGTCAGGCGGGGTCGACGCGGAAGATCTCGCCGGCGATGGTCAGCACGTAGAGGGTGCCGTCGGCGGTCGCGTCGATCGACGTGATCGCGGAGACCTCGTCGTCGAGCACCACGGTGTCGACCGTGCCGTCGGGTCTCACCCGCATCGCGTTCAGGCCCGCCCGGCAGAAGTCGCCGAACAGGTACGCGCCGTCGAGGCCGGCGATGGCGTCCCCGCGGTACACGGGACCGCCGGTGACCGAGCACCAGCCGTCGTCGTGGTTCATCTCGTAGACGGGGACGATCGGGTCGGCGTCCCCGGTCAGCTCCCGGTCGGTCCGGTGGTCGTGGCTGGCCTCGTACCGGCTCCACCCGAAGTTGGCTCCGAGGATCTCGTCGGCCGGGACGCGGTTGATCTCCTCCCAGTCGCTCTGGCCCACGTCCGCCACCCACAGGTCTCCGTTGGCGGGGTCGAAGCGGAACCGCCACGGGTTGCGGAGACCGATGGCGGCGATCTCCGGCGCGCCACCGCCCTCGGCGTAGGGGTTGTCGTCGGGGATGCCGTAGGCGCGACCGCCCGGCCCGGTGGTGGTGGGGTCGATCCGGAGGAGCTTGCCGAGCAGGTCGTCGGGATCCTGCGCCCGTTCGTCGGGATCGCGCTGGGCGCCGCCGTCGCCGAGACCGATCCAGAGCAGGTCTTCCTCGTCGACGATGATCTCGCCGCCGTTGTGGTTCGCGTGTGGCTGGTCGACGGTGAGCAGGTCGACCCGCGACGCAGGATCGGCGACGTCGCCGTCCATCGTGTAGGCCGCGATCCGCGTCTCGCCGTCGAGCCCGGTGTGGTGGACGTACATCGTCTCGCCGTCGTTGGAGAAGGCCAACCCCAGGACCCCCCGCTCACCGTCGGTCAGCACGCGGTCGGACAGGTCGAGGACGGTCGTCTCCTCGATCGGGTCGTCACCCTCCTCGAGGGCGATGATCCGTCCCGACTTGCGCACCACGTACAACCGGTCGCTGCCCGGCCGCGAGGTGAGCTTCACCGGCTGCTCGGTGCCGGGGAGCCTGGTCAGGACCACCGACACCTCCGACAGCGGCGCGACCTCGTCGCCGGTGCCGGTGGTCGGCGGATCGCTCCCGTCGGTCACCGTACCGGGGCTCTGGCCGGGGACCGTGTCGCCGGCGTTCGGCGTGGCGGCGGACTCGGGCTCGTCGTCGCCGCACGCGGCGATCAGCAGGGTGGCCGCGAGCAGGGCGGCCCGCACGCGGCGGGCGCCGTGGAAGCGCGGGGCGGTCGGCGTGGTCACGGTCTCCCTCATATGGGCCGGATCAGGCCCTCTTGGACGACCGACGCGACCAGTGCGCCGTCGGTGGTGAAGAACAACCCGCGGGCCAGGCCGCGGCCGCCCGACGCCGAGGGCGTGTCCTGCGCGTAGAGGAGCCACTCGTCGGCGCGGAACGGGCGGTGGAACCACATGGCGTGGTCGAGGCTCGCCATCATCACGTCGGGCTCGGTGAAGGACCGGCCATGGGGGAGCAGGGCGGTGTCGAGCAGGGTCATGTCCGACGCGTAGGTGACGACGCACGCGTGCAGCACCGGATCGTCGGGCAGGACGCCGTCGGCCCGCAGCCACACGTTGTTGAACGGGGGCATCGGCCCGCGCTCGGGCGAGGCCGGCAGGTCGACGTGGCGGGTGTCGATCGGGCGGGGCCGTTCGAGCCACCGGAGCCCCTCGGGGGTGGAGCCGAGGATCGGCCGCCAGCGGGTGCCGAAGTCCGGCAGCGACTCGGGCGCGGGGACGCCCTCGGGCATCGGTGCCGCGTGGTCGTAGCCCGCCTCCTCGACGTGGAACGAGGCCGACAGGTTGAAGATCGCCTTGCCGTGCTGGATGGCGACGACCCGGCGGGTCGTGAAGCTGCGCCCGTCGCGGATGCGGTCGACCTCGTAGAGGATCGGCACCGCCGGGTCGCCCGGGCGCAGGAAGTAGGCGTGCAGCGAGTGCACCCGTCGGTCGGGCTCGACCGTTCGGCTCGCCGCGACCAGCGCCTGACCGGCGACCTGACCACCGAACACGCGCTGCACGTCGACGTCGGGGCTGGTGCCGCGGAAGATGTTGACCTCGATCGGTTCGAGCTCGAGCACCTTGACCAGCGCGTCGACCGCGTCCTGCTGCACGGCGGTCATCCTGGCACGCATCCGGGTGGCCCGACCCACCTGGGTCCCCCGGTGGCGCGCCGCTAGTCTCGGCTTCCTGTGATCCTGACCCCGCGCGGCATCCTCGAGCACAGCCGTACGGACGCCGGCCGGCGGATGATCCGGTACGCGTCGACGTCGTTGATCTGCGTCGTCCTGACCCAGATCCTGATCGTCGTCTTCTACACCGGCTTCGAGATGAAGGCGGAGCCGGCGAACCTGGCGGCGACGATGCTGATCTCGATCCCCGCCTACCTGCTCAACAAGTACTGGGTGTGGGGCAAGCGCGGGCGACCGCACCTGCGCCGCGAGGTCATCCCGTTCTGGACCTTCACGGTCGCCGGCTGGGTCCTCTCGACCGGCATGGTGGCACTGGTCAGCGACCACGTCGGCACTCCACACTCGCTGGTTCGCACGATCTCGGTGATGGTCGCCAGCATCGCCGGCTTCGGTCTGCTCTGGGTGATGAAGTACCTGTTCCTCGACAAGATCATGTTCGGGCCCCGGCACCACACGCCCTACGACGAGGAGTTCGAGATCGAGGAGGCGGTGCTGGAGTCGGCCGACGTCGGCGAGGTCTGATGGACCCGACCCTCCGGGCCGCCGCCGAGGCCGCCCGGGGCTTCATGCCCGCCGACGAGGGCCTGGCCCTGCACGAGGCCGCGGTCGCGGCCGCGACGATCGACGGCCCGTTCCTCGAGGTCGGGTCGTACTGCGGCAAGTCCTCGGTGTACCTGGGCGCGGCGGCCCGTGAAGTCGGACGGGTGCTGTTCGCCGTCGACCACCACCGCGGTTCGGAGGAGAACCAGCCCGGGTGGGAGTGGCACGAGCCCGACCTGGTCGACCCCGCGGTCGGGAGGATGGACACGCTGCCGCACTTCCGCCGTACGGTTCACGACGCCGGGCTTGAGGACGTGGTGATCGCGGTGGTGGGACCGTCGCCGACCGTCGCCGCCCACTGGACGACGCCGCTCGCCTTCCTCTTCATCGACGGCGGGCACGGCATCGAGCCGGCCCGGGCCGACTTCGAGGGCTGGACGCCGCAGATCGCGCCGGGCGGTACGCTGGCGATCCACGACGTGTTCCGCGATCCGGCCGACGGTGGCCAGGCGCCCTACGAGCAGATCTACCTCCCGGCCCTCGCCGCCGGGTTCGAGGAGGTCTCCGCCACCGGCTCCCTCCGCGTCCTCCGCCGTACGAACGGGGTCGGAGGAAGCTCGCGCGCGGGCGGGCCGCGCTGACCTCGGTCAGATCGAACGACCGGCGTCGGCCCAGTACTCGTCCTTGAGCAGGCGCTTGTAGAGCTTGCCGGTCGGGTGCCGGGGCAGCTCCTCGCGGAAGTCGACGCTCCGGGGGCACTTGACGTCGGCGAGGCGCTCGCGGCAGTAGGCGATCAGCTCCCGCTCGAGGTCGGGTCCGGCGTCGGCCATGTCGACCGGCTGGACGACCGCCTTGACCTCCTCGCCGAAGTCGTCGTTGGGCACCCCGAAGACGGCGACGTCGGCGACCTTCGGGTGCAGGGCGAGGGCGTTCTCGGCCTCCTGCGGATAGATGTTCACGCCGCCGCTGATGATCATGTACGCCTTGCGGTCGGTGAGGTAGAGGAAGCCGTCCTCGTCGAGGCGGCCGACGTCGCCGAGCGTGGTCCACCCCTTCGGGTGCCGTGACGCCGCCGTCTTCTCCGGATCGTTGTGGTACTCGAAGGTCGTCTCGCCCTCGAACCAGATGGTGCCCGGCTCGCCGGGCGGCAGCTCGTTGCCGTCGTCGTCGCAGATGTGCAGCGACCCGAGCAGGTTCTGCCCGACCGTGCCCGGGTGGGCCAGCCAGCCCTCGCTGTTGCAGTACACGAAGCCGTTCCCCTCGGTGCCGGCGTAGTACTCGTGGACGACCGGCCCGAACCACTCGATGATCTTGCGCTTCACGTCGACCGGACACGGTGCCGCCGCGTGGAACATGACCTCCATGGTCGACACGTCGTGGGCGAGGCGCTCCTCGTCGGGGAGCTTCAGCATGCGGATGAACATGGTGGGCACCCACTGGCTGTGGGTGATTCGGTGCGCCTCGATCAGCCGCAGGGCCTCGGCCGGGTCGAAGTGCTCCATCACGAAGGTGGTGCCGCCGAGGCGGTGGGCCGCCATCGTGAAGCGCAGCGGGGCGGCGTGGTACAGCGGCGCCGGGTTGAGGTACTGCATGCCGTCGCGGTAGCCGAGCAGCATCTCGGCGACCATCGACACCGACGGCTTGGTGCCCAGCGGAGCGTTCGGCATCGGCACCTCGACGCCCTTGGGGCGGCCGGTCGTGCCCGAGGAGTAGAGCATGTCGGTGCCCTCCTCGAGGTCGTCGGGCTTCTCCGGGGAGGCGGCGGCGAGCGCGTCCTCGTAGGAGTCGAAGCCGTCGACGGTGCCGTCGATCATCAGCCGGGTCGTCACCTGCGGGGTGTCACCGGTGATGGCGGCGGCCACGTCCGCGAGGGCCTTGGTGGAGATGAAGGCCTTCGCCCCGCAGTCGTCGACGATGTACGCCAGCTCCTCGGCGGTGAGGCGGGTGGAGGTGGCGGTGTAGATCGTCCCCGCGTACTGGCAGCCCCAGGCGACCTCGAGGAAGCGGAGCTGGTTCTCGATGCAGAAGGCCACGTGGTCGCCGGGCCGGACGCCCGCCGCCCGCAGCACGTTGGCGAGGCGGGTGGCCCGCTCGTCGAGCTCGCCGTAGGTGAGGGTGGCGCCGTCGCCGGCCATGACGATGGCGGGGCGGTCGGGGTCGGTCTCGGCGATGGCTCCGGGGTAGCTCATGACGCCGGAACCTAGGCCACGCCAGCGCCCCCCGTCGCCGGGGAAGCGCCGAGGACGTGGCGCTCGAGCCAGGCGGCGACGCCGTCGTCGGCGTTGGTGCCGGTGACGGCGTCGGCGGCGGCGATCACGCTGGGGTGGGCGTCGGCCATCGCCACTCCGGTGCCGGCCCAGGCCAGCATCGGCAGATCGTTGCGGGCGTCGCCGAACGCCACGACGCGCGCCGGGTGGATGTCCTGGAGCCCGCAGACCTGGGCGAGCGTGGTCGCCTTGTCGACCCCGGGCGCGGACACCTCGACGAGCTGGAGGGCGCCGCTGGCCGTGACCTCGGCGATGTCGCCGACCGCTTCCGTGGCGGCGTCGATGTAGGCGTCGCCCCGGGTGCCGGGGACCCGCAGCAGGACCTTGGCCGCGGGCCGGCCGACCAGATCCTCCGCCGGTCCGACGCGCGGGGTCAGGAGGGCACGGGGCACCTGGGCCGCCCACGCCTCCTCCATGGCGACGCCGTCCGCGAACTCCACCGCGAAGATCCCGTCGGGGTGGAGGGCCCGCAGCCGACGTACCACCTCCAGGGCGATGTCGGGGGCCAGCGTCCGCTCGGCGACGACCTCCCGGGTCACCAGGTCGACCACCAGGGCGCCGTTGGAGCAGATGGCCAGGCCGGGCCCGAGGTCGACCGCGTGGACCCAGCGGGGCGGGCGGCCGGTGACCGCGACGACCTCGATGCCGCGGTCGCGCACGGCGTCGAGGGCCCGGCGGGTCCGGTCGGTGATCGAGCCGAGGTCGACCTCGTCCGCGCCGGGATCCTCGTCGGCGGACCGCCACGGCCGCGGCGGTCGGAGCAGGGTGCCGTCGAGGTCGGAGGCGACCAGATCGACGGGCGGCTCGACGGTCGACATCGCCCCGAACGTAGGCGGAACCACACGAGGTGCCTGGAGCCCGTGTGGTTTGCGGGTCAGGCGGGGACGGAGAGGGCGGGGAGGACGGCGTCGTGGTCGACGAACAGGCCCGAGGCGGCGGAGCACCCGCCCAGGGCGTCGGCGGCCAGCACGACGGTGGCGGCGGTGTAGGTCGACTGCTCGCCGCCGGGGAAGTGGACGACCTCGGGGTAGACGGTGCCGGTCCAGTACCGGCCGTCGTCCTCGCGGTGCTGCTGCGCCCAGGTGAACAACGTGGTCGCGGTGTCGCGGTCGCCGGCGGCGAGGTGGGCCATGGCGCACTCGCACGTCTCGGCGACGGTGACCCACGGCCGGTCCGACACGCAGCGCACGCCGTAGGGCTCCATCACGAACGCCGCCCGGCGGTGGGCGAGGCGTTCGAGGGCGGCCTCGCCGACGACGGCCCCGCCGAGCACCGGGTAGTACCAGTCCATCGCCCACCGGTGCTTGGGGGCGAAGGCGTCGGGCTCGGTGCGGATGACGTGGGCGAGCCGGCTGGCGGCGGCGATCCACCCGGGACGCTCGTGGCCGACCTCGTGGGCGACGGCCGCCGCGCAGCGCAGGCTGTGGCAGATGCTCGACGAGCCGGTCAGGAGGGCGAACGACCACGGGGTGCCGTCGGCGTGACGGGCCCAGAGGATCTCGCCCCGCTCGGTCTGGAGGTCGAGCACGAACCCGATGGCGGCCTCGACGACCGGCCACATCGACTCGAGGAAGCCGCGGTCGCCGGTGAGCAGCCAGTGGTGCCACACGCCGGCGGCGACGTAGGCGATGACGTTGGCGTCGAGCTTGTCCTGCTCGACGCCGTCGGCCAGGTAGTACTGGTGCCAGGAGCCGTCGGGTCGCTGGAGGTCGACCAGCCACTGATACGCCCGCTCGGCCTCGGGGATGCGCCCGCCGAGCGCCAGGGCCATCGCCGCCTCGACGTGGTCCCACGGGTCGAGGTGGTGACCCCGGAACCACGGGATCGCCCCGTCCTCCCGCCGCACGGCGAGGATGCCGGCGACGGTCGCCGCGGCCTGCTCGGCCGTCAGGACGCCGGGCAGGACGAGGTGTTCG
>Ga0123333_10002442_pt1 | contig 18851 bp, 17 predicted proteins | sample BioC12SIPDNA_3_FD_89957 | JGI IMG/M metagenome (GOLD analysis project Ga0123333, IMG submission 89957) | Anaerobic biogas reactor microbial communites from Washington, USA - Biogas_R2_B C12 SIP DNA | ecosystem: Engineered > Bioreactor > Anaerobic > Unclassified | place: Washington, USA... | reverse complement strand
CCTGTCCGCGGATCCACTCCCAACCCATCCACCCGCGGGAGTAGTTGAAGCCCTCGCCCAGGATATGGGGGGTGTCGGCGATCAGTTGCGTCGTGATCCCCGACGCTGTGAGGATCTCCTGGAAGGTCAGCACCTCCCGGGGCAACGGTTGCCACTGGTACTCGATGCACGAGAAGCGCCCGCTCATGATGTCCAGCCGGTTGGGAACGGTGGGGAACGACCCCAGGTAAGCGTTCTCGAAGACGTGCGCCTGGCCTGCAAACGCATCGAGGCGCGGCGTATGGGTCTTCGTGGGTCCATAGCAGGACAGGTTGTCGTACCGGTAAGAGTCGGACATAAAGAAGACGACGTTCATAGCAGCGTCCTTTCTATCACCCGTCGATCTCGCGATGTCAGCCCATGACGCCGGCGCTCCGCCCCGCCAACCGGACCCTGCGCCGCAGCCATTGTAGCAGCGAACCCAGGAACAAGCCAATGTGATGAATCCCCGCTGCTCTTGAGCCAGCCGATGCGCGCACAAGCTCGATGCCCCGCCGCAGGCCCGCGCGCACGGCGGAGCACCCATCCGCCGTCACGTGGCAGTCACGCCGCCCTAACGCACCGTACACGGCCTCGACACGCCCCTCCAGTAGTCTGGAGGCAAATGAGTAGGCAGTCAGGTTCGAGAAGCGAGCAACCGCTGGGAGGGTAGGCAGTGATGACCGGGAGACAAATGCGAGCAATCGTGGCAGCGATCGTGACGGCGGGAGTGCTGCTGCTAGGCAGCCCGTGGCGTACGGCAGACGCGGCACGATTGCCAGCGGCCGCCAAGTCGTACCGCGAAGTCAGCTTGGCCGCGACAACGCCCGATCGTGACGACCGCGCCGCCTTGCTCGAGGCGATGACAACCGCACTTGGGGCACGTCAGTCGCTACGGCTCGGCTACCTGGCGACCTGGCCAACAGCGCGTCTGGAACGTCTGAACGTGTGGCTCGCTATTGGCATCCGCTTCGAGGGTCCCTGGTCATCGGAGGAGCTGGGCCTGACCCTGACGGTCCTCGATGCCTTTGGGACCACGTATGGCGAAGCGCGGTTCGCCCAGCTCGCGGGCGCAGCGGTCTCAGCAGGGTCGATGGGCCTGGCAACCTCACTGCGGCTGGTGCGCGTGCGGGGGCATCACATCCCGGCAGCCGTCTGGTATGGTTGGTCCGGACGGATTGTACTCAACGACGGATTCTTCGACGACGCCTTCTTGCACGACTACTACCACTGGAGCTTCCTGAGGGGCGAGCATGCGACGCTACCCGCAGGACTCACAACCCGTGAAGTGGTGATGGGGCACGAGCTGGGCCACGTGCTCGTCGACGGCCTGCGTGCGGTTGCGACATCCGCCGGCCTCGACGAGCCGAAGATGGAGACGCTCTACGCCCAGACGATCGAAGAGCGCCAGTGGCCGCACCCCTACGCGGTCGTCACCGAGAACCTAGCGACGGAGATGGCGGCATGGGCGCTGAACGTGACCCGCACGCCGCAGGTAGAGACCTTCCGCGCCACGGTCAGTCACCAGCTGCTGGCGATCGTGAAATCCGCGGAGCACGACATCGGCGCAACGCCGCAGAGCGGGCTCGTCGCGGCGCCCGCTGAGCCGTGAAGATGACTTGCCGGCAGCGGTAACGTTTTCGTGACGCTCGTGGGCGATCATAGCACTGAGTCGTAGCCACGCGACCGGCGCTGCCGCGTGGCTCAGGTACGGAGAGGAGAGCGCGCCATGCTGAGGAAAGGTGTCACGACGGTTCTCGTGCTGCTGCTGGCGGCGGTCCTGAGTACCACCGCAGCACCCATCGCGCGTTCCGACCCTGCAGAGGCCCGGCCCAAGCACCTGGGGGCGCCGCCAGCGACCCTGCTGGACTGCGCACCGGGCGTTCGCGAGACTGTAAGCGGCGACGCCCAACCTACGCGCCGGTCGCGGTTCAGACGACGCTTCCGCTTCAGTGAGGACGCGCTGATCACCGGATCCGACCCACCCGCAGTGGACCATACCTCGGTGGTGCGTACCGTGAACCGGTGTCTGGCGGAGCTGCCCACACCGGAACCCGCGCCTGCGACCGAGTTACGCTTCGTCAGTACCTGGGAGCCGGCCGAGATCGACCTGGTGCTGGACGCCGTGGCCCGCTTCGAGCGCGCGCTTGGTGGGCCTCGCCTGCGCGAGCTGATTCGCATCGCGCTCGACGCCCACAGCCTCAACGTGGACCAACTCACGTTCTTCCGCGGCCCCGACGGAGGCACCCCTGCCGCGTTCTGGGCACCGTACCGTGGCCGGATCGTGCTCAACGACAGCCTCTTTGACGCGACCTTCCTCAGGATCAACTACGTCTGGATGGTCTTCTATGAGTGGCGCGACACGGCCCCCGACACGGTCACGATCCAGGATGCCATTGTCGCGCACGAGCTGGGCCACGTGGTCGTCGATGCCCTGCGGGCGGAACAGAAGGCCCTTGACCCTGACGGCCCGACGCTAGAATCCCTCTATTCGCATCGGGTCGACCCCTTGATGTGGCCGCATCCGGGAGGCTCGGCGGAGGAGAACCTTGCCACGGAGTTCGCGCTCCTCGCGTTGGGCCTGGAGCGCCCCGGCACCGCCGGGACGTTCCGTCGGGAGGTCCTGGTGCCGGCACTCGAGGCGCGACTCTGGCCCGTCGCTCTGGAGCTGGCAGACGCACAGGGCGTAGTGCAGGGCGCGCTCCTGCTGGCCACTCGCTGAGGCGACTCTTGCCGGCAGGCCGGCCCGACACCGGCCACGGTGCCCTGACCGACAGGTGCTCCAGGTCGGCGACAGCCTGTCACGGTATCGCCGTGGCATCCCCTGAGACCGCCCCGGCGGCGGTCGTCCCCGTGAATCCCCTCTTGCACTCACCCAGAACGCCGTTATAATCGAGGCGTGGAGTCTGAGCAGGTAGTCGCGGTCATCGCGGCGGTTGGCCCATCAGCTTACCGCACCCTACGGTAAGCACCTGAGGTGGCCGGCCCTGATACCACAGTCGCCCACCGGCGGACTACCCACTCAGGCCCACAACCAACCTACCGGGTCGAGCGTCTTCGGTCCCTGTCCCACGGTACGCTCCTGCCACAGTGCAGGAGAAGCGCTTCAGAGGCGCGCCTTTGACTGCGTCTCTGGCCTTCCGGCAGCGTCGGTTGTCCGTGCAGCACGCCAGACCACTGCTGGGGCCTGGTGCTTAGTGCCGGGCAACGCACCTGCCGGTCGTCGCAAGTCACACAGGAGACCTGAGGATGCGCAACCGAACGTTGGTGCTGGGTGTGGTCATCATGGCCATCTTTGGAAGTCCCCAGCGGGATGCCCGAGCAAAGTTTGAGTCAGCCGACCTCCCTACAACCGTACTGCACGCCACGACGCCCACCGCCGCCAGGGCCGCGCCCTCGCCCGGCCAAGCCATTCCATCGCTTTTAGGACTGTGCTGCGGTCCCAATGGCGCGTCGCCGACCGGGGGCACTACGTGCCCGGAGAGCCCAAAGCCCACCCTGCGGCCTAGCGGCGCGAGGATGGCAACCCCAGCTTCACCCGTTGGCAGTGCCAACGCCGTTGCGGGCGCCAATCCTTGCCTGGCACAGTGTGCGCGCGTTGCGCGCTGGCTTGACCTGAGCATTCGCTTCTCGGGACCGTGGCGGCCCGAGGAAGTCGCCGTCGTGATCGACGCGCTGGATCACTATGCCCTGGCGCTGGGAGAAGCGCGCTTCGTGGGCCTCATCCACACCACGCTCGACGCCGTCGCGGAAGCTGGCGTGGACACCCTTACGTTCGTGCGAGGATCGGGAACCGCCCGCCCGCCCGCCGGATGGGCGCCTTCCGTGGGCCTCATCGTCGTGAACAGCAGCCTTTTCGACGACGCCTTCTTGGAGACACACTACCACTGGCGGGTGATACGCAGAGACGCCTCGGCCTGGTCGCCCAACGTGACCATCCAGCAGGCCATCGTGGGCCACGAAGTGGGCCACGTCCTCGTCGACGGGCTCGAGGCCGAACGAGCCGCCGGGTACAGGTGGAACGAGCCGCTGGAAGAGCTCTACGCGGCGACGCTCTCGACAACCCTGTGGCCCCACCCCGACCAGCCGGTCAACGAGAGCCTGGCAACGGAGCTTGCCCTCTGGGCCTACGGCGTCTCCCGTCCGCCCTCCGCCCAGGCCTTCTGCAGGCGCGCGATCGCGCCGTCGTCACACTCCGCCTGGGCGAGTTGGTAAGCGCACGGCGCTAGCCTGTATGGGGGACTTGCTCTAAGCCTGGACGTCAGTGCGGAGAACGGGGCGGCTGGCCCCGAACCCGGCCCGCTACCACGTCGCTGGCATACCCGACCACCTGCACGTGGAAGGGCTCCACGCGCCCCGGAAGGGCGTCCGGCGCGAAGAAGCCCGCTTCCGACACCTCTGCGCTGGGGCGGAACGTGCCGCCAACCAGGTCACACAGGAAGATCAGGTCGATGCGGCGCAGGTACCGGTCCCCACCGATGACCAGCGGATGGAGCGCCTTGATGTCGTAGCCGCCCTCCTCACGCACCTCGCGCTCGATAGCGTCGATGGGATCCTCGCCGGGCTTGAGCCATCCGCCGGGAAGGCCCCAGGGGTAGTCATCGCGGTACGTATGGCGATAGAGCAGCACGCGCCCGGCATCGTCGAGGATCACGGCAACCGATCCGACCAGGTACTTCGGCAGCAGCCAGCGCATGATCCAGCCCTGCACGCACCCCGGGAGAGCCTTCCACACGCGCAGCAGGCGCGTCTTGAACCGCGCCCTCAGCAGCCCGAGCCTCGACTCTGCATCGTTAGCCAAACCATGCCTCCTTCACCTCGCAGCCCTCGCGCGCTTCCGGCGCCTCGCATCGATCGGGTGCCGGGCCCGCGGACCGGTCGCCCGGCACGAACCCACCTGCACCTCGCGCACGGTCAGGATAGTACCGCCACCCCGCCCGACGCGCAACCGCAACCCGGCGGCGCGCTTCGACTCGTGCGGCAACCCCCACAAGGACCGGTGCGGTCCCCGCTGCGCTCGCTGCCCCAAGAGGCGAGCCGCAGCAGCCACAGGCCCTGGCTCCACAGCCCCGGCAAACGGGTGTACACTAGGTGAAGTGTACGTCAGGGCGGCCCGGCCCTCGCCGGTGCCGTCCGCCAGGCAAGGGAAGGAGCGAGTGATGAAGGGGCTGGTCGTCTACGATTCGGTATTCGGAAACACGGAGCGAGTGGCGCAGGCCATCGGGGAGGCGCTCGGGGCGTCCGGTGAGGTCACAACCGTGAAGGTGACGGACGTCATAGCCGAGCATCTCGACGGCGTGAGCGTTCTGGTGGTGGGCTCCCCCACCCGGGCGTTCAAAGCGACACCCGCCACAATGACGTGGATCAAGGGATTGCCCGCGGGCGTGCTCAACGGCGTCAGTATCGCCGCCTTCGACACCCGTATCGACCCTGAGGACACGAACTCCGGGTTCCTGAAATTCATGGTTAGCATCTTCGGATATGCCGCCAAGCCCATCCTCAAAGCGCTCGAGCGCAAGGGCGGCCAACCGGTCGCCGAGCCGGAAGGCTTCGTCGTCCTGGGATCCGAGGGGCCGCTTAGGGACGGCGAGCTGGCCCGCGCCGCCACTTGGGCGCAACAGGTCGCTGCCGGCGGCTAACCTGCCTATCGCTCGGCGCAGGAGAGACCCATAGCGCCCCCCTACGAAACTGAACCGCGCATTCTGCTGATGGGCTGCGGCGCCGTTGGCGGCGTGCTTACTGGCGGATTGCTGCGCGCTGGTCGCGATCTTACCGTCGTGACCCACAACGCCGCCATCACCCAGGCACTCCACGCAGACGGCCTGCGCCTGACAACGCCGGCAGGTCGGCTTGCAGTGCCGGCGGAGCGCCTTGTCGGAACGGGGGCGCTGGGCAGCCGTATCGTCCACACCGACCTCGTCACCGTCGACGGTCCGTTCGACATCGTGCTGCTGGCGATGAAAGCCACGGGCGTCGAGCAAGCCGCGCGTGCCGTCGGGCCGCTGCTTGCGGCAGATGGCTACGCGGTCACCCTCCAGAACGGCATCGTCGAGGACCGCGTCGCAGCGATCTTGGGCCACCGGCGCGTCATCGGTGCTCTGGTCGGCTGGGGCGCGACGATGGACGCGCCCGGCGTCTACCAGATGACCTCGCGAGGCGATACGGTGATCGGCGAGCTGGATGGTCCTCCCACCGACCGTGTCGAGACCCTCAAGACAACGCTGGAGGTAGCAACCCCCACCACGGTATCGACCAATATCCTCGGCGCGCTGTGGAGCAAGCTCTGCATCAACTGCGTGATCACGACCCTGGGTGCGGTCACAGGACAGATCTTGGGCCAGATGCTGCGCCGGGCCGCGATACGCCGTCTGGGGCTCGCGATCGTCAGCGAGGTGATCGACGTCGCCGATGCAGCGGGCGTGACGCTCGAGCCTGTGGCGGGGACGCTTGACTTGCACAGGCTCTACTTGCCGCCCCACCGTCGTGCAGGCGGCTTCAAGCCGGACTTGGTGCCGAAGCACGCCATTATGGCGATCGTGGGCATGAAGTTCCGGCGGCTTAAGTCGTCGATGCTGCAGAGCCTGGAGCGCGGCCGCCGGCCCGAGATCGATTTCATGAACGGCTATGTGGTGACGCGGGGCGTGGAGCTTGGTGTGAACACGCCACTCAACGCAGCGCTCACGACGATGGTCAACGAGATCACCCAAGGCGCCCGGCGCATTGACCCCCAGAACTTGACCGGGCCCCTGCCCAGACATCGCGCGTGACCGCCCGGCGACCGTGCGCAGTTGTCTGCACCGTAAGCCGCGGTACGATAGAGGTATGGCGATTCCCGGCTTGCAGGCACCCAACAACGAGCAGGCCGCGCGCGCCGTGTATCAGCACATCCGCGCGCTGCAGCCGCCCGTGCGCCACCTGACGCTCTGGCCGCTCAGCCGCACGTCCAGGGCTTTCGGCGAGTGGTGGCTGACGCCTCGTAGTGATGCCCCTTCCCACCAACATGCGCGGCTCAGCTTCGCCCGCGCGTGGGACGCGGCCGACCTGATGGTCGCCGGCTTCGGCGCCACCCGCGGCTTCGGGCGCCAGGCGGAGGCGCTCGTCGACTCGGAGCGTATCATGCACCCGAACTGGTTCTGGTCCCGTTTGCTCAGCGACACCCTTGCCGGGGCCTTCGAGATCCCGCTGCGCACCGTCATGGACCGCTCGGACCAGCCCGTTTGGGCACAGCTCGATCTGTACACGCTGGGCCACGAACCCGATCCGGCGCTGGCGCCGGCCCCGGCCCTTCCGGATGACCGACTGGCCTTCGCCCTGCTCGATCACACGCTGGCGCTCACCCGCTTCACCGAAGCCACAGCGGAGCTCGCGCCCCTGAACGGAGTCACGGACCTGCGCGAGCTGCTGCTACGGATCGAGGGGCTCCCAGGCATCGCCTGGATGTGGATCGAGGTTCGCATCGGCGTGCGCGCGCGTTACGCGGAGGGCTCCCCTGGGTCCGATGCGGACGCGTGGGGCGCGCAGGAGCTCTGGGATCGCGTACTGTCACCGTGGTTGCCCTGGGTTCACTGAGGGCTCCGGTGCGAGCACGCACCGGCGACAGGAGGATGGATGATTGAGATTCACGTCTACGGGAAACTGAACGAACGCCTATCCGGGGGCGCCTCGCGGCGAAAGCGCGTGCTGGCCGTGGAGGAACACCCTGGCGAGACGATCAGCGCCCTGCTAGAGCGGTTGGGGATCGACAGGGAAACACTGTACACCGTCTTCCTCAACGGTGGCCTGTTGGCGACGCGCAACCGCATGGCCCCCTGGCTGCGCTACCCTCAGGCCCAGGCCGATGTCTGGGACTGGGAGAACGACGCCGTGTTGCGCCCCGGCGATCGCCTCGGGCTCTTCGGGGAAGACATGGCGTCATTGGTCGTGTGAGCGCGATCGAGGGGCGATGATCAACCTCGACCACGTGCACAAGGTCGTTGACGGCGTCACAGTCCTGGAAATCGAGCGACTGCGCGTCAATGCCGGCGAGATCGCCGCGGTGATCGGCGCGCCCGGGAGCGGGCTGGACGTGCTCTTCGAGCTGTTGATCGGTCGTAGCCGTCCCGCCGCGGGTACCGTGCGCCTGGGGGAAGTCGACCCCATCGCCGACCGCGCAGCCTTCAGCACCGCCGTCGGCGTCATGTTCTCCGACGATGCCCTGTACCGTCACCGGTCGGCGCGGGGGCACCTAGCCTTCGACTGCCGTCTGCGTGGCCTGCCCCGCCAGCGCGTCGATGCGGTCCTCGCCGACGTGGGGCTGGCCGACTGCGCCGGCATCCACGCCGAGAAGCTCCCCGCAGCCCTTCAGCGGCGGCTTGCCTTCGGGCGCGCGATCGTGCACGCGCCCTCCGTGCTGCTGCTCGTCGAACCCTTTGCTCGCTGTGACGATGCTACCGTCGACCTGCTGGCGCGCCAGATCCGCGCCCGCGCCGCGGCCCCAGCAGCGGTTCTGATCCTCGCGCACGACACGACGCGCCTCACCCACGTCTGCAGTGTCCTCCACATCTTGGAACACGGGCGGATCGTCGAAACCCGCCGACCGGGCGCCGACACCACCCCGACACTGCCGCTCAAGATTCCGGTGCGCCTGGAGGACGAAGTCGTCCTGGTGAACCCTGCCGACATCCTCTTTGCCGCCGCCCAGGAGGGCCGCGCGCTCCTTCGGACTATCGACCGTGAACTAGCGACGCAGTTCACGCTCAACGAGCTGGAGGAGCGACTGGCAGGGCGTGGCTTCTTCCGCGCTCACCGCAGCTATCTGGTGAACCTCCAGCACGTCAAGTCGGTGATCCCCTACACGCGCGCCACCTACAGCCTCATTCTCGACGATCCCGCCGGGACGGAGATCCCCCTCAGCCGTAACGCAGCAACCGAGCTGCGCCAGTTGCTGGGCTACTAGCGTCTCGCCACCCTCCGACCTCCCGCCTTCAGCATTCGCCCCCCCCTCCCGCCCCGTTCATCGCCCGATATGCACCATTCGGCGTGAATTTGTTGCCGCCCCCTGGTTACTTCCGTATACTGAGAGCAAAGGTTAACGCACCCTCAGCCGCCCACCAGACTGCAGCCCAGCCTATGTCGTCTCCTCTACCGCCGACGGCTGATCACTGACAGGTGTAAGCTGCGAACTCACCGCTCCGCCAGGAAACTTGCCCGACAGGAGGGCACGATGCACGACGAATGCGCAATCGACGTAAGGGCGCTGACGCGCGACTTCCACGACGTGCGCGCCCTGGATGGGGTCACCTTCCAGGTCGCACCGGGCGAGGTCTTCGGCTTCCTGGGGCCCAACGGCGCGGGTAAGTCCACGACCATCAGGGTGCTCACCGGCCAGCTCCGGCCGACCGCGGGCACGGCCCGGGTCCTGGGGTATGACGTCGTCACCGAGCGCGATCAGCTCCAGTCGCAGATCGGCGTCGTCTTTGAATACGCGAACCTCTACGAGCGGCTCACCGGACGCGACAACTTGCGCTTCTCGGCACAGCTCTACGGTGTGCCACGGTCGCGCGTCGAAGCCATGCTCGAGCTGGTCGGCCTGATGGCGGCGGCCGGCAAGCCCGTCAAGGACTACTCCAGCGGGATGAAACAGCGGCTGCTCATCGCGCGAGCTCTGCTCCACGAACCGCGTCTGCTCTTCCTCGACGAGCCGACGCGTGGGCTCGATCCCAACGTGGCCCGCGACATCCGTGCCTTCATCGCGCAGCTCGCCCACGAGGGGATCACGGTGTTCCTGACCACCCACTACATGGAGGAAGCGGACCGGCTCTCCAGACGGGTGGCGATCCTCCACCGGGGACGCATCGTCGCCCTGGATACACCCGCCGCGCTGAAGGCCGCCCACGGCGGCCATGCCACGTCGAGTGCCACAGGAGCCACCCTGGAAGACGTCTTCGTTGCGCTCACCGGCGATGTGCTGCGGACCCAGTTCGCGGAATAGGGGGTAAGGGCAATGTCCAGCCAGAGCCTGGTTACGAACCTTCGTATCGTGGGGGCCATCGCAACGAAGGACATCACACAAGCGCTACGGAACAAGCACAGCGTGAGCTTGATCATAACGGCACTGATCGTTGTGGTCGGCTATCACTTCCTTCCGCTGCTCTCCGAGGCCGGCGAGCCGCCCTACGTGCTGATCTACGACGCCGGCGACTCGGCGCTGCTCCCGCTGCTGGAGGCGAGCCCCGCGCTGAGGGTCTTCGAGTACGACTCTCAGGCCAGAATGGAGTTCCTGCTCACCGACGCCGAGACTCCCGAGCTCGGCCTGACGCTACCGGAGGACTTCGACGCGCGTCTAGCCGCCGGGGTGACGCCGGAGCTTACGGGTCACGTCCTGCACTGGGTGAGCGAAGACAGCATCGAGCGGCTGCAGCAGGCCGTCGAAGGTGAGATTGCTGCCGCACTGGGCGTTGTGGTCCCGATTCGTATCTCCGAGCAGCGCGTCTACCCGACGGCCGAATCGGGCGGTATCAGCGTCATGGTGGGCATGGCCTTCGTCTATGTCGTAATGCTCATTGGGCTGATGGTGCCACCCCATTTGATGATGGAAGAGAAACAGGCGCACACGCTCGACGCTTTGCTGGTATCGCCGGCAACACCATCCCAGATCGTGCTCGGAAAAGCAGCCAGCGGACTGGCCTACGCCGTGGCCGGCGGGGCGTTGGCCCTGCTGATCAACCAGGCCATGGTCATCCATTGGGGGGTAGCCATCGCCGCTGCCTTCGGCGGCGCGCTCTTTGGCACTGCGGTGGGGTTGCTGTTGGGCAGCCTGCTCCAGGTGCGCCAACAACTGATGCTCTGGGCTTGGGTGGTCTTCATCCCGCTGTTCATCCCCATGATCGCAGCCCTGTTGGCCGATGTGCTCCCGGCGCCAGTCGTCGCGGTCGCCCGGTGGGTGCCCTCCACAGTATTGCTCAACCTGGTGCGCGCCGCGCTGGCAGCCCGCATCGCACCGGCGCACTGGGTAGGGCCGCTGATCTATCTGTTTGGCACCAGCAGCGCCGTCCTGGCCTTCGTCGCCTGGACCGTACGCCGATCAGACCGCTGATCGCACGCCGCGAAAGAGAGGCGATACCGTGATCCAGCAGACCCTGCGCATTGTCGGCGCTATAGCCGCCAAGGATATCGGCGATGCCATCCGCAACCGCACAACGCTGTCCGTCATCTTGGGGACCTTGGTGCTGATGCTCTCGTCCCTGGCGATGCCGCTGCTGACCAACCTCGATCGTAGGCCCACGGCTCTTGTCGTAGACCCTGGACGGTCTCCCGTCATCCTGGCGTTGACCACGCGGGAGGATTTCCGGCTGCGGCTGGCGCGTTCCGACGAGGAGATGCGCGAGCGGCTCGGCGGCAGCACCGCGCTGGCCCTGGGGCTCATCATTCCCCCAGGGTTCCCGGATACCACACCAGACAGTGGCACGGTCACGCTCCCGGGCTACGTGCCCCACTGGGCCTCGAAGGACGACGTCGCGGCGCTCTCTGTGTTCTTCGAGGCCCGCCTGACCGAGGCGGCCGGGCGGCCGGTCGCCATCGACCTGGTGGGCAACGCGCTCTACCCGTCACCCACCGCGTTCGGCGGCCACACGATGGCCGCCAGCGCTAGCGGCGTCGCCATCCTCACCGTCGGCCTGGCGCTGGCAGCCAATCTGCTCACCGAAGAGAACGAGACGCGCACGCTCGACGCATTGCTCGTCTCGCCGGCACGTTACGGGCACGTGGTTGTCGCCAAGACACTCACCGGGCTCTTCTACTGCGGGTGCGCTGCCACGGTAGCCTTCTTGGTCAACGCCCGGTGGTTCGTCCACTGGGGATTGGCGTTGACAGCGACGCTTCTCGGAGCCATCTTCGTCGTCATCTTGGGCCTGCTGCTCGGCAGCCTGATCGGCAGCTCGTTCAACGCGAACATGTGGATGGGGTTGGTTGCGCTCGTCGTGCTCGTTCCGGGTTTCGCCGGGAGCATCCTGGGCGCCAACACCGCGCCGGCTGTGCGCGCGGCGATGACATGGGTGCCATCGGGCGCCATGAACGTGCTGCTTGTCCACGCGATGCTGGGCGAGATCCGCATAGCAGCCTGGGGGCCGCCACTGGCGCGACTGACCGCCGGCGCCGGCCTCATCGTAGCACTGATGGTCTGGCGCGTCCGGCGCGTCGAGCGCCACAGATAGGCCGCGTCTCCACCGTAGCGTGGCCGTCCCGGCCCCGACCCCGTCTCAGGGCCGCACGATCGCCGTCACCGCCGGGTGATCCGACGCCGGATCATCGATGTAGCGCACGTCGTCCACCTGCAGGGAGGGCGAGATGAACACGTGGTCGATGCGCTTTGGGGGTTGGTACCCCTCGTCGTCGACCCCGTCGGGCCAGCGGCGCAGCCATGCATCGTCCAGCAGGGCCGTCGTCAGGGCGTACTGATCCGTCTCGGGCCTGAAGTTGAAGTCTCCCACCAGAACCACGTTCTCCAGCCCCGCTACGACCTCCAGAATCGCCACCTGCTGCACGATAGGGCCGCCGTTGCCCAGGTGCGTGACGAAGACATGATAGGTCTGCCCCCCCACCGTGACTTGCGCCTCGATGGTGGCCGTCTGCTCGCCCTCACTGTACATGTAGAACGTGCGCGGGGCCTCGATCGGCACCTTGGAGAGCAGCGCGATGCCAAACGTGCCGGCCACCGTGGTCGGCCCATAGTAGCTGTACATGTCCAGACTGTCGGCGTAGTAGCGGACCAGATCAGCGTTGCCACCTGCGATGCGGTTGGTGTCCGACTCCTGCAGGCCGATGATGTCGGCGTCAACCGCGCGCATCAGGGCCAGTTGCCGGTCAGCAGCCAGCTGGCTATCGGCACCGTAACCCTGTTGTATGTTGTAGGTGAGGACCTTGAGCGTCGTGGTTCCAACGGCCTCACCCGGTTGGGCCCGTGTGACAAACATGCCGGCAACCGCCAGCAGTGCCAGGGCCAACACCACCGTCGCCACCCATCGCCGCCGCGGGACCATTGCCCGCGGCGCGAGAGGGCGGCGCACGGCAAAGAGCGGCAGTGCCAGCCCGAGCCCTGCCACCAGGTGCACGACCCAGAACCGGTCACGCAGCGCCGGGCCGACAATGGGGATGTAGTCGTACACGGTCGTGAACACATGCGCGAAGATCATCACCAGCAAGTAGACCGCCCCCACCGTGAACGCACCGCCCAGGGCCCGCAACGATGGGCGTGCGGCAACGACCTCCTGCGCGTACGTGTCGAAGTCCACGAAGAGCACCGGGAGGAGCACCAGCATCACGTAGAGCGGCACGTTCCACACCGGCGAGGTGGCCGGCACATAGAACGCATACCCGCCCGGGTCGGCCGGAAAACGCAACTGGTGCGGCCACAGGGTCGCGCACAAGGCCAACACGAAGACCGCATTCGCCGCCCACAGGGCGGTCATCCAGCTTCCGCTCGGACGCCGCGGTCGAAAGCTGCCGAGGCCTGCGCCGAGCACCACCCCCAGCGCCAGCGCGATGACAATGCCGGGATAACTTGCCCCTGTCCAGCGCGCGATGACGTTGGGGCTCGCGAAAGCGTAGTAGAGAAGGACGAGGGCGCTGTTCAAGCCCACCGCAAGCGCCACCAGCCGGCCGAAGACCGGCTTCCGTCCAGTTAGCCTACCGTCGGCAGAGGGTAAGCCCGCAGCGGGATAGAGATCGACATCGGCCTCGCCGTCGGGCAACACAGGGACAAAGGCGCGCGGCGCCGAGTCGGACGTCGCCCGCCGTCGCGTGCGTGCGCCGGCAAGCATCGGTCGTACCAGGGCAAACGCTGCCACACCCGCGAGTGCCCACCCCACAACCTGGAAGGGGCCCCGAGCCGAAAGATCCAGGCCCGAACCCCATGTCCGAAACACGACCGCAGCCATCACCGCCAGCATCAAGCCCACGCCGGGCTCACAGGGCCCTTCGGCATCGTCTGCCTGACCCAACCGCCAGAGCAGCGCCGGGAACCAGATCAGCCCCGCGGCAACGCCCACACCGGAGACGAGCATGCGAGCGCGGGTGCCCAGCAAGACCGCCACCGGGCGACTCACCAGCATGATGCCGGCAAGCGCCAGGTATGGCGCTCGCTTCATCTCCCGCGGCCAGACAAGCAACACCGCGGGCGCGAACAGCAGAACGACGCTCGCAATCTCCGCCGGGATGCTCGTTCCGAGCAACCCAAACGCGTAGACGGCGGCAATGTACTCGGTGATGAGCTGAAGGAGGAAAAGGAACAGAACTGCGTCGGCGATGTCGCTCCAGGGGAGTCGCTCGCCACGGCGCCGGGGCGTCGTCATAGCGCGTGCTCCCTGGCAGGACCCCGATGAAGCACGGGCGGATCGCGACGCAGGTGCCGCTGCCGGCGGTCGGAAGGCGTCAAGAACCCGAATCTCATGGATCCTCCTCTCGGTGGGTGACATGGCTATTGTAGGCATGGCGCGATGTGGGTCAAATGCTGTAGCGCGTCACGGTCCCATCCCGCCCGACCCGCCTGTGCTTGTGCCAGCCAGGGGGCCTGCCGTCACCGTGTCGCCGGGTCCACCCCCTTGGCGACGTCTGGTGCGCGCGCCTATCGAGAGTATGATTCGGTCTGAGCATGAGTGCCGAATCACAGGGGAGAGGGGATATGATGCTTCTGAGAGTCTACGTAGCGGGGCTGGCGGTGCTGGTTGGCGCGATCGCGATGAACGCGCTCGCCGGCGCGCTGGGGCTGGCGACGTGGTACAGCTTCCTAACCTCGGCCGGAGAGCTCGGGGCCCTGGTCGCGATCCGGCGACTGAACGTGGTCGACGTGCTCTTCCTGGTCGTAGCCTACCCCGCGCTGCTGGGGGTCTGCGCTTGGCTGGTGCTCCACGCCTGGCGCTAGCGACGCATCTGCAGACCCCCCAAGACATCGGGACCGCCCCACCCTAGGGCATCCCACGGGCCCCCGCCCCATGGTATGTCTCGCCCTCTGACGCCGCCTCGCAGCGCCGAGGGCGCCGCGCCGGCAGGCACGGCTGCTGCCCCAAGGACATTGTCCGCAAGCCGTGCCTGCCAGCGCTCCGGTGTCCTAGAAACTCACGCGGTCGCGCCCGATATGCCTGAAGAACTCGTTGCGGGTGGCCTGGTTCTCCTTGAACGTTCCCAGCATCGCGCTGGTCACCATGCGTGCGTTGGCCTTTTTGACGCCGCGCATCGCGGCGCACATGTGCAGACCCTCGGCCACAACCGCCACCCCAAGGGGGTGCAATACCCTATCCAGGAACTCGGCGATCTCCTGCGTCATGCGCTCCTGCACCTGCAAGCGTCGCGCGAACATCTCCACGATCCGCGGTATCTTGCTCAGGCCAATGACCCTGCCATCTGGTATGTAGGCCACGTGGGCCTGCCCCAGGAACGGCAGGAGGTGGTGTTCACACAGGCTGTAGAAGTCGATCTCGCGTACGACGACCATCTGGTCGTAGCTGACTTCGAAGATCGCATCGTTGATCAGCCGATTCGGGTCCACGTGATAGCCCGCGGTGAGCTCCGCGTAGGCACGAGCCACCCGCGCCGGTGTGTCAAGCAGCCCCTCGCGCTCCACGTCTTCCCCAATGGCCTGTAGAATGTCGCGCACTGCGCACTCGATGTCGCCAGAGCACGCCTGCTCCGGCACATCAATCAGGTCATTGCGGAATACATCGTAATCCGAAGGGTGAATCTGCAGAGAGCTACCCACCGTATGCTCCCTCCTACCACGATCGTCTTTCACGGTTAGCCTCCTATCCAAGCCTCGTCCGTCGCGTCACCTGATCAGGTTCGCGCGAGCGGGTTACTCTAACACGGATTCACAAGAACAGACCTGCCTTACTGGCATGGCCTCCGGGCCTCTCAGCTCGGACACACACGGGCTAGGCAAAACGCTCAAGAGCTCCGTTCGCCCGTCCCTATTCCGCACAGAGCGGACCCAGCGTGCGCACGTGCGCCAGAAGCGTCTCGCGATTAGCCTCGACACACGGGATCCACTGGGTGAGCAGCAGACCGGTGCCGCCGACAGCCTTGACGCCCTCGCGCATCGCCCCAACCATCCCTGCAGTCCGGCCCGGCGCGCCCCACACCTCGAAGCCGGCGTTTCGGATGCGCCCCAGGATCTCGAGATTTGCGCCGCTGTAGTCCCACAGCACCTGCACCACGTCGCGCGGAGTGCGCGCCTCGGCCACCATTGACTTGTCGCGGTGGATCGCGGCCTGGGGCCACAGACACGCCGAATCGTTCCAGATCACAGTCCGTAGCCCGCGGTCGTAGAGCCCCGCGTGCAGCCGCTCGATCGCCGCGACGTACTGATCATAGCTGCGCCAGTGATCCTCATCCATGCCCACGTGGAAGAAGCGTGGCGGTGACGCGACCTCGACCAACTCATCGATCACCTCGAAAGCCAGCCGCCAGTACTCATCGTTGTCGAAGAGCTGGTTGTGAGGCCGGAACCAGTCGTTGTGATGGTGCAGGCCGCTCTGCGAGAAGTTGAGCTTGGGCACGACCTCGATGCCACGCTCATTGGCGCGGGCCAGCAAAGCCTCGAACGTCGCCATCGGCACGCTGTAGGGCCGCACCAGCTCAGAGTGCGAGGCATAGGTCACCCCGTCGGCGCAGTCGACGACGAGCAGGTTCATCGCCGCCTCGGCCATGGCGTCGACCACGGCCAGGCCGACGTCGAGGTCAAAGGGCTGCTCGTTCTCCTTTGCTTCGTACCATCGCGGGTCGTAGTGCGTAATGTGCAAAAGGTAGCCACGGACGGGCAAAGCACGCTTCGCGTCTGCCATCGGTTCACACTCCTTTGAGGGTGTTGTTCAGCGTTTGCGCCACGCCGGGTCGAGGTTGAAGCGGAAATCGCACCCATCGGGCGCTTGGGTCACCTGGTCCAGCCACAGCGAGCGATAGCCGGTATCGTAGGCCGGTTCCGGCGGCCTCCAGGCAGCCAACCGTCGCTGGATCTCACGCGCGTCCACCAGCAGGTTCAGCTTCCCGTTCGCTGCGTCCAGCTCGACCTTATCACCATCCTCCACAATCGCCAGTGGCCCGCCCACAGCGGCCTCCGGCGCCACGTGCAGCACGATGGTGCCATACGACGTGCCGCTCATTCGGCAGTCCACCACCCGAACCATATCGCGCACACCCTGGCGCAGCAAGTGACGCGGCATCGCCGCCGGACCGCGCTCTGGCATGCCCGGCGCGCCGATGGGGCCGAGATACCGGTTGATCAGAACGTGGTCCTCGGTGATGTCCGCCAGCGCTCTGTCGATCTCCTCCTGTGAAGCGTTGCGTGGCACGATCGCCGCGGGGCCGGTGTGTTTGAGCAGGCGGGGCGTGGCCGCCGCGGTTTTGACCACCGCGCCGTCCGGCGCCAGGTTGCCGCGCACGATCCGCAGTCCGCCATCGGGCTGGATGGGATCCTCCAGCGGGCGGATGATGGAGCGGTCGCGGATGCGCACGCCCTCCAGGTTTGCCGCCAGTGGCTGCCCGCTGGCGGTCATCACCGACGTGTCGAGCAGCGGCGACAGCGCCTTCATCACGGCGCGGATGCCACCTGCGTGATAGAGCTCCTCCACCGTCACGCGCCCGCACGGCTTCACGTCGGCGATGAAGGGCGTCTCGGCGCTCAGACGGTCGAAATCGTCCAGCGTCAGGTCGACGCCCGCGCGCCGCGCGATGGCGATGAGGTGGATCATCAGATTGGTGCTCGCTCCGGTCGCCATCTGTACCCGGATGGCATTCTCGAACGCGGCACGCGTCAGGATGTCAGAGGGGCGGATGTCGCGCTCTACCAGCTCCATGATCTTGACGCCCGTCGCCTCAGCGATGTGGATGCGCTGGGCGTAGACCGCCGGGATCGAGGCGCAGCCGGGCAGCGTCAGGCCGAGGGCCTCAGCCATCGACTGGACGCTGTTGGCCGTGCCCATCACGCCGCAGGCACCACATGTGTTGTAGAAGCCGTTCATCTCCACCTCGTCCATCTCCTCCTCGCCGATGTCGCCGGCGAGGTAGTTCCAGGTGAAGCGCTGGGTGTCGGTGGAGCAGGCAACGGTTTCGCCCTCGTAGTAGCCCGCCAGGCGCGTGCCGCCGGTGACGATGATCGCGGGCTTGTTGACAGTCGCCAGGGCCATCGCCTGCGCCGGGACGTCCTTGTCGCACGTGCTGAGCAATACCACACCCTCGAACGGCATCGACGCGAGCATCTCCTCGGTGCTCATCGCCATCAGGTTGCGATAGATAAGGGTCGAGATATCGTGAAAGACCTCGCACATCGAGATGGTGGGGAACTCCAACGGGAACCCGCCTGCCGCCCAGATGCCGCGTTTGACGGCATCGCCCAACGAGCGAAAGTGCCAGTGCCCGGGGTTGAGCTCGCTCCACGGATTGCACACGCCGATGATGGGGCGGGCCATATCGTAGTCGGTGTAGCCCATCGCACGGATGTGTCCGCGGAACGTACCGTCCAGCGGATCGCCGATCCTCACTCTACGCACATTGGGTACGCGTCGCTGCTGCATCATTCCTCCTCAGCAGAATCACAACGACAACAGAACAGCCCCACATCTCGCATCGCGTGAGCACCATCCGGATTCCGGTCTCCAACCGCCCGGTTACGTCCGGCGGCCGGTCACCACACACAGACCGAAGGCATCAGACTCCGCACTGCCGGTGAGCGATGGGTAGAACGTCACGTCCTGGAAACCGGCAGCCTCGAGCAGTGCGCGGTAATCGCCTTCGGTGTAGGCTTGCATGCTGTCGGCGTGGCGCGTAACCTCGCCCGTTGCCGCGTCGATCACGTAATGACGGTGGGT
>Ga0123333_10002430_pt1 | contig 18895 bp, 18 predicted proteins | sample BioC12SIPDNA_3_FD_89957 | JGI IMG/M metagenome (GOLD analysis project Ga0123333, IMG submission 89957) | Anaerobic biogas reactor microbial communites from Washington, USA - Biogas_R2_B C12 SIP DNA | ecosystem: Engineered > Bioreactor > Anaerobic > Unclassified | place: Washington, USA... | reverse complement strand
GACGGCGTCACCGCTATCCGCTCATGAAAAAGCCCCGACAAGAGCTGCGCCAAGAAATCGGAAAAACGTAACCGCCCCGCGGAACGCAACTTCCGCACGGCAGTACCATTCGTTCCTGACACCCTTTTAGCAGAGCAAACCCAGCAGCTCGCTCAACCGCCGAATAACGAAATCAGCCTGGTCCGCGTAGACCGGACGAGGCGCGTCGCCAATCATCAGCACCGTCCGCGCCCCCGCCGCGTTACCCGACTGCAGATCAAACAGATAGTCGCCCACCACCCAAGTCTTGGCCGGCGGAACATCCAACTGCCTGCAAACCGCCAACACCGGATCCGGGGCCGGTTTGATCGGCCCATCCTCACGGGTGTGCACAATCGGGAAAGACAGACCATGCCGGGCCAAGACTCGCTCCGCCGACTGCCGGCTGTTCCGCGTCAGCAGCGCCGTTCGCAGCCCCGCGCCGCGGAGTCGCGACACCACCTCTACAGCATCCTCCCATAGATCGCACGTCTCCGCCGCCTCTGCCTCATGACGCAGCAGGATCGCCTCCGCACGCCTTCGCTCATCCGCCGGCATGAGCTCCAGAGCCTCAAGAATCGGCATCCACGGCTCCTTCGGCAGTCCAATCTCACGCCGAATCGCGTCAAAGTCGAAACAGGGCTTCGTCAACGTGCCGTCCATGTCGAAGAATACAGCCGCATCACCCCGGCCGTTGCCCCCCTGCATATCCTCTCTACCTGCGCTCATGCCTGACACCCCAGCCATACCAACCCAACGCAAACCCGCGGCCACCCACCTCCAATTCAGTCAGCCTGAATCACGGTACCATACCCATTTCCAAAAGACTATACTGCACAGCCGCTTATGGAAGCCCTCACGTCGCATGACACCATGGTCATGTTTCTGGCTCTGGGCACGCTGCTCCTCGCGGCACGCGTGCTGGGCGAGTTGGCCATGCGCTTCAACCAGCCCGCCGTCGTCGGCGAAATCCTCGCCGGCGTCATCCTCGGCCCAACCGTCATGGGTGCGATCGCACCCGATTTCACCGGGTTGCTGTTCCCCGCAGCGGGCAGCCTCCCTCTCGTACTCGACGGCTTCAGCATCCTGGCCATTACCCTCTTTCTGCTTGTGGCCGGCATCGAGGTCGATCTCTCCGTCGCCTGGCGACAAGGACGCTCCGCCCTCATCGTCGGTATCCTGGGTATCGCCTGCCCCTTCGCACTTGGATTCGCCGCCGCATGGGCCGCACCACAAACACTCGGCGCCGAAGCAGCCGCGCCCCCGCTGATCTTCGCCCTCTTCTTCGCCACCGCCCTGTCCATCTCCGCCCTGCCCGTCATCGCTCGAACACTCATGGACCTCAACCTCTACCGCAGCGACCTGGGTATGCTCGTCGTCGCCGCCGCCATCTTCAACGACTTGGTGGGCTGGATTATCTTCGCCTTCGTCCTGGGTATGATACCCGAAAATACCTCCCAAGCCCATCCAGTCCTGCTCACCATCTCACTAACCATCGCTTTCACCGCCTTCATGCTCACGGCCGGCCGATGGCTCATCCATCGCTCGCTGCCCTGGGTTCAGGCCCATACCACCTGGCCCAGCGGAGTTCTCGGGCTGTCCCTGGGCATGGCCCTGCTCGGCGGAGCCCTCACCGAGTGGATCGGCGTCCACGCCATTTTCGGAGCGCTGCTCGTCGGAGTTGCCATCGGCGACTCAGCCCACCTCCGCGAACACACCCGCACCATCATCAGTCACTTCATATCCTGCTTCTTTGCCCCCCTGTTCTTTGCCAGCATCGGCCTGCGGGTCAACTTCGTCCAGCAGTTCGACCTGTTCCTCGTCCTCACCGTTCTGGCGATCGCCTGCCTGGGCAAGATCGTCGGCTGCACCCTGGGAGCCCGCTATGTCGGGATCTCTCGGCGAGAAGCATGGGCGGTCGGCTTCGGCATGAATGCTCGCGGAGCCATGGAGATCATCATTGGCCTGCTCGCACTGCAATACGGGCTCATCGGCGAACGCATGTTCGTCGCTCTCGTGGTCATGGCCCTGGTCACGTCGCTCATCAGCGGCCCCGCCATGCAACGACTGCTCGGCCTCGCCAAGCACCCCCGCCTCAGCGACTTCGTCCTCGCCAAGGCTTTCCTTCATCCTCTCCAGGCCCGCAAACGCTTCGAAGTCATCGACGAACTGGCCGCCGCCCTCTGCGCCACTGCCTCGCTCGATCCCGCTCCTGTCCAGGCAGCAGCCCGCCAACGCGAAGAGTTGATGCCCACCGGTATGGGCAACCAGCTCGCCGTACCCCACGCTCGTGTCGAGGGACTAACCCTTCCGCTGGTCGCCGTCGGCCTCTCCGCGACCGGCGTCGATTTCGACGCCCCCGACGGCGAACCCGCGCGAATTATCTTCCTCATCCTCACCCCCCTGCGGGACAACGGCACCCAAATCGCCATCCTCGCCGAGATCGCCCGAATCTTCGCCACACCCCAGGCACGCGAGAAGGTCCTGCAAGTCAAGAACTACACCGAGTTCCTTGCTATACTGAAAACCGAAAGGAAGTGATCCATGCCCGCACCTCACCGCCGCCCCGCCACCCCCCGAAACCGATCGACCGTCACCGTCGGGGATGTCGCTGACCTGCTGGATGCCCTCGCGCCACCTTCGCTCGCTCAATCATGGGATAACGTCGGACTGCTGACCGGCGACCGAAGCTTAACCTGCCAGTCTGCGCTCCTCTGCATCGATCTCACTTTGCCGGTGCTACAGGAGGCCGTCAAAGCTCACCATTCACTCGTCGTCGCCTACCATCCACCGCTATTCCGGCCCGTCCAGCGCCTCCTCGCGGATAGCCCCAACACCGACGCCATCGTCTACCGGGCGATCGCGACGGGAATCGCCATCTACTCGCCACACACCGCCCTCGACGCCGCCCCAGGAGGAACCAACGATGTACTCGCCGCCCTCTGCGGCCTGTCCGAGGTCGAGCCCTTCGACTACCCCACCCCGCCGTCCACGCAATCCAAAATCGTCACCTTCGTCCCGGCAGCTCAGGTCGACCGCGTCGCCGACGCCATGGCCGACGCGGGCGCCGGCCGGATCGGACAGTACGAACATTGCAGCTACCGCCTCACCGGAAAGGGTACCTTCTTCGGCACCGAATCCACCCAGCCACGCGTCGGGCGCCGCGGCCGACTGGAAACAGTCGACGAAATACGCATCGAAATGGTCGTCCCAAACCGCCTTCTGCCCGAGGTGATCGACGCCCTGCTGCGAGCCCATCCCTACGAGGAACCCGCCTACGACCTCTACCCCCTGGCCCAGCCGCCCACTTTCGGCATCGGACGAGTCGGGCGACTGCCCAAGGCCACAACACTGCGAAGCCTCGCCGCCCAGCTCAAGGAAGCCACGCGATCCAAAGTGGCCTCAATCGTCGGTCGCCCAGGCACCCCAATCCGCAGGGCTGCCGTCTGCGTCGGCGCCGCCGGCCGACTACCCTTCGAGAAACCCAGGGCCGCTGATTGCGATGTGATCGTCACCGGCGAAATCCGCCACCATGACGCCCTGACCATCCTGCGCCACGGCAAGACCGCCATCGCCCTCGGCCACGCTGAGAGCGAGCGGCCCATTCTCCCCATCCTGGCCGCCCGCATCAAAAGCCGATGGCCACACCTCCCCACCACCGTCAGTCGACAGGATGTCCCCCCGTTCATCCCCGCCTGAGTCGCCCATCCCAAACGGGCGCAACTCGCCGGCCCCGTACATGAGGATGGTCCAGTCGGCACAGAACGGGCTCATCACTCGCGGGTTTGACCCTGCTCCTCGAGTCGGACTTGGGGGTCCAGCAGGATCGCGTCGAGCTCATCGCGCAGGCGGGCGGCCTCTTCGTACCGCTCCTCGGTAATCGCCTGTCGAAGCTGCTTGCGAAGATCGCGAATAGGGTCCACCGGCAAATGCCGCCGGATCTCACGCCGCAACGTGCGCAGCACCTGGGCCTCGCCGCTATGGCGGAATACCTTGCCCTGACCCATCCGCTTGAAGAAAGTGCGAATAGCCTGCAACCCTACCTCGACGTGTGTCAAGGCGGTGCGATAGGCACTTTGCCGCATGGCCAGAAGGGCCATGCTCTGACTGTGCATCATCACGATGTACGGCCGGTAGACCTCCAGCCCGTACCGATCCTCATCCTCAACCGCGTAGGTCACACACAAATCCAGGGCCCTGAGGTTCCGCTTCGTGTCGCGAGCCACCGCCTCAAAGTCCTCCAGCACGAAGTTGGCCAGATAACGCTGGTAATACTGGAAGGTCTCCTCGCGAATCTCGCGGCACTCCTTCTGATCCAGCGAGAAACCCAGATCCGTGCCGTTCATCTGTCGGTACGCGGCGACCCGAGCCAGGTGATACTCGAGCAGGGATTCATGCCCGTAAGGGTGGTGGCCGTCCGGCCGCCCTCGCGCTTCCATCTGCAACACACCCAGATCGACCCGCATCTGGATCTTGATGCGGTTGTCGGTCCCGCGAACGCGACGTACGCTCACCTGCCCGGGAACATAGTCCCAACCTTCGGTGACCAAACCTAAGTCTTTGGCAGGCATGATGTTCACTCGCCGCGAGCGTCCCGAAACCGGGGCGTCCCTCTCGCCGGTCATCCGGGAGGATCGGCCCTCTAGCTGATAATAGGCCCGATAGCGCCGCCATTCAACGGTTAATCCGCCGCCGAACACTACCGCCGAAATGGCGACTCCTCCCGCTGGTCCAGCTTGTCCACCCCATCTATCATGACATCGCTGCTCGGTAGCAGCCAGTCGCCCGCCCCGCCCCGGGGGGCCGGCCACTACCCAAAAACGCCATCCATCGCGGTCATACCAAGCTATCGGACGACCAGCGGGGTGGCCATCGGTGAAAATGGACCGTGGGCTTTGTTCTGAGATGCGAACATACAGTATGCAGTACCGCAACAGGCCAGCGGGGCCGCCCGGAAGCCGAGCCCGTCCTTCCCGCTGCCGTAACGGGTGTGCTTCTGCCGGGAATGCCTGCCTTCCCCTGGAGCCAACGCATCACGGCAGGCACCAGGCCCGCTCCCTAGAACGCTAGCCGGGGAGCACATCACAAGGAGCCCAACATGAAACGATGGTGGCTGGGTGTAGCGTTGGCCACGACGGCGATCGCGAGTCTGGTGTTCGCCCAAGCTCGGACCGACGCCGCGAAGGAACCCGCCAAGAAAGCCGAGTTGGGGCAGCAGGCCCCCGATTTCAGCCTCAAGGACGTGTACGGCAAGACGTTTACTCTCTCCGAGTTCAAGGACAAGATCGTCGTCCTCGAATGGGTCAACCACGAGTGCCCGATCAGCAGGGGAAAGCACACCGACCAGACCATGCAGAACACCTACGCCAAGTACGCCGAGAGGGGAGTGATCTGGCTGGGAATCGACTCCACGCACAGCAACACAGCCGATACCGTGCGCGTCGCCGCAGCCAAACATCATCTCACCTTCCCCGTCCTGCTCGACCCCGACGGCAAGGTCGGCCGAACCTACTCGGCCAGGACGACGCCGCATATGTACGTCGTGGACAGGAAAGGCAAGCTGGTCTACTCCGGGGCCATCGACGATCGCAAGGAGCAGGAAGGGGTCAACCATGTGGCCGCCGCCCTCGAGGACCTGCTGGCCGACAAGCCTGTCGCCACAAGCAGGACCGATCCTTACGGCTGCGGTGTGAAATACGCCAAGTAATCGCCTTTGCCCTTGCGCCCACTATCAGCACAAGCCACCGCAGGGCCAGGGAGTCGCCGCGCTCCGGCCTCTGCGGCAGCCGGCAGGCGCCTGAAATGGTCCTTTCTCTCACCCTGGAACCAGTAGAGTTCCGATAACAGTCGCAGAAAGGCGCGGCGGTCAGCTCCACGGTCGGACGAACCGACGCTGACACGGCTCGCAGACCCGGCAGGCGGTTTCTCGTCACCGCCATAGCCAACGAGGTACGCAAGGAGGTTGTTCGGCAGGCAGCGAGGAGCCCGACGCTCCATTATGCGTCGGATATTCGTCACTTTTTTGACTTGACTAGCCCGTGTGGCTACAATTGGATCGAGGCGTTAACCCTAGCTTCGGGAGAGAGAACGTCGGCGACCGTCCCCGCGGTCGCCGCGTTTTTTTTTTGCCTCGCGAAAAGTAGAAAGATGTAGTTAGCCTGCATCGGCAAGACATTCGCCGCAACACGCGAGGCCAGTCGGAACGACGCAGCGTTCATCCGATCCCACCACGACTCGGATCGCCGGTCCGCAGGATGAATCGCTTGTGAAGCGAGGGGGGGCGTCCGGCTTGCGTATCCGCGGCCAAAGCGATACGCTACGGCCTGGGATACAGTAAGGCGCGGTGCTATGCAAGAAACGACGACACGGCGAATCTACAACGTCTGGGCGTATTTCTACGATATGCTCTGGCCGGCGATTGTGCATCGTCGCACAACCCGCGCGATGGAGCAGATGTACATCCGTCCGGGCGAACAGGTGCTGGATATAGGCGTCGGCACGGGATTGGCACTGCCCTCTTATCCGTCGCACGCCCGCGTGGTCGGTATCGACTTGAGCGAAGGCATGCTTCGCCGAGCCCGTCGGCGAATTCTCCAGCACGATCTCAAGGGGGTCAATCTGGCACTAGGCAACGCGTTGCAGCTCCCCTTCCCCGATCATACTTTCGACCACGTACTGCTCAGCCATGTGGTCACCGTGGTCAGCGACCCGGTGAAGCTGATCGAGGAGACGCGGCGTGTGACCCGGCCTGGTGGCCAGATCGTCATCATCAACCACTTCCGGTCGAGCAACCGGTTCATCGGCCTGCTTGAGAAATGGTTGTGCCCCCTCTGTCAGCACCTTGGCTGGCGCAGCGACCTTTGCCTCCAGGATCTGATTCGCAAGACCGGGCTCGAGGTGGACTTCCGCTACAAGCTCGACCCGGTCGATCTGTTTCAGATTGTGTTCATCACCAACCAAGTGCCGCCCCCTCCCTCGCAAGCGATCGCTGCCGCGTAGCGACCGCCGATCTGCATGAGTATCCTGCCCATGACCAGCCTGAAGAGCGGCAACAACAATCACACACAGGGCCTCCCGTGCGGAAACCCCAGGCGAGCCGCGGAATCCTCGGGGCCCCGGAACCGGAGCATATCGAGGGGTTGCGGGCTGTCGATACTGCTGGCTCTTCTCGCTCCGGCGACCGGCTGCATGCAGTACAACTGGCGCAACGATTTCGAGGCCGCCGAACAACAGGCCCGCGCTGAGGGCAGGCATCTCTTCGTCTTCTACAAGTGGTGGCCGGACAGCGACTCCAACCGCATGCTCGGCGACGAAGTGCTATCCGCACCCGAGGTCGTCTCGCTATTCCAGGACACGATCAACGTGATGGTCGATCGTGACTTCGGCCCGCAATTCATCGCGTACGTGGGCAAGTACGGCGTGACCACGGTTCCCAGCAGCGTCATCGTCGCGCCTGACGGCACCTACCAGATCCAGCGCGGCTTCGTGCCTCGCGACCGCTTCATCGAGTTCGCCACACGCGCCAAGACACCGCGGACAGAAGCCGGAGCCCGCTCGATGCTGGGCGTCAGTCAACCTTGACTCGGAACGGCACGGGCATCGACACTGCCTGATCTCGCTCGGAATCGCGGGCCAATACAGAATGGCAAGCGGTTGTCAGCGTTGGCGGCATATCGTTATAATCCCGGCGCCGGATGCCTTCCGGGCGGCCCGCGTAGGGTACCGCTTCCGCGTTGGCGCATAGAACCCGCGGGAAGGGAACGTGGGCGTCAGCGGTAGCAACCGGTTTCAGAAGGCTCTTCGGCAGGAGCGGACATGCCTCGCGATACCCAGCCCAAACGCAACAAGCTCGAAATCGTAGAACCCGTGGGCAAGCGGGTTCTGATTCGCAAGGACGAGGACAAGAAGTCCACCAAGGGCGGGATCGCTCTGCCAGACCGTATCGAGATTCCGACCATCACCGGCCGGGTGGTTACCGTCTCGGCTCAACTCGCCAACGACGATGACTTTCCCATCCGCCAGTACGACAAGGTGCTCTTCAACCCCAAGAACTCGATCCCGGTCGACTTCGAGCCGGGCAACCAGTTGTTCGTCGTGCCTATTGAGGACGTGGTGGCGGTTTTCCGAAGCCGCCCCTGCCGCCAGAAACCATGAGTTCCACGCCACAGGTACTGCCTGACGGGGCGTTGGTGGGCATGGTCCACCTGCTGCCGTTGCCCGGTAGTCCGGGGGCAACCGCATCGCTTCACGAGACGGTGACCCGGGCGGTGGAGGACGCGCGGACACTGGCGAGGGCTGGTTTTGACGCCCTGATGATGGAGAACTTTGGCGACGCCCCTTTCCGGGCCACGCAAGTCGAGCCGCACACGGTGGCATCGATGACCGTGGTCGGTCGGGCGATCCGTGAGGCCGTACCGCTGCCTTTGGGGATCAACGTGCTTCGGAATGATCCCTTGGCGGCGATGGCCGTCGCGGCCGCTTGTGGGGCGGCGTTCATTCGCGTCAACGTGCATGTGGGCGTCTATGCCACCGATCAAGGTCTGATCGAGGGTCGGGCGGACGAAACGCTGCGTTACCGTCGGCAGCTTGGCATCGATGTCGCGATCTTCGCGGATGTGCACGTCAAGCACGCCCAGCCGCTGTCGTCGCCGGATATCGCCGAGGCCGCCGAGGAAACCGCCTACCGCGGCCGGGCGGACGGACTGATCGTCAGTGGAACGGCAACCGGCAAACCCACGAGCCTCGACGACTTGGCCCGCGTGCGCTCGGCGGTACCCGATCGCCCGATACTCGTCGGCAGCGGAGCCACGCCGGAAACTGTACGATCACTGCTCGACGTCGCCAGCGGGGTGATCGTCGGCACCGCTGTCAAGCACAGGCAACGCACGACCGCGCCGGTAGACCCGGAGTCTGCGGCGGCGATGGTGCGTGCCGCCAGGGAACCTCGATGATGAAAACCACACCGCCGCGTCGCATTCACATCACCGCGTGGGGCAGTTCCGCCAAGCAGATGTTGACCGGCCTCGGCGTCAAGGATGTGCCCGGCATGGTTCAACTGGTCCAGCAGGCCGTGGGCGCTCGCTATCAGGTGACCGCCAGCGAACGGATGATCCTGGCCCGCGAGGTGGACGAGGAGGGCGGGCGATTTGACGACGCGGCCCGTGTCCGCGAAGTCGAGTCCGTGTTCGCCGACGACGGCGTGGCGGCTTTGGTCACCATCCGCGGCGGGGCATGGTTCACAAGGATCCTGGACCGCATCAACTGGGATCTGCTCGGCAAACGCAAGCGAACGCTGCACCTGTTCGGCTTCAGCGAGATGACCACGCTGATCACCATCGCCGGTCAATACCCGCAGGTGGTGGGTTTGTACGACTTGGGGCCCGGCTTCCTCGAATCGGGCATGAAACGATGGGCCCTCAAGAATCTCTCCCGACTGACCAACCCGCAGGGCATGTCCGACGACCTGCGGGCCGGCTTCGCTGCGGGCTGGGCTAACGCGAAGTATCCCGAGGCGTTCAAAGCTTTCTTCGCGGAGGTGGCGGACTTGCTGGACGGCCAACCTTCGCCGCGCGTGCCGACCGGCCGACTGCTCCAGGGCCGGTTGCCCGCTCGCCGGCCAATCGTTATCACCGGCGGGAACCTGAGCCTGTTGGTGGCGATGCTCGGCTCGCGATTCATGCCGGCCATCGAGACCCAGAGCAAATGGCTGGCAATCGAGGATCTCAACGAAGCCTGCGACAAGGTGGACCGCATGATCGCCGCGCTGCGGCTGGCGGGTCTGCTGGATCGGGCCGACGGGCTGATCCTCGGCGACTTCCACAGCGGCGATACCGAGCAATCGGATGCCGTGTTCAACATCCTCCGCCATCATCTGCCGCGTGGCAGCCGCAAGCCGGTCGTGGCCCTGGATAACTTCGGGCATATCTGGCCGCTGGCCCCCCTGCCCTTCCACCGCCCGGTAACGCTGTGCTGCCGCACCCAGGGCCGCGGGCGGCCAAGCGTCAGGATCGAGGCTTGCCGCGAACGGGACTACCCGCCGACAAGATGACCCGCGGCTGAGTGGCGCGCTCGTGTGGCACTGCCGTGTGGGTTCATCTGGCACTGCGATGTGCTCTCGTGTGGTACTGCGCTGTGCTCTTGTGTGGCACTGCTCTGTGAGCAGTGCGGGAAGCGTGTGCGTCTTCTACTCCCTCCCACTCGCTTGCGCTCGGGGCTCGTTGGCGCGCGGCTGGTACTGCGCTGTGAGTCGGGCTTCGCTTGCAAAATTCTCTCGTACTGGTCTTGATTCCCCAAGCAAGCCCCGGCCGCCGCGGGGGGCGGCCGCTACGGAAGCACCGTCGTCGAGCCAAAGTGCGGTCGCTGAGCCAAAGCGCGGTCGCCGAGCCAAAGCACCGTCGCCGAGCCAAAGCGCGGTCGCTGAGCCAAAGTGCGGTCGCCAAGGTCAGCTCGACCCTGCGAGAAAACGTCGTTCTAGCCGTCACATGCTGTATAAGGAAACGTCATTCTGGCCATCACATCCTGAATGAGGAAACGTCATTGCAGCCGTCACATTCTGAATGTACCCAATCCGCGGCTTGTTGATGCAGGAGCGATCAACGGTCGCTGTCAGAGCGTCGTCGCGGGCCGCATCGAGGGCTCGGCGATTTCCGCGGTGACGGCTTCCTGCGTACCGACGGTCACGATCGTCCCCGGGGCGGCCTGGGCGGAGCGCACGAAACCCAAGCCGATGTACTTCGCGAGGCCGAAGGAATAGCACCGGCTGGTCAGTCGGCCGCACTCCTTGCCGTCACAGAAGAGCGGGGTGTTTCGCGGTAAACCGCCGGGATCGGACGCGAAGCGCAGTCCGACCAGTCGCCGTGCCGCCACGTTACCATGCGACCGCATCCGCTCGACCACCTCCTGGCCCAGGTAACAGCCTTTTGAGTAACTGACAGCTCGCTTGATCTGGCCAGTCTCGGCCGGCAGGACCGTGTCGTCGAGATCCTCGCCGCAGACGGGAATACCCGCCTCGATCCGCAGCGATTGGACCGCGGTCCGGCCCACCGGACGCAAACCAACGGGCGCCCCGATGTCCAGCAGTCGCCGCCAGCATGCAACGGCCGCCTCGGGCTCGACGTACAATTCGAGACCCGGCACGCCCGCCAGCTCGTCATGCCGCACCAGCAGGCGATGCTGACCCCGCAAGGGAACCACCGTCGCCCCCAGCGCCGCCATCGCTCTGGCATGCGTGGCCCCCAGGGCCTCGGCGATATCGAACACCCGCGGACCGAGTAGAGCGACCCTCGTGAACGCATCGCTCGACTCGCGCAGCGTCACTCGCTCCATGATGAGATGACGTTCCAGGTGCCCGATCGCCTTGTCAACAAGCCGCCGATCGACGTCCAGCCAGATGGCGTCAGGCAACGCCAGCACATTGGCGTCGAACAGGATGCGGCCCTGGACGTTGACCGCGAAGGTGTAGGTGCCCTGGCCGGCCTCCAGGTGCTGCACCGCGTTGGTGACCAGGTTGCTGAGCCAGCCTGCCCGATCCGGCCCGGTCACCTCGATGAGCCCGCGCTCCTGGGCGGCGTAAAGGCCCGCCCCGGAAAGGGCCGCCGCGTACTCGCCGGCCGGATCGCCGTAGTCCGCCGCCAGGGTGATCCCCTCCTCATCGGTCAGGCGGGCCCCCGCCGCGGCAAGCGTCTGATCCAGAACATACCCGGTCTCGCTCATCTGCGCTCTCCGTTCGTTACCGATCAAGGCGCTCAACGGAAGAAGGTATAGGGGCTGCCCGGAAGATGGGCAAACGCGGGCTTGCGGCGGCCTTGTTTGCGGCGATTGGGCGAGTAAAATAGCCGCCCGCGTTGGACGACAGGAGCAACCAGCCTTTTTGAAGGGACCACCCCTCCATGGCCATTCATCCCACCGCGGTCATCGACCGTCAGGCGGAAATCGACCCGACTGCCGAGATCGGCCCGTACGTCATCATCGAAGGCCCCGTCAAGATCGCGGCCCACACACAAGTGCGAGCCCACGCGTACCTGAGCGGCTGGACGGAGATCGGCGAGCGCTGCGACATCCATCCGCTGGCGGTCGTCGGGCACATGCCGCAGGACTTCCACTATGGCGGCGAACGCAGTTACTGCAAAATCGGTAACGGCGTAGTGATCCGCGAGTCCGCCACCGTGCACCGCGGTACGCAGCCCGAGTCCACGACCTGGGTCGGCGATGAATGCTTCTTACTGGCCCATTCCCACGTGGGGCACAACTGCCGCCTCGGCCGCGGGGTGAAAGTCTACAACATGGCGGCGCTGAGCGGCCATGTGGAAGCCGACGACTTCGCAATCATCTCGGGCTACGGCGCGGTGCACCAGTTCACGCGCATTGGCCGCTACGCCTTCGTGGCGGGGGGCGCTCGCGCCCTCATGGACGTGCCCCCTTTCATGACCTGCTATGGCGTGTCTACCATCGTCCAGTACAACGCGATCGGAATGCGACGGGCGGGCTTCGACACCGCGGCCATCAATGAAATTCGCCGGGCGTTCCGTCTGCTCTACGGCTCGGGTATCCCATTTAGCAGGGCTGCGACTCAATTGGCCGAGACCGTGGAGACCGACGCGGGGCGGATGCTCGTCGAGTTCCTGCAAGCCGAGAGCAAGCGGGGCTACTGTGCGGGAAGCCGATCGCACCGATCAGCCCCCGAGTGGAGCGAAGCCGGAGCCCAGGACATCCCCGGCGAAGCCGATACAGAGGCGACCCCGGAGCAGGCGTAGTCCGACACCATACCCCGCGGAGAGGTCCGACGATTCCACCTCGGAACGCCAAGGTGCACACGAGCCTATCACGGCGTCGATCCAAGCCGCGTGAGGTTGACGGGGTTCATTCCGCGATATCGAGGGGCAGGCCTTGAAACACGTACCTCATTATATAGCAATACGTTACAATCGATACGGAGTGGATCACGACGGTCTCGGCGCCATATAGCACCTATTGAGTACGATTTATCCTTGAAACAGTACCTGCCGAGTGCTATATTTCCATCAAGCGGGGTGAGACGGGGATCAGGGAGGCGGATTGGCCGCGAGGCTGGCAGGGTGGTTGGGATGGGCCACCGCGTATGGATGTGAGATGACAGCGCGGCTTCGAAGGGGCCAGCACTGGGTACAGCAGGCCTCGAGGCGCCGGCCGCCGCAGGGGGCGGCCGCTACGAGATTCGCCCGCCGCAGGGGGCGGCCGCTGCGAAGTCCGGCCGACACGGGGGGGCGGCCGGCAAGGGGGAACGCTATGCAGAGATCGTGGTACTCAACGCAGGTGAGGTACTGAGGGCATGTTGTCGTTCACGCGGAAAACGGATTATGCACTGATTTCGCTGACGCACATGGCCTGTCAGGGGAGCAACTCATCGAGTGCCCGAGAGATCGCCACACGGTACAGGATGCCGATGCCATTACTCATGAATGTGCTGAAGGTGCTGACTCAGCATGGTCTGGCTCGGTCTGAGCGGGGCCCGCGAGGCGGATACCAGCTGGCCAGGCCGGCGGAGGAGATCAACCTCCACGATATCATCGCCGCGGTGGATGGGCCGGTGGCCTTGGTTCTGTGCGTGCGAGGGGCACAGCGTCGCGATCAGTCGGCTTCTGGGGAGCGACAGGCCTGCGGATGCGAGTTGACGTCGCTGTGCCCGGTACGCGGAGCGGTCCATAAGGTCCACGACAAGCTGGTGAAGATGCTCAAAGAGGTGACGCTGGCTGATCTGGCCGATCACGCCAAACGCTCTCGCGCGGCAATGGACACACCAACCACAAGGGAAACCGAACATGAAGTCGCCCATTTATCTTGACAACAATGCCACGACACCGCTGGATCCTCGGGTGCTCGAGGAGATGTTGCCGTATCTTCGCGGGAAGTTCGGCAACGCCGCCAGCCGCAGCCACAAGTTCGGCTGGGAGGCGGAGGAAGCGGTAGAAAAGGCGCGTCACCAGGTGGCGGGGCTTATCGGCGCCGGCGCCAAGGAGATCATCTGGACCAGCGGAGCAACGGAGAGCAACAACATCGCGGTCAAGGGCATTGCCCAGATGTATCGCGAGAAAGGCCGGCACATCGTCACGCAGGCCACCGAACACAAGGCGATCCTCGATCCCTGCAAGTACCTGGAGCGGGAGGGGTTCGAGGTCACAGTGCTGCCGGTCGGCAGGAATGGCCGGATTGACCTGGAGCAGCTGCGGGCATCCCTTCGGCCGGACACGATTCTGGTATCGCTCATGTTCGGGAACAACGAAATCGGTACACTGCAACCGATCAAGGAGATCGGTGCCCTGTGCAAAGACAAAGGCATCATCTTCCATACGGACGCGACGCAGGCGTTCGGCAAGGTACCGATCGACGTGGAGGCCATGGGGATTGATCTGCTGAGCGCCTCGGCCCATAAGATTTACGGCCCGAAGGGGGCCGGATGCCTGTATGTTCGCCGGCGCAACCCGCGTGTTCGCTGTGAGGCTGTGCTGCACGGCGGTGGGCATGAGCGGGGCATGCGTTCGGGGACGTTGAACGTGCCGGGGATCGTCGGACTGGGAGCGGCGGCCGCTTTGGCCCAGCAGGAGATGCCCTCGGAATCGCAACGGTTGTCTGGCTTGCGAGATCGTCTGTGGGAGGGTCTGAGAAGCCAACTCGTAGACGTGTACCGCAACGGGGATCCCGAGCACACCTTGCCGGCGACGCTCAACGTCAGCTTCGCGTACGTGGAAGGCGAGTCGCTGATGATGGGTTTCGAACACATCGCGGTGAGCAGCGGGTCCGCCTGTACGAGCGCGTCCTTGGAGCCCAGTTATGTGCTGCGGGCTTTGGGGGTGGGCGACGATCTGGCTCACAGCTCGATTCGCTTCAGTCTGGGGCGGTTCAACACCGCGGCGGAGATCGAGGAAGCGATCGTGCAGGTTGTGGGCACGGTGAAGCGACTTCGTGAGATGAGCCCGTTGGCGGAAATGGCTGCCGAAGGCATTGACCTGAGCAAGGTTGCGTGGGCGCAACATTGAGGTAAACCAATGGCATACGGCGAGAAGATTCTGGACCACTACAATCAGCCGCGGAACGTGGGCTCGCTGAACCGCGATGATCCACGGGTGGGCACGGGCGTGGTCGGTGCACCGGAATGCGGCGACGTGATGAAGCTGCAGATTCAGGTTGACGACGACGAGCGGATCGTAGACGCGAAATTCAAGACTTTCGGGTGCGGCAGCGCGATCGCGAGCAGTTCGTTGGCCACGGAGTGGATCAAAGGCAAGACGCTCGATGAGGCGTTGACCATCAAGAACACGGATATTGTTCGGGAGCTGGCCCTCCCGCCGGTGAAGATCCATTGCAGCGTGCTGGCCGAGGACGCGATCCGGGCAGCCATCGCCGATCTGAAGACAAAACGAAGTGGGCAGCAAGAGGATGCCGCTTTGGATGCCCAACCCACGGGCACCAAGTGACCAAGGAGACGGATAGCCATGTCCATCATATTGACCGAACGTGCGGCCCAGGAAGTCAAGACCATTCTGGGGCAGCAGAATCTCCCTGCGGACAAGACTTACCTGCGGCTCGGCGTGAAGGGGGGCGGATGCAGCGGCTTCTCGTACTCGCTGGATCTGACCGAGAGCAAAGGCGAGCACGACGAGGAGATCGAGTTGCACGGCATCAAGTGTATCGTCGATCCCAAGAGCTACCTCTACCTCAACGGCGTGACGTTGGATTTCCGCGACGAGGTGATGGGCCGCGGTTTCGTGTTCAACAATCCGAACGCCTCGCACACCTGCGGATGCGGGAGCAGTTTCACCGCGTAGGAAGGCAACGAAGGGTGATGGCGGTGGGCCGGTGCGACGGGAGCATCCCATAACGCCGCCGGCAGCCATAGCCTGCCCGCCGTGGCCCAGGGCGACCGCGAGCTCCGGGATCCACCGCCGCGAGGATGGCCGCGCATTCTGTGGCGCTGGGGTCTTGCATTCCTGGGGCGGTTGTTTACGCTCGTGGGTTCGTCGATCTTGAGGCCGCCAGAGTCGCCGCACCGACTCCATGAGGAGGATTTCGCTCGTGACATCTTCGCGTCCCGGGACTCCACCCATTCGTTGCACGGAATGTCAGCAACCGATGGACTCACCCATTGGATGCGCGACCTGTGGGGCGCTGGGGCAATTGCCGGCCGGGAACGTAGACTGCTTCACACTGTTCGGCCTGCCGCACCGCTTCGAGGTGGATCTGAAGGCGTTGCACACTCGTCTTCTGACCTTGAGCCGTGTGGTGCACCCCGACGTGGCCGGCGTCGCCACCCCAGAGAAGCGAGAACAGGCGCTGCGACTGAGCTCCGAGCTGAACCGAGCATATGAGACGCTGCGTGATCCGGTGGCCCGGGCGGAGTATCTGCTGCACCTGGCGGGTGGCCCGTCGGCGTCGGATGACAAGTCGGTGCCGCCCGAGCTACTGAGTGAGGTCATGACCTTGCGTGAGGAGATCGAGGAAGCGACGACTGGCGGCAACGGGCAGGCTTTGCGGTCGCTGAAGACCGATCTGGCCGCCCGGCGGGAGTCGGGGATGGCCCAACTTGCCGCGTTGGTGGAGGGCATCGAAACGCCAGGCGAAGCAGGTGAGCAGGGCCGCAAACGACTGCGCGTGGCCCTCAACGTCATCAAATACTGGAGCAACTTGCTGGAGCGCATTCCAGCAGCGGCACCGATCTGACGCCGCCCGTGGTGGATGGCTCGACTCGATGAGCGGCGGGGCCGAAGCCACGCGGCTGGTCATCGCGATCGGAGTTGTCGTTTCCTGAGGTGAAACGGGAAGGATATGTCGGCAGCGGACAGGGACATCGTCGTAGGCATTGATCTGGGAACAACCAACTCGCTGGTCGCGGTGTGCGACGAGGCGGGGCCGCGGCTCCTGCGCGACAACAACGGGGAAAGCCTCATCCCGTCGTTCCTGGCTTTTGGCCCGGACGGCCGCGTACTGATCGGTCAGGAGGCCAAGGCCCACGCGGTCGAGAATCCGACGTCGACGATCTTCTCGATCAAACGGCTCATGGGCCGCGGCTTCGACGAACTCACGGCGACGGGTGAGCTGGCCCAATTGCCCTATGCCGTGGTCCAGCGCGTGGCGCAGATCGGTGCGGAAACACGAGACATGGCGGCGGTGGAGATCAACGGCCGACTGATGACCCCGCCCGAGCTGAGTGCCCTGGTCCTGCGGGAGATGCGGGAGCGAGCGACCCGGCAGCTCGGGCGAGAGGTCCGCAAAGCGGTGATCACCGTGCCGGCTTATTTCGACGACGCCCAGCGGCAGGCCACCCGCGACGCCGGCCGTATCGCCGGGCTGGAGGTCCTGCGCATCATCAACGAGCCGACCGCCGCCGCCCTGGCGTACGGGCTGGGACTCCGCGGGTCGGCCGTGCCCACGACGCCACGGACAGAACATGAAGCCTCCTTATCCCTGTTGAACCTGGCTTCGCAGTGCCCGTCGGGCGCCATGCCGGCCGACCAAGCCGCGAGGGCCTCGACGGCGGGCGAATCCCTGATCGCGGTCTACGACCTGGGCGGAGGAACGTTCGACGTCTCCATCCTGCGACTCATGGAAGGTGTGTTCGAGGTGCTCAGCACGCACGGCGACACGAGGCTGGGCGGCGACGACCTCGATCGCGAGATCATCCACCTGGTCCAGCGCGAAGTGCGGGAGCAGTTCGGGCTGACCATCGACTCGCCGGCCACGCGGCAGGCCCTGCGCACGCTGGCGGAAAACGTGAAGGTCCGGCTCAGCACGGAGCCGTCGGCCAAGCTGGAGATCGACCTCGGCCGCGGCAGGGTCTACAGCCGTACCATCTCCCGCGAGGAATTCGAGGGGCTGATCGCGCCCTGGGTCGAACGAACGATCAACTCCTGCCGGCATGCTTTGGCGGACGCGAGACTGGAGGTCGGCGGGCTCGATCAGGTCGTCATGGTGGGCGGGAGCACGCGCATCCCGCTGGTCCGCAAACGTGTCGAGGAGGCGTTCGGCCGACGGCCCTACACCGCGATCAACCCGGACGAGGTGGTCGCGCTGGGGGCAGCCGTGCAGGCGGGCATCCTCGGGGGCATACGCCACGACGCCCTGCTGCTCGATGTCATCCCCTTGTCGCTGGGCATCGAGACGCTCGGCGGGGCGATGGGCAAGCTCATTCTGCGGAACAGCCGCATCCCCTGCCAAGCGACCGAGCGCTTCAGCACTTTCGTGGACGGCCAGACCAACGTGCGGATCAACGTGCTCCAGGGTGAGCGTGAGCTGGTCCGCGATTGCCGGTCGCTCGGTGAGTTCCAGCTACGTGGTATCCCGCCGATGCCGGCCGGCCTACCGCGCATCCTCGTGACCTTCCTAATCGACGAGAACGGCATCCTCAACGTCTCCGCCCGCGAAGAACGCAGTGGGCAGGAAGCGGGGATCCAAATCGTTCCCACGCACGGCCTGACCCGCGACGAGGTGCGGCGGATGGAGATGGAGTCCTATGCCCACGCCCGCGAGGACATGACCGCTCACCGGCTCATCGATCTGCGCAACCAAGTGGCCTTTGACACCCACAAGGCCGAGCAGATGCTCGCCCGCGCGGGCCACCTGCTGGAGCCAACGGAGAAGGAGGGCGTCAACTCCGCCATCACCGAGCTTCGCCAACTGGCCGAGACGAGCGAGGACGCCGACCTGCTGCATCAATCGCTCGATGCCTTCGACCGGCGAACCGTGCGACTGGCGGAGCTGGCCATCACCATGGCCCTCAAACAGGAGGACGCTTGAAATGGGTGGCCATACCCCCGAGCATGACCAAGCGGCACCGGCCCTTCCGACGCAAGCCTATCGCATCACTTTCCTGCCTGCCGACCGAACCGTCGAGGTGGACCCACGGGAT
>Ga0123333_10002426_pt1 | contig 18906 bp, 16 predicted proteins | sample BioC12SIPDNA_3_FD_89957 | JGI IMG/M metagenome (GOLD analysis project Ga0123333, IMG submission 89957) | Anaerobic biogas reactor microbial communites from Washington, USA - Biogas_R2_B C12 SIP DNA | ecosystem: Engineered > Bioreactor > Anaerobic > Unclassified | place: Washington, USA... | reverse complement strand
GCGAACGGTGCTATACTGAAGTGCCTGAAACCCCAGCAGGGGTCTTTTTATGCAACGGCAGCTTGCGGGCCGCCGCGCATGGAACAGGACAGATTGAGAAAGGAGGTGTATTGATGCCTACGTTCAACCAATTGGTGAAATCGGGACGCGAGAGCAAGAGCTACAAGTCATCGTCACCGGCACTGCAGTCCACGCTGAACACGCTCAAGAAGCGCGAGGTTGCGCTGTCGTCACCGCAGAAACGCGGTGTTTGCACAGTCGTGAAAACCACCACGCCCAAAAAGCCGAATTCCGCGCTGCGCAAGGTGGCCAGGGTCCGCCTGACCAACCAGGAAGAGGTCACGGCCTACATTCCGGGTATCGGGCATAACCTGCAGGAGCACTCGGTCGTTCTGATCAAAGGCGGCAGGGTCAAGGACCTGCCGGGCGTGCGCTATCACATCGTCCGGGGAACCCTGGATACTGCTGGCGTAGCCAACAGGATGCAGGGCCGTTCGAAGTACGGCGCCAAGAAACCCAAGGCAGCGAAAACCAAATAAAGCTGCAGGTTGGACTTTTGCGTGATCAGTACACTGTCATCATACACCACGGTGGATATGGCAAGAGCTGCACAGACACGGTCCAAACGTGAGTACCTATGGTTTCGGGACACCTAGTCCCGCATAATCATGAGAGGAGGGAAGACAAGTGCCAAGGAAAGGCCATGTCCCAACAAGAGACGTGCTCCCTGATCCGATCTACCACGATGTTCGGGTGACCAAGCTCATCAACAACATCATGCTGGACGGGAAGAAGGGTGTCGCACAGAGCATTTGTTACGGTGCCTTTGATCTGATCAAAGACCGTATCAACCAAGATCCGCTCGAGGTTTTCAGCAAGGCCCTGGAAAACGTCATGCCGATGCTGGAAGTCAAAGCCAGACGCGTCGGCGGCGCCAACTACCAGGTGCCGATTGAAGTTCGGCCGGAAAGACGGCAGACGCTCGGTCTGCGCTGGCTGGTTGAGAACGCGCGCAAGCGCGGCGAGCGCACCATGCGCGAGCGCCTCGCCAACGAGCTGATTGACGCGTTCAACAGCACCGGCGGTTCGTTTAAGAAAAAAGAAGATATGCACCGGATGGCGGATGCCAACCGTGCGTTCGCACACTACAGATGGTAATTTCGGAAGGAGCTTAACTGAATGCCCAGGGAATTCTCGCTGGAAAATACGAGAAATATCGGCATTATGGCCCACATAGACGCCGGCAAGACGACGACAACCGAACGGATCCTGTTCTACACAGGCCGGATCTACAAGGTTGGCGAAGTGCATGAAGGCGCCGCCACCATGGACTGGATGGAACAGGAACAGGAGCGCGGCATCACGATCACGTCCGCGGCGACAACCGCGCAGTGGAAGGGCAAACGGATCAACATCATCGACACGCCCGGCCACGTGGATTTTACCGTGGAAGTCGAGCGTTCGCTGCGCGTCCTGGACGGTGCCGTCACCTTGTTCTGCGCCAAGGGCGGTGTCGAGCCCCAGACGGAGACCGTCTGGCGGCAGGCCGACCACTATCGTGTTCCGCGCCTGGCCTATGTCAACAAGATGGACATCATGGGGGCGGATTTCTTCCGCGCCGTCGACATGATGAAGCAGCGGCTCAAGACCAATGCCGTGCCGATTCAATTGCCGATCGGCAAAGAAGACTGGTTTTCCGGCATCATCGATCTCGTCACCATGCGGGCAACCGTTTATGGGGACGACATGGGCGTGGACATTCAGGATATTGACATTCCGGACGACATGAAGGAACTGGCCCAGACCTGGCATGACCGCATGGTCGAGTCTGTGGCCGAATCGGACGATGACCTGACCCTCAAGTTCCTTGAGGGTGAGGAGATCACCATTGACGAGCTCAAGCGGGCCATCCGCAAGGCGACGATCGCCTGCCACATGACCCCGGTCTGCTGCGGTTCGTCATACAAGAACAAAGGCGTGCAGAAGATGCTCGACGCCGTCGTGGACTACATGCCCTCTCCGCTGGAGGTGCCGCCGATCAACGGCATCAATCCGGATACCGAGGAAGAGGATGTCCGCCACACAGACGACAGCGAGCCGTTCGCCGCCCTGGCCTTCAAGATCATGACCGACCCGTTTGTCGGCAAGCTCTGCTTTTTTCGCGTCTATTCCGGCACGCTGGATTCCGGGTCCTACACCCTGAACGCCACCAAGAACAAGCGTGAGCGGATCGGGCGCATCCTGCAGATGCACGCCAACCACCGGGCCGAGATCGACCGGGTCTATTCCGGCGACATCGCCGCCGCGGTCGGCCTTCGGGACACGACGACCGGCGATACCTTGTGCGACGACAAGCATCCCATCATTTTGGAATCGATGGAGTTCCCGGAGCCTGTCATCCAGGTTGCGATCGAACCCAAGTCCAAGGTGAGCCAGGACAAGATGATGGTCGCGCTGAGCAAGCTGGCTGAGGAAGACCCGACATTCCGCACCTTTACGGATACCGAGACGGGCCAGACCCTGATTGCGGGCATGGGCGAGCTTCACCTGGACATCATCGTCGACCGCCTGTTCCGCGAATTCAAGGTGGAGGCCAACGTCGGCGCCCCGCAGGTCGCGTACAAGGAGACCATCCGAAAGGCTGTCCGCAGCGAAGGCCGCTTTGTCCGCCAGTCTGGCGGCCGCGGCCAATACGGGCACTGCGTCCTGGAGATCGAGCCTTTGCCGGCCGGCAGCGGCTACGAATTCGTCAACAAGATCGTAGGCGGAACGGTTCCCCGTGAATACATCGCCCCGATCGATGCCGGTATCCAGGAAGCGATGGGCAGCGGTGTGCTTGGCGGCTACCCGGTTGTCGACCTGCGCGTGACGCTGGTCGACGGGTCGTACCACGAGGTCGACTCCTCCGAGATGGCCTTCAAGATCGCCGGCTCGATGGGTTTCAAGGACGGCTGCCGCAAGGCAGATCCGGTTCTGCTCGAACCGATCATGCGCGTCGACGTCATGGCGCCCGACGATTACCTGGGCGATGTCATGGGTGACATCAGCGCCCGGCGCGGCCGCATCGAAGGCATGGAGGACCGGAACGGGATCAAGGCCATCACAACCAAGGTCCCCCTGTCGCAGATGTTCGGCTACGCGACGGCGCTGCGTTCCCGCACCCAGGGCCGCGGCACCTTCGTGATGCAGATCAGCCATTTCGAAGAAGTTCCCAAGAATCTGATGGAATCGGTGCTCAGGAAGTAGGCCTCCATGGCTCAAAACCCCTGAAACGATTGCCAAATCCGGCAAATAGTGTACAATGGTCTATGATGGCGAGAAGCCAATAAAATGAATAAGGAATCAGCATGATGATGCTGAATAAAGGAGGATATGCTCAAATGGCAAAGGCAAAATTTGAAAGAAACAAGCCGCATGTTAACATTGGAACCATCGGCCACGTCGATCATGGCAAAACATCATTGACGGCCGCCATCACCAAGGTGCTGGCAATGGAGGGTTCTGCCCAGTATACAGCATATGACAGCATTGACAAGGCACCTGAGGAGAAGGCCCGTGGTATCACGATCAACACCGCGCACGTCGAGTACCAGACCAAGGCTCGCCACTACGCGCACGTCGACTGCCCCGGCCATGCCGACTACATCAAGAACATGATCACCGGCGCGGCCCAGATGGACGGCGCGATCCTGGTTGTCTCGGCCGCTGACGGCCCGATGCCCCAGACCCGTGAGCACATCCTGCTGGCCCGTCAGGTCGGCGTTCCGTCGATTGTCGTCTTCCTGAACAAGTGCGACATGGCGGATCCGGAGCTGATCGAACTGACCGAGATGGAAGTTCGCGACCTGCTCAACACCTACGAGTTCCCCGGCGACGACACCCCGGTTATCCAGGGTTCCGCCCTCGATGTCCTCGAGTGCACCAGCACCGACCCGAGCGATCCGAAATACGCCTGCATCCATGAGCTGATGGATGCCGTCGACGCCTTCATCCCGACGCCGGCCCGTCCGATCGACCAGCCGTTCGCGATGGCGGTTGAGGACGTGTTCACGATCACCGGCCGCGGCACCGTCGCCACCGGCCGTGTCGAGCGCGGTATCGTCAAAGTCGGCGACCCTGTCGAGATCGTCGGTCTGCAGGACAAGCCCCGCGCGACCGTCGTCACAGGCGTCGAGATGTTCCGCAAGCTGCTTGACCAGGCACAGGCCGGCGACAATGTCGGTGTCCTGCTGCGCGGCATCCAGCGCAAGGAAGTCGAGCGCGGCCAGCTGATCGCCAAGCCCGGCTCGATCAAGCCCCACACCCACTTCACCGGCCAGGTGTACGTTCTGACCCAGGCTGAAGGCGGCCGTCACAAGCCCTTCTTCACCGGCTACCGCCCCCAGTTCTACTTCCGCACAACGGACGTGACGGGCGTTGCCGAGCTGCCAGAAGGCGTCGAGATGTGCATGCCGGGTGACCATGTTACGATCACCGTCAAGCTGATCACCCCGATTGCCATGGAAGGCGGCCTGAAGTTCGCTATCCGCGAAGGCGGCAAGACCGTCGGTTCCGGCACCATTTCCACGATCATCGAATAAGCGTTTACCGCTGTCACCACGAGGAGGTGTCTCAATCGAGGTGCCTCTTCTTTTTTTGCTGTCGCAGGCAATATGGTATAATGAGAGGAAGCGGCACCGGTCGTATGACGGCGCCGCAAACTTATAGCAGGAGACCGATATGCCAGAACAAACCCCGCAAGGACCGGCCAGGCCGGTCACACGCCGTCAGGTGGTCAGGAAGCTGATCAGCAAGCCTTCCCGTGAGGAGCCTTCCGAAGCGGATGGCCTGATCCTGACCATGCCCATGATTCCGCTGCGCGGACTGACGGTTTTCCCCGGCGTCAGCCTGACGTTTGACATCGCCCGTGACAAATCGAAGAAAGCGGTCCAGGAAGCGCTCGACGGCAACCAGTTAGTCTTCCTGACCGCGCAGAAAGACCTGACCCAGGACTGGCCAGCGCCAGACGAGATCTTCCCGACCGGCTGTGTCGCACGCATCCGTCAGGTTCTGGAGATGCCCAACGGCGAAACCATGAAGCTATTGGTCGAGGGGCGAAACCGGGCGATGCTGCAAAAAGTCACTCAGGAGGAACCCTGCTACAAGGTTGAGGTTCAAACCGTATCGGCGCAGGTCCCGGCCAGTCAGAAAACTTTCCTTGAAGCCCATCGGCGCCATTTGATAAAATCCTTTGAACGCTATGCCGTCAGCACCAGCCGCGTCCCTCCCGACGTGCTTTTAGCCCTGAACAATCTGCGCGACGCGTCCCAGTCGGCAGATACCGTGGCCGGGCACCTTAATTTGCATATCCAGGAAAAGCAAAAGCTTCTCGAAACCATCGATGTGCTCGAACGCGTGCAGATCCTGATCGAACTGATCGACCGCGAGCAGTCGATCGCCGAAATCGAGAAGGAAATCAGCGATAAAGTGCGCGCGACGATCGAGAAGAACCAGAAAGATTATTACCTGCGCGAGCAGATGAAGGCGATCCAGAGCGAACTGGGCGAACAGGAAGGTTCGCAGCAGGAGCAGGACCACTACCTGCGCCAGCTGGATCGGCTGCCGCTGCCTGACGAGATCAAGGCCAAGGTTAAAAAGGACATCAACCGTTTGTCCCGGATGCCGGCCGGCTACCCGGAAGGGTCCGTCCTGCGCAGCTACATGGACCTGCTTTTCGAAATGCCTTGGGGCAATACCGATAAGGAGCGGCTGGACATCGACCGGGCCCGCAAAATTCTGGACCGGGACCATTACGGCCTGGAAAAGGTCAAGGAGCGGATCCTGGAGTACCTGGCGGTGCGCAAGCTGCGCCAGGAGGCCGGCGAAACCAGCTTCAAGGGGCCGATCCTGTGCCTGGTCGGGCCGCCGGGCGTCGGCAAGACGTCGATCGCCAAATCGGTGGCACAGGCGCTGGGACGCAAATATGTGCGCATGTCCCTGGGCGGGGTGCGTGACGAGGCGGAGATCCGCGGCCATCGCCGAACCTACATCGGGGCGATGCCGGGCCGGATCATCAACGCCATCCGCCAGGTCGGCCGCGACAATCCGCTGGTCCTGCTCGACGAGATCGACAAGCTGGGCAACGATTTCCGCGGCGATCCCTCATCGGCGCTGCTGGAAGTGCTCGACCCGGAACAGAACAACAGCTTCCGCGACCATTACCTCGAGATCCCCTACGACTTGTCGCGTGTCCTGTTCATCACGACGGCCAATACGACCGAAACCATTCCGCAGGCGCTGCTGGACCGCATGGAGGTGGTCCATCTTTCGGGCTACACCGAGGAGGAGAAGATCGAGATCGCCAAGCGCCACCTCCTGCCGAACCAGCTGAAGCAGAACGCCCTTAAGAAAAACCAGCTCAGCGTCAGCCGGGACGGTCTGCGCGCGATCATCGGCTGGTACACCCGCGAGGCGGGTGTCCGCCAGCTGGAGCGGGAACTGGCCCATATCTGCCGCCGGGCAGCCATCCTGATCACGGAGCAGGCCAATACGAAAGTTAAAGTCAGCGAGAAAAACATCGAGGAGCTGATCGGCAAACGCAAATTCCGCTACGAGAAAGCCCAGGAAAGCGACCAGGTCGGCGTCGCGACCGGTCTGGCCTGGACCTGGGCGGGCGGCGATACGCTGACCATCGAGGTCAACGTCATGCCGGGCAGCGGCAAGCTGGAACTGACCGGCCAGCTGGGTGATGTCATGAAGGAGTCGGCCCGCGCCGCCGTGACCTATATTCGTTCGCAGGCGGAAGCGCTTCATATCGACGGCCGTTTCGCCACGGACAAGGACATCCATATCCACGTGCCGGAAGGCGCGACGCCCAAGGACGGCCCGTCCGCGGGCATTACGCTGGCGACCGCCCTGGCCTCAGCGCTGAGTGGCCGCGCGGTCCGGCGCAATGTCGCGATGACCGGCGAAATCACCCTGCGCGGCCGCATTCTGCCGATCGGCGGCCTCAAAGAAAAGGTGATTGCGGCGAACCGGGCCGGACTGGACACGGTCCTGATCCCCGCGGAAAACGAGCGCGATATCAGCGACATCCCGCAGACCGTGCGCAGCAAGATCAACCTGATTCCGGTTGCGGAAATGAAAGAGGTTTTCGCCCGAGCGATTTTGCCGGCGCAGGAGTAGACCTGCGCCGGCTGTGCCGGGTCAGTTAGCCAGGACCGTCTGCCAGATCTGGTCGTACAGCGTGTCGATTGTCTCGTTGGAGTAGTAAACTTCGAGTGTATCGACCGTGGCCGGGTCGGGGTAATAGCTGGTGTTGCCCGTGATCTCAGGCGGCAGCTTGGCAAAGGCGTCGGTGTGCGGTGTCGAGTAGCCGACGTAGACCGCGTTCATCAGGGCGATTTCCGGATCGTAAAGAAAATTGATGAAATCCATTGCGCCCTGGGGGTTCTTGGCGTTTTTGGGAATGCAGAGCATGTCGACAGAAAGGTTGGAGCCTTCGGGCAAAACGTACTGCAGGATTTCAGGATCCTGGCCTTCTTCCTCGAGCCGCTGCTGGCAGACCACATGATCGCCGGACCAGACGACACCGGCCAGCAGTTCGCCGCTGACATACTTGTCTTTCAATTCGTCGATCCCGACCAGCGGCCGAACGGTCTGGCGTTGTTCGATCAGCAGCTGCTTGGCTTGTTCCAGCTGGGCCTCGTCGGTGCTGTTCAGGCTGTAGCCCAGGTAATTCAGGGCGACGCCGATCGATTCGCGCATGCTGTTGTACATGCCGATGCGGTTTTCCCATTCCGGATTGAAGAGGATCTTCCAGACGTCCTGAGGCGATGTGGCGTCGATCATCCCCAGCTCAGCCGCGTTGTACATCAGACCGACGGTGCAGTACATGTAGGGGACTGCGTAGTCGGCGACCTTGTCGCTGATTTCTGGATTTTCATCGAGCTTAAGGCTCGCCAGGCGCGGGTCGCGGTACTGGCTGACATTGGGCAGCTTGCTCATGTCGAGCGGCTGGAGCATATCTTCGCGGATCAGCCGGGCCACCATGTAGTCGGACGGGACGATGATGTCGTACGACTCTTTGTCCAGCTTGGCGTACATCTTTTCGTTGTCGTCATAGGTCAAATAGGTCACGGCGTACTGGGGATAGGCTTCTTCGAACAGGCGAACGACATCGTCGATCTCGTAGTCGCGCCCATACATGGTGTATGTGTCCTGCTCGCGCGACAGGTATTCGCCCCAGTTGTAGATCACCAGCGGCTGTTTGCCGCCACTGTTCTGACAGGCGCCCAGGACGGGCAGCAGCAGCAGGAGTGCTAGCACGATCAAGACTTTTTTCACGAATAGGTACCTCCGTTAGCTTTCTTTTTCATGTCACGCCCGGAACGGCTGTTGACGAGCAGCAGCAGCCCCAGCACGACGACAAACAATAGGGTGGACAAGGCGTTGATCTGCGGGTTAACGCTCTTTCTGGCCATCGTATAGATCGTGATGGCCAATGTGGAGATCTGGTTGCCGGCTGTAAAGTAGCTGATGACGAAATCGTCGATCGAGAGCGTGAAGGTCAGGATCAGGGCGGTGACGATGCCCGGCATGATCTCCGGCAGGATCACCTTGAAGATCGCCTCGCGGGGCCGCGCGCCCAGGTCGAGGGCGGCTTCGAAAAGATGGCGGTCGAGCTGGCGCAGCTTGGGCGAGATCGACAGGATCGCGTAGGGGATGTTGAAGGCGATATGGGCCAGAAGGAGCGTCGCGAAGCCGGTAGGGAGTCGGATAAAGAAGAACAGCAGCATCAGGGCGATGCCTGTGACCAGATCCGGGCTGACGTTGGGGATATAGGTCACGGTCATGATCGCCTGGCGCCATTTGCGGCGCATGGCATTGAGCCCCAGGCAGGTCACGGTGGCGATCAAGGTCGAGACCAGGGCCGAGACCAGTGCCACGATCAAAGTTACCTGCAGGGCGCGCAGGATGTCGCGGTTATGGAACAGCTTGCTGTACCATTCCAGGGTGAAGCCGCCCCAAACGGCGCGGGACTTGGCCGCGTTGAACGAGAAGATGATCAGGACTGCGACCGGCGCGTACAGGAACACGAACACGAGCACCATGTACAGGCGGCCGAACCACTTGGCAATCATGTCAGCAGCCCCCCTTCGTCGTTCTCTTTTTCATAGCGGGTCAGGATACGCATGCTGGCCAGCACAAAGACCAGCAGCAGGATGGACAGGGCCGAACCGGTCGTCATGTCGCGCGAGATCATGAACTGGCGCTCGATGGCGTTGCCGATCAATAGGTAGCGGCCGCCGCCCAGCAGGTCCGGGATCAGGAAGGTGGTCATGGCCGGCATGAAAACCATGTTGATGCCGCTGAGCACCCCCGGCATGCTGAGCGGCAGGATGACGCGCAGAAAGGTCTGGCGCCGGTTGGCGCCGAGGTCTTCGGCCGCTTCGATGACGCTGGGGCTGATCTTGACCAGCACCGACTGGATCGGCAGGACCATGAACGGCAGGTAGTTGTAGACCATGCCCAGTCCGATGCCGAAGTCGTTGTAGAGGAACTGCACCGGGCCGATGTTTATAAGCCCCAGCAGGCTGTTGATGATCCCGCGCGGTTCGAGCAGCGCCAGCCAGGCGTAGGTTCTGAGCAAGGCGTTCATCCACATCGGCATGACGAACAAGAACAGGAGCAGATTGCCGTTGCCCCGGTGCTTGACGTCCTGGCTGCTGCGCGCCAGCAGCCAGGCGGCCGGATAGCCGACCAAAAGGCAGATGATCGTGCTGAACAGGGCGATCTCCAGCGACTTGGCGAAGACATTGACATAGATCGGCACTTGCCAGTCGATGCCGAACAGGCTCTTGAGGGCGAAAATGTTGAGTGCGACCGTATCGGCGGTCGAAAACACCTTGTTGAAGCCCTGCAGGGTGAAAAAGAGCTTGCCGGACGCATCATAGGCGGTGAAGGCGTAGAAGGCGACCAGCAGCAGCGGGGCCAGCGTGAAGATGGCGATCCAGACCAGGTACGGGTAGGTGAGGCGGCGCAGGGACTTCACCAGCTGTCACCCCCGTTCCGGTCGTCGGGTTCGCTCTCAGTTTCTGGTTGAGCGGACTGGCGGTCCGGCGAATAGGTGGACTTGGCCATAATGTGGATGTCCTCAGGGTCGAAGGTCAGTCCGACGGAGGCGTCGGTCGGGAAGAAATCGGTGCTTTGGATCATCCAGGTGAACGGGCCGGCTTCGACCAGCATCTCGTAGTGAACCCCTTTGAAGACGACCGAAACGACCCGGCCGTTGATCGTCCGGTCGTTCGGCCCGGTCAGGACGATGTCCTCCGGACGGATCACGACGTCGACCTCATCTTCCGGCATGCGCCGGTCGATGCAGTCAAACGAGCGCTGGGCGAACGAGACGACGAAGTCCTCGGTCATTTGCCCGGGAATGATGTTGCTTTCGCCGATGAAGTCGGCGACAAACGCGTTGCGCGGCTCGTTGTAGATGTCGGTCGGGGTGCCGATTTGCTGGATGAGGCCTTCCTTCATGACGATGATCGTGTCGGACATGGTCAGGGCTTCTTCCTGGTCATGGGTCACATAGACGAACGTGATGCCCAGGCTGCGCTGCATTTCCTTGAGCTCGATCTGCATCTCCTTGCGCATTTTGAGATCCAATGCGCCGAGCGGTTCGTCCAGCAGGAGGACCTGCGGTTTGTTGACGATCGCGCGGGCGATGGCCACGCGCTGCATCTGCCCGCCGGAAAGCTGTTCGACCCAGCGGTCGGCATATCCTTCCAGGTCGACGGTTTTCAGGGCCTGGCCGATGCGCGTCCGAATCTCTTCCTTGGCCATCTTCTTGATGTTCAGCCCGAACGCGATGTTGTCGTATACGTTCAAATGGGGGAAGAGGGCGTAGCGCTGGAAGACTGTGTTCAGCTGGCGCTGGTAGGGCGGGATGTCGAGCAGGCTGCGCCCCTCGAAAAAGACATCGCCTGAATCGGGACGTTCAAACCCCGCCAGGATGCGCAGTGTCGTCGATTTGCCGCAGCCGCTGGGGCCGAGCAGCGTGATGAACTCGTTGTTGCGGATGTAGAACGTGATGTCTTTTAGCACATGAACGTCGCCGAACGACTTGTTGACCCCGACGACCTCGATAATGTGGCTCGAACCGGTCGAATCGGACAGGTGCTGGACGGCTGGAGAAACCTGTTCAGCGGCCTGCGGTTTCCTGATGTGACGCCAATTGAGCATGTCATACCCTCCGTTAAAAGCTCGGCGGCGACGAGACCCAGAGGATCCGGGCAGGCCGTTTGCCGGGATTGGACAAGAAATGGGGAACCTGGGGCTGGAGCATAAAACTTTCGCCTTTCCTGGCCTTGATCACGCGCTGACCCAGGTGGATGGCGATCTGGCCGTCCAGGACATAGCCGAACTCCTCGCCTTCATGCGGGTTGTCCGGGTAAGTCGAACCGCCGGGCGTCAGCAGGACAAGGATCGGCTCCATGGCGTTCTTTTGCGCGTTGGGCACCAGCCAGCAGATCTCGCTGCCGCCCTCGCTGTCTGTCTTGACGGCGTAGTCGTCAGAACCGAAAACGACTTTCTCGTCGACATGCTCCTGAAAAAACCGCGGCAAATCTGTACCGAGCGCGGCCAGGATATCGACCAGGGTGGCGATGGACGGCGATGTGATGTCGCGCTCCAATTGTGAAATGAAGCCCTTGGACAGTTCGCAGCGGTCGGCGAGCTCTTCCTGGGTCAGGTTGTTGGCCAGACGCAGGAATTTGATTTTTTCACCAATGTTCACGCGAACCGCCCCCCTCTTCCCTGTACACAGTTATAAACCTGAAGTTTAGCATAACTAAACAGATGCGACCATTATAGCGATCGGGGAAACTGCTGTCAACGAAGCTGTTGTTGATTTTTACCCCTGCCGGGCTTATGATGGCAAAAGGATGAAAACGGAGGATGACAGGAATCATGGCAAAGCAGGACACGCAAAGCGGCCGGGAGCAGTTGGCTAAAGCGAAAAAAGTCGTGATCAAGGTCGGAACATCGACGATCACGCACGAGAACGGACGCTTCAACCTGAACAACCTGGAGCACCTTTGCCGGTCAATCGCCAACCAGATGAACCAGGGCAAGGAAATCATCCTGGTTTCGTCAGGCGCGATCGGGGTCGGGGTCGGCCGTCTGCACCTTAAGCAGAAACCGAAGGTCATGCGTGAGAAACAGGCGGTCGCGGCTGTCGGCCAGTGTGAGCTGATGAACATGTACAGCCGCCTGCTGTCGGATTACCACTATGTCGTCGCCCAGATCCTCCTGACCAAGGACGACATCGACGACCCGGTCACGCGCGAGAATATCTGCAACACGTTCCAGGCACTCCTGGAACGGGAGATACTGCCGATCGTCAACGAGAACGATACGGTGTCAACCCGTGAGATCTACCACAACGGGACATTCGGTGACAACGACATGCTGTCGGCGATCGTCGCACGGCTGGTCGGTGCCGATCTTCTGATCATCCTCTCGGATATCGACGGCCTCTACGACAAGGATCCGCACGAACACGCGGATGCCGCGCTGATCAGCACCGTAGCCAAGATCGACGATACGATCGAGGCAGCGGCCGGAGGGGAAGGCAGTAACCGGGGAACCGGCGGGATGCGCACCAAGCTTAACGCTGCCCGCATCGCCAACGAGGCCGGCATCGATGCCGTGATCGCCAACGGTTCCGTCAGCCGGATTGTTGACGATGTTCTGGAGGGACGGGAGCGGGGGACGTTGTTTCTCGCCGGATCGGGCGCTTAACCGCCGGGCTGGTCCAGTCCCGGTTCCGGTGCCGGCGAGGGTGTCGGCAGCGGCTCGTGCAGCGTGCATTGTTCGCTGGGGTTCATCAGGGCGCCGGGAATGAAATATTCGCGCACCGCGACCGGGCAGTACGGGGAGACTTTCTGCCCGGAATCCGGACAGACCGTCATGACGATCACGCCGTCCGGCCGAATGAAATCGAGTTCTTCCTTGTCCGCATGAATCCGGCTCATCAGGTCCTGCCAGATGCGGATCGCGTTCTTCTGGTCGTCTTTGGGAATCGTCGTCAGCCCGAGCAGGTTGTCGTAGCCGTACCAGACGGCGGCCGTATAGTAGCGTGTATAGCCGCAGAACCACTTGTCGCGGTTGTTGTCGGTCGTGCCGGTTTTACCGGCCGCCGGCATGTTTTCCAAACCAGAGCCGGCTGCGGTGCCGCCGCTGGTGAATACGCCCTTGAGGATATCGGTCAGGATAAAGGCTGTTTCAGGCTTATAGACTTCCACATATTGGCTCTTGTTCTCCAGCAGCACGTTGCCGTTGATGTCCAGCACCCGGGTGTAGGCATACGGCTCGGTGTAGAGGCCGTTGTTGGCAAAGGCGGCATAGGCGCCGGCCATCTCGTAAGCCGACATGCCTTTGCCGAAGCTGCCCAGGGCCATGCTGACATTTTCACTGTCTTCCGGCCGGTCGATGCCGACCTGGCGCAGATAAAGGCTGGCCGATTCGGTGCCGAGGACGTACTTGATGATGTAGACCGCGATCGTGTTGCTGGAATACTTGAGCGCGTTGCGTACTGAGATGTTGCCCTTGTAGGTCCGGTAGCTGTTTTTCGGATAGGGGACGGTCGGATTCTTGTCGTCCAGGAAGTATTCCATGTCCGTGAAGACCGAAGCCGCCGAGATCTTGCCCATGTCGAGCGCCGGACCGTAGACTGCCAGCGGCTTCATGCTCGAACCGGGTGAGCGGTAGGCGTCGACGGCCCGGTTGAGAACGAAGTTGCCGGTTTTCTGGCCGAAACCGCCGACCATCGCCTTGATCTGGCCGGGATGCTCCAGGTTGTCAATGACGACGACACTGCCGTTTGGCTTCTCCGGCATGTCGATCAGGTTGTCCATGTCGGTGATGAACAGCGCCTGGTCGTTGAATGTAGCCTCAGCCTGGGCCTGGACTTCGCTGTCGAGGGTGGTCTCGATGGTCAGGCCGCCGTTGTAGACGGTGAAGGCGGCGATGTCATAGGAGAAGCCGCGCTTTTCCATCAGGTCGTCGATGACCTCGCCGATCACGTAGTCGACGAAATAGGAGTTGATCTGGGTCGCCGAGACCGCCGGAGGCTTCTTGCGGAACACCAGTTCCGTGTCGAGCGCGCGCTCGTACATCGAGCGGGTGATCATCTCAAGCTCGTACATTTTGCTCAGCACGATGCGCATGCGGCGCAGCGCGTTGCGCTTGCCGGTTTCGGTCAGGGGATTGTAGGTCGATGGGCGGTTGGGGATACCGGCCAGGAAGGCACTTTCGACCAGGGTCAGGTCCTTGGCGTCCTTGTCGAAGTAGGCCTTGGCGGCCGACTGGATGCCGACATAGCTGTTGCCCATCGGGACAAGGTTGACGTACAGCTCCATAATCTCATCCTTGCTCTTCTCTTGTTCGAGCAGGATGGCCTTGTACCACTCCTGGACTTTGCGCTGGGCTGAAACCTCGTCGGCACCGGACACCAGTTTGATCGTCTGCTGGCTGATCGTCGAGCCGCCGTGCGACGGGCTGCCGCCGTTGCTCAGAGCGCTCAGGACCGCGCTGAAGATGCGGCGCGGGTCGATCCCGATGTGGGTGTCGAAGCGTTCGTCCTCGATGGCCTTGAAGGCTTCGTCGATATAGGTGCCCTTGACTTCGGCAAACGAAATGTACTCGCGGTTGATGTTCTGGCTGCCGGTCAGGATGGCGACATCCTGTCCGCTGGCGTCTTTGATGCGTGTGGTCTCGTTGGAGGTTTTGATGTGGTCGGTGGTGACCGGCGCTGCCGTGGTGATGTATCCGACCAGCATGCCGCCGCCGATCCCGCCGATCAGGAAAGCCATGACCAGAAGGATCAGGACAAACAGCATCAGGGCGCGGCTGACGGCCGTCCCGACGACCTTGGGAATGGATATCAGGCTGCTGGAATGGGTTGGCTTACCGCGCAAATGGCGGTACAACTCCTTGCGTACCGCGATGTTGGAACGCCGCCGGGGCGGCGGCGTATAATATTTCTGGTTAGCAGCCACGTTCTGGCCTCCTGTTTGTGCTGGACCCAGCCACGGCCATTAAGCCGAACTACTCCATGATAATGTTTCTCGGGTTGACCGGACTGCCGTAGAAGGTGACCTCAAAATGCAGATGGGGCGTGGTCGAGGTGCCGGTATTGCCGACCGCCGCGATGACCTCGCCCTTGTCGACACGGTCACCGGCCTGGACATAGAGCTTGCTGCAATGGAAATAGGCGGTGATGAATCCGTTGCCGTGATTGATCTTGACAAACCGGCCGGCGCTGGAGTTGTAGCCGGCCCCAATGACCGTGCCGCCTCCGGCTGCCTTGATCGGCGTACCGGTCGGGGCGCCCATGTCGACGGCCGGGTGGAAATGGCGGTAGTGATAAATCGGATGGATGCGGTAGCCGTAACCGTCCAGCTTCCCGGGGATGGGCTTGAGCGTTGGGATGTTGGCCAGCTGGCGGCTGATCGCGGCCTTGTAGTCGGTCAGGTCGATTTCGCTGGCTTCAGGTGTTTTCTCAAATGATTTCACCTTGCGCGACAAGGAAAGCAGCTCTTTGGCCTTTTCGGCATAACTGGCGACGGTCGGGCCGGAGCGGGAGATGGTTTTTTCGGTTAAGTTGGCCATCAGGGCATCCAGGATGGTCTCTTCCAGGTTTTCCATTTCTTCCTGCTGGCGGGCGATCTCATCCTGCTGGCGGTTCAGCGAATCGGCCAGCTCGTCGGCTTCCTTTTGCGCCGCGGCCAGTTCCTGCTGCAGGTTGATCTGCTCGACGGCGGCGCAGCGGTCTTCCTGCTTGGCCAGTTCGGCAGCGACACCGGTAACTCCGGCCGGCGCCGGCGCGGCAGCAGCGTCGGCCTCGTGACCCTTACCCAACAGAAAACCGAGCAGCCCGGACCCTGCCAGGAGCAAAGCCAGGGCAGAAGCGACGATGGCGCGCCGATGCAGATAAACCGTTTTTTGGCTTGTGCTAGTCGGCCTCACGACAGGTTCGGCCGGAACTGAGCGCTTTTTCCGCATGGGAACTCCTTCCATGTTTGGAATATCGTGCTCATTATACGGTAAAAGCAACAGGTTTGCAATCTTGCCGTCACGCGGCGGACACAGACCATGACGGGGTCCCGATGGAACTTCGCGGACAACCATGTTAAACTGGGTACGCACCCGGATGGGGCTAGTGAAGTCAGGGAAGGGAAATGGCCGATGAACCGCGGGAAAGCCAGGCGAATAGGAATCGCGATTGTGGTTGTCGTGCTGTTCTTCACAGGCTACAGCTACTTTTTCCGCACCTACTTCGACAGCCAGGAATACCTGCTGCTGGCTTATGAGTACACGGGCCGGGATCCGACGATCGTCGATTGGGAGTACCCGGATTTCGAGATCATCAACCACAAGGGCCGTTTGACGATCCACATCATCTTCCATACGACGGAGGACTTCACCCGGGGTCCGATCGGCCTTTATATCGACCCGTTTAAAAAGCAAGTTGTCGATGTCGACCCGCGCAGCGACACGGCAGGCAAGCATGAGAAAACTTCATGACGGACGGGGGTGACGGCGATGGAGAGAAAACCGCTGGTAGAGGCATTCAGAGCCTTAGACCGCAGGCAGTTCCTGGACAGGGCGTGCCGGGATCTGGCCGGCCTGGATGAACCGCTGCCGATCGGTCACGGCCAGACAATTTCCCAACCGACGCTGGTTCTGGAGATGACTGCTCTGCTCGATCCGGAACCCGGCAGCAAGATCCTCGAAATTGGCACCGGTTCTGGTTACCAGACCGCTTTGCTTGCACCTTTCTGCAAGATCGTCTGCACCGTCGAACGCATCCCGGAGCTAGCGCGCCAGGCCGAAGAGCGCCTGGTTCGCCTGGGCTATTCGAACATCCGCTTCCGGATGGGGGACGGCGGGACCGGCTGGCCGGAGGAAGCGCCTTTTGACCGGATCATCGTGACCGCCGCTGCGGGCATTGTGCCGCCGCCGCTGGTTGCGCAGCTGGCATCGCCAGGCCGGCTGGTCATTCCGGTGGGGCCGCGCGGCTGGCAGGATCTGCTCCTGATCACGAAAGACGCGGCTGGAAAACTGACTGAGCGTGTGATCGAAAAAGTGGCCTTTGTTGAACTGGTCGGCGATTACGGCTGGAACCAGGCGAAAGACAGAAGTTGAAAGGAACGTCCATGAACAAGAAGCTGATCATCCTGTCACACGATGCCATGGTCTGGGAGGACCTGGCCTACCTCGAGAAGAAACCTGTCTTTGGCAGTTTGCTCCGACGCGGCGCCGCAGTCCGGACGCTTCGGACCATCTATCCGTCGATCACGTACCCGGTTCACGCCAGCATCATCTCGGGGCAGTACCCGGATAAACACGGCATCATCAACAACGAGTTGGCGGAAATCGGGGTCCTGGCTTCGCCGTGGCACTGGTTTGCCCGCGACAATCAGGTTAGAACTTTGTTTACCGCAGCCAAGGCGGCGGGCCGGACGACCGCGGCGGTCTTCTGGCCGGTTTCGGGGTTGGATCCGGATATCGACCACCTGGTGGCCGAGTACTGGTCGCAGTCGCCCCAGGATGATCTCGAGGACGTTTTCCGCCGATCCGGCACCAGCGAGGCGGTCATGGAAGCGGCTGTCAAGCCCAATTTGCACCTGCTGCGCGGCCATGAGCGCCAGCACCCGGCGGCCGACATGTTTGTTATCAAGGTCGCCTGTGATATCCTACGCCATTTCAAACCGGATTTGCTGGCAGTGCATCCGGCGGCGATCGATGGTGCGCGCCATCAATCGGGCTTGTTCTCGAGCCTGGTGGACGAGATGCTCGACCATACGGAGGATTGGACCGCCCAGATCCTGGCGGCGGCAGACGAGGCCGGTGTGCTGGAACAAACCGATATCGTCAACCTGAGCGACCACGGCCAGCTGGATATCAAACGCGTGCTGAACATCAACGTCATTTTGCGCGACCATGGCTTGATCCAGGTCGACGACGAGGAGCGTTTCCGGGACCATGACGCGTTCAGCAAGTCGGCAGCGCTGTCCGCACACGTATATTTGAAGGATCCAAACAACAAGGCACTGCTAAAACAGGTGCATCAACTGCTGTTGCACCTGAGGGACGAAGGTATCTACGGGATCAGCGAAGTGTTTACCCGAGAGGAGATCCGGGAGAAGGAGCACTTGGACGGCGCGTTTTCTTTTGTGCTCGAAAGCGATGGATTCACCTCATTTGGCAACGATTGGCGCCGGCCGATCGTCCGGCCGTTCGACCTGACGGACTACCGCTTCGGACGGGCGACACACGGGCACTTGCCAGACAAGGGGCCTCAGCCGACGCTGATCGCGACGGGACCGTCGTTCAGACCAGGGGCGGTGGTGCAGCGCCGCCCGATCGTGGACGTCGCACCGACCCTGGCCAAAGCGCTCAACATTGATCTGGGCGAAACGGACGGGCAGGTCATTTGGGCATTGCTGCAAACACCGGGCGGGTGACGATTATGACAGAGAACCGGGCGCTGACCCGAGACGACTGTACGCTTGAGATAACGGATATCAGCCACGAGGGGCACGGTATCGGCCATGTTAACGGTTTGACTCTCTTTGTTCCAAACACCGTGCCGGGAGACCGGGCCCTGGTGCATATCGAGATCCGAAAGAGCCGCTATGCGGTGGCCAGGCTGCTTCGCCTCATCCAACCCTCACCGGATCGTATCGAACCCGGCTGCGTCTATGCGGCAGACTGCGGCGGTTGCACCTTGCAGACGCTGTCATATGAAGCCCAGTTAAAACTGAAGCAGCGCCAGGTGAAGGAAGCGCTCACCCGTATCGGAAAGACAACCAGCATAGACAAGATCATGCGCCCGATCCTGGGCATGGCGGATCCCTG
>Ga0123333_10002417_pt1 | contig 18927 bp, 12 predicted proteins | sample BioC12SIPDNA_3_FD_89957 | JGI IMG/M metagenome (GOLD analysis project Ga0123333, IMG submission 89957) | Anaerobic biogas reactor microbial communites from Washington, USA - Biogas_R2_B C12 SIP DNA | ecosystem: Engineered > Bioreactor > Anaerobic > Unclassified | place: Washington, USA... | reverse complement strand
CGACTTCCCGTGCTTGACCTTCTCCCAGTAGCGCGCGAATGCGCCTTCCTCCTGAAACGCCGGACTGTTGTCCAGGTCGTGGCATTCCAGACACTTCTGCTCCGCGTCCTTCAATTCAAGCACCATCTGCTGCCGGCGCTGGGCAATCTGGGACTCCGTCAGGTCCACCACACCATTCTCGGCGTCGACATGGTCCGACCCCGGACCGTGGCAGTTCTCGCAGCCGACACCGATCAGTTCCGGTGTGGCCTCCAGACTCACGAACCCCGACTCATACGGAAAAAACTTCTGCGGATTCCAGCCCACCACGTGACAACTGATGCACTCCGGATCGTGGATCCGCGGAATGCCGCTGCGTTTGGGCGGCTTCTGCAGCGTCGCGTAGGCAAGTGCGTGCTTCGGAGGATGGTTGTCCACCCCCTCCTTCCAGACCTCCCACACAGCGGCGTGGCAATCGGCGCAGGCCGCTGATCCGACGAACTTCCGCCCGCTCGGATGCGGCTGCGGCTTGTCGATCCCCAGCCCCTCGAAACCGAGCTCCCGCAGCCGGTCCTGGTATTCCGCCAGCAACTGCAGCATCGCTTCCGAGTCTTTGAACCGCGCGTCGAGCGGTACCCGCTGGTAGCGCAGCGGCCGCGCCGCGTCGTCGAAGAGCCCGACAACACAGGCATACATGCCCTTGGTGCCGATCTGGATCAGCTGCGAACGCGTCCCCGCGATCGGATCGGGCTGCAGTGTCGGCTCGCCGGCACCGCCCGTCGACACCACCAGCGAAAACTGCGGGTACTTCTTGCCCAACGCCATCGACTCTTCGATCGTGGCCTGCGCGATCAGCACATGGAGATCACAGCGTTCCCGCTGCAACTCGGGCCAGACCTCGTCCAGGCCCTCTTCCATCCCGCAGAACTCGATGTCTTCGTTGTTGACCAACTTCTGGTTGCGCTCGCCCACCACCGACGTAACGCCAATCTTCTTGCCCCCCTGCTCGATCACCAGAAACCGGGAGGTGAAGTCGGGCGACATCAGCGTCAGGTTCGCACATACAAACAGACTCGGCTCGGTCCCCACCGGGGCGGCCACCAGCAGCTCGCCACCAGGCAGTCGCAAGTCGTCCGGCCCGAACGCGATCGCTCGGTACCCCATCTGGCACAGGCCTTCAATAGTGATTTGGAATTTGACCTCCGCCTGCCGGCCAAATCGCCGCACCTGGTTGCCCGCATCAATGGGCACAACCGGCCACCCCCGACTCTTCAAATCGTCCAGCAGCGCGCTGCGCCGGACGAGCCCTCCCTTCTGATTCTCCAGCCCGGAGCAGCCACACGGCTCAAGAAAGCCCCACTGCCGGCCCGTCAACACCAGCGCCACGGCCGGCTTCGGCCAGCCTTCGTACAACGGTCCTTCATCCCCCGGCGATACACTCCTACCCGCGGCGGGACCAGCCGTCGCAGAGCTATCCTGCCGGGGCGTCTCGGCGATGCGGACCGGCGCATCGTGCAGCGCGGGCGGCGGATCATCCTCGGCGATCGGCACGCTCGCCACAATGTCTGTTCCGGACGCGTCTGTTCCGGACGCGCCTGTTCCGGACGTGCCGGGCGGTGTCAACGCGCCGCGCGATGGAGCGGCCAAGGAGGGTCCGTCCAGGAACGGTCCGTCCAGGGACGGTTCGTGTTGAGTCACGGCCGGTGCTGACGGAACTGCACCCGCCGGCGATAGTTCGGATGGTTCCGCGCCGGCCGGTGCCTGCGCCGCACCAGTGACCGGGTCGGAACCGCTCAGCTCGGGCAGCAGTTCATATTGGCTGTGTTCGTCCTGCAGCACCGCGGCCGGATCACCGGCAACCGGCTGCTCCAGGCCGGCGGCGGCGACCACCGCAGGCTGGCGCGGCGCCTCCGCAGCAGGTCCCGCAGCGAATGTTGCGTCCTCTGAAGCTGCGTCCTCTGAAAACGGGTCATCTGAAGGCACCTGCTGGGACTGGCGAGTGAGTTGCGGGGGGGCATTCGGCCCCGGCGCCCCCTGCGGAGTCGATTGCTCCCCGCAGCCGCTCAGCAGGACCGCCGCCAGTGCGACGAACACAAGGGCTGATACCCGCGCGGATTCGGACCAGGTCATGTTACGAGACTCCGTTCTGTAGATCATTGGTGTGGGTTCCCGGTTTCGGGGGCTGTCCGCGGCGGGATTCTGTCGTGCAGATCGTACTACTCAACCGCAAACTTGACGCGAATCGGCACTTGTTTAGTGATGGGATGGGTGGTCTCCAGGATGATGCGGCCCAAACCAATTCCCTTCCCTCCCATCCGATTGACGGGGGGCAGCCCCGGTGGCACTTCGATGGTTATCACGTACTGAATAGTCTTGCCGTTGCTCAATTCCTTCGGTGGACTGATGTCCACCCGCAGATACTCGGCCGGCTCAACTTCACCCACGGACAGGTGGGTTTCGTTCCGATGCTCGCCGGTCACATACAAATGCATCACCGCCTTCGATGACGCGGTACGCTCGAGCGTCCCCAGATTCAGCAAGCCTCGCTCCGGATCAAACTGGGGCGACGCGGCAAGTCGGATGTCAGATACCGCCCGCCCCTTGATCGGGATATCCAGCAAGGCTTCCTTGTCTGCGCTGACCTTGATGCGAATTGTCTGTTTTATTGGCCCCAGTGGCAACCCAGGTTTGATCGTCAGCATCGCCGCCAGGCCGCAGCTTGCCCCTTTCTCCTTGGCCAGCTCTTCCTCGGTCAACGGTTCGTAGGCGATATCGAAGCAGTTGGCAGTTTCGGCGTTCTCCCAGGTGGTCTCCAGGACCTCCAGGTGTTCGTCGCGGAAGGCAAACAGCAGGAACCGAGCTTCGAACGTCGTTTGGCTCGAGATACTGCCCACCACCAGTTCGCTCGGCAGGGCGCGCACGGTCTCGGTCACGTATCCCTTGATGCTCAGTCGCACAACCGGTTGGTCCGGATCGTTGGTCCCCACCTCCACGGTCTGGGAGAAGTCCACGGAATCCAGAACGGTCTGGCCGGTCCACTCGACGGTGATTTCCGAGACCTCGCCGTGCGGGACGGTGTGCTTGCTCACCTCGCCGATCGTGCATTTGCAGGAGGTCCGACTGGGGCTCAACTGGAGCGGGGAGTAGCCGATATTCTTGAGCTGGAAGGTGTGCTGCATCTTGGCGAAGCGTTCCATGCTGCCGAAATCGAACTCCGCGCCACCGACCACGACGACCTTGGCGGCGGCCTTGCCGCCGAACTGCAACTCCCGCGCAGCCTCCAGTTGGTGCAGGCGGGCCCGACCGTCTTCGGTAAAGAAGAGGTCGACGCCCCGTTTCTTCTCGGCGTATGTGAGCCCGACGCCCACCACGGTTCCCAGCGCGGTGACGACCAACAGTACCAGCCAACTTTTCATCCGGTGCACCTTCGAACGGTTTCGGCCAGCGAATCTGTCGGCGACGGGCACCGCAGATGGCCAGCTGTCACGAATACTCAAGGGATCTTGACGTTACGAATACGCTGCATCAATTGTTCGGCATTCAGCCCCCCTTGCCCATCCCTGGCCGGCAGGTCCACAGCGCCCAGTTGCTCCGCAACCAGTCGCTGGCGTGCCAGCTTGAATTCGGAGTGCGGCATCAGGGCATCCAGCCGCAGCGCTTCCTGGGCGTGTTCCCGGGCCAACTCCCTCGCGTCTGTCACGTGGCAGGCCCAAGCCAGTTGCGCGTGCAGGATGCCGCTGTGGGGATACAGCTCGACCGCGCGGCAATATGCCTGGACCGCCTCCCGCCCCAGATCGGCGCTTCGGGTGATTGCGAACATCGCCAGCAGCCAGTCACCGCACTGCCGGTAAATCGTACTCGATCCCCGGTTGCGCTGCAGTAGTGCATCGCGTGTGGCGAGGAACGCGTGCAGCTGCGCGTCGGATGGAGCTGCCATCCACTGCTGCCATTCAAGCTGCGCCAGCGATTCCCAGGGTGCAGCGGACCAGGGATCGGCGTCCGCCGCCCGCGACAGTCTCTCTCTGGCCAGGGAGGCCGTCGTGGCCTCGCGCGCCGCGTACAACTGCCGCCGGGCAGCCAGGACGGGCCGGTACATGGTTATGTAGCAGGCCGCGATCAGTGTCAGGAGGCATGCTCCCCACGCGGCAACGGCCCAGCCAGCGCGGCGGCGCGGCGGCCCAGCTGACCGGCTCCCCCTCTCCGGCCCGGTATGGTCGGCAGCGTTCAGCGCCAACGCGGCGAGCAGCCACACCAACTGGCCCACCCCTGGAAACCCGATCCCCCCCGCCGCCAGAAGGTTAGTCAGCAGCGCGCAGCCCGCTACCACCAGGGGCCCGGCGGGCAAAGTGCCACGCATCACCCAGGGATGCAGTAGCCACAGGGTCACGGCCGCGGCAGGAAACGCCACCCACCACAGCGCAGGGTCCGGCGCCAGCCCACCGGCCCAGCCGGCCGGATAAGCGGCCGCGAAACCGATCAGCGCGCCGCTATAGACGGCTCCAGCCGAAGTATCCGCCACCGCGCACTCATACGCCGCGCCCGCCGCGGAAGCCTCATATCGCCGCAGTTGAACCGCCAGGACGACACCGATGAACACGAAGACAGCCAGAGCTGGCACCCCAGCCGTGGCGGCCACCTCCAGCAGGAAGTTGTGCGGGTCCGAGATCTCCTCACTGGCCTCCGGCAGCTTGTACCGCGTGTAGCACGATTTAAAACTGCCCGGACCACAGCCGAACCACGGATGGTCGGCGATCATGGCGGCGGTGGCCTGCCAGTATTGCAGCCGAAACGTCAGGGATTTGGGGGCCTCCGTGACCACCTGCCGGTCCAGGCCGCCCAAGCGAACGACCAGGCCGGTCGCGATGATCGCCGCAGCCATGACGCCCACCAGCACGTGCCAGCGGAGCCGGCGGCGCGGTACAGCGCGGGTGAGCGCCAGCAGGGCCAGGCCCAGCAGCGCCGCGCCGTAGGCGCTGCGGCTCTTGGTCAGCACCAGGCAGCCGGCAACGGCCAGCGTCAGCCCGGCCACGTTCACGGCATAGGGCCAGCCGTTCGACGCGCGGCCGCGGAATGAACCCGCGACGTACACGAGGAGCAGCAGGCAGGGGGTCAGGAATCCTGCCAGCGAATTGGTCAGGGCAAACGACCCGATCGGCTCGCGGCTGGCCAATCGACTCTCCCAATGATACCGCTGCGGCGAACCGGGAGGCGCGTCAATGCCCGCGTCGCGCAGCGTCTGCTCTGGATCTTGCGCATAGCGGGCACGCAGCAGGGGATCGCTGTAGCCGACCTGATAGAAGCCGTATACGGACAGTCCCACAGCCAGTGCCATCAGGGCGCTGGCCAGCGCCCGCTGCGACCGCGGGGACCGAAACCACTGCCGCGTGGCCAGCAGCAGCAGCCCGCAGGCGATCCACAGCCACATTGCGTTGAGCGTCAGGCGGGGCTCCCCGGCAGACAGCATCACCAGCGCACTGGCCGAATGCATCACCAGGAACAGCACCACCAGGGTTTCGGTGCCGCCGAAACGCCACCGCCCGTTCGCCCCCCGAGAGCCGCTGACCAGCCCCGCGGCCGCGAGCACCAGCCAGGCCATGATCCACACGACATGCGTGCCATCCGAGACCGCCGACTCGCTGGGAATCAGCGTCGCGGCAACCACCAGCATAACAGACGCCGCCGCGAGCAGCTCGCCGGGCCGCTTCCACCACGAGGGCGCAAACGCGGCATCGTCTCGGTCTCGCGACACAGTCTTGTTCACGAAAGCAGCTTTCGCCGGGCCGTGGTTTCAAGGATGGCGATCAGCCCCAGGATACAGACGATCATCAGCAGCACAATCGCCGCGCCCAACGGGTCCACCCGGCACAACAACAAGGCGCCCAAGCCACAGGTGGCGGTGGTCAGGTAGATGGTCAGCACGGCCTGCCCTTTGGTCAGCCCGAGATCGACCAGGCGATGCGAAAAGTGGCTCTTGTCCGCTTCGAACGGACTACGCCCCTCTCGCACCCGTATCCAGATCACGCTGACCATGTCGTACAGCGGCACCGCCATGACGCACAGCGGTGCGAGCACGGCGTGCTGCCGCGTTCCATGATACTCGGTGTAGGTGGCCAGCAACGTGGTGACCGCGATGCAGAACCCGACGAAATAACTCCCCGCGTCCCCCATGAATATCCGGGCGGGCGGGCGATTGTGCCAGAGAAAGCCGAGCAGCGCACCGACGACCACCAGCAGCAGACCGGCCACAAACAGCTGCGGCTGCAGCGTCTGCGAGTCGGGTTTCACGAGCAGGACGGCAGCCAGCATGCTGGCCGCAATCGCCGCCACGCCGCCGGACAGGGCGTCCATGTTGTCCAGCATGTTGAACGAGTTGATGAGCGCCACGATCCAGAGCACCGACAAGCCCCAGGTGATCCAGGGCACATCGATGAAGGCCGTGAACCGCCAGCCTTGCCAGACCACACAGACGGCCGCCACCAGACACTGCAGGCCCAGACGCAGTCGCCAGCCGAGCCCGAACCGGTCGTCGAGCAGCCCCACCACCATCAGCAGTGTGCCGCCGCCGAGCAGCACCCAAAGCGCGGGCATCTGGTCCGCCAGACCGTCCAGGTGAGGCCGGACAAAGGCCGGGATCGCCGGCTCCAACCACGCCACCGCCGGACTGCCGGCGCGGAGCAGCCCCAGCAGCAGCTGGCCGACCGCAAACGGCAGGATCACGCCCAGCCAGATCGCCAGACCACCCCCCATGGGCGTGGGCGTCAGGTGTACTTTCCGCGTGCCCGGTCGATCCACCAGCTGCCAGCGCAGCGCCAGGCGGCGCACATAGCGGACGGCGATCCAGGAGACCAGGAAGCTCGGGATCACCGTGCCACACACGAACCAGATCAAATCAGGAGTCTTCATACTTCCGAGACCGATAGTACTCGCGGCAACGCACCAGGAACTGATGATAATCGGCCCGCTGATAGTCGGGATAGGTCCACGGGCGTTTTTGCCAGCTGCCCGCGTGGAAGTACAGCGTGTTCTCGGCGAACACGCCCTGGTCCAGGTAGATGCGATGGTCCCGGTCCTTGGTCGAGGCGAGGATGAGTTTAGCCTCGGTGAGGTAACCGGGATCCAGATTGAGCGGCCGCGGTTCGGGGCCCGCATGCCGCGCGGCGTACTCGCGTTCCCACTGGTTGGTCAGCAGTTTGCGGGGGACCAGCGAGGCCGGGTCGATCAACTGCTGGAAGGCCCACAGCACCTTCTGCAGGTCCGGCCCCATGGTCGACTCGTAGAAGGCCGTTTCGCGGAACTCGAACAGCGCGCTCTCGAGCGCCAGCGGACCCCAGTGCGTTTCCAGACGCTGCCGGGCCCAGGCGATGGCATCCGGATAGCGGCTGAACGCGGCCACGAAGCACAGAACGTGGCGATGCGCAGATGCCTCGCCCATGGCTGTCCCCCGCACAGGTCTCGTGATCGGTGTCAGTAGGCTTTGGCGAACACCACCCGCTGCGGACTCGGCCGCCCGGTGAAAATGCAGGTGCCCGGCTCGTCGTCGTGGACGAGCGGAAGGCACCGGATGGTGACCTTCAGATCGTTCAGCAGCGGGGTGACGGAGGGATCGTCCACCCAGTGGCACAGCGCGAAACCGCCGTGAATCTCCGGATCCTCGGCGTTCTGCGGCGTGAAGAAGGCACGGAACTCGTCGAGATCATCGATCGGGCGGGTGTGCTTCACACGCAGCGCCAGAGCGCGGTCGAACAAGGCCGTCTGGATCGCATCGAGCGTGGCCGCCACGGTGGCGACAAACTGCTGCCGATCGACACTCTCCTTGCTCCCGCTGTCCCGCCGGCCGACGAACACGCTGTGTTTGGCCATATCCTTCGGGCCCACTTCGACCCGCAGCGGCACGCCGCGCTTGACGTGATACCAGTTCTTCTCTCCCCCCCGGATGTCCCGATCGTCGATCGTCACCCGCACCTTGCCGTCGCCGTAGTCCACGGCCTGCAACTGCTGCAGTAACGACTGGCAGTACTCCAGGACCTCCGCGCGCTGCTGATCGTCCCGGTAGATCGGCAGGATCACGACGTGCTGGGGCGCCAGGCGCGGCGGCAATACCAGGCCATCGTCGTCGCTGTGGGTCATCAGCAGGGCGCCGACCAGGCGGGTGGAAACTCCCCACGACGTCGTCCAGGCATAGACCTCCTGGCCGTGCTGATCCTGGAACTTGATGTCCTGTGCCCGCGCGAAGTTCTGACCCAGGAAGTGGGAGGTCCCTGCCTGCAGCGCCTTGCGGTCCTGCATCATCGCCTCAATGCTCAGGGTGCTCACAGCGCCCGGAAAGCGTTCCCCCGCGGACTTCTCCCCCTTGATGACCGGCATCGCCATGTACTGTTCCGCGAACTGCGCGTACACATCGAGCATCCGGCGGGTCTCTTCCCAGGCCTCCTCCTGCGTCGCGTGTGCCGTGTGCCCTTCCTGCCAGAGAAACTCAGCGGTCCGCAGGAACATGCGGGTCCGCATTTCCCAGCGGACCACGTTGGCCCACTGATTGATCAGCACGGGCAGGTCGCGGTAGGACTGTATCCACTTGGCATACATCGCCCCCACGATCGTCTCGCTGGTCGGACGCACGATCAGCGGTTCCTCGAGCGGCCCGGCGGGGACCAGACGACCATCCGCCCCGTGCTCCAGGCGGTAGTGGGTCACCACGGCGCATTCCTTGGCGAACCCCTCCACGTGCTGCGCTTCCTTTTCGAGAAAGCTCATCGGGATGAACAGCGGGAAGTAGGCGTTCTGGTGGCCGGTGTCTTTGAACATGCGGTCGAGCACGCGCTGCATGTTCTCCCAGAGCGCATAGCCCCAGGGCTTGATAACCATGCATCCCCGCACCGGCGACACTTCGGCCAGGTCGGCCGCCTTGATCACCTGCTGATACCACTGTGGATAGTCTTCTGCCCGTGTCGGACTAATCGCATTGCTGGTCTTGGCCATCAGTCTCCCTTCCCTCCGCGCGCTCCAGAACCGCATTCTAACGCCAGGGCGCAGCAGGCGGCATTGTAGGTGAAGCTCTGCAAATCGGGCAATACGCGGTTGCGCCGCGCGGGCCTCTCAGCCCTCGTTGGGGGTAGGCACGTTGGCGCAGCAGCACTAGAATCTCCGCGTACTCTGCTTCGAGGCCGGTGCGGCTTCGACACGACTGGCTGCTCTCCACGGATGTACCATGGCACGTCGCTTCATCAACCAGCTGGGCGAACACGAGAATGTCGATCAGGTCTTCCTGGTATCCGACAAACAGCTTCGCACGAACCGTAACGGGAATCTCTATCTGCAGCTGCGGTTGACCGACCGCACGGGCTCGATGACGGCCATGCTCTGGAACGCCAACGACCAGTTGTATGCCAGCTTCGACAACGGCACATACGTGCGGGTCCAGGCGACGACGCAGTTCTACAACGGCGCGCTGCAGATGATCGCGCAGCGGCTCGAACGGGTCGACCCGTCCACGATCGACGAAACCGACTTCCAGACGCTGGCGGACACCGACATCGACCAGCTGGCCTCGCGGCTGACGGCCATGCTGCGCGGCGTGAAGCACTATCATCTGCGGTGCCTGGCCGAGTGCTTCCTGATGGACGAGCAGTTCCTGGAGAAGTTCCTGCGGGCTCCAGCGGGGATCAAGAACCACCACGCCTACCATGGCGGGCTGGTGGAACACGTGGTGAGCCTGATGGAGCTTACCGCCGCGGTCGCCCCGCTCTATCCCGAGCTGGACGCCGACCTGCTGCTGATGGGCGCCTTCCTGCACGATGTCGGAAAAATCCACGAACTGACCTACGACCGTGAGTTAGGCTACAGTGACGAGGGGCAGCTGATCGGGCACCTGGTCATCGCCGTGGAACTGCTGGATCAGAAGATCAGGGAATCCCAGTCGCTCTGCAACGAGCCCTTTCCCGAACAGCTGCGTCTGCTGCTCAAGCACATGATCCTGAGCCATCACGGGGAATACGAGTTTGGCAGTCCTAAACTCCCCATGACCCGCGAGGCGGTGGCGCTTCACTTCCTTGACAATCTGGACGCCAAACTGCAGTTGTTCAATCTGCTCATCCAGAGCGACGCCAACACCGAAAGCAACTGGACCCCCTACCAACCCAATCTCGGCCGCAAGCTGTACAAGGCGACGGCCAGCGACAGCGCAGCCGAAGAGCCCTGAGCGGGACACGCACCGCCCCCGGAAATGCCCACGCATGAATCTGACTGATCTCGAGCTGCTGCTGCTCAAACATGTGAAGTCGGCCGGTTACCGGCCGGTCAAGCCCCGCGTGATCACCAGGCAGCTGGGCCTGCCTGCGGCGCGGAAGCCGGACGTGCGCAAGGCCATCAAGCGGCTGGCCAAACACGGGCTCATCAGGTACGGAGCAAACCATCTGGTTGAGACGGGCGGCGCGCGCGCACCGGCCGCGGCGGCCGGGATCGTGGGGGTCTTCCATCGCACGGCGGGCGGCTTTGGCTTCGTCAAGCCGCGCGTGAGCGAGGCGTCTCCCGCCGGCTCGCCCGACATCTATATCCCGGCCAGCCGCACCAGCGACGCCGCCACCGGCGACATTGTCCGCGTCCAGCTGCGGAGGTCCAAAGGGGGCGGGCCCGCCCCGCGTCTGCGCGGCGAGATCGTGGAAGTGCTGAAACGCGAGACGCACCAGTTCGTCGGGCGGTACCGGCCTCGCGGCGACATGCCGCTGGTCCAGGTGGACGGCAAGCTCTTCGCGCAGCCGATCCCAGTCGGGGACCCAGGCGCGAAAAACGTGCGTCCCGACGACATCGTCGTGATAGAGATGGTCCGCTTCCCGTCCCACGCGCACGACGGTGAAGCGGTCATCACCGAGGTGCTCGGCCCCCGCGGCACCCCCGGTGTCGACACCTTGTCGATCATCCGCGCCTACGCCCTGCCCGACACGTTTCCCGAAGATGTGCTGGCGTCGGCGCGCGAGCAGGCCGAGTCGTTCGACCCGGCGCAGCTGGATGGCCGCAGGGACCTGACAGCGCTGACCGTAATCACCATCGATCCGGCCGACGCCCGCGATTTCGACGACGCCATCTCGCTCGAACAGCTGGACAACGGGCACTGGCGGCTGGGCGTCCACATCGCCGACGTCGCGCACTTCGTCCCCGCCAGGTCGCCGCTGGATCGGGAGGCCCGGGAGCGCGGGACGAGCGTCTACCTGCTCGATCGCGTCATCCCGATGCTCCCCGAGATCATCTCCAATCATCTGGCCAGCCTGCAGCCGCACCGGGTGCGGTTCGCGCGGACGGTGTTCCTGGAGTTCGCGCCGGACGGCGTGCGGGTGAGCACGGACATCGTCCGCTCCGCGATCCGGAGTGTGCAGCGGTTCAGCTATGAGGAGGTCCAGAGCTATCTGCACGAGCCGGCTCCCTGGAAGAAGAAGCTGACTCCGGAAGTCTGCACGCTGCTGGGGCACATGCACACGCTGGCCATGCTGCTGCGGCAACGCCGTCTCGATCGCGGCGCGCTGGAACTGGTGCTTCCCGAAATCAAACTCGAACTCGACGACGCCGGCCAGGTCGCGGGCGCGACGGCCGTGATACACGACGAGAGCCATCAGATCATCGAAGAGTTCATGCTGGCGGCCAACGAGGCGGTCGCGGAATACCTCACGCAACACGACGTGCTGTTCCTGCGCCGCGTGCACGCCCCGCCCGTTCCCACCAAACTGCGCGACCTGACCGCCTTCGTGCGCCAGCTGGGAATCCCGTGCGACAGCCTGGAAAGCCGCTTCGAAATCAAACGCGTCCTCGCGCATGTGGCGGGCCGGCCGGAAGAGTCGGCCGTGAACTACGCCGTGCTGCGCAGCATGCAGAAAGCGGTCTACGGGCCCGAAAGCGAACGCCACTATGCCCTGAACACCACCCACTACTGCCACTTCACCTCCCCCATCCGCCGCTACCCCGACCTGACCGTCCACCGGTTGCTCGACCAACTGGCCGACGGCCAGCGACCGCACAATGACATGCCGCGGCTGGTCATGCTCGGAGAACACTGCTCTGAACGTGAACAGCGCGCGGCGAACGCGGAACGCGAACTGGTCAAAGTCAAGCTGCTGAATTACCTGAGCCAGCATGTGGGGATGCGTCTGCAGGCGGTCATTACGGGCGTGGAGGACTTCGGGCTGTTCGTCCAAGGGGTGGCACTGCCGGCCGAGGGACCGATCCATATCAGCTCGCTGCAGGATGACTACTACCGTTTCGACGCCACGTCCTACAGCCTGGTCGGGCACCGGACGGGGCATCGGTATCGTCTGGGGGACGTGGTGCATGTGGAGGTCTTCCACGTGGATGTCGATCGCCGCGAGCTGGATTTCCGCATCGTCTCGGGCACGCGGCACAAGGCTCCGCTGGCGCCGCCGGCAGCCCAGACCCGCGTCGCCTCGAAGACCTCTCGCCGCAGATCGCGCCACGCGCCGCGCAGCCCGGGATCGTCCCGCGGCAAACGCAAGCGATCATAGCCGTCCGCCTGCGCGGGGCCAGCGGCCGGCATCCGGCGTTTGGAGGCCGGCAGGACGGGGCGTCGGGGGGCTGAGCGATCCGCGGCTTGGGGAGCACCCTGGAAACGCGGTGCCAATCGATTACAATGCCCCGACGGCCGACCGTGCGGCTGCCGGACGCGGCGCGGCACGGTTTGTTCGTTGGCATCGGCATCACCCGACACGCGCCGCCGAGTTCCCCAGAGAACCGAATTCCTAGAGAACGCGTCCCGCCGGCTGGGCATGCGCGCGGGCCGGGTGGACGTCGCGGTCACTTGGACCCTGCGCGCCAGGCGCGGGAGGGAACCGTGGCAGACCACATGGCAAACCAATCGCTCAGCAGGACTCCGCTGCATGCGTGGCACAGCTCGCACGAGGGCCGGCTGGTGGAGTTCGCGGGGTGGGAGATGCCCGTGCAGTACGGCTCGATTGCCGACGAGCATCTGGCCACTCGCAGCGCCGCCGGCCTGTTCGACATCTCGCACATGGGGCGGCTGAAATTCGACGGCGACCGTGCCCTGCCCTTCCTCGACCGACTCGTCACGCGGCGCGTGGCCAACATGAAGGCGGGTCAGATCCGGTACGCGCTGATCACGAACCCGCAGGGTGGTATCCTCGACGACGTCCTGGTGTATCGGCTGCAGCAAGCGGATGGCACGCCGCGCACGATGATGGTCGTCAACGCCTCCAACCGCGGCAAGATCGTCGCCTGGCTGCAGCAGCACCTGCGAGCCGCCGATGCCCTGACCATCCGGGACGTGACCCGCGCTACGGCCATGCTCGCCGTCCAGGGCCCCGCGGCGATCGAACTGGTGGCTGCGATGGTGGACGTGGACCTGCCGGGAATGAAGTATTACACCGGTACCCTGGCCCGGCTCGGATCGGTGGAGATCGTGCTCAGTCGCACCGGCTACACGGGTGAGGACGGCTGCGAACTGATTGTGCCTGCGGAGGCGGCGCTGGAGATCTGGGAGCGGATTCTGGCACGCGGCGCGCGCCCGGTGGGGCTGGCCGCGCGCGACACGCTGCGGCTGGAAGCCGGAATGCCGCTCTACGGACACGAACTCTCCGAGCAGATTCATCCGCTGCAGGCCGGACTGCAGTTCGCCGTGCAGTTGGAGCGGCGCGACTTCGTCGGCCGCGATGCGCTGGTGGTGGCTCAGTCCGACACCACCTGCCGCCGCCGCGTGGGACTGCAGCTGCGGGACCGCCGTGTGCCCCGCGTGCACTATGCCGTGCTGCGCGACAGCCAGGTCGTGGGGGAAGTCACCAGCGGCACGTTCTCCCCGACGCTCGCACGGCCGATCGCCATGGCGTACGTGGACCCGCCCGCTGCCGTGGTGGGGCAGGTCCTGCAGGTTGACATCCGGGGCCGCCTGGCGCCAGCCGAAGTTGTCGGCCTGCCCTTTTATTCTCGTAACTCCTAGCGAAGGGATGGCACGTGAAACCCGAGAACCTTCTGTTTGCCGAAACGCACGAGTGGGCACACATCGCGCACGAAGCTGGCGGCCAGGTCGCCACGGTGGGGATCTCAGCGTTCGCGGTCGAACAGCTGACCGATCTCGTGTACATGGAACTGCCGGAAGTCGGCGCGACAGTGGCGGCCGGCGAAGAGTTCGGGGAAGTCGAGTCGGTCAAGGCGGTCAGCCCCCTGTTCAGCCCCGTGGCGGGCGAGGTCCTCGCGGTCAACACCGAGTTGCCCGATCACCTGGAGACACTGCACGCCAGCCCGTATGACAAGGGATGGATCGCCAGGATCCGGATCACGGACGAAAGCTGCCTGACGAAGTTGCTCGACTACGCGGCATATCAGAAACAGTGCGCCGCGGCAGGCGACGACCCGGCCTAAGCGCACAGCCAGCCCGCTGCTTCCCGGCGCTGATGGGGCTGTCGGTGCGGCGTGCGGCACTGTACAACGAATGTACAACTGCTGCCGCGCAGTCTCCGCGCGTCGGTGTGCTAAGCGGATCGCGACCTGGCGCGCGCCCGGTTGGCTCGCCGCTCCGCACTGCCGGTCAGCCAGCAGTCCACTCCACTTCCAGCTCCCGGATCCGCCATGTCATACCTGCTCAACAACCGGCAAGATCAGCAAGCCATGCTCGAGGCGATCGGCGTCCAGTCGCTGGCGGAGCTGCTTGCCTGCGTCCCCGCTGCGCTGCGTCTGCACCGGCCGCTGGAGTTGCCTGCCGCGATGAGCGAACTGGAGCTGACCCAGCACCTCGAGACGCTGGCCGCGCGCAATACCAGCGCGGGCCAGAGCGCCGGCCAGGCACTCTGCTTTCTGGGCGGGGGCAACTACGACCATTTCATTCCGGCCGTGGTCGACTCGCTGGCCGAGCGCGGCGAGTTCTACACGTCGTACACTCCGTACCAGCCGGAGGTGAGTCAGGGCAATCTGCAGGTGATGTTCGAGTATCAGACGTTGATCTGCCAGCTGACCGGCATGGACGTGTCGAATGCCAGTCTGTACGACGGCGGCAGCGCGACGATTGAAGCCGCCCTCTTGTGCATGAGCGCGACGCGCCGCACGGGCAAGGTCGTGACCGCCGCGTGCGTGCACCCCGAGTACCGGCAGGTAATGCAGACCTACCTGGCGAATCTGAACACGCAACTGGTCACGCTGGCCGTGCCCGACGGGCGGGTGGCGCTCCCGTCACTCGCCGCCGCCCTGGACGATCAGGTCGCCTGCGTCGTGCTGCAACACCCCAACTTCTTCGGCTGCCTGGAGGAGGTATCGGCCGTGTCCGACATGGTCCACGCCGCCGGCGCGCTGCTGGTGCTGGTGTTCGATCCGCTGAGCCTGGGGATTCTCAAGCGCCCCGCGGAGCTGGGTGCGGACGTAGCGGTGGCCGAAGGCCAGGTGCTCGGAAGCCCCATGCAGTGCGGTGGCTCCGGCCTGGGGATCCTGGCCTGCCGCGAGCAGTATCTGCGGCGTCTGCCCGGCCGCCTGGCGGGCCAGACCGTCGACCGGCGCGGCCGCCGCTGCTGGGTGCTGACCCTGCAGACGCGTGAACAGCACATTCGCCGGGACAAGGCGACGAGCAATATCTGCACCAACCAGGGACTGCTCGCGCTGCGGGCCGCGATCTACCTGTCATGCCTGGGGCCACACGGCCTGCGGGAGGTGAGCGAACGGTGCGCGTGGAAAGCCCATTACTGCTCCGCATGCCTCACCGCCTGCCAGCGTTTTGAACGCCGCTTCGCACCGCCCGTGTTCAAAGAGTTCGTAATCCGCGACCGGCGGGGGGAGGTCCCGCAGCTGCTGGCCCAGGCCACCCAGGCCGGCATCCTCGCCGGGGTCCCGCTGGCACCCTGGTATCCGGAACTCGCGGATTGTTTCCTGGTGGCGGTCACCGAGAAGCGTACCCGATCGGACATCGACCGGCTCAGCGCGTGCCTGGCCGGTACACTGAAGACCCCTGGGGCGAGCCATGCCTAACCCACAAGCAACCCGCCTGGTGTTCGAGCTCTCGCAGCCAGGCCGACGCAGTTCGCAGCTGCCGGCGAGCGACGTGCCGACACCTGCCATCCGCGACATCCTGCCCGCCGCGGCGCTGGCCGACGCGCCGCCGCCGTTGCCCGAGCTGGCCGAGCCGGACCTCGTACGCCACTTCACCAACCTGTCGACCATGAACATGTCGGTCGATGCGAACTGCTACCCGCTCGGCTCCTGCACGATGAAGTACAACCCCAAGCGCAACGAGCGATTGGCATCGCTGCCCGGTTGGCTGAACGTGCATCCCTACCAACCCGAATCGACGCGGCAGGGCTGCCTGCAGGTGCTCTACGAACTGCAGCAGTACCTGGCGGAAATCAGCGGCCTGCCCGGCGTGTCGCTCCAGCCGGCGGCCGGCGCGCACGGCGAACTCACCGCCCTGATGATCGCCGCCGCGCACTTCCGCCAGCTGGGAGAACGCCGCACCATCGTGCTCATCCCCGACAGCGCCCACGGGACAAATCCGGCCAGCGCGCGGATGGCAGGCTTCGATACCGTCACCATTCCCAGCACGCCGGCAGGATTCGTCGATCTGGCAGCGCTGCGGTCCCGACTCGATCCGCGCGTGGCCGTGTTCATGATCACCAATCCCAACACCCTGGGACTGTTCGACGCCCAGGTCGGGGAGATCGCCGAACTGGTGCACGCGCAAGGGGGCCTGGTCTATCTGGATGGAGCCAACATGAACGCCATCCTGGGCATCGCACGCCCCGGCGATTTCGGCGCCGATATGATGCACTTCAATCCGCATAAAACGTTCGCCGGACCGCATGGCGGCGGCGGACCGGGGGCCGGACCGGTCTGTGTGGCCCAGCCACTGGCCCCGTATCTCCCCTGCCCCGTCGTCACCCGCGTCGGCACACACTACGCGCTGGACGACGACCGCCCCCTGTCGATCGGGCGCGTCCGCACCTTCCTGGGTAACTTCGGCGTCCTGCTGCGCGCCTATTGCTATATCCGCACCCTCGGCCCCGACGGCCTGCGGCAGGCCTCCGAACAGGCCGTGCTCAACGCCAACTACCTGCTGAGCCGCATCAAGCATTTCCTGCCGGTGCCCTACGGCGATCGCTGCATGCATGAGTTCGTGGCGTCGGCCGAACACCTGAAACACAGCTCCGGCCTGAAACAGCCGGCCATGGACCTGGGCAAGCGACTGCTCGACTTCGGCTTCCACGCCCCGACCGTCTACTTCCCCTTGACCGTGCATGACGCCCTGATGATCGAACCCACCGAGACCGAGAGCAAGGCGACACTCGATGCGTTCGCCGAAGCGCTGTTCCACGTGACCGGTGAATCGGCCGCACTCCTCCACGAAGCGCCCCATTCCACCGTCATCAGCCGCCCCGACGAAGTGACCGCCGCGCGGCAGCCTAGACTGAAATGGACGCCTGACTGAGTCAACGCAGACCGCCCCCCCCCCCCGCGCCGCAAGCCCACCGCCGACCGCGCGGAGCCACAGACATACCGAGACGATCATACCGAGACGGTTGACGACCATGAACACCGCGCGCCTGATCACCCATACGCCCTCGCCCGGCGCCTGGAACATGGCCGTGGACGAAGCGCTGCTGCAGTCCGCCGCTGTAACGGGCACCATCACACTGCGCGTGTATGGCTGGTCGGAACCGACCCTCTCGCTCGGCTACTTCCAGCCGTACCGCGATCGGGAGTACCACGCACCCAGCCGCCCGTGTGTGGTGGTGCGGCGCGCGACCGGCGGCGGCGCGATCGTGCATGACCACGAAGTAACCTACAGCCTGACCGCTCCCACAGACGGACGCCTCAAGCGGCGGCTGGACGACTGGTACCGTCTGGTCCACGAAACCTGGATCCGCACGCTGGCAGAACTGGGGATCGCTGCCCACCGCTGCCTTCAGACAGACCCCCAGAAAGAGCAACAGTTCTTGTGCTTTCACCGCCGGTCCGCCGGAGATCTGCTGTTGGGATCAGCGAAAATCGGGGGCAGCGCTCAGCGGCGACACGCCCAGGCGGTGCTGCAGCATGGCAGCCTGATCCTGAAACGCTCGGTAGCCGCTCCGGAACTGGCTGGGATTGCCGAGTTGTCGGGGCGCGACTTGAGCGATCGGGCGTGGCTTGACGGGTGGGTAAGTTCTCTCGGTCAAGCGCTGAATGTGTGCTGGCAAAGCGGTGAGTTGACCGACGAGGAGACAAGACGGGCCGAGGAATTGGAGCGCACCAAGTTCGGTCACCTGCGGTGGACTCAGCGCCGCTGAGGCCCGGCGACGGTTGCCCCAATCCCCCCAGTCTGGTATTTCGTTTGGGATTTTGTTTGGATTTTAATGTTTGACCGCTTGACTCAATTGTGCTATTCTCGCGACCGCTGATTGACTTACTCTTGGCTTGCTCTTGCAGGGTGTGCCGGTTGGAGACCATAATACAATTGTCTCGGACAGGGAGTTTACTGCGGAGGATTTATTGAGCGTTCAGGGGTTCAGGTTTTAGGTTTAGACTTAGACTGTGCCAGAGCTGTCGGACAGAATTGGCGAGAGCTGCTTTTTCTCATTTTCCTTATTCTTCATTGCCTGCTTTCGCAATCGAGTTCGTAAGCTAGCGGCTGACGGGGTCTAGTTGTCGTTTCAGTGCTGCGATCCGTTTTCGGGCAACGTCATTATTGGTTCGCAGAACCGCACGTGTTTTTATTGTTGAAACGACGCTGCAAAGGAACCACAGGCCATGCTAGTCAAGCTTAGAGTGATGCAGGGCGCACAGGCGGGCCGTGAAGTCATCATTCCGGTGGCCGAATTCTTGATCGGTCGGGGTGAGGAATGCCATCTGCGCCCGCGTAGTGACGCGATCAGTCGTCGTCATTGTGTGATCGTCGTGAACGACAAGCAGGTGGTTCTACGCGATCTCGGCAGCAAGAACGGATCGTACGTCAACGGCCAGCGTGTGGAGGGAACGTGCGAGATG
>Ga0123333_10002413_pt1 | contig 18957 bp, 10 predicted proteins | sample BioC12SIPDNA_3_FD_89957 | JGI IMG/M metagenome (GOLD analysis project Ga0123333, IMG submission 89957) | Anaerobic biogas reactor microbial communites from Washington, USA - Biogas_R2_B C12 SIP DNA | ecosystem: Engineered > Bioreactor > Anaerobic > Unclassified | place: Washington, USA... | reverse complement strand
CGGCTTCACACCGCACATGCCAGTCGCCCGCGACACTCACCGCGATGTGCCCCCATTGGCGAGCCGCGCCCATCACTTCAAAGCCGGCCAGTTCGACCGGTTTCGCCGATATGCCCGCTTCGTGCGCCATCCGCGCGGCAATCCGGATCTCTTCGGCCGCCGCGGTCTTCTTCGACAACCGCACCTCGACCAACGGCCCGGCGCCGCTTTGCGAAGAGGTATCGCCGGCGACCGGCGTCACCGTATAAGCGGTCGTATTGATCGGCGCCAACTCGGCTGCCTTCGGCAGGCGAACTTGGAAGCGATCCATGGGACTACCGTATCCCCGCACCGAGAGCTTTGCTTCCCAATCAATGCTCCGGCCATCGGCCCGAACCTGCACCTCACCGACGGCCTCGATGACCGTGGGCAACTCGGCGGGCGGATCGTCCTGCTTGCGCCAGGAAAGCTCGAGGTCACCGCCGTTGCCCAAGACAGTCAATTCGGTAGCGCCTTCGGTGATCGCTTCGGGCGGTAGCAGCGTCGCTCCCTCGGAGACCCTGGCCACGGCGCCGGCGATGGGAACCTTGAGCTTCAATTCCCAACTTGTTGTCCGTGGCACCGAGAGTTTTAGTCGTGTCTCGTTGCCGACTTGCAGGAGGGGTACGAGGGTGCGGAAGGTGAGGCGATGGATCTCGCCGCCACCGCCGCGAATAAAGCTGACATAACCTTCCCCTTTTTCGTCGAACCCAAGGAACTGTTCCCCGCTCCCCTCGTACTTGGCTCCCTCGCGAAGCAAAGCCTGGTTGAGACGAAGGGGAACACGAACCCCCCGGTCATCGCGAACCAGGACTTTCAGATCGATGGTCAGCTCCGCGTGGTCGCCCTGTATCGTTCCAGTGGCCCCCATCCACTGGAGGCTGAAGCGTGGCAGTTGATCCCGTTGTTTCAATCCGAGCTTGATTTGAGCGAGTTCCTCAAGTTCTTCCGGGGTCCAGCCAAGCACCGGCTGGAGAGACCCGTCTTTCGGATCTTTCATATACCACAGCGGGGGCTCCACTTCGCGCACCTGACCTCTCGCAGCAGCGGAGGCTGGCGCCTCGTCGGCCGCCGTGGCCGTTTCCATTTCAGCGGGTTTTGCGGCTTGTTGGGCAATACTCGTATGGAACCACAGACCGATGTGGACGGCAATTCCCAACAACAGCCAGTAAACGCGACCCAACAATCCTTGTGTCCCTCAGCGTTGTGGCTATCGGTCCGGAGGATGGCTCGATAGCGGCTTCACGGTCGTCTAGCGCCAGAGTGCGAGCGCGAAAGAGGAGTACTTTCTCCAGTCTATCCAAACACGAGCCTTCGTAGAAGCAAGAAACCGGCGAATTCATCGGGAATGGGCAATGACAAAGTAGCCGAGAAAATCGACCGCAGTAGCCCGCATGGCGAAGAAAGAGTTCCTCCGCGAACGGGGAGTACGCCCCATCTTAACATTCAAAGTAAGTACTTATATCAGGTGGTTTATTAAGGCATGAACGGAGAGTAGAATGCGTTGCGCAGACAATCCCTCCAATCAGAACAACTGAGGTTGGATCTGAAGGGATGGAGTATGGCATCGGGCCGCCCGTGCCGGGCGGTCTGGCGGCGATCCACGGAGCAGAACGGGAACGGAAGCGATGCCGACGGCTTGGCCGGATATGCTGCGACTGCGCCGGAGGGGCAACCCGGCGGCCAAGGATCGCGATTCTCATGTCCGAGGGCGTTTCTGCGCCGTCTTTTCGCAGTCTCTTACGGAACGGCAAGTCGGGGGGGATGCACTGATCTGGGCACCGAAGATCCCACGCGAGCAGCGGGACGATTCTGAGAGAAGCACGCAAGTCGAGATCGGTGAGGAGGCGTTTCGGATTCTCGAACTCTGGCCACAGAGGATTGCACGTGGGCCATCGAGGTTTGCGCGCCCAGCTTTAAGGGGAGCCGGTTCGGCGAATCCAAGAAGAGGATTTCTGGCTGACCATCGTCACTTTGCCGTTAGGAGGTTACGATGAGTGAGGCTGCCATCCGAGTGCTGCTAATCGAAGACCATCCCGGCGACGTGGGATTGATCCGCGCGTATTTGTGCGGACAGGGGGAAGTTCCCATCGAACTCGAACATGCGGAGACGCTCTCGGCGGGGCTTTGTTGCCTCGCCCGGTCCGGCGTCGACGTGGTGCTGCTCGACTTGGGCTTGCCGGACAGTTTCGGACCGGAAACGCTCCATGAAGTCCTCCATCGCTATCCGGCCACGCCCGTGGTGGTGTTGACCGGCGAGGATCGGATAGAGCAGGCTTTGGAAGGCGTCCGCGCCGGTGCCTCCGACTACTTGTTCAAAGGGCGAATCGACGGGCCGCTATTGATTCGCACGCTTCGTTTCGCCGTGGAACGCGCCGAGCGACGGAAGGTGGCCGTTCAACTCGCCGAGGCGGAGCAGCGTTACCGGACCCTGTTCGAAGAGTCGCCGGACGGGATCGTGCTGGTCGATCCGGAGACGGGGCTGGCGGTCGATTTCAACGATGCGGCCTGCGAGCAACTGGACTACTCCCGGGAGGAGTTTGCGCCGTTACAGCGCGAAGACTACGAGACGGGCGAGACGGCCGACCGGGTCCGCGAGCGGGTGGCCGAGGTTCTCCGCGAGGGTGCGTGCCGTTACGAAGCGCGACACTTGACGCGACGGGGAGAAATCCGCCACGTGGTGGTGACGGCGCAGGCGGTCGAGTTGGCCGAGCGGCGTCTGTTGCACTACATCCATCGCGACGTCACCGAGCGAATTGCCGCCGAAGAGGCGCTGCGCGAGAGCGAACAACGGTTTCGCTCGCTGGTGGAAACCACCAGCGATTGGATCTGGGCGGTGAACCGTCACGGCAACTACATCTATTCGAGTCCGAAGGTCAAGGATGTACTGGGTTACGAGGCCGAGGAGATCGTCGGCAAGTCGCTGAGTGATCTGGTCGTGCCACGGCAGGCCGATCGGTTCCGGGCATCGATCCGCAAATGCATGGCCCAAGGGGCCCCGATCGTCCGGTTGGAGCGGATGGCCGTTCACAAGTGCGGGCGTCCGGTCCTCCTGGAGACCAACGCGGCTCCGGTGGTCAACGCCGACGGAACGCTGATGGGATACCGGGGAATCGACCGTGACATCACGGAAGTCAAAGAAGCGCTCGACTCGCTCCGCGAGCGAGAACGCCGCTATAGCCAACTGCTGGCGGCGGTGACAAGCTACGCCTACTCCGTCAAGATCGAAAACGGCCAGTGCGTATCGACGGCCCACGGGAATGGCTGTGTTTGCGTCACCGGCTACGAGCCACGCGACTACGAAGTCAATCCGCATCTGTGGATCTCGATGGTACACCCGGACGACCGCAATATAGTCGAGACGCACGTCGACGCCGTGCTAGCCGGCGAAGTGGTGCCGCCGATCGAACACCGCATCTTCCGACGCGACGGAACGATACGTTGGATCCGCAATACCATGATCCCGCACCGCAACGGCGATGCCTTGGAGCGCTACGACGGATTGGTCGAGGACATCACCGAGCGGAAGAAAGCGGAGACCTCGCTGCGCGATCGAGACATCCAGCTTCTCACCGCCCAGAAGATCCAAGAGAACCTTCTCCCCGGCGAGGCGCCCGCCTTGCCGGGATTCGATATCGCCGGCCTGCTCCACCCGGCCGAATTCGCGGCGGGCGACTACTACGACTATTTGTCGCTGCGCGACGGCAAGATAGGCGTCGTCGTGGGAGACGTCAGCGGACACGGATTCGCGCCCGCGTTGATTATGGCATGTACCCACGTCATCCTCCGTCTGCTCGCCGAAACACACAGCGGCATCGGCGAGATCCTGACGCTGGCCAACGCCATTCTCTCCAGGGAGATGGAAGACGACCGTTTCGTCACCGTGATGCTCACCTGCCTGGATCCGGATCGCCGCTTGTTGACCTACGTCAACGCCGGCCATCCCAGCGGATACGTGCTCGACGCCTCGGGGGCGTTGAAAGCCCAGTTGTTCAGCGGCGGCTTTCCCTTAGGAATCGTCAGCGACGCGGAGTATTCGCCGGCCGAGCCGGTTTCGTTGCAGTGCGGGGACGTGGTTCTCCTGCTAACCGACGGTTTCACCGAGGCCACATCTCCCGACGGCGAATTCTTCGGCACCAAGCGTGCGGTGGAGGCGGTGCGGGCCGAGCGGGGAAGAACCGCTCGCGAAATCGTGGATCATCTATACAAAACGGTCTGCGAATTCTCGCAATGCCGGTCTTCCGCGGATGACATCACTGCCGTGGTTATCAAAGTCACGGCGTAGGCGCCTCCGGTCCCAGAACATCGACCGTGTGGCACTGCTTGGAGTTGAACGGGCTATCCCTCGGGACCGACGATTCTACAACTCCAAGCAGTGCGGCGTTGGGGGTCAAACGGTGCGTCTCACTGCTTGTGATTGTGGCAAGCCTTATGCCAATGGAGAATCCGTCCAATCACAAGCAGTGCCACACCAGAGACGCTTGTCGCGTTTCGCCGTTTGCCTTACGGGCCGTAGACTCCCTCCTCGCGAAACGCTTCCCACATGGCCATGATGTTCTCCGGCGGTACGTCCGCTTGGATGTTGTGTACGGTGTTGAAGACGTAACCGCCGCCCGGCGCCAATGCGGCCACGTTGCGCTTCACGTCTTCCCGGACTTGCTCCGGTGTGCCGTTTGGGAGTACCCCTTGCGTGTCCACCCCCCCGCCCCAGAAGCAAAGATCGCGCCCGAAGTCACGTTTGAGGGCCGTGGGCTCCATGCCGGTGGCGGTGATATGTACCGGGTTGAGGATATCCACGCCGATTTCAATGAAATCGGGGATCAGGCTCCTCACGTTGCCGCAGGAATGAAAGAAGATGAACCCGTCCGGCAAGCGTTTGCGGATGATGGCGAACAACTCGGCCTGCAACGGCTTCAGGAGCCGCCGGTACATCGCCGGGCTGACGAGCATCGACTGCTGGGTGCCATAGTCATCGGCCTCGACCACCACATCGACCGCGTCGCCGAGATCACCCAGCGCAGCCTCCCAGAATCGTCCCTTCAATTCGGCGATCTTGGCAAGCAGATGCATTGCGACGGTCTCGTCGAGGGCCAGATCCATGAGGAACTTGTCCATGGGGCGCAGCCGGCAAGCCATCTCCAGAATGCCCGCCGACAACCCTCTCAAGACGACCGCGTAGCCCTCACGGCGAAACGTCTCGGCCCGCTGGCGCAGTCCGGCCCAGCGGCGCGGGTCGGCCGGGTCGGGCCAGCCGAGGTTGTCGATGGCTTGCCGGGTAAGCGTTGTCTCGGCCAGCGGGCTCTGGCAGAGGCTGAAGTAGTGGCCCCCGGCTTTCGGCATACGATGCTTGCAGTGCCATTCGTCGACAAAAGCCCACGAGTCGCCCTCGTCGTGGATGTCGATGTTCCAGTTGCTGCTGACCAGCGGGAAGAGACCCCGCGTGTCGACCTGCAAGCGCTGCATAACGTCGTCGTGCGGCACGCACACCTGCTGCCCGACGTCCATCGTCTGGGGCTCCTCCGGCGGCAGGCCCAGATAGCTGCGGAGGTTGACGTAAGCCGTGTTGCTGATGGCGGTAACCTGCGTCGACGAGAGGTCGAAAGGCACCCGATCCGCCTCCTGATGGCTCAAGGCTTTGCGGACGCGCTCTCGGGGTGTTCTATCGGTTCGAGACATCGGCGGCTCTCCGGGGATTGTTTCCATCTTCGCATCGGCGAAAGAACAAGTGTCGCAATCAGCGGGAGGCGTGACGCAAGGGGGTCGGGAGTCTTTTTCCGCATCGGCCGCCGACCGGGCTGAACTTGCCAAGCGGCATTGAGGCCGATACGGAAAAAGACTCCCGACCCCTTCCTGGTTGCGACACTTGCATCTGCGCCGATGCTTAGAGCCTATCCCAAAACCGCGTCGGGAGAAGGGGACAGGCACATTTTGCTCCGAAGACTCCGCAAAATGAGCCAGTCCCCAGCGGTTTTGGGATAGGCTCTTAGTGTAAGCCGACCGCCTGCGGTGCGTCAATTCGACGGCGGCGCAATCTTGCGGATCGGCGAAGCACAGGGCATCGCGGGTGCGGGGGTTGACGTATCCGAGGGGAACGCCGATGCTTGGTAGTGTTTGCGGGAATCCGAGGATCCAATGATTCGAGTCAATTTCACACCCCGATGTCAAGCGCTGGTGGACGAATACCGATTGGCGACCGACCTGGTCGTGGCGGCCGTCAATGATCGGCAGCGCACGATCGCGGACAGCAACCACACGCGTCTGATCGCCGGCCGTTGGTTTTTCGGCGACCGGATCCTCCTGGTTGACAGCGAGGTAACCGGCAGCCAGTCGGCGGACGGGCTGAGTCGGATCGAGGAGGTCACCGCCCAGGTCGTCCTCGACCTCCGTCCTCAATTGCCCGCCGGTTCGATCGACCGCGACGCCGACACGGAAACCATCCTGGCAATCGCGGCGGAGAGCTTCGGCTATCCGTTGACTTGCCACGCGGACGAACCTTTCAGCACTCTCTATTCCGGGCCGGGCAGCCGGCAACAGGTCGTCGTCCACAGCGGCTGTATTCCCGTGGAATTCTGGCTCATCGGGTCGTTCGACTCGGCTCGCGGCGACTGCGAGTTGGTCTGGGCATTCCGCCCCGATCGCTACGGCGACTGGCTCGGAGCGTCGAAATGAAAGTCCAGACCCTCAAACGCCGCCGCCGATGCCTACTCGGCCACGGCCTCGACGCCCGCGAGCACCGGCTCGGCAACCACGGCGCCATCGGCGGGCGCCAATTCAATCAATAACTCGTCCGTCACCGCCACTCCGCGGAATTCCTTCACCAGCGCCGTCATCGTTCCGGCTTCCTTGGCGATATCCAATCCCGCCAGGACTTTCTTGCCCTGCAAACGCACGTTGATCCGACGCTGACCGGCTTCGATGCGGTCCGGTTCGACAAAATGGAGACGAACCGTATAGTTTTTCGCCCAAGCCGGCTGCTTGGCCAGCGTGAGTTCGATGCGTCGGACGCCGCGCAGTCCGGACGCGGCTGTCCAGGCCAGCCCGTCGCCTTCCGGCGGTACGGTGATCAGCGAACTATGCCGGCGAAACGTGTCGACTTGCTCGGGTTCGGTCGTCAAAGGCAAGTCGGGCGAGGGGCCGCCGACGCTCGGCCATTCGAGCCAGAGAGTGCCGTTGTCGGCGCGGCGGTCGCCCGGGGCGCCGAAATTGATCCCGACCCGGCGAACCGGCTTGCCGTCCCACGGCAGATCGTTGAATGTCCACATCTCCGCGCTCGGGTCGTGGATCATTGCCAGCGATGTCTGGTTCTGATAGTTGCAGCCGCAAGTGCGCGTGTATTCCGGCGCGTTGAGCAGGCCGCCCGCGGCGATCAGGTTCGACGTACACCCGGATTTGAAACCGCCGAGGTTGCCGGTGCCGCCGTCGCGAGCCAGATCGAAAAAGCCGGCGACCGCGGAACGGAACGTGAGCAGATGGCGGCTGGCGATGGCGGTGTTGCAGCCGTAGTTTCGCTTGAAGGCCCACGGCAGCGGCTCGCCGGTGAGTGGATGCCGGCGAAGTTTGGGTTCGCCGGCCATGAGCGAATAGGCCTCGCCTTGGGTGATGACCGTGTCGTCGTGGAGGAGGCACGGCCCAACGTGACGGCGGTCGAGCGCCTGCCAGAGCAGCGTGCCATCGCTGCCGCGGTAGGCGATCATGCCGGCGCCCGTCTCGTCGGCCGCGCGGTCGCGACTGGCACTGCCGGCCTGAAGCAGCACATCGTGCTGGGCGGAGTAGCTCAGGAATGTGCCGAAAACGTCCTCGCTGGTGCTCCATCGCTCCTCGCGCGTCCGCAGGTCGATCGCCAGCAGTCGCGACGGATAGGCGTCGAGATCCACGCCGCGACGGGCGAGTTGCGACTCTTGGGCAGCCGAAAGACCGTCGACCACAAAGAGCTTTCCGCTTCCGATGGCGATGTTGTTGTGGCGGAAACCGTAGGTCGCCGCGCGCTGCCAAAGGGAGCGGCCCGCGTAGCGGTCGGTTGCGGTCAATCGGCGGCTGGTGGAAGCGTACTTCGCCGGCGCCAAAGGGTCGTCGATGCCCGGCTTGGCATCATCGTCTCCCGCGGCGTTGTCACTGGGCTCCGCCGCCGGATCGTCGGTCGTGGCGGCCGGCGCGTCAGCACGTACGATCATCGGCGTCGACGTCGCCACGAGCACTTCTTCCTCGACGGCCAGGTATCCCCAGCGAGGATCGGGATTGTCGGCATTCGTCTGGACGGGGAACTCTCGCAATATACGGCCGGTGGCCGCGTCGAGCCGGAGGATCGTGCCGCCGCGCGTTACGTAGACCGAGTCGGGCAGCGAGACGTAATTGCTGCCGATCTCATTGGCCCCGGGCTGGTGGCTGGTGTTGTCGATTGGGGGCCGAGGGGGTCGGGAGTCACACAATAGAGATGGCCGTCGTCGGAGGCGAAGTAGACCTTCCCTTGGTCAACGATCGGCGCCAGCCGCACCGGGCCGTCGCTGACGAACCGCCAGAGGACATCGCCTGTCCCGGCGTCGTAAGCGGTGACGCTATCGTTGACCATCGACGGTACGAAGAGCCGATTGTCCGCAGCCACGGCTGACTTTCCGGCCAGGCAGGGCGCGGAGTGGCCAGTTGTCGCATCCACTTCAGGTGCAATTCCGCCGGCAATTCCTCGGGTGTGGCTGCCCCGCGCCCGGCATCGTATCGCCACTGCGGCCAATCGCCGGCGGAGGTCGAGGCGGTGAAGCACAACAGGGAGGCCAGGCAAGTCAGGCTATGTCGAAATCGCACGTTTTCTTTGTTCCGGTGTCCGAGGCCGGGACATTGCTGTTCGATCGGCGGAGGGTGGCACGCAGCAGATCCCGCTTGCTGAGCGGAATCCGGCGCCACAAGTTCTGCTCGGCAAGCAGAACCTACCGGCTGCGACCCCGCCCTGAAACATGCCACAATAAACCATCGTACTGCAAGGGCGGCGGCGGGACCAGTATCGGGCCGCGGCTGGAGTTTTTTTCCGCAACTTCTCCGTGCCGTGCGCGTGGTTGGCTCGTTGAACCGCAACGGCCGAATTAGCCTTCAAGCAGGTCGAGCGGCTCAAAACGCTGCCCCAGTGCAAGTTCGCTGTCGAAGCCCAGCCAGCGGTCCAAGAGTGTGGCGTAGACACGGCGGAAGTCGGTGTGGAACTTCAAGCCGCCGTTTTGCAGGTCGGTGAGGTTGGGGCGCTCGCCGACGAGTCCGCCCTTGAGGCGTCCGCCGACCAGGAACATGGGGGCGGCGGCGCCGTGATCCGTGCCGCGGCGACCGTTTTCCTTCACCGTGCGGCCGAACTCGGAGAAAGTCGACACGAGCACGCGATCGAGCAGGTTGTGGCGGCTGAGATCGGCCACGAAGGCGGCGAGCGATTCGGAGAGTTGCTCCAAGAGAGCGTCGTGGTTGCCGATCTGATTGGCGTGGTTGTCGAAGCCGCCGAATCCATCGCCCCCCAACTCCACAAAATAGATGCGGACACCGCAGTCGGCGCGAACGAGTTGTGCGATGGCGCGGAGCCGCTCGGCAAACTGAAAGGGCGGGTAGTTGGCACCGCTCGCCTCGGCGGCGACCGCTTCGACCTTGCGGCTGTCGGCATAGGCGCCCGAGCAGGTTCGTCGCACATAGTCGAGCAAGGTGTTGTCGCCGCTGCGCGGGACTTCCGCGAGTTGCTCCAATTGCTTGCGATAGGCATCGCCTTTATCGCCCGCCGGCGGTTGCAGCTTCCATTGGTCGAGGGATCGCAACGACAAGACGGGCACTTTTTCGGCATTCAGAGCCAATGGCCGGCTGCCCGGGCCGACCGACAGTCCGATCACGTTGCCCCGCTCGGCGCTGTAGGCATGGTCGATGGCGCGGCCGGCCCAGCCGGTTTGGCAGGTGGTGTCGGCCGGATGGGCGGTGTGCCAGTCGCGCATCGCTTCGAAGTGGTTTCCATTCGTGTTCGGATAGCCGACGCCTTGCACCACACTCATGTGGCCTTCCTGATAGAGCCGATGGAAAGCCTGCATTTGGGGATGGAAGCCGAAGTCCGAGCCGATCTTGTGGAGCCGGTTCTCGGGGAGCCGGATCGTGGGGCGGCTGCGAGCATAAGCGTCGTCGGTGTAGGGGACGAGCGTGTTGAGTCCGTCGTTGCCGCCGGACAACTCGATCATCACCAGCACGGTGTCGCCATCGGTTCGCTTGGCGGCGCCGGCGCGGGCCGTGCGCTCGAGAAAGAGCGGGATGCCGGGCGCAAGCGACAGCAGGGTCGATGTTCCCAGAGCGGACTGGAGAAATTGGCGTCGGGTTTGCGACATGAGGGCGTCCTCCGCGTTAGGCGAGTTGGAATTCCGGCTGCACGACGATGGCGTGGGCGAAACGGCGGAGCGATTGCGCCGGATCGCCGCCCGCGGTGTCGCCCAGTTTTATCAGCCGGTCGCGGACATGGCCGGCAATATCGTTCTGCAGGAATAGTTCGAGCAGGAATTGGCGGGCCTGCGCGGGATCGGTCTTGCCGTGGTTCCTCGCAACCGTTGCCGGGTCCAATGCGTCGGCGTAAGGGCCCGATCCAGAGAGCAGGGCAGCGGCAAGTCGGTCGCGGCCCAGCAGCGTCGCCTGATTGATCCAGTAGGGACCGCCTTCCCATCCGTTGGCCGTCGGCGGGTTGCCCAAGTCCTGACCGAGTTCGGCGAGGTCGCCGCCGAGCGGGACAGTCGGCACCAGTTTTTCCAGCGGTCGGATGATCCCCAGGGCGAACTCGATCGGCGACTTGACCCGACGCCGGTACGCTGCCGGCGAGAAAAAGAGATTCGACCGGAGCATGGTCTCCACCAGCCGGCCGATATCGTAGTCCTTGGCGAACGCCTCGACCAGCGGCGCCAGCAACGGATCGCCCGGCTCGTCGGTTTCGGAAACGAACCATCGGTACACCTTTCGCACGACCGCCCGCGGCGCGGCCTGATGCGCTAGCGCGATCCGCACCACGTCGTCGCCTCGGAAGGGCCCCTGTCGGCCAAGGAACTGTTTGACGCCCGCGTCGTGTTCCCGCTCGATAAACCGGATCTCGTTGCGGAGCACAACCCAGCCGGTGAACGCCCGGGCGACCTCGCGGATGTCGCGCTGAGACATTTCCTCGTCGCCGAGGCCACACCATTGGAGAAACTGGCGGGCGTAGGGTTCGCTCGGCCGCGACTTGCGGTTTTCGTCGGCCCCCAGCCAAAGCAGCACGGCCGGATCGTGCGAAATCCCCGCGACCAATTCCGCGTAGTTGCCCAGGGCGGCCTGGCGGAGCCGCTGCATGTGCTTCCTCATCAACTCGGAACTCTTCACCTTGACGTTGCCCGTGGCGAAATGGCCGTGCCAGTGGACGGTCATTTTCTCCAACAGCGGATGGGGCGACTGGATCATCCTCCGCAGCCACCATGCCTGCAGGGCGTCGATCGATTCCGATCGTGACAGGGACATCTCGTACTCATCGTACGTGCGGATGAACTCGGCGACATCGGCTTCGGGCCGCAGCAATCGGTCGACCGAACGGCTGGGACCATCGGCAAGGGCTTGCTGGAGTTGCCGCCAGTCGCCGCCGAAGCCGGCGCGTCGCAGCAAATGACCGGCGCGGGCGAGGTTCCAGGGACGCTCCGCGTCGGGCTGGTAGGGCGCCCAGGCCCAGCCGGGATCCGACCGGCGGGCGGGCGAGGTCGTTTCCGCATGGGTGGACATGGATGGGTTTCCTTTTCTGGTAACCGTTCACGGGGCGGAAAGGAGGGGGACAGGTCCATGTTTTCGGGCAGCGTCCTTGCCGCCAGAATACATCAACCGGCCGAAAAATGGACCAGTCCCCGGCCGCCCCGTCGAGGTCGTTGTCGGGTCGGTGGACATGGCGGGGTTCCCTATTCTTGCGCGTCAGGGCAGTTTCGGTTCCAGATCGAGTGTGGCGCGGGTGAGGCCGTCCTGGCTGCCGATCTTCAACGTGGCCTCGCCGAGGTACTGCAGTAGTGCGATCAAACCGCCCGTTTCCGATTCGGCTTCCTCACGAGTCTTGCCCTTCTCCACCATGTTGTTGCGAACGAGGTTCTCGCGATTGGCGCTGAGGATCGCGGCGATGGAAGATGTGTCGACCTCCGCGAGGCTGTGCGTGCCGGCGGCCGGCTTGGCGTCGGCCGAGGCGCCCTTCTGGAGCGCTTCGATGATGTCCTTGGTCAGCGCGTCGGTGGAACTGATCACCAGGTAGTCGTTGACACGCGCCAGCGCCGGACGGAAGTTGAAACGCGTTTCCAAATCGGTCTTGTCTTTCACATCGACCGTGGAGAAGTAGGCGATGCTGTATTTCACGCCGCCATGCTCCGGACGATCGATAATCAATCCCGGAAGACCCTGCTGACCCCGGGTGAAATTGACCAGGCCCAGCGCCTTCTGCCATCCCTCTTCGGCAATCAGTGCGAACTTCTCAGGGTGCGCCATGCGGAGGACGAGGGCAAAGGCGGGAATTTGGACCTTCGGCGTGCCGACCTCGGAGTCGTAATCCTGGTTGGCGACGACGAGCCGAACCTCCGGCTCGGTTTCGGCCAGCACCTCGTCGGTGAGGTCGCGACCGCTGAAGAAGATCCCCATCATGTTCTCGAAGAAGATCAACCCGGAGGTGCGTTCGGGGAACAGTTCATCTTTGGCCGCATAGAAGCCGTGCAAGTCGCGATAGAGACTGACGGCGGCGATGCGGCGAGGAACGTCGAGATTGGGCAAAATGCCCTTCTCGGGGCTGTCGGGCTGAGCGAAGGAGGCCATTTCCGTCGTCGCCTTGCCGTCGGTGGTCGCCGAGAAGGCAACTTGCTTCCCCTCGACCGTTGCGCCGACCGCCAGCCAGTTGGACGTGCGAAGCGAATCGAGAACGCCGGAAAGCAACAGAGACAAAAGCGGGTTTTCGCTCCCTTTGAGCGCTTTTTGGAAAGGCGGGAGCTGCTTGAGCGTGGCAAGATCGACGTAAGCCATAGCGTTGGCCGTGCCGGCCGCCTTCTTCGCGGCTTGATAGGAGGCGGCCTTGGCCAGGCTCGACCCGTCGCCGTCTTTGCAGAGATCAATCACAGCCTTCAACGCCTTGGAGTTGTTCGTGACAATAGCGCGGGTGCCGAGAATGGCATGGGCTTCCTCGCCATTGAAGGTCCACCCGGTCACGCCGCGGTAGTCCGCGGAAGCCACGCGCTGGGCGTTTCCGCTCTTTTCAGCCTCCCCTTTGGCGATCGACACTGCGATTTCGTGAAATCGCGCGAGCAGAGCCGCGTCTTCGCCGTCGATGATAATAGCGACCTTGTTGTCGGGCCACATGGCGAAGGTGACGCCGCGGCCGGCCAGCTTGCGAACCGCCTCCTGCCACGAGGTGCCCAGGCTCGCTTCCAGGAACTGCACGCCGCCGAGGAAATCCCGCACGCCCTTCTTCTCCGCCTGTTCCCGGTAGACGGGAGACTCCTCGACGGCTTTCACGACCGCGGGGTCCATGACCCGGTCGAACAACGGCTTGGGATTGGTGAGTTCGATCGAGAGAACTGCCTGTTGGGGGATCCAATGGGTGGCCGGTGGCAGCGGTTCGCCGGCCAGGGCGAATCCGGCAAGAATCAGCGGCAGCGCCGCGGCGAGCAGGGAAAACTTGTTGCGAAGCATGATCTCTCTCCAGAAATGGGGGCAAACTGATTTAGAGGCCCTAACAAAACGGGGACAGGCACCTCGCCGGGGTATATATTCTGCGGGTTTTGTGAAGGTTTGGCTCGGAGCCAGTCCCCGTTTTGTTAGGGCCTCTTAGGGGGCGGCTTTTGTTTTCGGGGGTTTCAGAAATCGCGACGATTGAAACAGACCGTGGCCAGGGCGACACTCAGCGCCGTCGGAATGCCGTAGCCCAAGAGAACGCGGAGCAACGAGAAGTCGTCGTAGCTCGACTGCTCGAAAAAGGCCGGCTTTTTCGCCGCCGGCTGGGGGGCGCCGCCCGACAACACGCTGAGAAACTGAGCCGCCTGCTGAGCGAGGGCTTCCATGTCTTCGCGGTTGGCGGTCGGCTTCTCACTCTCCTCGCTCCAGGGTTGACGCAGCAGCGTCGGCAACGACTGGTTGAGACTGATCGGCGACAGTTCCTCAAGGTGAAACGTGTGCAGCACGATATTGACCGGATACCAGAGCAGCAGGAGCATGACGACCGCCAGCAGCGACCGGCGTAGCAGAGTTCCCATCAGGAATCCCAGCGAGACTTGCAGCATCAGCACCACAGCCACGACGATCAAAGCCGCGATCACGCCGTACAACGTAACGCCGTCGTCCGCCACCGGCCGCTTCGCGAAGACGACGATTGCCGCCACTGGGACGGCCACGGCCAGGTAGACACCCCAAACCAGCAGCACCCGCGCCAGCCAAGTGCCCAACAGGCAATCGTAGCGCGTCACCGGTCGGCAGAGGAAACCGTCGGCCATCGCATCGGCCCGCGAGCCGGAGGTCGGGTTCACGCCCAGCATCATCACGACGAGGAACCAGGGGAAAACGAGGTAGGGAAAGAGCACCATGGCGATGAGCGGGGCCGAGGGGACGGCCACCCAATTCGACATGACGACCAGTGCGGCCAGCAGGGCAGTAGCCGCCAGCCAGACGCGGACGAGCCAACTCTGACAGAGGCCCCAGAGATCATGCTGAAGGATTGCCCTCAGCGGCAGTGTCCTTGTGTCGAGGTTGGAAATCAAATCGCTGGAAGCCATGTGCTTCTTCCTCTTGGAGTAGCTGCAGGTATGCGTGTTCGGTTTCGTTCTGGCCGCTTTGGACGGTTTGGAGTGTGAGGTGGTTTGGTTCGACGAGTTGGAGCACCTCGGCCAAGGCGACGGAGCGGGGGCGACCGTCGAGGATCTCGACGGCCAGGGTTCGCTCGTCCTGAAGGCGAACCTTGACGCCTTCGACAAGCCCGGCCTGCTCGGCCAGTCGCCGCAGGTCGTCGCCCGAGCCTTCCAGGTCGAGGCTGAAGTCGTCGCGGCGGAGCCGTCGTTTCATGTCTCGGACCGTGCCGCAAAAGATCATCCGCCCCTCGTGGACAACGCCGACATGGTCGCAGATCTGGTCGATATCGCCGAGGATATGGGTGGCCACCACGACGGTGCGGGTCTTGCCCATCTCACGGATCAGATCCAACGTGAAGCGTCGCGCGGACGGGTCGAGGCCGGCGGTGGGCTCGTCCCAGATCAGCAGCGGCGGATCGGCCACCAGGGAAGCGGCAATCCCCAAACGCGTGGTTTCGCCGGTGGAGAGGTTTTCGATCCGCTGGTCGGTGAGGCCCAACAGCCCCACGGCTCGCAACAGCGAGGCGATGCGAGGTTTCCTCTCCTCGCGGGGAAGCCGACAGAGCTTTCCCAGCAGATCCAGGTACTCGACCGGGCGGAGGTTTCCGGGGAGGTTGGGGTGGGTGGGCAGGTAGCCGATCAGCCGCCGAACGGCGACGGCGTTGGCGCCGCAAGGGTTCCCAAAGACCTCTGCCCGGCCCGCCGTCGGCCGCTGCAGGCCCAACAGCAGTCGCAGAGTGGTCGTTTTGCCCGCACCGTTGGGGCCGAGCAGGCCGAAAATGGCACCCTCGGGCACGGTGAGTGTCATGTCGTTGACCGCGATCAGCCGATTGCCGTAGATCTTGGTCAGGTGTTCTGTCCGGATTGCGGGTGGCACGGTTGGGATCCTGGCGGTCGGTGGATGGATGGCTGTGTCTCTATACAGGCGGTTCACAAACTTATTCGTCGGGTTGTCTCGGTTCTTGGCCGAACGCGAGAAATAGTTCTACCGCCCGCCAAAACACCAATGCGACGAGCCGGGAAATAAGAGCAGAGTTTCGGAAAACGACCGTATTTGGCCACGATAGCTGACAGGGCGGTGGCCTGCTACAATAGCGGCAACGTCCTCGACCTCGCGGATGGCCGGGGAAGAGACCATCGACGGAGATTCGGAGCAGACCGCCATGAGAGAGAAGCCTGGATGGCATTTCAAGAACTGGCTGATCGCAATGAAAGCGGCCATCGCCGCCACGACGATGCTGAGCGGGTCTGCCGCGCGGGGGGGCGATCTGGCGGAGGAATTGAAGACGTACCCCCACCGAATCGTGTACGAGACCCGGCAGGGCGACAACTGGGAGCTTTTTGCGATCGGTGCCGATGGCACCGTGCCGGTTAATCTGACCAAGACCTCCGACGTCAACGAGATGTATCCGCACGCGTCGCCGGACGGTGCGAGAGTGGCTTTCGTGGTGGACGAAGGCAACGGCACGTCGAAGGTCCGTAACGTCTACTCGATGCACCTCGACGGTAGCGGCCGCGCACGGGTCGCCGAGAACGCCCGTCAGCCCTGCTGGAATGGCAAGGGTACCGTTCTGGCCTACCTCCACGGCGAGTCGGACAAGTTCACCTACACCGACTACGCCACCAAAGGGCTGGCCTTGTTCGATCTCGCCACCGGCGCGCATCGGGAGCATCCCAACGCCGGGCTGCACCACCTCTACAACATCTGCTGGTCTCCAAAAGGTGATTGGTTCATCTCCACCGTTCACGCGGCGGCGGGCTACCGGCACGCGATCCTGGCGATCGAGGCCGAAGGCCAGGGCGTCTACAATCTCAATCTTCCCGGTTGCCGGCCCGACGTCAGCCCCGACGGCAAAAAGGTCGCCTGGGGCGCCAGCGATTGGACGCTCCGCGTGGGCGAACTCGACTTCAGCGGGCCCGAGCCGAAAGTCAATAACATCCGCGATCTCGTCACCAGTAAGGAGCCCATGGAGGTTTACCACGTCGACTGGTCGCCCGACGGCCGCTACGTGGCTTTCAGCCGCGGCCCGAAACTCAAGCGGATGGGCCGCGCCGCGGAGATCGTCGGCATCGACGCCGAGGGGTGGAACATCTGCGTCGCGGACGCAACAACCGCCAACCGCTGGACGGCCATCACCAGCGACGGCAAGTCGAACAAAGAACCCGACTGGATCTACGTGGGCGCGAAGCCATGACAACGGATCGCACCCGCGTGCTCGGCGGCCAATCTCCCGCGAATCTCGCCCTGCTGGTCGGGTTCGTCCTCTTGGTGCTGAGCATCGGCAAAAAGACAACGGTCGCAATCGGTGGGAGGCGTGGCACAAGGGGGTCGGGAGTCTTTTTCCGTATCGGCCCCACCTCCGCTCGGATTGTCCAGCCCGGTAGGCGGCCGATACGGAAAAAGACTCCCGACCCCTTCTTGGTTGCGACGCTTATTTTTTCGCCGATGCTGGGCATCGCCGTTTCTTGCCGAAAGGTGGAGACGCCACCGGCGCCGCCCGGCATGTCCAGCGCCGAACTCCCCCGACCGCAAGTCGTGATGACTGCTGCCGGCAAGCTCGAAATGGTGCTGGTGCCGGCCGGGGAATTCATGATGGGCAGCGCGAGTGGGGAGGCGGATGAGGCGCCTGTCCACAAGGTAGCCCTCGACGCCTTCCTCATCGACCGTTGCGAAGTGACACAGGCCGCATGGTCCGAACTCGCTCCGCAGAACGAGTTTCTTTCCGGCGATCCTTCTCACTTCAAAGGTGCGGACCTGCCCGTGGAGATGGTCCGCTGGGACATGGCGGCCCTCTTCTGCAACGTTCGCTCGCGGAGCGAGGGCTTGCAGCCCTGCTACAACGAAGAGACGGGTGAGTGCGATTTCAACGCAGACGGCTACCGCCTGCCGACCGAGGCCGAATGGGAATATGCCTGCCGGGCAGGGTCCACGGGGGACTATGCCTTCGGTTCCGACGCCCGCGAACTGAAATCCTACGGCTGGTTCGCCGACAACGCCGGCAAGAAGACGCACCCGGTCGGCCAGAAGCGACCCAACGCCTGGGGACTTTTTGATTTGCACGGCAACGTTGCCGAGTGGTGCAACGACCATTACAGCGACCGTTGCTACCAGGCGAATCCGGTCGCCAATCCCCGCGGCCCGTCCGACGGCAAACATTACGTCCTCCGCGGAGGCGCGTGGAACTGCACGGCCGACGCCTGCCGCTCGGCCCGCCGGGCGGGAGAAGATCCGGGGTTCGCCGATGCTTGTTTTGCCCGCGATGCGATCGGATTTCGTTGCGTGCGGAAGGCTCCGGTCGAAGCCGCCGTAAATCACATCACTCATTACCGTCCGATATCTCCCACCGGCCTGGTCTACGGCCCGATCTACCTCGAGCATAAGACGGGCGGCTCCCATCCCGAGCGCCCCGAGCGGCTCACGGCAATCGTCGATCAGCTCAAGACGGCAGGGCTCCTTGAGAAACTCCAGCGGATTGCGCCCCGCGAGGCGGACATGCCGTCGTTAGTCGCCGTACACACCGCTCAGTACCTTGAGCATCTCAAGCGGAACTGCTTGGAGGCTGACTGGGTCGATTCCCACGACACGCCGGTCTGCAACCGCTCCTACGATGTGGCGCTCTCGGCGGCCGGAGGTGTGCTGGCCGCGGTCGACGCGGTGATGGAGGGCACGGTCCGCAATGCTTTCTGCGCCGTCCGCCCGCCGGGGCACCATGCAATGCCCGACCGGGCCATGGGCTTCTGCCTGCTGAACAACGTGGCCATTGCCGCAAAATACTTGCGGTCGAAGCACCACATTGCAAAGGTTCTGATCGTCGACTGGGACGTTCACCACGGCAACGGCACCCAAGCGATCTTCTACGACGACCCCAGCGTGTTCTATTTCAGCGTCCACCGCTCGCCGTTCTATCCGGGGACCGGCGACGAAACCCAGCAGGGCGAGGGCGCCGGCCTGGGAACCACCTTGAACGTGCCCCTGCCTGCCGGCTCGGGCGACGAGGACTACCAGCGAGCCTTTCAGGATGTTCTACGCCCGGCCGCCGTGCGGTTCGATCCCGATTTCGTGCTCGTTTCCGCGGGCTTCGACGCCCACGAAGGCGATCCCCTCGGCGGCATGAAAGTCACCGCGCGG
>Ga0123333_10002409_pt1 | contig 18986 bp, 15 predicted proteins | sample BioC12SIPDNA_3_FD_89957 | JGI IMG/M metagenome (GOLD analysis project Ga0123333, IMG submission 89957) | Anaerobic biogas reactor microbial communites from Washington, USA - Biogas_R2_B C12 SIP DNA | ecosystem: Engineered > Bioreactor > Anaerobic > Unclassified | place: Washington, USA... | reverse complement strand
TAGTCATCGCCAGCCTGGGAGCAGCAGGACTCATCCTCTCGACGCGGCTGGTTGCCTACGAACAGCGTCTGCCGATTCCAGAGATCGTTGCCGGCACCGACTGACCGTCTCGCGGTGCCAGATCAGCCGCGCCCGTGTCCGGCCATCCAGCTTTCCACCGCCGCCCGCATACCCGGTGGCAGCCATCCTGCCTGCTCCAAGACAGGCAGCATTTCGGACAGCGTGAGCGCCGCCTGGACCGCGAACCCGGCGCCGGCCAGTTCCTCACGAGCGCCTCGATCAAGATCGAGCAAGGCCAGCACCAGCGTAATATCCAGCCCAACCCGCCGCGCCAGCCGCGTGATGACCTGCGCCTGCTCGGCGCCCAACAGCACGTCCGATAGCAGCAGCGTCGGGTGGCCCACATCATACGCGCCTTCGATGACGAATGCAGCCGTGTGGTCTGCCTCCTGCCCGAAGGGATAGACCATCGGTACGTCGCTCGCCAGGCTGACCGCGGTCCCCAGCGGAATCGCCTCGCGCGTGGTCAGCATCCGGTCCGCGCCAGCGGCCCGCGCGCGCGGCGCGAGTTCCCCGGCCACCCGCCGCAGCAGCGCCGGATAGGACGGCAGCCAGCGCAAGTGCACCGCCACGGGCCACGCCTCGCCGTTCGCCTGGGCGAACTGGCCGAACTGGATCAGCCCGATGCTCGCCAGCGCCACCGCCAGATCCTCGGCTTCCGGCTGTGCCCTTCCCGGTGCCATGTCAGTCCTCCGCAATCTGCCGGACCAGCCGCCAGGCCATGCTGATCCCCCAGGTAGCCGCCCAGTGGGGCGCATCCGTATCGGCGCCGCCAAAACCATAGCTGCGGCTCCGTTCGCCGTGCTCGGTCAGCGCCGTGATGCCCGTGCCCGCCGCGTCGGTCACGACCGCGATCGTCACATCAGCGCCCGACTCGTCGCGCAGTCGCCGCGCCTCGGCGCGCGAGAGCTCGCTGAAATCCTGCACCGGCGCGCCGGGAACCAGACCCAGACCCTGCATGGTCCGCGCGATGTCAGGCTCATTGACCGAAGCCGCGAGCACCGCGCCGCCCAGCCGCGATTCGAAAACATTCGCTTCAGGGCCAGTGTAGCTCACCGCCAGCCGCAGGTCGCGATCGCGCAGCAACTGCACAAACGTCTCTTCCAGCGACTCGGCGCCGGTGCCGTAGATGAAGTCCCCGACTCGTTTCCGGATGATCGCCTCGGCCTCGGCGATCAGGGCGTCGGCTTCCGCCTCACTATCGGCGCGGGCGGTGATCCGGATGTCCGTCTGCCCGGTGTGCGCGGCCAGCCCCACCGTGGGGTTGCTCCACGTTTCCAGATCGCCGATCCGCGCATCGATCTGGCTCTCGCCAATGCCGGCAGTGCGCAGCACGAGCGCCTTGATGATCCCTTTGCCGCCCATGCGCTCGCGCAGGTACGGGATGACGCTCGCCGCCAGGATGTCTTTCATCTCGCGCGGCACGCCAGGCAGGCTGATGATCGTGCCCTCGTCAGCCTCCACGATGAAACAAGGCGCCGTACCCAGGCGGTTGAAGACCGGAATCGATCTCTCGGGGATATACGCCTGGACCCGGTTGTTGTCGCTCATCTTCGAGCCGAGCTGCCGGAACCGCTCGGCGATCTGCTCGAGCAGTTCCGGGTGGAACTCCAGGCTGCGGCCCACCGAATCCGCCACACCTTGCCGCGTCATGTCATCCACGGTCGGCCCCAAGCCGCCGGTCGTGATCACCACGTCCGCCCGGTGCAGGGCAGTGCGCACCGCGTCGGCGATCCGCTCGCGGTTATCGCCGACCGTGGTCAGGTAGTAAATGTTGACACCCACATCCCGCAGTTGCCGGGCAATGTACGCCGAGTTGGTGTCCACAATTTCGCCCAACAGCAGCTCTGTTCCGATCGTGACGATTTCGACGTTCATCACTTGCCCCCAAGTACAAAACGCACGGCATACCGTGTCCCGTGCGTTCCGCGGCTTCAGGCTTTCGCCTGCTCGTCCTGACTGGACCGGCGCGATTGTAGCATGATCCGAAATTTCCTGGCAAGATAAGATGAGTGCACGCCCTGCGGAAAGGACCGCCCGTATGCCCGACGCGCGCCAGACCCTGGGACAGCGCGGCGAGACCTTCGTCACCGGCTGTTTGCGCCAGGCCGGCTATACCATCCTGGAGCGCAACTGGCGCACTGCCTCCGGCGAGATCGACATCATCGCGCAGCAGCCAGGCGACCCGGCGACGCTCGTCTTCGTCGAGGTGCGGACCCGCCAGGGCCCGCTCCAGGCGGCCATCGCCGCCTCCCTGGAAAGCGTCGACGAGCGCAAACGCGCCCGGCTCGCCACCCTGGTCGAGGAATACCTGGCGGCTCAGCAGTGGGAGGGCACCCCCTGGAGGATCGACGTCGCCGCCGTGGCCTACGAGCGCGGTCGCTTTTCTTTGGAGGTCATCCACCATGCGGTGGACTGGTGAGAACCGGAGCGGCAGCGTCGTCCAGCCGGAGCCCCGTGCCGGACAGGCAGAGCCGCGCCCAACGGCCGAACCCCAGCCCGCGCCCGATGCCGGGCTCCAGCGCGCTGCCGCCCCGCTCATCGTCGTGCTTGGCCCCACCGCCGCCGGCAAGACACCGCTTGCCATTCTGCTTGCGCAGGCCGTCCATGGCGAGATCGTCAGCGCCGACAGCCGGCAGATCTACAAGTACATGGATATTGGGACGGCCAAACCCTCCGCCCAGGAGCGCGCCGCCGTCCCGCACCACCTGCTGGACGTGATATCCCCCGCCGAGACGTTTTCCCTGGCGCAGTACCAGCGCGCCGCGTTCCATGCCATCGACGACATCCAGGGGCGCAACCGCGTCCCCCTGTTGGTCGGCGGGACAGGGCAGTATATCACCGCCGTTGTCGAAGGCTGGGGCATCCCAGAGGTGCCGCCTAACGCCGAGCTGCGCGACAAACTCGAGGGCATCGCGCGCGATCAGGGCGCGCGGGCATTGTACAGCCGCCTGCTGGAGGTCGATCCCGAGGCGGCCCAGCGCATCGACTACCGCAACGTGCGTCGCGTGGTCCGGGCGCTGGAAGTTTACTTCGAAACCGGCACGCCGATCTCGGTCCTTCAACACAAGACCCCCCCGCCCTACCGGATTCTGCAGATCGGTCTCACCATGCCGCGCGACGATCTCTACGCCCGCGTCGATGCGCGTATCGATCGCATGGTCGCGGATGGTCTGTTGGAAGAGGTGCGCGCTTTGCTCCATGCGGGCTATACTTGGGCATGTCCGGCTATGAGCGGTTTAGGGTATGCGCAGTGGCGCCCGTACCTCGCTGGCCAGTCGTCGCTGCCAGAGACCATCGCCGCGATCCGGCGCGATACCCGGGCATTCGTGCGCCGCCAATATACGTGGTTCAACGGCCACGACTCGGGCATTCACTGGCTGGACATGTCCCAACTGACGCCAGACGCCGCCCTGAATCTGGCGGCGAACTGGCTCGCACACAGAGGGGAATGATCCGTATGCAGGGCTTCAGGGAACGCGTCGGCGGGCGCGACCGGCCAACGCTTGCACTGGCGGTCGCTGCACTCGCGCTGGTGGCGGCGCTTGTCTTTCCGCGGGTCGTGCCCGCGGCGCGCCGCGGCCCGAGCTGTTCGGATCTAGCTGCCCCGCTCGGCGGCAACAACCGGTCGGTGCTGGCCTTCCAGAGCACCGATCCCGGCGCGCTGGACCTGAGGCTGGAGCTGGAGAGCGAGATCGTGAGCGCCAGCCAACCGCTCAAGGTCTTCCTGACGTTCCACAATGAAGACCGCGGCCCGCTCATCCTGCACTTCAACCCCGATGGACCCATCATAACCGCCAACGAGACGGTCGAAGGCGTCACCCTCGAGATCTCGCGCGTGGGCGTCCAGCAGGGGGTCGCCGACCAGGGGCGGACGTACAATTCCCCCATCACCTTTAGCAACACCGATGAGCTTCACCTGCTGGGTTCGCGCGCCCGCTGTTCCGAGGACTATGCGATCTCTCCGAGCGACCTGGCTGCCCTTGGCGTCGGGCCGGGCGAGTACCGTATGCGCGCCCACTACCGCAATCGCAGCCCCGGCGATCCGCGCCCGATCCAGCCGCTCAACGCCACCGCGACACCCATCCCGCAGTACGCGACCAACCAGGGCGTTTGGGTCGGCGAGGCATCCTCCAACGAGGTCCGCTTTGCGATCCAGCCCTGATCGCCGCGCGCCTACCGGTTCCTGAGAGGCAGCGCCACGCTGTTCGCCAGCAAGTTGATCGCGAACACGGTCAGGCTCAGCGCGACGCCCGGCGCCGCCGCTATCCACGGCCCGGTGCGGAACGACTCGCGCCCATCCGCCAGCATCACGCCCCAATCCGGCGCCGAGATGTCGCCGCCATAGCCCAGAAACATCAGCGCCGCGCTGTTCAGAATGGCCCAGCTCAGCGTCACCCCGGCAAACGACAGAAGCGGCATCGCGATCGCCGGCACCACATGCCGCGCCAGGATCCCGACCGGGCGGGCGCCAATGGCACGGGCGGCATCGACATAGGCTTCGGTGCGCGCCTCCAGCACAGCCGCGCGCGCGACGCGCGCATACGCGGGGATCCCGGCAATTCCGACGGCGAATGCGATCTGGACCATCCCGCTGCCGAACACCGTCACCAGGGCGAGAGCCAGCAGCAGACTGGGAAACGCCAGCAGGGCATCCATCACGGACATGAGCGCCCAATCGAACCAGCGCCCGGCGTACCCCGCCGCCAGACCAATGGCAATGCCGGGCAACAGCGTCACTACCACCGTCAGCAGCGCCACGCCCAGCGTCCTCCGTCCACCGTAGACCACCCGGCTAAACACATCGCGTCCCAACAGATCGGTCCCGAACGGGTACTCGCGCGAAGGTTCCAACAGTTGGTTTTCGGGCGCCGCCACACGCGGATCGTGACCCGCGATCCACGGTGCGAAGATCGACACCAGCGCGATCAGGCCCAACGCGCCCAGTGCCACAAACAACCGGGGGTTGCAGGCGAGCGCGCTCACGCTTTAGTCCTCCATGCGCACGCGCGGATCGATCACGCGGTACGCAACGTCGGCCAGCATGTTGATCGCGCTGTAGGTCAACGCGGACAGCACGACTACCCCCACGACCACCGGATAGTCGCGGTTGTCGATGGCCGCCAGCAGCACCCGGCCCAGCCCGCGCCGCACGAAGATGATCTCGGTGATCACCGTGCCGCTGAGCAGGAAGCCGAGTTGCAGCGCCACCACGGCCACCACCGGCAGCATCCCAACGCGCAGCACGTGGTCGAGCACGTCGAACTCCGGCAGGCCCTTGGCCCGCGCCGTCCGCACGAATCCCTGGCCCAGGGCATCGCGAATGCTCGCGGCAGTCACCTGCGCGATGCTGCCCGCCGTGTGAAAGCCCAGCACCGTTGCGGGCAAGATCAAGTATCGGACGCCCGCGCCACCTACGCCGGGCAGAATGCCCAGCACGATGGTGAAAAGATAGATCGCCAGCGTCGCGGTCCAGTAGACTGGCGTGCTGAGCGCGAGCCAGGCAAGCCCTTCCGCGCCGTAGCGAATCGGGCGCCAGCGGCCCAGGCTCGCCCCGATCCCCAGGCTGACGCCCAGCGTCACGGCGATCACCAGCGCCGCGCCCGACAATGCCGACGTCGCGCCGATGTTCTGCCAGATGATCTCCGCGACCGGCTGTTCCGTCACCAGCGACTCGCCCCAATCGCCCTGTACGAGGCCCAGCACATACTCGCCATACTGGCGCCACAGCGGATCGTTCAGCCCCAGCGCTTCGCGGCGCGCGGCCACCTCCGCCGCAGTTGCGCCGCCGCGCGCCAGCGTCGCATCCACGGCATCGCCGGGCACCCAGCGCAGCGCCACGAAGGCGAGCGTCATCGCCAGCCATGCCACGAACAAGGCTGAGCCGAACCGTCTGATGCTGTAGGCCATCATGGGAAGACCGCGATCAGGGTGTTAGCTGGAAGTTGCGCAGCAGCGGCCACCACCCGTGGGCGCTGAAGATCACGCCGTCCAACCGCGCCGACGCGCCGTTCAGGTTGACATAATCGCGGATGGGCAGCACCAGCGCCTGCTCCATGATCCGGTCCTGAATCGCCGCGTACAACTGCGCGCGCTCGGCCTCTCCTGCCACGCGCATCGCCTCCCGCAGCCACTCGTCCAGCTCCGGATCGCTGGCGCCGGACCAGTTGCGCGCCCCGTCGCTCGAGTAGAATTGGTTGAGTACGCTCGCGTCCAAAGCGAATTCGTACACGCTGATCAGATCGTATTCCCCGCTCTGGGCGTAGTCCGCCAGCGTCGGATAGTCCGGCACCTGAATCAGCTCGACGTCGATACCGATATCGCGCCACTGGCTCTGAATCAACTGGGCCACGTCGCTCATCTGGTTCCACGGGGCAAACACCATCGTCAGTTCCAGCGGCGTGCCATCCCGATCGAGAATGCCATCGCTGTCGGCGTCCTGGTAGCCGATGCCCTGCAGCAGCCCGCGCGCGTAATCCGGATCGAACGGGTACTTCTCGGCCACGCCCGGATCGTAGTAGGGTGTGGCGGCGGTGAGCGGACCATACGCCAGCGGCGACTGTCCCTGGAACACCGCGTCGACAATCGCCGTCCGGTTGGTGGCGTACAGCAGCGCCTGCCGGAAAGCCTGTTCGTCGCCGGGCGCGCGCCGCGTGTTGATGAAGAACTGCTGCGGTGTGCCGGCAATTGGCACACGGAAAATCTGCAGCGCCGGGTTGCCGACCAACAGCTCAGTGTCGGTCGGCAGAAGCTCGCCGATCATCTGGATTTCGCCGCTCTCAAGTGCCAGGCTCCGCGTCGGCGGATCGGTGAAGAAGCGAAACTCGATCGTGTCCAGCGACTGGTTGGATACCGGCGCGTAAAACACCGGTCCCCAGGCATAGTCCTCGTTTCGTCTGAGCACGACGCGATCGCCCGGCACGATCTCCTCTACCCGGTACGGGCCGGTGCCGACCTGGTGCCACTGGTAGGTGTTGTTCGAGTAACTCGCCAGAGCAGTCGGGCTGGCGATCCCCAGGTACACCTGGCTGAGCCCATCCAACAACGGCGAGAATGGCTCGGACAGGTTAAACCGGATGGTGAAGTCGTCGATTACTTCGTAACCGGTGAACGGGCCGAGCAGCCCGCGCGCCTTCGCCGAGCCCACCGCGGGGTTCATCACCCGGTCCAGATTGGCGCCTACCGCCCGCGCATCGAAGGCGGTGCCGTCATGGAAGGTGACGCCTTGCTTCAGGTAAAAGGTCCACGACAGGCCATCCGGCGCCATCTCCCAGCGGTCGGCCAGACCGGGCACAAATTCCATCGTCTGCGGATGGCGATAGACCAGCGTGTCGTAGACCGAAAACAGCGGAATACCAAGCTCGCTCGAAACATGCCGGTGCGGATCGAAACCGGACGGCTCGAGCGTCAGCCCGTACACGATCCGGTTGCCGCCCCTCTCATCATCAGGATCGGCCTGGAGCAGCAGCACCGCGACCGCGGCCACCGCCAGACAGAACACGATCAACAGCGTGCCCAGCACGCCGATCCGAACAGGGACTCTTCGCCTGCGTCCAGCATCAATTGCCATGACGGCACGCCTTCACCGTACCAGATGCACGCGGCGCGCCCGATCGCGCGCCAGGAGGCTCGACAGAACACCGAGGTGCGGTAAAATCACCATTTCCAACAGGAAAGTCTACCACTGCGCAGGGCCGACTTCAACATGCTGGCCATGAGGAGCATCAATCGTGTCGTTTGAACCGATTCTGCTGGCGCCGGAAGCAGAGCTCGAGGAAATCTATCCATACCGCCGGGTATGGCGCACAGCCTGGATCGAGATCACGCTGCTGCTGATCGCTGTGCTCGCCTTATACACTCTGTCGTCGATCTTCGACGTCATCTCCGCAGCCTCGCGTGAGCCGGCGCTCAAGCTAGGCATCGCGGGCCTGCCGCTAGCGCTCTGGTTGCTGATCTCTTACCGCGGCGAGCGGCGCGCGCCGCAGCCGAGGCCGGGCCTGCTCGGCGTCATGGTGTTGGGCATGCTTGTCGCGAACGGCGTCGCCATTCCGCTGGAGGAACGCGTTTTCGTGCCTGAACGCTGGCTGCCCACGGCTGGCTTCTTCGGGCGTGTGTTCGGCTACATGTTTACCATCGGCTTCGCCGCCGAGTTCTTGAAGTTCGCCGTGCTGCGCTATTCGGTGTGGCCCCACCGTTTCCAGCGGCGGCTGGACGCCATAGCCTACGCCCTGGCCGCGTCGATTGGCTTCGCGACCATGTTCAATTTGCGCGTGGCTCTCTACACCGATGCGACCGTGACCGCCACGGCGCTCCGTGTCGCCAGTACCACGTTCTCTCATCTGGGCATTGGGCTGGTTGTGGCATACTTCCTGGCCGAGCTGCACATCGGGCGCCCGCCGGTCTTCTGGATCTCCGCGGGGCTCCTGCTCGCCGCGCTGTTGAGCGGCCTGTATTATGGCTTCCGGGGCACCGCGATCGTCAGCGGGCTGAGCGTCGAAGGGACGGGCAGCGCACCGATCCGCGGGCTGGCCCTGGCATTCGGCTTCGTCGCCCTGATGTTCGCAAGTATCGCCTTCATCGTGCAGAGCGCTGACTCCCGCACCGAGGCTGCCACCGGAGGGCGTCAGACGCTATGACCGAGCTGATTGACGTCCGCGAGCGCGCGCCGCTCACCTTCACGCAGCGCTGGAACACTTATCTGGCGATCATCCTGGCTGCCGGGGTGATGGTCGTGGGTCTCACCCTGCGCGACTCGAGTCTCAATGCAACCGTCACGCTCGAAAACCTGGAGTCAGGTGTGCGTGCTCAGGTCCCCGCGAACTGGCTGCAGGACACCACCGGCGACGAGTACCTGTTCCGGGTGCGCGATCCGAATGCCTTGCCGTTCAAGACTACGCTGCAGGTCTCGGTCCTGACCGTCGGCCCTGACGCGACGCCCGATCTCGTGTTGAATCTGCTCACCATGCAGCGATCGAGCCGGTTTGCCACTTATCACGAAATCTCGCGCAGTGACGATACACTGCGCGATGATCCGGCCAAGCGCATGGTCTACGCCTATACGGAATTTGAGCGCAACCCGTCACTCCAGAGCTTGCCCATGGTGATCGAAGGCGTGGACTTGGTTGTCCTTCAGGGCACCCAGGCAGTGGTAGTCACCTATCGCGAAGAACAAAGCGCCTTCGACGACCACCTGTACCGCTTCGATAACATGCTGCGCACACTGGAAATCTTCTGATGGTGGCCCACCACCGGTTCGGACGACTGATTCTGTATGCCGGCATCCTCGCCATGCTGACCGGGATCAGCTTGCCCTGGACTGCCGCCCGGCAAGTTGCTGCCCAGGGTGAGCCGCCGCTGGTCGAGCTCAACGAGGATGTCATCAAGCAGGCCACGGTGTTTGTCATGCAGGCCTTTCTCGTCGAAGGTCAGCCGATGATCTCCTGCGTCGGCTCCGGCACGCTGGTCAGCGCAGACGGCCTGATTCTGGCTAACGCACATAGCGCCACGTCTAGCGACGCGTGCCCGTCTGACACGATCATCATCGCCATCACCGTCCGGCTGGATGAGCCGCCCATCCCGACCTATACCGCCGAAGTTCTCGACGCCAGCCGCGGCCTGGACCTGGCCGTCTTGCGCATCAACGGCTATCTCGACGGGCGCGAGATCCCGCCCGGCAGCCTCGAGCTGCCGTTTGTCGAGCTGGGCGACTCGCTGAACGTTGCCCTGGACGATACGATCACGATTGTCGGTTACCCCAATTTCGGCAACGACCCGGTCGAAGTGACCCGTGGCACGGTGAACGGCTTCACCGCCGAGGCGCGCCTCGGCGATCGCGCCTGGATCCGCACCAGCGCGGTCATTCCCGGCACCATGAGCGGCGGCGGCGCGTACAACCGGGACGGTCAGCTCATCGGCATCCCGACCATCGCACCCGCACGGGCCGGTGGCGAAGCCGTGGAATGCCGTTACCTGCAGGATACCAACCTCGACGGGCGCGCCGACTCCGGCGATCACTGCGTGCCGGTCGGCGGCTTCATCAGCGCGCTGCGCCCTTCCCGCCTCGCGCGTGGATTGGTACGCGCCGCCGCGCTGGGCATCCGCCAAGGCGAGATGTCGATCACCAGCCCTGTCACCGCGCCGGGTGGCGAGCCGGGCTTCACCCGCCTGTTCTTCAGCACGCGCGTCAACGAGGTCGGCCAGGCCAGCAACGTCGTCAGCAGCGTTCCGGCAGGCACGACCAGCCTGTACCTCTTTTTCGATTACAACCAGATGGAGGATGGGTTGGTCTACGAGCTTCGCGTCACGGTGGACAATATCCAGGATGCGACCTACAGCCTCCCGCCCGTCACCTGGAGCGGCGGCAGGCGGGGCACATGGTATATCGGCACCGCCGGCCTCCCGCTTCGCAACGGGCTGTACGATTTCAGGCTGTTCATCGAGGGCCGCGAAGTCGCCAGCCGCCGGATTCTGGTGGGCGGCGGGCCAGCGGACGAGCCGGCCTTCACCGATATCATCTTCGGTCTGCTCGATGCCAGCGGGAATCTTGTCGGCACCAGCTACGTGCTGCCGGAAGGCAGCGCGATCCAGGCGCGGTTCAACTACCGCAACATGCAGACGGGTACCCCCTGGAGCTACGTCTGGTATTTCGAAGGGCAGGAGCTCACGCGCGACACCACCGCCTGGGATGGCGACCAGCAGGGCACGCGCCTCATCACCGCGGCGGCGGATTTCCTCGCGGGGCAATACCGCCTGGAGCTGTACATCGATGGCGTGCTGAACGCCACCGCTGACTTCGTCATTGCCGGCGCCGCCGAATCGGCTCGCGCCGCCGTGTTCAGCAACTTCCGGTTTGCGACTGAGCAGGTTGGCGGGGCCCCCGCCGGGACCATCCGGGCGGATTTCCCGGCAGGGATCAGCCGGCTTTACGTGTTCTTTGATTGGCGCTTGCTCGCGCCCGGCACCATGTGGACGCGCCGCTGGCTGGTCGATGGTGACGTGCTGTTCGAGGTCACCGAGCCGTGGAGCGCCCCGCCCGACGGGGAGAATTTCTTCGTCGCGCTGTCGGCCCTGGGAACGCTGCCCGACGCGACATATGGGCTCGAGATCAGCATCGCCAACGTCACCCGGCAATCGGTCTCGGCGCGGGTGGGCCTCGGCCAATTGCCGGTCGGCGTGTTTGCCAGCGCGTCAGGCGTCCAGATGACGGGCCGCATTATCGATGCCGAAACACAGGAAGGCATCCCGGGCGCGATGTTCATCGTGCTCAATTCGGAGTACAGTGTAGAAGACTTCGTGTGGGACCAGTCACAGGTGCTGGGCGTGTCGCTCGCCGACAGCGAGGGGCGGTTCCAGATCCCGGTGCTGCTCCCTCGCGGCACAGAGGATGATCCGCTGCTGTACAGTGTGCTCGTCCAGGCGGAAGGATACCTGCCCCTTAGCGCGGATGGCATCGCCGTCACGGAGGATACCGAAAGTCCGGTTGAGATCAACGCCGCGTTGAGCCGGAATTGAGCGAAATGGGCTCTCGCAGAAATGAGTGGTCATTCGTGAGACTCCTGACCAGTTCGCTGCGTTTCTTCCTGCTACTCATCGTCATCACCGGGCTGCTGCCGCGCGGCGCTGCGCCGGTTGTTGCCGGTGGCGGCCCGCGCCAGAGCGACCCCACCGACCAGCAGATCGAGCGGCTGAAAGCGTCGCTCACCCCGATCGAGCGCGTCGGCCAGTTGATGATGGTAACCTTCGAGGGCACCTATCTCGATCCGCAGACGTCCATCAATCGCCTGATCGCCGACTACAACATCGGTGGCGTGGTCCTGCTGGCCGCCAACGATAACATCAACGGACAGGTGAATACGCCGCGCCTTGTGCAATCGCTCAATGGCGATCTCCAGCAGCTCGCTGAACAGGCCGCCCAGCGCACGGCGGACCGGGAGAGCCCGCGCGCCTACATTCCCCTCTTTATCGCCACGACGCACGCCGGTGAAGGTCTGTCCGGCTCGCAAATCGTTGTAGGAACGACTCCCCTTCCCAGCAACATGGCCCTGGGCGCGACCTGGAACCCCGAATCAGTGCGCAAGGTCGGCCAGATCGCGGGGTCTGAGCTAAGCGCAATGGGCATCAACATGCTGCTTGGCCCCGCCCTGGACGTCTACCAGCGCCTACCCACCGAACGCACTCTCGATCTGGGGGTCAACTCGTTCGGCGGCGAGCCGTACTGGGTCGGGGAGATGGGACAGGCCTACGTCGCCGGAGTTCATGAGGGCAGCAAAGGGCGCATCGCCGTGATCGCCCAGGACTTCCCCGGCCTGGGGCTGGCCGATACCAAACCCGACCAGGAAATCCCGGTGCTGCCCCGCGCCGTCGAGGAGCTGCGCAAGTTCGACCTGATTCCCTACTATGCCGTCACGGGTGGTGCTCAGGATCCGCTCATGCGAGCCGACGGAATCCAATGCGCCAACATCCGCTACCAGGGCGAAAACATCCGCTCGATCACGCGCCCGATTTGCATTGACGAGCAGGCCGCCGACCAACTCTTCCGGCTCGATATGTTCCGCACCTGGCGCGAAACAGGTCTCGTCGTGAGCAGCCCGCTCGGCACGCGGTCGATCCGGCGCCACTACAACTTGACGCCATTTCCGCACCGGCAGGTCGCGCGCGAGGCCTTTCTGGCCGGCAACGACCTGCTCTACCTGACGGATTTTGGCCCCACGCCAGGCGAGGACCAGTTCGAGAATGTCATCGATGTGATCGAGTTCTTTGCCGAGCAATACGAAGAAGATCCCGTGTTTCGCGCCCGGGTCGACCAATCGCTGGAACGCATCCTGAGTCTTAAACTCGCGCTCTACAACGGCGACCTTTCGCTGGAAAATGTTCAAGCGCCTGCCACCAACATTAACACCGTAGGCCAGTCCACCGCGCAGTTGTACGCGATCGCCCAGCAGGGTGTAACGCTCGTTGCGCCGCGCCGCCAGAGCCTTCCCGCGCCGCCGGCGCGCAACGACACGATTGTGATCTTCACGGACGTGCGCCTCGAACAGCAGTGCTCGTATTGCGCGGCCTCGCCCATCATCTCTGTCAACGCGCTGGAGGTCGCCATCGAGCGCATGTACGGACCTTACGCCGGGGCCCAGATCCAACCAGAACAGGTCGTCAGTTTCTCCTTCGAGCAGCTTCAAAACTATCTGCATGGGACCTTCGAAGGCGCTTCCGCCGAAGACTACCAGTTCAGGACCAACCGACGCATTGCCGAAGTCCTGCGTGACGTCGACTGGATTGTGTTCGTTATGCTCGATGTGTCGCCCGGCGTGGAGTCGTCGGCGATTCTGCGCGATCTTCTCGAGACCGAGGCGGCTTTCGTCGAGCGCGCCGAGTTGGTCGTCATGGCCATGGCCGCACCGGTCTACCTCTCCGCCACTGAGATCAGCAAATTCACGGCTTACTATGCCGTCTACAGCCATACCCCGCCCTACGTCGACGCGGTAGCCCGCGCGCTCTTTCAGGAGACCGCCCTGCCCGGCGCGCTGCCGATCAGCCTGCCGGCGGTCGGGTACGATATTCTCGAGATGACCGCGCCCGATCCCCTGCAGACGATCCTGCTCGAGCTTGACTCGCTGAATGGAGACCTGCCCACCAATTCGCTCACCACGTCCGACACCCTCACTGTGGAGGTCGGCGATCGCCTGGTCCTCCGAACCTCGCCCATCGTCGATCGCAACGGCAACCGCGTCCCGGACGGCACGCCCGTCGAATTCACCGTGATGTTCCTATCAGAAAACCTTCAGACCCGCCAGACCAGCGCCGCCGCTGATGGCATCGCTTTCACCAGCCTGCAGCCCAGCCGCCCAGGCCGCATTCAGATCACGGCCTCCAGCGTGAACGCCATGCGGTCGGTCACCTTCCAGATCGTCGTCGTCGACAGCGCTCAACAGGCCCAATCGACCGATTCGGCCCTGGCCTCCACCACCCCCACCGCCGCGGTGCCACCGGTTGCAGAAGCGCCTGGCGATACATTCTCCACCAGCGTGGCGCTCGCCCCGCTCGCCGGCAGCGGCGACGCCGCGGGTATTTCCACAAATCCGCTGGATGGCACAACGGATGACGTGCGCCAGCCATCCGTTGCCGAAGACGAGCCCGCCGGGCGGCTTGACACCATGGACTTCATCGTATCGCTGTTCGGACTCAGCCTGATGGCGGCGCTCGCCTTCTCGGTGGGCCTGTCAGTGACGATGTCGGTCACGGGAGGCATACGCGTGCTGCTGGGCACCGTTGTGGCGGGACTCACCGGCTATATCTATTACGGACTCGGCGGGCCGGGGGCGACACAGATCGCAGCCCGTCTCGGATCGTATACGCCGTTAATCGTATCGGCAGGAGCGGGGCTGGTGGGCTTGGTCTATACCTGGGCCACCCTGCACTCGGACCACGGGCACTAGCGCACCGCCGGAGCGGCCACCGTCACGACCAGCGCCACGACCATCAGAATAGCGGCCAGGATCGCCAGCGCCACGTTCCCCTGCGCCAGCGTGGAATCCCGGGACTCGTGAAGAGTGTGAAACTCCGCCCCGCGCCCTGTCCCGGCGAGCCGCCTGGGAGGCAACATTCCCTTGCCAAACAGCGCGTCGGTGAAGGCCACCACGTTCGGCGGACGGTCGTCCGGATGCATCGACATCGCCCACAGGATGGCCCGCGCCGTCCGGTCGCTGATCGCGGGGTTGATGTCGCGCGGGTCACGTAGCGCGCGCGGCGACAGAAATCGCTGCTTCGCTTCGGCGGGTGGCATGCTGGTCAGAAGGTGGTACAGCGTCGCGCCCAGGGCGTAAAGGTCCGTCCGCACGTCCGTATGTCCCATATCTCCGCCATACTGCTCCAGCGGCGTGTACAGCGCGGTCCCGCGCCCCTGAACGACCGTGATCGTGCGGTTGTCGTCGGTCGACAACAGCTTGACCAGGCCGAAATCGACCAGTTTGATCAGCCCATCCGGCGTCAGCTTGATGTTGGCGGGCTTGATATCGCGGTGGAGCACGGGCGGGTTTTGGGCGTGGAGATAGCGCAGCGCGGCGGTGAGCTGTTCAGCCCATTCCAGCACCTGTGTTTCGGCGATGAATTCGCCCCGGCGCAGGGCCTGGTCGATCGCTTGCCTCAAATCGACACCTGGCACAAAATCCATCACCAGGAAATCGCGATCGTTTTCGCTGAAAAAGTCGGAGACTTTCGGCAGGTTCGGGTGATCGAGGCGGGCCAGGATGCTGGCTTCGCGCTGGAACTGACGGCGGTCCTGCTCCCGCCCTTCTGCTGTGCTGCCGGGATCGGGCTGGATTTCCTTCACGGCAGTGTAACGGCCTTCGAGCCGCAGGTCCGCTGCTTTGTAGAGGCAGCCCATCCCGCCCTGCCCGATCACCTCAACGATCTGGTACCGGTTGCGGAGTATGTCGCCGGGCTTGAGGTGATCCATAACTAACGCTATACTCCTAGCAAACTATGTTGTCGCCAGCGCAGCATGTTCAACATAGCCCGGCGCTCACCAAAAGTCAAGGAACAGAGCCATGTCAGATGCAGTTGATAAGCCAGTACTCATTATTCATGAGGGTGAAAAGGCAGGCCAACGCTGGACCATCCGCGAAAACGAGCTGGTTATTGGCCGTGGCGGCGAATGCGATCTGGTTCTGCCCGAGCGCCAGGTCTCGCGCGAGCATATTCGCATCTTTCGCGCAGACGATGGCTATTTTCTAGAAGACTTGGACAGCAAGAACGGCACGTGGGTCAACGGCAAGCAGGTCAAGGCGACAACCGTCCCCCTGCGTGACGGCGACGAGATTCAGATCGCCCTTGCCGTGAAAATCACCTTCGTGGGCTCCGAAGCCACAGCCCCCCTGTTTGTCGATGAGCTGCCGGGGACGCTGGGCCTGCTCCAGCTCAACCGCGACTCGCGGCGAGTGTTCATCGGCGGCGTGGAAGTGGACCCGCCGCTCAGCCTGCCGCAGTACCGCTTGCTGGAGTTGTTATACGACGGCGCCGGGGCCGTCCGCACGCGCGATGAGGTCATCGAGTCCGTGTGGCCGGAGGCGATCGGCGAGGGCGTGAGCGAGCAGGCCATCGACGCGCTGGTGCGCCGCCTGCGCGATCGCCTGGCCGAAGTCGATCCGCGCCACCAGTACATCGTCACGGTGCGCGGGCACGGCTTCCGCCTCGACAACCCGACTGAGTAAGGCCCCCTCGACACGACAAAACGGGCGGAGTGCGTCTGACCTCCGCCCGTGACGTGTCCCTTCCAGCGCTGCTGCGCCCCTACCCCTACTCCTGGCACAGATCGACGTATTCCGTACGGACGCGCGACTCCGGCTGGAGACCCAGCACATCGTTCAGGATCTCAGAGGTGAGCGCGGCCTTGTATTCCGCGTCGCGCAGCGACCACGTGCGCGACTTGACCTCGAAAAACCGCTCCGTCACGGCGGGCACCATGATCTGGTCCACGTTCACATAAAACAACACGCCCTTGTACAGGATGTGCCACCGCAGCCGGTCCTTGTGGATTTCGCACTCCTGGCTGGCCTGGAAATACTCGCGATAGAACCGCAGCGGGCGATCGGCCGGAGCGATGAAACGGGAATGCGAGAGCAGCACCGCCTCGTCGAATTCGCCTGCCTTGTCCGGGATCGTGTAGGTAAGGCGGGTGCGCACGCTGACGGGTTGCCCGCTCGCACCGATGAAGTCGTCTTCACGGTAGCGCACCCGCCCCTGGTCGGCATCTTCGAACAGGAAATACGTGTCGTACTGGCGATAATGATTGTGCTTGACGACCTCCACGGCGGGGTTCTGCAGCAGTCTCTCGATCAGCGCTTTGTCATCCAGGCGGACCTTGACCTGGATCTCGAAGCTCTCCTCCTGCTGGAGGCCGCCAATCGCCACCAGCTTGTTGAGCACGTTGCCCTCGCGCGCGATCAGGAAACGGTCGATCTGGCGGGCATACGCCGCGGCCTGCTCCCGGATGCGCTCTTCGTCCAGTGTGAGCAGGCAGCGGTCGCGCATCAGCCACTGCCCGTTGACCATCACGTGCTGCACGTCCGCAGACTGGGTCGCGTAAACAAGCTGCGAATACACGCTGTTCGGATCGCGCTCGAAATGCGGCGCATTGTGCAGCGGGCTCCGGTCCACCACAATCAGGTCGGCCCGCTTGCCGGCGACCAGGCTGCCCGTAATATCCCCGAGGTGCAGCGCTTCAGCTCCCCAACGCGTCGCCATCAGCAGGGCTTCGCGCGCCGGGAGCGCCGTTGGATCGTAGGTCGCGCCCTTCACCAGCAGCGCCGCCAGCCGCATTTCTTCGAACATATCCAGGTCGTTATTGCTCGCCGCCCCATCGGTGCCGACGCTCAGCCGCACGCCGCGCTCGAGCATCTCCTTGATGGGCGCGATTCCGCTCGCCAGCTTGAGGTTGCTGGTTGGGTTGTGCGCCACGGCGACGCCGTGCTTGTGCAGCAGCCGGATCTCCTCCGAATCGACATGCACGCAGTGGGCGGCGATCGTTTTCGCGCGGAAGACGCCCAGCTCTGCCACCCGCTCCACGACCTTCTTCTCGAACGCCTCCCAGCTTTCGTCCGCCTCCTGCCGCGTCTCCAGGATGTGGATCTGGAGCAGGACGTCGAACTCCAGTGCCAGCTCGGTGCACGCCTTGAGGATCTCGTCCGTGCAGGTGTACGGGGCATGCGGCGCCACCGACGGCACGATCAGCGGGTGGCCCAGCCAATCCTGGATGAACTGGCGCGTGTAGGCCAGGCTCTGCTCGTAGCTGTCGGCATCCGGCGAGGGGAATTTCATGATCGACTGCCCGCACACGGCACGCAGGCCGGCCTGGGCAGTGGCCTCGGCAATATCCGCCTCGAAGTAGTACATATCGGCGAATAGGGTCGTGCCGCCGCGAATCATCTCCGCGCAGGACAACTGCGTGCCCAGCCGGCAGAACTCCGGGGTGACGAACTCGCGCTCGGTCGGCATCATGTAGCCCATCAGCCACACATCCAGCCGCAGATCGTCGGCCATCGCCCTCAGCAGCGTCATCGGCATGTGCGTGTGCGTGTTGACCAGTCCGGGCATGATGATCTGCCCGGAACAATCGACAACATCCTCGGCGGTGTATTCCGCCAGCAGCGCCTCGGTCGGGCCGGCCGCAACCAGGCTGTCGCCAGAGATCGCCACACCCCCATCGGCAACCTGATCGCACCTCGCGTTCATGGTGAGGAGCGTGCCGTGGACCAGTAAGGAATCAACCTGTTTCATGACGCTCTGTCCTTCCGCGTAAAATTCCGCGTATTATAGCGCATTCCTCGCGGCGCGATAGCGCGCTTCATCCCCGTGACAAATCCGAAAAACGTGCAGGCTGGCGAGAACCCCAACAGTGCGTAAAATCATACACGGACATATCAGAACGTTTTACCCCAGCCACCAGCGAGGCGAAGCTAGCCATGCCGCAACTCAGACGGGACTTTTTCCGTACGATTGAGGCCGGAATCACCGGACTGTTCTTCGTCCAGGCCATACGCTACGGCTTCACGATGCTGTATGCCCACGCCAGCAGCGCCGATCTCGAGGGGCGCGTGCTCGATTCGAGCGCCCTGGCAGGTGTGCCAGGCGTCATCGAGCAGGCCACGTTCCAGCGAGAACTCGCCGCCATGATCGCGCTGTTGTTCCTGCCAGTTCTCGCCCTTGCGATCCGGCGCTGGCGGATCAGCCTGCCCCTTGCGGTGATGCTCGTCGCCCTGGGACGCTCGATGGCCATCCAGATCCCGGATTTCGAGGTCCCCGGCGCGGCACTGATTGTCGGCGGCGGCCTGCTCTATCTGGCGCTGACCGCCATCTGGCGGCCCGCCCTCTTTGGGCCGACGCTGCTGCTGGGCCTCACAGGTGACCAGCTCATCCGCGCCCTGGGCCACACC
>Ga0123333_10002408_pt1 | contig 18996 bp, 19 predicted proteins | sample BioC12SIPDNA_3_FD_89957 | JGI IMG/M metagenome (GOLD analysis project Ga0123333, IMG submission 89957) | Anaerobic biogas reactor microbial communites from Washington, USA - Biogas_R2_B C12 SIP DNA | ecosystem: Engineered > Bioreactor > Anaerobic > Unclassified | place: Washington, USA... | reverse complement strand
TTCACCTACGTCTATCGTGATCTGCCGGCAGACTACTCCGATGGCATCTGGGGCATAGAGGCCAGCCTGGATGGGCAGCCCATGCCGGAAGGCTCACAGGCTGGCCAGGTGGAGATCGATTGGGGCAACCCCATCAATATCACATGGCATTTCGCACCCACCTCAGACTCCACCCATACGTTCCAACTCAAGTACCGCGTCGCGGGTATGGTCCGATCCGAAGCTAACGCGGACCTGTTCTGGTGGAACGCACTGCCGACCGAATACGAGTACACGATCGAATCCGCGACCGTGCGCCTCACCTATCCGTCCGGCATTCAACCCATCGGACCGCCCGAGGTGCGCCGGGGCGCGGCCCAGGTGTCACAGGAAGCCGGCCAGGTGATCTGGAGCGCACGTGACATCAGGCCAAACACACCGTTGACCGTGGCGCTTCCCTTCCCCAGGCATTCTCTGGTCGCTGCCCCACCTGACTGGCAGGCGCGCGAGGAGTCCGCACAAAGGGCCATGCCGGGCTTCCTGGCCGGCGCGGGCGCGGTGCTGCTCGGGGGCATCGGGGCATTGTGGGCCCTCTGGGCGCGCGGCCGGCGCCCGGAGACGGCTCTCGGACCCGCGATGCTGCCATCCTCCATCCTTCCCGACCGGGCGGCGCCCGCGATCGCAGGCACGCTGGTCGCAGCCGCGGCGAAGCCCGGTCCGGCCCAAGCCCTCGGCGCGCTATTCAGCCTGGCACAGCGCGGGATCCTCGTCATCGAGGAATCGCCGGAGAAGCGCTGGTACCGCCCGCATGAGTTCACCGTCCGTCTGCTGGATCCGGCTCCGCGCGACCTGCGACCCCATGAAAAGGAGCTGCTCGACCTCCTGTTCACAACCAAGGCAGGCCGCACGGATGCGATAAGACTCTCTGAGATGGGCACGCGGCTGACTACCAGGCTGAGCCGTTTTTCGCAGCCGCTGACTGAAGAACTTCGGGCGAGCGGCCTGATCGATCCGGAGCGACAGGCAGCAGCCAACCGGTTCATGATCATCGGCGTGGGCTTGCTCCTGATGATGATCCCGCTCGGCGTGCTGGCCGTGGTGCTCATGTCCCGGGCCGGCGGCTGGCCGTTCCTGCTGGTCGCAGTCGCCTTTCTGCTGGGCATCGCAGCGTTCATCCTGGCAAGCGCCTATTCACCGCTCTCTGACGAAGGTGAGCGCCAGGCTGCCAGGTGGCGAGGGTTCGAAAAGTACCTGAAAGACGTAACGAAGGGACGAGAGCCGGCCTGGGATCTGAAGCTTTTCGATGAGTACCTGCCATACGCTGCCGCGTTCGGCCTCACGGAAGATTGGGCCAAGGCATTCCAGAAACGCGGCGGCGCAGAGATCCCTCCGTGGTTTCGATCTCTCGCCGGCGCGCAGGATGGAGGCGTGGCCGCGTTCGTTGCCATGACGTCCGCGGCACGTTCTGCCGGCGCCAGCGGAACCGCAGGTGCGGGAGGCGGAGGTGCGGGTGGCGGCGGGGGCAGCGGCGCCGGATGACGGCTGATCGCCGCCCCGGCCCTCAGGAAGACTGGTCTGTCACCTGGCTGCCCGCGCCTTATACTGGCCCAACCGGGTAACGCAGCACGGTCTTCAACTTGCTCGGGTCGGCCTGGCGCGGGTCGCCCATGTAGATCTCGTGATGGCCGTGGCGCAGCCGGTAGCCATTCGCCTGCGCAAAGGTGCGCATCTTCTCCAGCGTGTCGGGCTCGGCCGCGTAAGGCCCGATATGCAGCGCCTGCACGCACAGGCCTTCGCGAAACCGTTCCAGCCGCAGCCGCGCGTTGGCCGGGTTCGGCTTCTTCTTGTCGAGTTGGGCGACAGTCGCTGCGAAATCATCCGGCATCACAACATCGGGCACCAGGATCATCAGGGTGTAGCCCCAATTGTCCTTGACATTCACATCGAATTCGCCGGACTCGATGCGCCACAATCCTTCCAGCGCCATCACCGGATAATCGATCGGGTCCTGGATGCGCTTCTTGAAGGAGAATTTCAAGGTGTATGCCGCCCCATAGAGCGCCCCCATGACCTGTGCGAAGCCGGGTGACGCTCCAGGCTCCTGCCCGGGCTCGATCGCTCCGTCGATCATCACAAACTGCAACTCCGGCACATCCACCAACTGCACCTTGCCTGCCGGCGGTTGATACAGGTGCTTGTATTGCTTCTTCAAGTCAAGCACGAGCATGCTGCCTCCCTGCGTAGCTGCCTGGAGCGGCTGATCTCCCCAGCGCCCGAGAAAATGGTACACCACTGGTGACGGATGTCAAGCAGCTTGCGGGGAGGACAGGAGGGGAGGTCGACCGGCCTGTGCGGTTTGTCGCGACCGCGAACGCATGGTACCATTACCCATCGGTTCGATCATTCTTGAAGGAGGGCGACATGTTCCTGGCCGGCGACATCGGTGGCACAAAGACTGTCTTGGGCATCTTTTCGGCGGATGTCGGGGCTCGGCGCCCCCTGATCGAGAAAACCTATCGCAGCGCTGACTATGACAGCCTGGAGGACATTGCGCTGTCATTCCTGGCCGAAGTAAACCAGCCCATCGAGGGAGCCGTCTTCGGCGTTGCAGGCCCGGTCATCCAGGGCCGCGCCGAGATCACCAACCTGCCGTGGGTGATGGAAGAGGGACATCTTGCGGAGACACTGGGCATCCGGCGGGCAAAGCTGATCAACGATCTGGACGCCATCGCCAATTCCGTGCCCAATCTGGCGGCCGAGGACTTCCATACGCTCATCCCCGGCACTGCTGTGCCAGGTGGCGCCATCGCGGTCATCGCGCCGGGAACGGGCCTGGGCGAGGCTTTCCTGACCTGGGATGGCGCCAGGTATCGTGCACACCCATCGGAGGGGGGACACGCCAATTTCGCGCCGATCGACGAGCTGCAGATAGGCATGCTCTCCTACCTGATGCAGAAGATGGACCATGTCAGCTTCGAGCGCGTCTGCTCGGGCATCGGCATTCCCAACATCTACGACTATCTGCGCGCCAGCGGCGCTGCTGAGGAGCCTGCGTGGCTAAAGGAGCAGCTGGACCTTGCACCGGATCCGACGCCCATCATCGTGAACGCCGGGATGGACGCGGAGCGACCGTGCCCCCTGTGCGAGCTGACCCTGGATGTTTTCATCTCCCTACTGGCGTCCGAGGCCGGCAACCTGGCGCTCAAGGTGCTCTCGACCGGCGGCGTCTTCATCGGCGGCGGCATTCCCCCGCGCATTATCAAGCGCCTGGATCGCAATGAGAAGTTCATCCATGCGTTCCGCGACAAGGGCCGCTTTGCCGACGTGCTGTCCGAGATGCCCGTCAAGCTCATCATGCACCCAAGAGCAGCCCTGGTGGGCGCAGCGGTGCGCGGCATGATGGAGCTGGTCACGACCCCGGCATGACGGAAACCTTCAGCTGCCGGGTGGGCTGTGGCGCATGCTGCATTGCCCTGTCCATTTCTTCGCCCATTCCCGGGATGCCCGGAGGCAAGCCGGCCGGCGTGCGATGCGTGCAGCTGACCGCCGACAATCGCTGCCGTCTCTTTGGTCTGCCCGAGCGCCCCCAGGTGTGTGTGAATCTGCGCCCGATGCCGGAAATGTGCGGTGAGAGTGCCGAGGAGGCGATCGACTATCTCACCCTTCTCGAGCAGTTGACGCGTCCGTCCGGGCCTTGAAGGTCCGGCATTCTGCCCTCCGTTCGGCCGCTCAGCGCACTTCGCATCGATCTATAACAAACAGCGAGGCCAAACCATGAACCAATTCAACGAGATCGCACCGGTGGATATCCGGCAGAACCCCTTCCAGACCGTCGGCAGAGAATGGATGCTCATTACCGCGGGCCCACTGGATGACTTCAACATGATGACTGCCAGCTGGGGGACATGGGGACACCTGTGGGAGCGCGACGTGGCCATCTGCTTCGTGCGTCCGCAGCGTTATACCTACAGCTTCATGGAGCGCAACAGCAACTACACGCTCAGCTTCTTCGACGCAGACTGGCGAAAGGCCCTCGAGTACTGCGGCAGCCACTCGGGCCGGCAGGTCGACAAGACCTCTGCGACCAGCCTCACGCCTTTTGCGACGCCCTCGGGCGCTGTAGCATTCGAAGAGGCCCGGCTGATCCTGGAGTGTCGCAAGCTCTATTCCGGCGATTTCGGGGAGTCAGGCTTCGTGGACGCCAGGGTAATGGACGCGGTGTACCAGGAGCGCGACTTTCATCGCTTCTACGTGGGCGAGATCATGCGCGTGCTGAGCCGGACGCGCAACAAATAGGGCCTGCCCGAAGCAGGTTTCTATGGGGAAAATGCCTGCGGCGCAGCGTTTTGGGTACGAGCAAGAACGCTGCGCCGCAGGCGTCATTTATGATCGTGACGTCGACCCGCAGGTGCGAGCCGCCCCGGAATCAGTAAGTCACTCTTCGAGGAAGCACCTTGGCGTGCTCGACCCAGCGGTTGACTTCGTTCTGCGTGGGCAGCCTGCGGACCAGCTTCTTCTCCGCGTTCACCGCCGTCATCTTGGCCAGCAGGTTGGTGGGATTGCGCTGCGCCAGCTCCGGCACAGTATCCACGCCCGAGTTCTCAAGCAGGTCGGAGTACTCTTCCGCCACGCCCTTGATGCGGAACAGGTCGGCGCGATTCACCCATTCGAGGATCGTCTTGACGTCGATCCCGGTCTCCGTTGCGATCTGTTCGCGGCCCTCGGGGGTTGCACCCTTGTTGAGCAGCGCCTCCGTTGTGGCCATGCCCGCTGCCAGCAATTTGGCCGCGGAACCCTCGCCGATGCCCTCGATCATTTTCAGGCTCGTCATGTAGTATCTCCTTCCATTGGAATCGGAAAACCAGCCGCCAGGTTATTCGGACGCGTACGACAGAATCAGTATACGCGTTTCTCCACAGAAAGCAACTATCCAACCGGATGGCTAACCACCAACAGGCTGCGCATCAAACCGTGATCGCGGGCCGAGGGTCAGGGGGCCAGCGGGCAGTTCTGCCCGGGGAAGGCAGGAGGGAGACCGGATGGGGACGGGACCGGCCCGCCCCCATCAGCGCAGGCTAAGGGGCGATGGCGATGGCCAGGACATAGCTGGCCGCTCCCGCGCCCGATGCCACCCGCACATCGATGCGGTAATCCTGGCTGGAGGGCAGCACCAGGTAGAACCACGGTTCGCCAACTTCGACCCGCTTGTACGGCTGCCCATCGGTCACTCCGACCACCGAAAAGTTGGCCTCCGGATTCGCAGACACCAGCGCGATCCGCATTGGCTGACCGGCTCGAGCGCGAACCAGGTAGGTTCGGGACTGGGTGCCGGTGACGCGGCCCTGGACGCTCGAAACGGTTGCGCCCGTCGGGAACTGGATGCGCTGGGCCCCGGCCGGCGTGGTTTGCGACCCGGTAGAGACCACGATCCGCACGTAGAACGGCGTCGAGCCCGACGCCCCAAGGCCGAACAGCAATCCGTTCGTGCGGCGGAACTTCCACTCGCTCAGATAGGTGCCGGCCATGCCTGGCGCTTGCAGGGTGACGCTGATGTCGGCGGATTGGCCGCGACGGACCACGGTCGCCAACGGCACGCGCGTGGTCCCCATCGTCGTGCCGCCAACCCACTCGATGGCGTCGACAGTCTGTCCGGGGCCCCAGGGACAGGTCCCGTCGTTCCGAATCCGCCACGTTTTCACGAAGCTCGTCCCCGGTGCCATCACCATGTTGTCGGGTATGGTGACGTCGGCCACAAAAATCGCGCGATAGGTGCATCCCTGGGGCGCAGGCGCGGCCTCGAGAGAGGCCGGCGCGATCAGCGCCATGAGCATCACCAACAGGCCAATCATTCTGAACAATCGCTGCATCCCGGTCATCCCTCACTCCTCCCTATGGGATGGGCCTCGGCGGAAGCTCGGAGGTCGGCAGCAGCCCGGCGGCCACTGCCAGTTTTCCCAACAAGTTCAGATTCCGCCGCGGCTGATCGTGGCGCAGGGCCGGCAGGCTGCGCAAATAGGCCACCAATGCCTCAGCATCCGCATCGTCCATCCAGTAATAGACAGTCGCCGGGTGCAGCATCAGCGGCACTCCCTGATCATCCACACCTTCTCTGATAGCTCTGACGATCTCACCGTCGCTCCAGTTCCTGACTTCGCCGCCGGGCGTCAAATTCGGCGCATAGAGCTGGCCATAAGGCCCCAGCGGGGCGATGAGATTGGTCATGCCACCGTTCAGGATCGGGGAGCCATCGCTGGAGTGGCACGAAATGCAGGCGCCCGCCACGGTCCGGCCGCGCTCGACTTGCTCGGGGGAGCCCGCGACCTTCAGATCCGCGACAGGCCGGTCGCGCGGAGCATCCACCCGCCAGACCCCAAACAGGACGGCGCCGAACGCCGCAGCAGATGCCAGGGCCAGCAGGCCGGAAAGCAAGCCGCCCAGAAGCTTCACGATCAGGTTGGGTGATCGCACCAACCGCAAGAACAACGTGAAGAAGGCGTAGGTGAGGAAGATGAGTGCGGCCATACCGAGCAGGTTCAACAGCATAAGGGCCTCCACAACGCGGCCAGCGCTCGCTGTTTACGCATTGCCGAAGTTAGGCTAAAATGTGAGCGCCGGTGATGGACATCGCTGTTGCGATTCTAACGCGAACATGACACAAGTTCAAGTGTGAGGCGCCATGGGAACAGGAGACGGCATCTTCTGGCAATCGCCGGATGCGACCGGGGTCCTGAGCACGATCGGCATCATTGCCGCTTACTTCCTTGTCGCCGTCCTGATCTCGCTCCTGGCCCGCTACCTGGCACGGCCGCTCGTCGCACTGGGACGCTGGCTGCCGGGCAAACGGGGCATGGCGCAGTCACGCCGGACGACCCTTGAAAGCCTGATCGGCAGCCTGATCAGCATGGTAGCATTCGTCGTGGCCGCGTTGGGCACCTTTTCGCTCTTTGTCGAACCGGAACGCTTGATCTGGATCATCGGCCTGTTCAGCGCCGCGTTCGGCCTTGGGGCGCGTTCCTTCGTAGCGGATATCCTGGCAGGCACACGTTTCATCTTCCGCAACACGTTTGCCATCGGCGAAAAGGTCGCACTGAGCGTGGGCGGAAACGCGGTGGAAGGCACCGTGGAGGAAGTGAACGTCACCAATACCATGCTGCGGGCCGCGTCGGGCGAGTCGTATGTGGTCCCGAACGGCGATATCATGGTGATTCGCAACTTCAGCCGCGCGCCTTACTCCAGTGCGCGTGTGAAATTCGTTGTCAACAGCGCAGAACTGGGAAAAACCATCACGGTGCTGGAAGAGACCAGCGAAAAGGGAGGCCAGACGCTGCCGGAACTGATCGAACCCTTTCAAGTGTTTTCTACGTCTGAAAGTATGGGCAATAAGGTCGAGTTGACTGTGATGGCCCACTGCTCGTTTGCCAAGGCAGCTACAATCAGGCTAAGGCTGATGGACCTGATCTATCGCCGGCTGCGCGAGGCCGGCGTGGAGTTGCTCGACTGAACCGGTCGCAAACCCACAACAAGGAGTGTTGCGAATGAAAACGGACTTGCGCCTTCTACGAACTCTAAGCCTGATCCTGGGCGTGATGCTGATCGCGGCTGGCTGTACGCCTATGATTGATACTCTGCCCGGCAGCCAGACTCCCACGGCAAGCGTATACCTGCCCGGCATCCAGCAGCCCGGGATTGAGACATCACCCCTGCAGCCCACCTCAGCTGTCGCTGAGCCCGCTGCCGTGGTTTCAGCGACAGCTCCCGCAGAGCCGGCCACACCCGTGGCGCCCACTGAGGCGCCCCGGCCGTCGATCGTTGGGCCGGTGTGGCAATGGGTGTCATCGACGTTCAAGGATGGCGCCGTTCTCGAGACCGCCGATCCTTCGCGGTACACTTTTCAGCTCCTGGAGGACGGCAATGCACTGGTGCAGGCCGACTGCAACTTCGGCACTGCGACGTATCAGGATACCGGCGCAGGCTTTTCGTTCGGCCCGATCGGCACGACCAAGATGGCCTGCCCGCCGGATTCGCTGGATTCCGAGTTCCTTGGCCAGCTCCGAAATACCGGGCGCTACGAGATTGGCGATGATGGGTTGACGATCTACCTCCTGGACGAAGCCGGCACCATGCAGCTGGCCGCGGCCGCAGCTGCGCCGGTCGAGATTGCCGAAGTGACTCCCGAGCCGGTCGTCGAGTCCCCAACCGCGACGCCTGCGCCCACTGAGCCACAGCCCGCCGCGCCCGCGCCCACCACCCCGGCAGAGCCCGCACCCCAGCCCGTTGCGGCCACCGGCCTCGAGGGCTCCAGCTGGGTGCTCGGCAATCTGTGGGTGAGCGGGCAGGAGATACTGCCCGTGCAGGACACCGTGGTGACGCTCGAAGTGAGCGAGGATGGCAGCCACATCAGCGGGTCCGCGGGCTGCAATCAATACCGCGCGATCTGGACCACCAGTGACACCGGTGTGGCTGTGACCGCGCCGGCGCTGATGACACGGCAGACCTGTGCGGCCAACGTCATGGCGCAGGAAGTCGAATTCATCGACGCCCTGCTGCAAGCCAAGACCTATGCTGTCAGCGATGATGTAATGAAACTGTACGTAAGTGATAGCGAGGCTGTGATGGTGTTGTTGAGAAAGTAGGGAGCATGCAGGAGAACCAAACGCCGCGCAGGCCCTCGGGTTGGCGCTATGTGGCAATAGGGGTGTTGACGTTCATCTTCACCGCATCGTTGTTCATGGCTGGCCTGATCCTGGGCGGCGGTGCATCGCTGGTCGACAGGACGCTGAGCGGCCTCGGCATCGTCTCGGCGCCTACGCCAACGCCAGCCGTTATCTCGGGCGACGCAATCGTCCAGCAGATCAGGCAGATCAGCCGGTTGGAGACGACGACCTACTCGATCGAGCGCGTCATCGAAGTGCGCCAGTCCGATTCTACGTGGCCCGATTGGCTTCGTGGCGATCGTCTCCTGCTGATCGCTCATGGCACAGTCATCGCCGGCATCGACCTGGAGCAGCTCCAGTCATCGGACGTGGTCGTCGCCCCGGACGGAAAGACGTTCACCGTCACCTTGCCTGCTGCCCGGATATTCAATCCGAACAGCATCCTGGACAACGCCAGGACACGGGTCTACGACCGCCAACAAGGGCTGTTGGCGCCTCCGAACGATAACCTGGAGACGGAGGCGCGCCGGGCTGCAGAGAGCCAACTCCTTGCGGCTGCCTGCGAAGAGGACATCCTCGGCCGGGCGACCGAAGACGGCCGGATTGCGATGACCAACATGCTGGCCCTGTTCGACATGGAGGTAGTGGTTCATTCCCGCCCTGCGCCACCCTGTACAGAATCCTATTGACAGGTTAAAAGGTTTTTGATATAGTGGCAATCAGAGGTCCGCTTCCTGATGCCAACCGTCAAGGATGTCGCAAACAAGGCCAGCGTTTCGCCCGGAACGGTATCCAACGTTCTGACCGGCAAGCGGCCGGTGGCCGTCACCACGCGCAAGCGGGTGCTGCGGGCCATCGACGAGCTCGGCTATGAGCCAAACATCCTCGCGCGCAGCCTGATCAACCGCCGCAGCGACACCATCGCAGTCGTCACCTCGGGCCTGGACTATTTCGGTCCTTCGCAGGCAGTCACCGGCATCGAACGCGAAGCGGATTGCAACGGCTATTCCATCATCCTGGAGCTTGTCCCATGGCTCGATCGGAGCCAGGCGCAGCGCGCGCTCACCACCCTTTCCGGGCGCCAGGTGGATGGCATCATTTGGGCTGTTCCTGAGATCGGAGACAATCGTGAGTGGCTGCTCGGCGCGAACCTGCAGCGGCTCCCCCCGATCGTTTTCTTGAGCATGGCACCCCGACCTGGCCTCTCCATCATTGCAGCCGCCAACCGGCTCGGCGCCAGATTGGCGACGCAACACCTGGTCCGGCAGGGCCGCCGGGCGGTTGGTTTCATTTCCGGCCCACCAGACTGGTGGGAGGTGCGAGAACGCCGGGCCAGCTGGTCTGAGGCCCTCACAGAGGCCGGCCTTCCGGGCGATGATTCGTGGATTGCGGAGGGCGACTGGTTCGCGTCCAGCGGAGAGCGGGGCCTGCACGCGCTGCTGGAGCGGCACCCTGATCTCGACGCCGTGTTCGCCGCCAACGACCAGATGGCGCTCGGTGTCCTTCGTGCAGCCCACCTGTCCGGTCGTCGTGTTCCCGACGACCTCGCCGTATGCGGCTTCGACAACACACCGGAAGCTGCATACTTTTGGCCGCCTCTCACCACCGTCGAGCAGCACCTGCGCGAGGTCGGTCGTGAGGCGGTGCGCATGCTGAACCGGTTTATCGACGCTCGCCTGGCAGGTGAGCCTGCGCCCGAACCGGCAACCGCCTCGCCCCACCCGGAGCTCATCATCCGGGAGAGCTCCGGTCGCTGAAGTGGTTGCCTCAACCGGGCCGGTTCGTCTCTGACCATAACCCAATACGGAGTAACCTGACGTGACAACTGTTGCCGATATCATGAAAAACGCGCGCCGGCTGGGCATCGGCGTGCCCGCCTTCAACATCCCGTATCTGCCCATGATGGAACCGGTCTGCAAGGCCGTTGCAGACGCCGGCTCCTTCGCCCTGATCGAAGTGGCGCGGCTGGAATGGATGAAATTCGAAAGCAAGAGCCTGGCCGCGGTCGCTGAGGAGTTCGCCAGGTGGCAGAACCCGCAGCACGTGCGGCTTCACCTCGATCATGTTCCCGTCATCGACGAGGATCACGCGCTCGTCGATTACATCGCGATCATCAGGGAAGCGATCGCCCTGGGCTACGAGTCGGTCATGGTGGACGGCTCCAGGCTGCCCCTGGCGGACAATATCGCGGCCACGGCCGCGGTGGCAGACGTGGCCCATGCGGCCGGCCGCCCGGTGGAGGCTGAGTTGGGTGCGGTCATGGGGCATGAGGCCGGTCCGATGCCCCCTTACGAGGAGCTGTTTGCCTCGGGCAAGGGCTTTACCGACGTGGATGAGGCGCGGCGCTTCGCGCAGGAAAGCGGCTGTGACTGGCTGTCCGTGGCGGTCGGCAACATTCACGGTGCGATCGCCGCGGGCGCGCGCGATCAGAAGAAGGTCCGGGCCCGGCTAAACCTGGAGCGTCTCGAGATGCTCAGCGAGGCGACCGGCATCCCCCTGGTCCTCCACGGAGGCTCCGGGATCGGCCAGGAGTATGTCCTCGGGGCGTTCAGGAAGGGCATAACGAAGGTCAACGTGGGCACCGAAATCCGGCAGGCATACGAGCAGGCACTGCGCCAGGGCGACGCGGGCCAGGCAGACATGACCGGCCACGCGCAGGAAGCTGTCTACCGGCGAACGACAGAGCTGCTGCGCGATTTCTTCGGCATCGCAGGGTCCGCAGCAGCATTGACCCGCGCCGCCGCTTGACCGGCATCATTTGCACACAAGGAAGCGTGCCATGACTCTACTCGGCATCGACGTCGGCACCACGGGCTGCAAGTCCGCGGTCTTCTCGGAGACCGGAGGCTTGCTGTCGGTTGCCTACGAAGAGTACGATATCCAGCGGCCCCAGCCCGGCTGGGCCGAGCTCGACTCCCTCGAGGTATGGAAGAAGGTCAAGCTGACGATCCGCCGCGCGGCAGCCGGGCATCACGGCGAGCCGGTTCGCGCGCTGGCCATCTCCTCCATGGGCGAGGCTGTCGTTCCCGTCACGCGTGGCCGGCAGATCCTGGGCCCCTCGATCCTCAACTTCGATGTGCGCGGCGCGCGCTACCTCGACTCGCTGGGCCATGCCCTCTCCGATGCCCAGCTGTATCGCATCAACGGCAACACGCTGGGCAACCATTACTCCCTGCCCAAGCTGAAATGGCTCAGGGAGAACCAGGCGGACCTGTACGACCGTGCGGACCTGTTCCTCCACTGGGCCGGCTTCGTTTCTTTCATGCTGGGCGCAGAGCCCGCACTCGATTATGCGCTGGCGAACCGCTCTCTGCTCTTTGACGTGGACCGCCAGGACTGGTCGGAAGAACTGCTGGCATGGGGCGGGATCGAGCGGGCCAAGCTGCCCCCTCTCTGCCAGGCCGGGACTCCTGCCGGCGTCGTGTCGCGCGAGCTTGCAGACGAGTTGGGCCTGCCAGCAGGCGTCCTGATCGCGATGGGAACGCACGACCAGTGTGCCAATTCCGTCGGCTGCGGCGCCATCTCGGCCGGCCGCGCGATGTATGGCATGGGCACTTTCGTGTGCCTGACCCCAGTATTCGAGCAGCGTCCCGATCCGGCGTCGATGATCCACCAGGGCCTCAACACCGAACACCATGCCGTGCCCGGCTGTTATGTCAGCTTCATCTTCAACCACGGCGGTTCGGTGCTGAAGTGGTATCGCGATACGTTCGCCGCGCTCGACCGGAAGCTGGCCCAGCAAGAGGGCCGCGACATCTATGCTGAGCTCATCGCCGAGATGCCGCCAGGCCTTTCATCCGTCCTTGCGCTGCCGCACTTTGCGCCTACGGGCCCGCCCGAATTCGTGGACGATTCGGCTGGCGTCCTGGTGGGCCTCAAGCTGGAGACGCAGCGCGGAGACATCCTCAAAGGGCTGCTCGAAGGCATCACGTTCTACGAGCGCGAGGTCCTCGATGCACTGCCCGAGGCAGGCATCACGGTCAACTCCTGTCGGGCCGTCGGCGGCGGCAGCAAGTCGGACGCATGGATCCAACTGACGGCCGACATCTTCGGCATCCCGGTCGTGCGGCCTGCGGTCACCGAGGCAGGCGCGCTGGGTGCAGCGATCATCGCGGGGGTCGGCGCAGGTGTCTGGCCATCGTTCGACGCGGCGGTCGACACGATGGTGACGCTCGACCGCATCTTCGAGCCGCGGATGGATGTTCACGCGGCCTATGAACCGCAATACGAAAAGTACCGGCAGCTCTGGCCCTTGATGAAGGGTTTCTTGCGCAGCATCTCGTAACCAGGAGCGTCAAATGAATCAGCCTACACTCGGCGTCATAGTCGGCAACCGCGGCTTCTTTCCGGGGCACCTTTCGGAAACCGGCCGCCAGACCATGCTCGACCTGCTCGAACGCGAAGGCATCAGGGCCATCGCACTCGGCCCGAACGATACGCCCTACGGCAGCGTGGAAAGCGTCACGGATTCGCAGAAATGCGCGGATCTGTTCAAGCAGCACCGCGAGGAGATCATCGGCGTCATCGTGACGCTGCCCAACTTCGGGGATGAGCGGGCCATCGCGAACGTCATGCGCTGGTCCGGTCTCGACGTGCCGATCCTCGTGCAGGCCACGCCTGACGAGTTGGGCAAGATGAGCGTCGAATACCGCCGCGACTCCTTCTGCGGCAAGATGTCGGCGTGCAACAACCTCAAGCAGTATGGGTTTAAGTACACGCTCACCACCCTGCACACCGTCGATCCCCTCAGCCCGTCCTTCCGCCACGACCTGCACGACTTCGTGGCGACATGCCGCGTCGTCCATGGTCTCAAGGGCGCTCGCGTGGGCCTGATCGGCGCGCGACCGGCCAACTTCATCACGGTCCGCTTCAGCGAGAAGCTGTTCGAGCGCGCAGGCATCTCCACAGAGACCATCGATCTGTCGGATGTCTTCGGCCGCGCACGCAAGCTCAACGGCAGTCCGAAGGTCGCACAGAAGCTGGAGCAGATCCGCAGCTATGTGAACGTGCGCGACACGCCGCAGGATGCGCTGGAGAAGATGGCCGCGCTGGGCGTGGTCATCGACGAATGGATGGCCGAAAACAGGCTCTCTGCCTCTGCGATCCAATGCTGGACCGCCATGGAAGAATTCTATGGCGTCGTACCCTGTGCGCTGATGAGCATGATGAGCAACGGGCTGATGCCGTCCGCCTGTGAGACCGATATTGCAGGCGTGATCGGCATGTATGCCATGGCCCTGGCGTCGCAGAAACCCAGCGCACTCATAGACTGGAACAACAACTACGGCGATGATCCCGACAAATGCGTGATCTTCCACTGCTCCAACCTGCCCAAGGACATGTTCGTGCCCCAGTCGATCCGCGCGGACGATATCATGGCGATGGACTACCAGGCCATCATCGCGGGCACGGTGGGTAAGGAGAACACCTTCGGCACCGTGGTCGGCCGGGTCAAGTCCGAGCCGTTCACCTACTGCCGCGTCTCGACCGACGACTTCAACGGCATGATTTCCGTCTATCTCGGCGAGGGCGAGCTGACGAACGACCCACTGGACACTTTCGGCGGGTATGGCGTGGCCAAGATCCCGAACCTGCAGGGTTTGCTCAGCTACATCTGCGAGAACGGATTCGAGCACCACACCGCGGTGAGCCTGTCTCAGGTGGCCAGGCCGGTGGATGAGGCGCTCGGCAAGTACATGGAGTGGGACGTCTACCATCACAGGTAAGGCAGAACAGGCGAATTCCGAACCGGGACAGCTCTCAAACCAGCCGTCCCGGTGTCTGTTTAAGCCAGCAAACGATGTGGCATCGCACGACCGAGCCTGTGCTATAATGCGCCCATCCACGGCAGCCCAGTCTGCCGAGCAGCGAGGCAACCAATGCGTTTTGGCATCATGGCAATGCAGATCGGCGCGTTGATCCCGAACGACGTCGCCCCTGCGCAAATCCCGGCACACATCGCCGGCTTCGACCATGCCGCGCTCGTCCGGCGGCTGCACGGACATGGATTCAACCCGGTCGAGTTGGGCGGCGACCTGGTGATGTTCATGCCCCACCTCTATGCGCCGCCTGCGATCGAAGCGCTGGCCGCGCTGCAGGCCGAGACTGGCGTCAGGTACACGGTCCACCTGCCCCTCTGGTCGGTCGAACCGTCCGCCCTCCTGGAACCCATACGCCGCGGCTCGGTGGAATCGATGGCCCAGGTCGTGCGCGCCACGCAGGGGCTGGATGTCGAAGCCTACGTCGTTCACGCCACCGGCTCGCTCGCAGCCGAGTTCTACCGCATGTCCTTGCCCGAGACAGGCAGGCAGGTCATCCTGAGGCTCTTCCAGGGCCGGGCTTTGGGAAGCCTGAAAGCCCTGGTGGGAGAGACCGGCGTCGCGCCGCGCAAATTGGCGGTAGAGACGATCGAGTTTCCGTTTGAGATGACCATGGAGCTGGTCGAGACGCTGGATCTGTCATACTGCCTGGACACCGGGCACATACTATCCGGTTTCTCAGGACCCATTGGTCTGTTCGATGCGGTCGACCGGCTGCTGCCGCGGCTGATCAACATTCATCTGCACGACTCACCGCGCTGGACATCCGGGGACATCGTCTACGGTAAGGACCACCAGGCCCTGGGCCGCGGCGACCTGGACCTGGGCGCCTTTCTCGACCACCTGCACGGGGCAGGGTACGGCGGCCCCCTCGTGTTCGAATTGACGGTGCCGGAAGCAGTAGCATCGCTGGAGGTTGTGCGGCAGATTCGTCCGCAATATCTGCCCTAGTTTGCGTCCCGTTCCGAAGATGGCTGGGATATCATTCGACCTGGATATGCTTTCCCGCTTCGAAGCGGGCCTCGATCTGCTGCACCCCGAGCGTGGGGCTATCCCCGCGCGCGTCCTGGACTATGGCGAGACCAGCACGATCCTCGCCATAGGCGGCGACAACGCGCCGGCCCTGGTCTATAAGCGCCTCCCCGTCTTCTTCAACACGGAGGATGCCGGAAGGTATGAGGCGCTCCACCGCCGGTACGTCAAGACTCTTGGCGAACGGGCCGGCGTGCGCGTGGCGCCCACCACGACGGTGCAGCTGCCGGACGCAACCAAAAGATATGTTGTGGTCTATGTCATCCAGGAGATGGTCCCTGAGGACACGCTCTGCCATATGGCCACCTACCGGCTATCCCCCTCGGACGTTTACCGGCTGGTAATGGCCACCCTCGCAGAAACAGCGAAGGTGTTCGACCTCAACCGCGTACAGCAGGGAGAAATCGAGCTGGGCATCGACAGCGAGATCTCCAACTGGGCGCTCCTGGGCTTCGATCCCGATCAGGGCACGCTGCCCGAACGGTTCAAGCTGGTCTATCTCCATACCAATGTTCCTTTCATGCGCCGCCATGGCGCGGAACAGCTCGATCCCGAGCCCTTCCTCCGGTCGGCGCCCTCCCCACTGCTGCCCATCATTCGCCGCACTTTCCTGCCGAAGATCCTGACGCGTTACTACGACTTCCGCCGGGTCGCCATCGATCTGGTGGCCAAAGTCGACCAGGAAGGCCGTTCCGAATTGGTGCCCGGCATCATCGATGCGATCAACTGGTACTTCCTGGCCGAACGCGGCGAGCATCACTTCCGGCCGGTCACGCTCGAAGAAGTGAAGCGCTTCCACCGGTGGGACGCGTTCACCTGGCGCGCCTACCTCTTCGTGCGCCGCGTCGACCGCCGTGCCTGCCTCTTCCGCCGGCGGCCCTATCCCTACATCCTGCCCGCCCGGCGGCGGTAGCCTCCCATTTGGTTTGCCGGGCCATGGAGTGTATAGTTGGGGCAAGGAGGAGCGATGGCAGAGCAAATCTCCTGGGATGAGCTGAAATGGAACGATCAGGGACTCATCCCCGCCGTAGTGCAGGATGCTTCGACGGGCGACGTCCTCATGATGGCATGGATGAACGAAACATCCCTGCGCAAGACGCTCGAAACCGGCCAGACACACTTCTGGAGCCGCAGCCGCAAGGAACTGTGGCACAAGGGAGACACGTCCGGCAACATCCAGCGCGTGCTGAGCATCTGCGTGGACTGCGACTGCGATACCCTGTTGGTGCAGGTGGAGCCGGCCGGGCCCGCGTGCCACACGGGCAAAGAGACGTGTTTTTTCCGGGAGTTCATCCCCTGACAGGCTGCTCCCAGCACCGTGTGACCCCTGCAATCTCCATCACCGGTTCCGACCCATTCGCCTTCGCGGGCGGAGGAGTTGCGAATGTCGATTTCGCTATCTGAGGCAAGCGCAGCACTGGAGATGCTGGGCCGGCCCGCGCTCGATGCTCTGCAATTGATCGATTGCGCGACGCTGGTGCAGCAATACTATCCCCTGTTCGACCCTTCCAGCCCAACGCTGGTGCTGGGATTGGACCCATATTCGCTGGACCGTATACGCGACGTTTTGCTGCAGACCTACGATCCCGATCACCCTGTGACGCTCGTAGGCGAGCGTGCGGCGGCCATCTCCCTGGGCGAGCTGGGCCGGGAGGCCCCGGCAGCCAGTGCGCTCTTCCTGCCGCCCCTGCCCTCGCCCGGCGCCTTTGCTGCACTCCAGAACGTGTCTGCCCGCCTGCGAGCCCCCGACGGCTGCCCGTGGGATCGGGAACTCACGTGGGATACGCTGCGACCCTTTCTCCTGGAAGAGACCTACGAGCTGCTGGCAGCGCTCGACGCGGGCAATCCGCGGAAGGTTCTCGAAGAGCAAGGCGACCTCCTGCTGCAGATCGCGCTCCAGGCCCAGATCGCTTCGGAAACCGGCCAATACCGCTTCCCCCAGGTTGTCGGGCACATCGTCGACAAGCTCATCCGCCGCCACCCGCACGTCTTCGGCGAAGTGGCCGTCAACGGGACGGACGAGGTCCTGGCAAACTGGGAGGCCATCAAGGCGGCCGAACGCGCGCAGAACGGCGAGAAACGCTCGCCCCTGGCGGGCATCCCGCCCGGGCTGCCCGCGCTCGCCCAGGCGGAGTCCTACCTGGACCGCATGTCGCGGCTGCGCCCTGCCCAGCCTCCTGCAGAGCCCTGGGCTGCGCTGGCAGACCTGCCGCCCGGCGAGCCCATCCCGGCGGAGACGTTGGGCCGGGTGCTGTTCGACCTGGTAGCCTGGGCCATGGCCCACGGCATCGAGGCCGAGAGCGCGCTGCGAGAGACGAACGCCGCCTTTGCGGCCGAAGTCGCGCGCCAGAACTGGGGATAAGACATGCCCACCCATCACTTCACGCCCACCCGTTACTACAACACCATCGGCTCGCACCCGCCCGCGCTGGTCGTAGCGGATGGTGACACGGTCATCACGACCACCATCGATGCGTTCGGAACAGACCGTCACGGCGTCTCGGTCGCGGGGCGGCCCAACCCCCAGACGGGCACTTTTTACGTCAATGGCGCCTTGCCCGGCGATGTCCTCGCGGTCGACCTGGTTCGCCTCACGCCCGACCGGCCCACCGGCTTCATGCGGGACGTCGTTGCGGCCAACGTGGTCGATCCCGCGTTCGCCCCTTCGCTGCCTGAGGCGCAACTGCGAGAGTGGCACATCGACCCGGCCGCAGGCGTCGCCAGGCCAGCGGAGCCCCTTCTGCACCTGCCCGGCATGGCCTTGGCACTCGCGCCCATGATCGGCTGCTTCGGCGTCGCGCCCAGCCTTGGCCAGGCCATCTCCACAGCCACGTCCGGCCCGCACGGTGGCAACATGGACTACCGGGGTTTTTGCGCGGGGACCACTGCCTACTTCCCGATTTCAGTCGAGGGTGCGCTCTTCTTCATCGGCGACGGGCACGCGGTGCAGGGCGACGGGGAGATCGTGGGCACGGGCATCGAGACATCGTTCGAGGTGGAGTTCACCCTGCGCGTGCTGAAGGGCAGGCAGATCAACTGGCCGCGCGGCGAGAACGACGACTTCATCTTCACCGCCGGCAATGCGCGGCCGCTGGACCAGGCTGTGCAGCATGCAACGACCGAGATGCTGCGCTGGCTGACCGGCGACTACGGCCTAACGGTGAACGAGGCCAGCATGCTCCTCGGCCAATGCGTCGAATACGACCTGGGCAACATCTACGATCCGGCCTACACGATGGTATGCCGTCTCGCGAAGCGCTGGCTGCCGGACGCTGCATCGCGAGCTTGAAGCCACACGGGGCAACTACAACCGCTGAAGAGCGCCGGCCGCGCACAGAGCGGTAGAAGCCAGGAGGAGGCCTATGTCCCGACCACTCCGCTGGTACGACCTCATCACCATCAACATCTTCTTCCTCGCGCTGACGACCCTGTCCCAGACCAACGGGCTGGTGTTCCCCCTGCTGGTCCAGAACTTCGTCGGCGAAGCGACCAAGGGCGCCCGCCTCGGCGAG
>Ga0123333_10002407_pt1 | contig 19005 bp, 14 predicted proteins | sample BioC12SIPDNA_3_FD_89957 | JGI IMG/M metagenome (GOLD analysis project Ga0123333, IMG submission 89957) | Anaerobic biogas reactor microbial communites from Washington, USA - Biogas_R2_B C12 SIP DNA | ecosystem: Engineered > Bioreactor > Anaerobic > Unclassified | place: Washington, USA... | reverse complement strand
GCCCTCAATCTTCTCCGCAACGAGGCGTCCAAGCGGAGTGTGCGCGCCAAACGCCTCAAGGCGGCCTGGGATGAGGACTATCTGCTCAAGGTACTCGCCTGTTGAGATGCGTAAGCCCTGCCTGCCTGGGGTTGTCACATCACTGACAGGGCATACACTACCAACGTGACTTGCTGGCTCAGTTCTAGATGTATCAGGAGGCATCTATGCAGAATCCTTTCTATGGACCGGGCGGTCGCCGCGCGATCGAGTCTGAGGTGATGGATAAGCTCGCCGAACAGGTCGGTTGCACGCCCGTGTTTGGCTTCTCCGAGATGGTCGACGCCGGCGATGCAGAAAGCAGTGGTGAGCGTAACGATGACCGGATCGCGGGCTACGCCGAGCGCCACGACCATCGCGAATGGCTGTTGCGGGTGTCGGCTCACAAGGGTATGGCGTGGCGCACAGCAGCTGTACCAGGTGGATCGCGGGAGCGGGTGGCTTTCCTTCTGTCGGTGGGCTTCGGTAATGGCTCTCCGCTGCCACAGCCTAGCGGGCGGTGGGATGTCTACGTCAACGACACGTTTGCCGTATCGATTCGCGTGGTTAACCACGCACAGGTCTGGGAGAACGGTAGATGCGTCTTCGTCTTCGCTGCCAACCGACTGGAGTCCGCTGCTCCCTATGAATCGCTGACGCTGAGTTCCCTGATCCGCGACGAGGCATTTGCAGCCTTTGGCCCGGCGATCCTGGCGGTGCCTGCCGATTGGGTGACAGCGGGCTCGCCCGCAACTATCCGCGTTGTGCCACAGGGAGAGGTCGCGTCGACACGTTGGTTCCGGATCGATGCATCGCCCGCGTTGGTCGTAGGCACCGATATCTATCGGGCTGCAGCTTTGATGGCAGGGGAGCGGTACGCAAAGGTCCGAGACTACACCGTATACTTCGGCGATATCCACACCCACTCGGGACAGGTGCTGGATGAAGTCGCCAACCAGGGGTGCGGGATGGGCTCGCGCATCGACAACTATCGCTACGCGCGGGGCGCCGGTGGGCTCGACTTCTATGCGCTCACCGACCACGAGTGGCAGGTCGACCCGCAGCGCGTTAGCGGGTATTTGGACTTAGCCGACAGCTACAACGAGGATGGGCGCTTCGTCTGCCTTCCTGGGTTCGAGCACACGAGCCTGCTCTATGGTCACCGAAATGTCTACTTCCGCGGCCCTGGCGGGACCGTGGTCAACGCCAACCGCGCGTGGGGACCGCCGAGTCTGGACCCCGCCAAGGCTTTGACGCCGCCGGAGCTTTGGGAGGGGCTGGAGCAGACGGGTGTACCCTTCATCACGGTTCCCCACCATCCTTCCGCCACGTCGCACCCACTCAACCTTGACTTCCACCATCCTGCCTACGACCGGCTCTACGAGGTCTACTCGTCCTGGGGCTCAAGCGAGTACTACGGCGACTTCCCCCGAGGGGTGTCTGATCGTTACCACACGGGAACCTTCCGCGATGCGCTGCGGCGGGGACAGCGCTACGGCGTTATCGCCTCCGCAGATGGGCACGACGGGCACCCAGGCAACGCGCAGAGCCCGCTTGTCAAGCACCATCACATCTTTCACTTCTGTGGAAGCGGGCGCGCCGCGGTCTTGGCCGAGGCGTTGACGCGCGAGGCGGTGTTCGACGCGCTCTACGCGCGCCGCTGCTATGCCACGACGGGTGTGCCGATCGTGCTGGACGTGACGCTGAATGGCGCGCTGATGGGGGAGGCGCTGCCTGCTCTCTCGACCGGGGTCCGCCCGCAGCTGGCGGTCAGGTGCAGGGGTTCGAACGGGCTCGATCACATTCGAGTGGTCAAGAACGGATGTGTCGTTCACACCGAGCCGTGCCACGGGCTGGTCGCTTACGACCTAGCCTGGGAGGACAGGGACTACACGCCTGACGCGCCTGCGAACTACTATTTGCGAATCGTGCAGGTCGATCGTGAGTCGGCTTGGTCGTCGCCGATCTGGGTGGGGTAGGGCTCGACTGATTGCAGTCGTTCGGTCGAGATCGACCAAGTCTGGGTAAGGCCTAGCCGCTGACCATCTCGCGCGCGAGCATTGTCGTGTTGCCGTTGATAGCGTGCATGCGATAACTGGGCTTGTCGCCTCCTGGCGTTGTGCGTCGTTGACTGAAGGCCGATCCCATCCTAGAATCTGGCAAGTAGGGTGAGATAACCTCAGGCTGGGTCCGTATCACAAGGGGCGTGACTAGAAGATAGGAGGGAACAATGGGATCCATTGTCGATCGTCTGATACCCCGGCCTCAGCGCACTGAGCCGGCGGAGGGTGGCTTCCGGATTCGCGATGAGGTCGTGATCCACATCACCGGCTACGCTCAGAAAGTCTACCCGGTGGCGCGGCGTTTGCAGGCACGTCTGACCGGTCTTAGCCTGCGGTCAACCGTGACGGCCGCAAATCGGGAACAGATTGGGCCCCACATTGGTCTGCAGCTCGACCCGGACGATGCCGTCTACGCCCAGGGATACCGGCTGGATATCACCCCCAACCGCATCGTGGTGACGGGGGCCGATGAGGCGGGGCTCTTCTACGGGACCTGCACCTTGGCGCAGTTGCTTGATCTTGCACTGGACACGGCGGAGCGTGTGGCGCCGGCGATGCGCATCGTCGACTGGCCCGACTTTCCACATCGCGGTGTGATGCTGGATGTCAGCCGCGATCGGGTACCGCGGATGGACACGCTGTATGCGCTGGTCGATCTGCTGGCAAGTTGGAAGATCAATCAGCTACAGCTCTACATGGAGCATACCTTCGCCTATCAGGGGCACGAAGTCGTGTGGCAAGACGCGAGTCCGTTCACAGGTGAGGAGATCCTGGCACTGGATACCTATTGCCGTGAGCGCTTCATCGAGCTCGTGCCCAACCAAAACAGCTTCGGGCACATGCATCGGTGGTTGATTCACGAACCCTATCGACAGCTTGCCGAGTGCCCGGAGGGATGCGAGCTGTGGCCCGGACATAAGGGCGAGCCCTTCAGCCTCTGTCCCATCGATCCCGGCTCTGCGGCACTGCTCGAGGATATGTACGACCAACTGCTGCCGCACTTCTCCAGCCGTCTGTTCAACGTGGGGCTGGATGAGACGTTTGACCTCGGGAAAGGTCGCTCTGCGGAGGTCTGCAAGACGCGTGGGACGGAGCGCGTCTATCTGGACTTCCTGAAAACTGTCTACGGGCTCGTCCGTGCGCGGGGCAAGACCATGCAGTTCTGGGGCGACATCATCTTGCACGAGCCTGCGCTGATCCCGGAGCTGCCAGACGATGCGGTGGCTATGGAGTGGGGCTATGAGGCAAATCATCCGTTTGCCGAGCACAGCCGGCTCTTTGCGGAGGCCGGTCTGCGGTTCTATGTTTGCCCGGGGACGAGCAGCTGGAACACAATCGCGGGCCGCACGGATAACGCAGTGGGGAACATCCAGGTTGCGGCGCTTACCGGGAAGGAGGCTGGCGCAATCGGGTTGCTGAACACCGACTGGGGCGACAGTGGACATCTACAGCCGCTGCCGGTCAGTTATCTTGGCTATATGGCAGGAGCGGCTGCCAGTTGGAACGCAGAGATACCCCTGGACCAGATGGAGCTTCCTGAGCTGCTGAGCCGGTTCGCGTTCCGAGACCGGGCAGGAATCATGGGGCAGATCGCGTACGATCTAGGGAACGTCTACCGGCTGACCAGTGTTGAGCCGGGCAACGCGTCGATTCTCTTTCTGTTGCTCCTGCACGCCGACCGGCGGCTCGACGAGAGGTACGCGGAGGGTCTGAGCCGTGACGGGCTCGCCAAGACGGTGGCGGCAATTGCGAAGATTCGCGCCCGGATCCCCGAGGCCCAGATGGCCCGGGCCGACGCGGCACTGGTCGCTGACGAGTTCACGTGGGCCGCAGATGTGCTGGCGTGGGCTGCACGGCTGGGGCTCGCGCGGCTCGAGCACGGGGCCGTGGCTTCGGCATCGGATCTCCCGAGCGACGTGCGGACGGCGCTCGCGGGTGAGATGCGGGACCTGGTAGCGCGGCATCGTGAGTTGTGGTTGCAGCGCAGTCGCGTGGGTGGCCTGGCGGATTCGGCTGCCCGGCTTGAGCATGTGATCGTCGTTCTGGAGCAACAAGCGTAGGAGGGACTATGGCCCTGTTTCCACCCGAGGGCTATGTGCGGGTCGAGTCGGCCGTGGAGGGCATCGAAGTCTATATGCCCGCGCCGGAGGTGCCGCAGGCGGAGCCGGACGTCGTAGATTTCCGGTGCCCGCAGTGTCAGGCGAAGACGGCTTACAGTGTGGCCGACGGTGGGCTGCGTTGTGCCTACTGCGGTTACTACGAGCCGCCGTCAATGCCCATCGTGGGCAAGGGCGCCCAGGAGTTCGAATTCACCGTTGAAACGGTTGCCGCCGCCCGTGAGGCGCACGGTTGGGGCACCGAGCGCAGGGAGTTGCGGTGTGAGAGTTGCGGCGCGGAAACCTCGCTGCCGCCGGGAAGCCTGAGCCACACCTGCCCATTCTGCGGCTCGAACCGGGTGTTACAGCAGGATGCACCTGAGGACGCGCTTCGCCCGCGGTTTCTCGTTCCCTTTCAGATCGAACTCAAGCGCTGCCACGAGGTCGCCCGCGCGTGGCTGGGAAGCAGTTGGATGACCCCCGCTTCTCTGAAGAACGCGGCACGGATCGCCGACTTTGCCGGCATCTATATCCCTTGCTGGACCTTCGATTGTCGGACCTCGGCCTCGTGGCGAGCTCAGGTTGGGCACCAGGTGACTGAACGGTATTACGATGCGTCGAGTAAGTCGTGGAAATCGCGCACGCGTACGGTATGGCGTTGGGAGTCAGGGCAGGCCCAGCGAGTCTTCGATGACCTGCTCGTCGTGGGCACGGAGCGACTGAGCCAAGTGCTCTTGGGACAATTGCAGAGCTTCGACACGCGGCAACTGGTTCCATATGCGCCTTCCTATCTGGCGGGGTTCATGGCCCATGCCTACGACGTGCCCTTGGAGACAGCGTGGAAGCGTGCCAGGGAGCAGATGCGCAGTGACACGCACGGCGCGTGCCGGGCGCAGGCATCCACGTCACAGATTCGCAACTTCAGCATGTCCATCGATTTCGGCGACGAGAGCTGGCGATACGTGCTCATGCCGGTCTACCTGGCAGTCTACCGCTACAACGATCAAGCCTACCAGATCATGATCAACGGCCAGAACGGTTCGATCGCCGGACAGCGACCGGTCGACTGGACGAAGGTCTGGCTGGCCGTGGCGGCGATGCTGGCCCCAGGTGTTCTCCTCGGCTTGATCGGCGTGCTGGCCGCGGCGCTGGGCCTCGCCCTGCCACCGTCGCTAATCGCGGGGGGCGGGCTGCTGATCGTGGCCTTCATCTTGCTTCTCGTAGGAATCATCTTTGCCGTGATCACACTCAACAAGGCGAGGGCGATGGATGATGCATAGTCGACGGTCGCCCAGCATCGATGAGCACCCGCGCCTGCTAGAGACAAGAAGAGGTGGTGAGGATGCCTGAGCTGCAAGGGGGTTGGGGGATTCCGATGGTTTATGTCATCTGCGGTCAGTGTGACTGGCGCTATCTGGCGCCGGACACTGATCTCCCAGAGCATTGCCCTCACTGCGCGGCGCCGGCGCTAGCGAGACTGGATGCCGATGAGGCGCAGTTTCCCTATCCCCATCCACCGGAACTCGTGGTGCCCTTTGAAGTGGCTGAGGCTGTCTTGGCAGCGCGCATTGAGGCTTTCGCACGGGGCATCCCATTCGTGCCCACAGATCTCAACCCCGCCACGCTTCGCGAGCGGATGCAGAAGCTCTACCTGCCGATGTGGCTTGTCGACAGTGATGTCGTCGCGAGCTGGCAAGCCGAAGTCGGTTTTGATTACGAGGTGGTTAGCCACCAAGGGCGCTACGCCGACGGCGCAGGGTGGCGTACCGAAGAGGTGCGCGAAGGCCGGGTCCGTTGGGAACCAAGGGTCGGGCAGTTGCGCCGGCACTATGACAACGTGGCTGCGCCGGCGTTGGGGCTCCAGGAAGCGGCTCAGAGGGCGTTGGGACGCTACAACGTCAGTAATGCCGGTGACTACAGCGCGGAACACGTGAGGACTGCGATTGTGCGGGCGCCTGATCGGTCACCGGAGGCCGCCTGGCCAGATGCGGAAGTAGGCTTGCGGCAGCGTGCGGCCGATGAGTGCTGCTCAGCCGCGCACGCGGATCACATCCGTGATTTCCGTTGGGCTCCCGAGTTCGGGGAGCCGAACTGGACGCTGCTCCTGCTGCCGGTCTACGCGACGTTCTACCGGGACGACGAAGGACAACCACAGCGTGTGCTGATCAACGGGCAGACGGGCCAGCTTTCCGGTGTGCGGCGCGGTTCGATGAAGCGCGCACAACGTACGTCGTTGGTGATCGGCATCGTTGCGCTGGTTTTGTTTCTGTTGAGCGTGGGCGCGGCTGTTCTGGGGGCTATGGTCCCTCCGGCGCTGGCCATCGGTGTTGTGGGGGCGGTGATGGCGGTGCTGATAGGAATCGGCGCAATCATTCCTATAGCGCGCGTGTGGTCGTTCAACCGGCGCGAGTCGCGCGCCACGCCGGAGGTGTAGCAATGGTGGTCCTGGGACGTGCAGGGTGGTGGTTGGGCGTCGGCATGCTGGCTGCGGTGATCGACTGGATCGCCGTAGCCCAAGACCGCAAGCGCCTGGAGTACGTTTTCAAGCCGGCGACCCTTATCGCTTTCATCGTTGCGGCGTTTGTGTTGGCCGCCGATCGGGGCTTCGACCGTATGGCGGTGTGGTTCGTGTTGGCCCTCATCGCGTCGCTGGCAGGCGACGTCTTCCTGATGCTGCCCGATGCCCGGTGGTTCATCCCAGGCTTGCTCAGTTTCCTGGTAGCCCAAGTTGCCTACATCCTCGGTCTCAATCCGACGTTGCCTCCGGTGGCAGCGTTGGGCTTGGTTGCCGTCGCGGGTATCATCGATGTTATCGTGCTGCGCCACATCCTGGCAGGTGTGCAGGCGCGAGGGGAGGGCGAGCTACGGGTGCCGGTTGCCGTCTACGCCGTCGTCCTGAGCATGATGCTGGTCTCGGGATGGGCGACGTGGCTGCGCCCCACCTGGTCGCCGGCCGGTCGCATCGTGGTGTCGGCTGGGGCGACGCTGTTCTTTGCCTCTGACCTTATCCTGGCCTGGAATCGGTTCGTGCGCGAGTCGCGTCTGCTCCATGTGGCAGTGATCGTGACCTATCACCTGGCGCAGATTGCCCTGACGATGGCAATCGCCCTGGCGCCATGACCGCGGATGCGGCGGTGGTCGACACAAGGCACGAGCTCAACTGCTTCCTGGCTCATACCCACACGCTGGAGGCCTAATGAAGACACGTACTTTGGGAAGGACTGGGCTGGAGGTCAGCGAGCTTTCGCTAGGGGGGCTCTTTGTCTCGAAGGTCGGAGGGGAGTTCGAGCAGGGGCGACAGGCGATCCGCAAGGCTGTGGCTCTCGGCGTCAACTACATCGATACAGCGCCCGGCTATGCGGACAGTGAAGAGGTCATCGGCAGGGTTCTACCCGAGATCGAGCAACCACTGGTCCTGTCCACAAAACTCGGCGGACGCCCGAAGCCGTTCGAGCCGCAGAACCGCGATTGCCTGATGGCATCGATCGAGGAGAGCTTGCGCCTGTTGGGTCGCGACCAGATCGACATCCTGATGATCCATGAGCCAGACCGGCCGGGCCAGTACGATTGGTGGCCAGACCTGACCACGTATGATGCCCCGGTGGTGGCACTAATGGAGGACCTGAAGCGTCAGGGTGTCATTCGCTTCATGGGCCTCGGCGGTACGACTGCGTACGAGATCGTACCGATCATCCTCACCGGCAAGTTCGACGTCCTGCTAACGGCGTTCAACTACAGCCTCCTGTGGCGCGAGGCAGCGGTCGCCGCACTGCCTGCTGCAAAGAGGATGGGGATGGGCGTGATCATCGGCTCGCCGCTCCAGCAGGGAGCGTTGGCGCGCCGCCACGACGAGGTGTATACGGGTGCACGTTGGCTCAGCTCGCCGCGGCAGCGGCAGTTACAGGCACTGTATAGCTTTGCCGACGAACTGAGCATGTCGCTGCCCGAGCTTGCGCTGCGGTTCGTGATCTCAAATCCGGATGTTTCCTGCACCCTGATGGGGGCACGCTCTGAGCAGGAGGTCGAACAGAACGTGGCTGCAGTGGCGCGTGGGCCGCTGCCCGAGGACGTGCTTGCGCGACTGGAGGAGATCGCAGCCATGGTGCCCTTCCGCCCGTTCGAGGAGCCGTTCGGGTTGCCGTTTGGCCGCGCCTATCGAGGGCCGGGTACAGCGTAGTCGAAGCTCACGTTGCGGACCTGTGCGCATTAGCCGACTCTCATTCTCCATAGCGATTGTGGAACATCTGCCCATCTCACAGCGTCTAGGAAGTACATAGATTAAGAGAAGGGTGGCGCTCTGCGAACAAGCATCGCAGCGGCCCTGGGTATATGGAGGAGATAGAGATGGAAGGCTATACTGAAGAGCAACCCGCGCTTCCCAAGGAGCGGGTAGGATACGCGGTTCTGGTTGCCGCGATTGTGTCGGTGATCCTAGGCGCCGTATTGCTGCTCGGCTGGGCTCTACGCGTGACCGGATTCTGGCCCGGCGGGACGCCTACGCCCACGCCAACACCTGCCCCGGTTCTGGGACTTGATCCGGACCGCGGGCGCCCCGGTGACTCAATCGCGGTCACGGGCGTAGGCTGGACGGCAGGCGAGACGGTGCTGTTGCGGCTGCTGCCTCCAGAGTCGGAGGAGGCGGCCCCGGTTTTCCTCGGCTCTATTTCGGTTGGCGCCGGTGGATCTTTTTCACAGTCTTTCAGTGTGCCGGTTGTTCGCCCGTGGTCAGAGTTCCGCGTGGTCCGTGTCGAGGCGATCGCCCAGACGTCGCAGGTAAGCGCGACGGCTCTCTTCGTCCTGGCTGTCCCTACACCTGAAGTGACGGCGACGCCCACGGCAACGCCGACCGTCGAATCGGCCACCCCGACGCCAACCTCGACACCCACGCCCACGCCGACGGGCACGCCGGTGCCGCCTACACCAACGCAGGCCCCGTCTACTCCGACGCCTACCCCCGAAGTAGCGGCTTGGCGGGGGGCCTACTTCAACAATATGGGCCTCACGGGCAACCCAGTCCTGGTTCGGGACGACCCGACGATCACCTTCTACTGGGGCACGGGCGCTCCGGCTTCCGGCGTGTTGCCCGATGGCTTCTCGGTTCGCTGGACGCGAACGTTGACGTTCCCGGCCGGGACGTACCGGTTCTACGCTACGGCCGACGATGGCGTTCGGGTATGGCTGGGCAATCAGCTGCTTATCGATGAGTGGCACGGTGCTACGGCGCTGACCTACTCGGCGGAGCGCACACTAGGCGCGGGCAGCTATACAGTGGTGGTCGAGTACTTCGAAAGCGCTGGAAATGCGCAGATCCAGTTCTGGTGGGAGCGGATGGGCGATTTCCCTCAGTGGCGAGGCGAGTACTTCAGCAACCAAAACCTCAGTGGGGCGCCAGCACTGGTCCGTAACGACGCCAACATCAACTTCAATTGGGGCGCAGGTGCCCCTGCGGCCGGGCTGCCGGCAGACCGGTTCTCCGCGCGTTGGACGCGTGTGCTGGCGCTCGAGGCCGGAACCTACCGTTTCCGTGTTCGCATGGATGACGGCGCCCGACTCTACGTCGACGGTAGACTCATCATCGATGCCTGGACGAACGGCGCGGCACGCGAGGCCACGGCCGACATCGCGCTTCTGACCGGCAACCACGCTGTACGGCTTGAGTACTACGATGCTGGCGGCGATGCTCTGGTACAGCTGGCCTGGGAAAAGCAGGAGGCGTACCCGGATTGGAAGGGTGAATACTGGAACAATCGCGCACTCACCGGCCTGCCTGTTCTGGTGCGGAACGATGCGAACATCGATTTCGATTGGAAGACAGGGTCGCCGGCATCGGCCATTCCTGCTGACGACTTCTCGGCCCGTTGGACGCGCGCGCTGAACTTCAATAGCGGCACCTACCGGTTCCACGTGGTGGTGGATGATGGTGCCCGGCTGTGGATCGACGACCAGCTGGTCATCGACACCTGGCGCGATGGAGCGGCGCGTGAGGTGACAGCCGATGTGGCGCTCGCGGCGGGCGCGCACACGCTGCGGTTGGAGTACTATGAGAGGATAGGACAGGCGCGCGTGAGACTGTCTTGGGAGCAGATCACGCCCACCTTCCCGGAGTGGCGCGGTGAATACTGGTCAAACATCGGTCTCGTCGGCGCGCCAGCGCTGGTGCGGAACGATGCTGCCATCGACTTCAACTGGGGGACCGGCGCGCCTGCGGTAGGCATTCCGGTGGATAGCTTCTCTTCGCGCTGGACTCGCACGTTCAACCTGCAGGCGGGCGTCTATCGATTCCAGGCCACGGCTGATGATGGTGTGCGTATCTACGTTGATGGCACACGGGTGCTCGACGAGTGGCACGTTGGTCCTGCGAATCAGATCTATGCAGTCGACGTTCCGCTCACCGCGGGGCAGCACCAAATCGTCGTGGAGTACTTCGAAAACGCCGGGGGCGCTTCGATCAGGGCCTGGTTCGATCGTCTTGGTGATATCGCCACGCCGACGCCCACCGCCACGAACACGCCAACGGCGACCCCGACGCCTACTCCAACAAATACGCCAACGGCGACCCCGACGGCTACCGGGACGCCCAACTCGCCGGCGACATCCACCCCAACCCCGACCGCCACGGCGACCGCCACACCTACCGCAACCGCGACACCGACGGCTACGCCGACCGCGACGGGGACAGTTGCGCCTACGGCGACGGCGACGCCGACACCTACATACACCCCGACCGCGACCGCTACGCCGACGGCGACACCGACGACTGAGCCAATCACGGATACGGTGCGCATTAACGAGGTGTTGTTGGCACCCGTGGAGATAGACTGGAATGGCGACGGGTCTGTCAGCCGCGCAGATGCGTGGATTGAGCTGCACAATCCCACCGGGGCAAACCTCGATGTGAGCGGATGGGCTCTGACCATGAGCAGCTCGGGCATCCTGAGCAGCTTCCAGGGACGGCGCTACAGGCTATCGCGCGACACCGTGATTCCCGCTGGGGGGTTCCTGGTTCTGTACGGCGATGAAACCGGACTCAGGTTGACAGAAGGCCGGCTCAGGCTTCTGTCTGGATCGATCGTGATGGACGACGTCCAGTTGGAGTCGACTCTCCCGGATACTAGCCTGGCAGTAGATGATGAAGGGCGATGGCACACCAACCAGCCACCGACGCCGGGCGGGCCTAACGAGGTGGTACCTGCTACGCTGCTAGCTCCGAAAGATGCCGAAAGGTCAACCACACTGCGGGGACGATGAACGGGCTAAGGATGCACGCCGGGTCGTCAGTGCTGGGTATTGACTGCTCTACGACTTACGGCTGATCGGGCCAACCGTAGGCCGCTTTCACGATGATGTGTCTGCGGGGAGGCAAAGGCCGGGGACCGGGCTATTCGCACCGGTCCCCGGCGCTTTAGTGCCTCGTAGAAGGACTCAGGCGTCTAGAAGTCCGTGACGCAGCCCAAGTGGGAGCGCCGCGGGACGCTCACATGTGCTCTCGAGCACGATATGCCGCCCCTCGCGTGCGGAGTCGAGTGTGGCGTGCATGATGTCAAGGACGTGGTAGGCCAGAGCGCCGCTGGCGCGGTGAGGACGACCTGACCGCAGGCCATACGCCATGTCGGCGACGCCGATTCCGCGGCTGTTGTCGGCGTAACCGTGGGTGAGGGGGACAGTGTGCCACTCGGAGTCGCCGGAGCGCCGGATGGCGACAGGCCCACCGAATCCATTCGGATCGGGCACAGCCAACGTCCCCTCGGTCCCATAAACTTCGATCCGGGGAAGCTGATGCGACCAGACATCGAAGCTGGTGATAATGGTGCCGATTGCGCCGCTGGCAAACTCCAGCGTGCTGGAGATGTGGGTTGGCGTTTCGACGTCGATGACAGTCCCGTAGAGCGGCTGGCTTGTGATCGTGCGCTGGGCGAACGTGGTCCGCGCTTCGCCCGAGACGCGGTGCACCGGGCCCATCATGTTCACAAGTGCCGTCAGGTAGTAGGGGCCCATGTCGAACATCGGACCGCCGCCCGTCTTGTAGTAGAAGACCGGGCTGGGGTGCCAGCTTTCGTGACCGTGGCACAGCATGAAGGCCGTCGCTGCGACCGGCTCGCCGATCCATCCATCGTCGATCAGCTTGCGGCACGTTTGGTGTCCACCGCCCAGGAACGTGTCAGGCGCGCATCCGACGCGGACCCCCTGCTTCTGAGCAGCCTCCAGGAGTTGTTTGCCCTCCTCGCGAGTGAGCGTGAGCGGTTTCTCATTGTGGACCGACTTACCGGCCTCGATTGCCTGCATCGCCACAGCGTGGTGAGCTTGGGGGATGGTTAGGTTGATGACGATGTCGATGTCGGGGTCCGCCAACAGCTCCTCCACGGTACATGCGCAGGGCACTTTGTGCTTTTCGGCCTGCGCCGCGGCACGCTCTGGGACGAGATCCGCGCATGCCGCGATCTCGATGTTCTCGAAGGTCTCCTGCCCATTCTTCAGGTAGATGCCGCTGATATTCCCACAGCCGATGATACCGACCTTGGTCTTGTCTGCCATAGAACTTCTCCTCGTGCAGAGATGGAACGCGGTGGCGCTAACGGCTTGCCCAGAGCAGGCCGCGCTTGACGATCTCGAGGGCCTCGGGCACCTCGAAGTCCTTGGCGACGTGACCCAGCGACGTGTAGAAGACCCGCGCCTTCCCGTACTTCCGCTTCCACACGACAGGCATAACCGTGCCCTCGATCCAGTAGCAGTGTTCGCCGCCAAAGGTTGTCGTAGCCAGCACGTCATTGGCCGGATCCACATGCATGTAATACTGCTCTGAGTGCATCTTGAAATCGCGCAGTCCAGCTACGAGCGGGTCGTCGGGCTTGGTGATGTTGACCTCGTAGTCGATCACGCCGCCGGGGTGAGCGACCCACTGCCCACCGACCATGAACTGGTAGGTGACGTTGTTGCGGAAGGAATCGCCCATGCCTCCGTGCCAGCCGGCAATGCCAACGCCGCTCTCAACTGCCTCGAGGAGACCCTGCTCCTGTTCGTTGGTGATTGATCCCATCGTCCAGACGGGCACGATGAGATCCAGTGACATCATCATTTCCCGGTTGAGGTATGCGTCGAGCGTGTCGGAGATGGTCACATCGTAGCCCTGCGATTCGAGGTACGGCGCGAAGATGGCGACGCACTTATCGGGTTCGTGACCCATCCAACCGCCCCAGACGACCAATGCTTTCTTCTTGCTGTTGTCCGCTGACATACGATCTCTCCTTGAGCTTGTGCTCTGTGCAAATCGAGGTTTGGCGTGCTAGCTACAGGTCACAGGTGTGCCGTCGCGAGCCGCAGAGGCAAGGATGGCGTCGTAGAGCCGCGCCATACGCAGACCGACCTCCGGAGGACTGGGGTTGGGGAACTCGCCGCTGCGTACCGAGAGGAACTGCTCCCAGGCACCCAACGAGGCAGGCAACTTAACCGGCGTGAAGTCTGGTTCGCCCTGCCGTTGGATCTCCAGGAACTGCCCCCATGCACCCGTGCGTAGAATCGCTTCAGTGCAGAAGACCCGGATGTCGGATGCGCACGATCGAACCGTCTCGCCGCAGCCGTGGAACGTCACGAGCGCGCCGGACTCCAAGCGCGCGATCACCGCTGCCAGGGTCTCTACGGGACGACCGTAGTTATCGGTCCAGGCGGCGACATCCACAAACTCCTCGCCGGCCAGATCCGCAACCGTATTGAGCATATGGGCCCCGGTGTCAAACATGAAACCACCGCCGGAGACGGCGGGATCCTGGCGCCACCTTCCCTCAGTGTTGGGGCCCCAGCTCTGCCAGATGGTGGCGCTGATGCTCAACAGCTTGCCCAGCTCTCCGGAGCGCAGCAGACGGACAGACTCGCGGATTTCAGGGGAGAGGCTGCCGTTGAAGGCCACGACCAGCAGTTTCCCGGTGCGGTCTCGCACGTCAATGAGAGCGCGGGCCTCGGTCGCATTCATCACCATCGGTTTCTCCAGCAGCACATCGAGCCCTGCTTCAAGACAGGCTTTGGCCTGTTCGTAGTGAACCGCGTGGGGGGTGATGATGAAAGCCGCGTCGAGGTCGTAGTCTCTCAACAGGGTCACCAGGTCCGGCTCGTTTGGGGGCAGCGCAACGCCTGCTTCAGCGAATACCTTCGCGGTCTCCTCGCAGGCGGCGGGCGATGGCTCGCAGAGCGCGGCGATTTCGGTCGTATCGGTTTGCTTCAGCATATTGCGGAGGTGATGGCGCGCCATCCCGCCACAGCCAACCATAGCTACACGTACGCGTTCCGACATAGTTCGATCATCTCCTTTGGATAAGAATTGGCCTACGGTCCACAAAGTACAAGGGATCGTGGGCCATCACAGACAGCACCCTCTCCCACAGCGCGCGAGCCTCGATGAGGTGCCCTGTTGCCTGGAGCACAGGCCCCTGTACCAGGTGGGGGGCTTCGAGTACCTGCGCGACCCGGTCGTATCTCTGGGTCCAGCCTTCGAAGCCGTGCGTAGTGTACGTCTTCTCGATGCGAACGCCACCGGCTTGGACCAGGACGTAGTCGAGCGGCCCATTGAACAGGTAGGGAGGCATGGCCAGTTCCTCGATGGCGTGCATCGAGGTGTTGGGCCGCAGCCCACACCCCAGCATCAGGACCTGCCCACCAAGGCCGTTCGGCGCTTGGGCGTCTCGCAGCTTGCGGAAGGGTGAATGCGGGCCGCAGGGCGTTGTGTCTTGGATGTGGTCGTCAAGCATATCATGAGTCTGTGGTCCCACGCCGCAGACCGAGTGGGTGGGGTGGAGGCTGCGAAGCGTCCCGGGGCGCTGGCGGAAGTGTTCGGGGATCGCACCGACGTTCGATGGTGTGCGACGGACGTCGAAGAGCGGACTCTTCGCGGTCACGCGCTCGTAGGTCAGGGCAGGCATGAGCAGGGTTCCCTCGGGGCCGAGGGCTTCCAACAGGCCCAGAACGACTGTTTCAGGCCCGCCGGGTACGTAGGCCATCGAGCTCAGTGAGCTGTGGACCAGCAGCAGCCCCCCTGAGCGTACGCCAAGGGCGCGCAGGTCGGCGGCAATGCGCGCCACGGCATCCTTGACTGGCCCGGCTGACATCAGTGCGCCAGCTCCACACTGGTCTGCTCGAGACTCAGGCCCTCAAGCTCTTTCCAACAACGGTATAGAGCGCGCGGGACGTGGAAACACCCCTTCCATTTGCCACCCTTGAGCGGAAGGAGCACTTCCCCGCGACGGTTTAGATAGCCATACCACTCGCCGTACTCCCGATCCGGAAAGCGGGTCCAAGTGTAGTCGTGTACGCGCTCAAACCACTGCCAGCAGGCCTGCCTGCCGGTAGCGCGATAGGCCATAACGAGCGCCACGAGTGTTTCGAGGTGGACCCACCATAGCTTCTGGTCCCAGTCAAGCCTGTCGGGAGGATGGCCCTGCGCATCGAGGAAGTAGAAGATCCCATCGTGCTCAGTGTCCCAGGCATAGTCGAGGATGCTCAGGACCGTATCTGTAGCTCTGTCGATCAGGGCTTGGTTGCCGGACCCGCGGGCAATATCGATGATAAACCACATTGCCTCGATGCCGTGGCCGGGGTTCAGTAGACGTCCGTCGAGGCTGTCGATGTGGCTGCCGTCGGGAGCCACGTTCTCGAAGATCAGGTTGCGCTCAGCGTCGAGGAAAATGTCCATCACCTCGTGCACCATCGCTGCCGTCGTCTCGGCGACCGTCTCCGACGGGAGCAGGTCGGCCAGCTCCAGCGACAGGTTGCACAGGATCATCGGCAGCGCGAAGCCCTTCATTGGCCGCACGCCCGGCACGTGCTTCTCGTAGATGCCCTTGGGGTTGTCGCGGCGGGCCAGGATGTTGGCGTAGGTGGCCAGCGCGAGTGCCATGTCGGCCTCGTTCCCGGTCGCCAGTGCCAGTTGCCCGAAGGCCATCGCAGCGAAGCAGTCGGAGAAGATGTTGTAAGGCTGGATGAGTGGGCGACCGTCACGTGCCAGCGCAAAGTACCAGTTTCTGTCGGCATCGTGCCCGTGGACTCGCAGGAAGTCCGCGCCCTGTTGGGCGATCGCCAGCCACGCCGAACGAGCCTCCACGCGGTTGTGGAGCATTGCGAAGGTCCACACCTGGCGCGCCTGTAGCCAGACGAACTTGTCGGTATCGTAGACGCCGCCGTCGCGATCGAGGCAGGTGAAGTAGCCACCGGCCTCGTCGTCGATAGAGTAGCGCTCCCAGAACGGGATCACGTCATCTAGAAGTGCCGCGCGGTACTGCTCGCTGTACACGGCGAAGTCTGTAGCCATCGGATCACCCCCTACGTGCGGCGGCTGTATGCGTCGAGCTTATTGAAGAGATCTCGAAAGATGGGATCGCGATGGACGTGATAGGCGCTGCGGATGAGGTGCCGGCGATGGTCGAAGCTCCATGTTCCTTGGTCGGTGACGATGGGGCTGTGGACCAGGTTGGTGGGTGTCCACGACTCGTTGAGCAGGTAGGCGATGCTCGAGATGTCCCAAATCACCTTGGACCAGGCGAAGTGATCGCGGTGGTAACCTTTGACTGTCTCCGCCAGGTAATCGCCGATGGCACCTCGGCCCTCGACGCAGCACTCGATCTCGGGGATGGTGGTGTGGAGGTGTGAGCACACGCCCATGACTGGGATCTGGACGACGGGCACGCCGCAGTCGAAGATGACGCGCGCCGCCTCGGGGTCTTGCCACAGGTTGAACTCGCGTGTGTCGTGCCAGTGGAAGGCGTGCCCGCCGAGCCAGACCACGACGATGCGCTTGATGATCTCCGGCTCCAGCAGGATCGCCGAGGCCACGTTGGTGATCGCTCCGATCGCGACGACGTAGAGCGGGTCGTCGGCCTCACTGCGGGCCATGGCTTTGCACACCAGATCCTCCGCCGCCTCGCTCTCAAGCGGATGGTCAGCGTCGGGTAGGTAGCTGGTGGACCCGCGGAAGACCCGGCCCTCCGGCGCGGCGTCGAGCCGGTTCAGCAGCCGCAGGATCTCCTGATAGCTGCGCTCCATGCCGTCCGCGGGCCCAGATGAGCGATCGTTGAAGAAGGGGGCCGCGTAGAGCGCCTCGACAGTGATCTTATCAGGCGAAAGCAGAGCGTAGACGACGGCGAACTGGTCGTCGACCTCGTTGTACGTGTCGGTGTCGAGGACCATGTGAAGTGGGCCTGTGGGAGGGGCCAATCTCGTGAGCCTATCGATCTCATTTAGCGTGGGGAATCGCATGCACGTCTCCTTGTCTTAGGGTATCGGGGATGCGCGGAGGGCATTCGCCGCCGGATCCGTAAGTGCACATACAGGGCGTGGTCAGGACCGCCAATGGATCACCAATGGGCCGTCGGGGCCGTAGATGGGGTCTGCGGACGGGTCGGGGACTCGCGCGATGTTGCGGTCTGCCGCGGGGCGCTCTTGCGGGGAACCGTAGTTCATGTCCCAGTCCTGTCCGTGCGGGTAAGCGCCCACGAGCGCGAAATCAGCGCTGCTGGCGAGACGTTTGTGCGCGACACCCGCTGGGATGACCACCGCGTCGCCGGCGGTCACGGTGACCGTGATTCCCTCGTCGCCGCCAAACTGGATCGTCGCCTCGCCGCGATACACGCCGAGGACCTCGTGCGCCGTGCTGTGGTAGTGATGGAAGGTGTAGACACTGTCACGCCAGGCCGGCGGCCACTCGTTGCGAGCGAACACTGCCTCGATCACCACCACCATATCGTCCTCCGTCAACGAGAAGGCCTGCCGGTAGAGGAGCAGGGGACGCCGAGGGTTGTTGGGTATCGCACCACTCTCTGCCAGTCGATGTACGCTCACCGCAGGCGGGGCGACCAAGGGTTGGTGGTCGCCTGACTGGTCCGGCGGGGCTGGGTCTCTGTTCATCACCGCGGCTTGAAACTCCTGTCTGCGGCGCATTGTAGCGCCGTCTCCAGCACGATGCAAACCCACATCACCGTCCCGGGGACGGCTGAGTTTGTGATTGTGATCCCTATGCTAGAACCCGAGCTGTTTGTCGACCTGGTTGCGGAGCGGGAACTCCCCGTGGACATAGCGGGCGATGTTGTCGACGAAGACGGAGCGGATGGTCTGCGCCTCGGATTGGTAGCCGCCAGCGGCGTGTGGCGTGATAATCAGGTTGTCGACCTCCCACAATGGGCTATCTGGAGGCAGGGGTTCGGTCTGGAAAACGTCCAGCGCCGCAGCGGCTAGCCGGCCCTCCTGGAGCGCGGCGATCAGGGGCGCTTCCTGGATAATGCCGCCTCGCGAGACGCCGATCAGAATCGCTGTGGGCTTCATCAGTGCGAGCTGATCGGTGCCGATCATGCCGCGGGTCCTGTTGGTGTAGGGCACGGTGATGACCACGTAGTCCGACTCGGCCAGCAGTGCGTTGAGCCCGGCCTCGCCTTCCAGACGATCGACGTAGTTCGGCTTGTGCACGGGCAGCAGGTCGACGGCGATCACGCGCATGCCGAAGGCGTGCGCCCGCTCTGCAGTCGCGTGTCCCACAGTCCCGAGGCCAACAATGCCCATCGTCTGCCCTGTTAGCTGAACGAGGCTCTCGCGCAGGGAACGGACTGCCCAGAGGTGTTGTTGCTGATGCTCGATGTAAGCTTTGATGCCGCGCGTGAAGGCGAAGATCATAGCGAAGGCGTGTTCGGCCAGTGCTACTGCGTGAACGCCGCGGACATTCGTCAGCAGTACGTCGCTGTCACGCAACTCGGGAATGCGAACGAAGCTGTCGACCCCGGTGCTGGCGGCCTGCACCCAGCGCAGCCGCTTCGCCGCCAGGAACTCGTCACGGGTGAGCCAACCGAAGTACACCTCGG
>Ga0123333_10002403_pt1 | contig 19018 bp, 12 predicted proteins | sample BioC12SIPDNA_3_FD_89957 | JGI IMG/M metagenome (GOLD analysis project Ga0123333, IMG submission 89957) | Anaerobic biogas reactor microbial communites from Washington, USA - Biogas_R2_B C12 SIP DNA | ecosystem: Engineered > Bioreactor > Anaerobic > Unclassified | place: Washington, USA... | reverse complement strand
GCAGACTGGAAGGCCGGGAGGGGAGAAGAAGGGGTTGCTGTGCCGGCGCAGCCGGCTCCGTCAGGGTGGCCCGCAGGGACACCCCCGCCCTTGGTTCTCCTGCCGGTGCACGGCCTCGACGGCACCCGTCAGGGGGCGGGGTGGGGGTGATTCCGCCGGAATCACCCCCACCTCATGAGGTCCTCCGCGGGATGTACCGGTGTTTTCAGCTGTGGTTACCGGCTGGCTGGGTGCCTCATCGGGTCGGTCACTGGGGGTCCTCGCGGTCCCGTCGACGTCCTTGGGTGGGCTTGTGGGTCTTGTCGTCGGAGGAGTGCTTACGCAGGTCGGCGAGTTCGTGGCGGAGCTGCTGCAGCTGTTCGGTGGCCTGGTCCCGGGCAGCGACCAGATCAGTGATGCGGGCGGTCGCGTGGTCCTGGGCCGCAGTGAGGGCGGCTTGGGCGGCAGTGAGTTCGGCACGCAGACCGGCGAGGTCGGCCGTGACCGCGGCCGCCTGGGCGCGAGTGTCGTCGACCTGGTGGCGCAGGTCGGTGATGGTGGCGGTGTCCGCGGTGTGCTGAGCGGCGGCAGCGACCTGGGCCGCGGTGAGCTCACCAGCCAGACGGACTTGCTCGGTCTCCGCTGCTGCCGCAGCAGCGGAGGCCTTCGCGCGGGACTCGGCCAGTTCCGCTGCCAGCTGGGCGGTGCGGGTGTGGGCGGTGTCCAGGTCGGTACGGGCGGCGCGTAGGTCGGTGGTGAGGGTGTCGATGCGGGCCGTGGCGGCTGCGGCCTCGGCGCGGGCGGCCGCGCGGGTCTCGGCCAGCTCGGCAGCCTGAGCCTCGATGTGCTGGCGCAGATGCTCGGCCGCGGCCTCGGCCAACTCGGCTCGTTCGGCCTCGCGGTCCCCTCGGGCGGTGGCGGCCGTCAGTTCGCCGGCCAGGCGGTCCCGGTCCGTCTCGGCGGCCTCGGCGCGGGCTTGCTGGGTGACGGCGGCTTGTTCGCCGAGCTCGGCGCGAGAGAGCGCAGCGGCCAGGTCCTGCTCCAGACGTTCGACCTGCTGACGGGATTCGTGCAGGTCAGATACGGTTTCGCGGTATCGTGCCTCCGCTTGCTCAGCGGTGGCGGACGCCGCCGCGGCCGCGGTACGGGCGACCTCGGCCTCGGCCTCGGCGACGGCGCGAACTTGTTCGGCCTCCGCGACGGCGTCGTCGGCGTCAGCACGGTCGGCTTCCGCGGCGGCACGGGCGGTCTCGGCGGCGAGCCGGGCGCGGTCGGCTGCTGCGGCCTCGGCGCGGGCCTGCTCTGCCTCGGCCCGAGCAGAGGTGGTCACGCTGGCGAGTTCGGCCTGCATGGCGGACGGGTCACCCATGACGCGCACCTGATCCAGGGTCTGGGTCAGCAGCTGGGCCTGGTCGGCCACGACCTGCTCCAGGCGCTCCAGCAGCAGCGAGGCCTGGGCACGTGCCATCGTCACCGGCTCCCCGGCGGCCACGTCCTCCCCGGGTGTGCCGGCGGCCTGCAGCGCCAGACGCGCCGTGCGGGCGTTCTGCCGGCTGTGCATGGTGCCGGCCACTACCTGCTCGCAGTAGCGGGGCCGGCGCCCGACCCCCGGGCGCGGCGCCGCCGGGGGTCGCGTACACCCCGGGTAGGCGCACCGCAGCTCAACGGCGGTGCGCTCCTGCTCGTCCTGCGGGTTTGCGGTCGCACCGGGGCCGGACCCGGCGGGGAACGCATCGGACACGGGGGCACCTCCACACAAGGGGATCGCAACCCCTCCAGTATAGAACCGTAAAACGAAAACGTCAATTTTACGATTACGATTTTAGCCCATAGTTGATCACCCGGGCGGCCCGGGTCCGCGCCGGGGGACCCGGCCGCCTCGCTCCGTCCGGGCGGCCCGGGTCCGCGCCGGGGGACCCGGCCGCCTCGCTCCGTCCGGGCGGCCCGGGTCCGCGCCGGGGCCGGTTCAGGCTGCGTCGGAGCTGCTCGCGGCCCGGGTAGCAGGTTGAGGCTGGTCGGTGTCGAGGATGCGTCGGGCGGTGGAGAAGTCGGCGCGTCCGTTGGAGTGCCGGGGGTGGGCGCCCCAGATGTTGGTGCCGGGTTCGGCAAGGAGCAGGAGCTGGCCGGGTCCGGGACGGCGGCGCTTGGCAGCGCTCGAGTGTGGGGTGGACATCCAGATGGTCTCGGCTTGCCACCAGGCCCAGGCCACTCGCTCGAGGGTGTAGCGGCGGGCTCGGTCGGCCAGGACGCCGTGGACTCCGAGCTGCTTGGCGACTGTAGTGCGACGGTCGCTGCGGTACAGGCACCACTGACCTCGAGGGTTCTGGTACAGCAGGCCGGCGTTCACGAGTCGCTCGAGGATGCGGCGGGCCGCTGTAGCGTCGCCTGTGAGGACCAGGTCCTCGTCCTCCACCGGGGCTTGTGCGCTGACGCGTGCGTAGGTGTTCCCCAAGGCAAAACCCAGGCCTGTGCGGGTGAACACGTCGTGGGTGGCCGCGGTGAGGCGGACAAGCAGGCCGGTGAGCAGGGCGGATCGCTCGGCGGACCCCGCCCCCACGGGGCGCGGGTCCGCTTGTGACCGCTCTTGGTCGGAAGAGGTGGGGATAAGTGCCTGGGGATCGATGGTCCAGGTCGCCCCGTGCGGACCTGCAGCAGCCTGGACGGGGGCTATCCAGGCGTCCGCGGCGAGGCGGTGTAGGGCGGTGCGGGCGGTCTCGCGGCCGATGCCGGCGTGCAGCGCGAGGCGTCGGATGTCGGCCTCGATCGTGGTGGTGACGGCCTGCAGGGCCAGGACGCACAGGACGTCCAGGACTCGGCGGTCGGTGGGGCCGCCGTGGTGGGTCCACCGACCGGGGGCGGCGTCGGCACGGGCCTGGACCTCGCGTACGTGGGCGGCGAGGGTGCCGGCGCGGGTGTCCCAGGTGGGGTCGGTCCCGGTGCGTCGGGTACTGGTGGCCACGTAGCGCACGGCACGGTCCCACTGCCGGCGCAGCACCGCGGCGGGGGACTCCGGGCCTTGAGCAGGTCGGGGACGGCGCGCGGAACGGTCCCGACAGGTCCGCACGTGTTCCAGGCCAGGTGCAGAGGCCGCCAGGGCAGCGATGTCGCTGTGGTGCCACCGAGCGGCTGCGGCACCGATGAGCACCCGCCACAGCACCGCGGAGGCGTCTCCGGCCGCGGCGTCATCGGCCAGAGCCTCGGCGCACGCGGCCGGCAGCGGTCGGCGGGGGCCTGGGAGGTAGCGGTGGCCGTGGTCGTCCAGGGGGAGCGGGGTGCGGGCGTCGATGTCGGCGCCGGGGTGGTGGACGTCGACCTGCCCAGCGATCAGCTCGATCAGGTGCCGTACCTGTGCGGCGGTGGCCGTGGGGCGGGTGAGGACCGCGAGGTCTCCGGTCAGGACTCGGGAGGCGCCGCCGTGGCGGTGGGGGGTGCCGGGGGGGCGTACGCATCCGGTGGCCGCGTTGCTCAGGGGGGCTCGGTCCAAGCTCGGGCACAGCGCGCCGGCCAGGCGGGCGAGTGTGGCCACCACCTCGGCGTCCACGCTCTCGTCGGCGGCCAGGCGTACCCACAGGTGTCGGCCTCCGCCGGGCCCGGACTCGCACACCACGTGCGATAGGCCGGCGTCGTTCAGGAGGCCGGCCAGCACATCGGCGTCCCGTGCTACGGCCGCGCGGCCCTGCTTGGTCGCGTCGAGGTCGAACGCCAGCAGCCGGAACCGACCGGAGGTGTCGGCCAGGTAGACCGCCCACGGTTGCTCCGGGACAGGGCCTGAGGTCTGCGCGTGACGGGGGTAGCTGTTCAGTACTTCGCCGCTGGCGGTCGTGGCTGCGACACGCACCCGCGGCCGCGGGCTCAACGCGCAGGTGAGAGCCCACGCACTGGCGTGGACTCTTGCTTCCGGGCATGTTCCAGGTACAGTCAAAGGCACACTCCTAGGGCCTCAAGGCATGGACTCCTGGAGATCACGCGTTGCTCTCTCCCCAGGGAGCGAACGCCACGTGGACCGCTTAGCGGGCGGTCCACTGCGGTACTCGCGAGGGCCCCCGTTCGTACCGGGGGCCTTCGTCGTGTCTAGGGCCTCGCCCTAGGCCGTCTGTTGCAGGGGCAACTCCACTTGGTCAAGACGGGCTGCTGCTGGCACTAGTTCCGGTAGACCGTGGGTCCGGGCAAGCAGCGCCTCGAGGTAGTCGTTGATGGTCAGACCAGCGGCCTCAGCGGCGTCACGCACCGCGTCGCCGATAGGGCGCGCAGGTCTCGTGATCAGCTGGTCGCGGTCGCCCTTACTGGGTCGTCCCCCGCGCCCGGCTCGACGTGTGGTCATGAGTCCTACCTAAGCGCATCTTGAATCAGATTCCACCCCGCATGTCGGCGTGTCGCGAACAAAAGTGACGCCCCGGTGGAGGGGGAGACGAAAGCCGGCGTCTCGATGTGGCCTGCGGCCGAGCGGCAGCGAGGCCGCAGGCTTCGACCACATTCAAGATCATCTTAGGTGGGTCCTTGGGAGAGGCTCCCAGGTTGCTGCCCTGCTCGGTCTGCGACCGGGGTCTTCTGCTGAGCCACGTAGGTCGCCTCGCGGCAGGGCGGCGGCCGCTGCCGGGGGTCCGGTGCGGCCGCCGCGCGGGCGTGCTGGGAGTCTCAGGCGACGTCGGCCGCCGGGGTCTGGGCGGCCTTGCAACGGGTCAGGACGGTCTGCTGGATGTCCACCCCTAGCCGGGCGTCGTGGTAGGTCTCGTGCGCCTTGATGGTGCCGGTGAGGGTGACCGTGGCGCCGGTTTCCTGGCCGAGGGCGGGGCGGGAGGCGACCCACTTCGCGATGCGCCCGGCGCTGTCGGTGATGAGGTACAGGGCCTGGGTGGTGGGGGTGTACCCGAAGTAGCTCTCCCAGGTGATCACTCGGGTGATCACGCCGGTGAACTGCACCCGGTCCCCGACCGTGCCGAACCACTGTGACGGGGCGGCGGCCGCTGCGGCCTGCTCGGCCTTCCACCGCTGGTAGCCGGGAACGACGGACGCCAGGAACGCGATTTGCCGACTGGGCACGAAGCCCCGGGCGACCAGCTGGCGCACGTTCCATACGTAGCTGTTGGCGTCGCTGCCGAACGCGTCGGTGTCGATGTAGGCCAGGATGTCGGCCGCCTCGGCGTACGCGCCGGCGTACTCGGGGCGGTCGCGGTGCACGGTGCCGCCGGCGAGGGTGAGGCGCACGAAGTCGGCGGTGGCCGGCTTTTCGCTGGTCGGCACGTAGCCACCGGTGGAGCCGATGACCGCCACCGTGGCGGCCAGGACGTCGGCGACCTCTTCGTCGCGCCCGCCGGTGCTGGTGGGCATGTCCTCGTCGTCGAAGTCCCGTTCGAAGGTCCGCAGGGCCTCGGTGAGGTCGAGGAGTCCGACCGGCTGGGCGATGGTGCGCCCGGTGTAGTTCTGCACGCAGTGGCGGCCGACCTGGAACACCCGTCCGTCGTCGATGTCGCGCACGAGGAACAGCAGGGTCCGGCGGCGGTTGGTCCGACAGTCCTCGCACCACTGCGGCCGGATCGCCATGCCCGACAGGTCCAGGCCGGGGGCGTCGGCGAACTCGTGCACGAGCACGGCGGGCTGCTCGGTGGGGCCCTCGGTGAGCACCGTCGCCACCGCGACCACCTGGAAACGGCCCGCGTGGGAGGGGCGGCCGGTGACGGTGGCCTGGCACACCAGGCACTGCACGGCGCGCCCGTCGACGTCGTACGTGACTTCCTCGACCGGTCCGAACGTCGCTTCAACCTGGCCGAGCAGCCCTCGCCGGGCCGCCTTGGCGTTCAGCTCCCGGACGCGGTCCTCGACCGTGGTGGTCTCGCTGGCCAGGATGCGGAAGGAATACGAGCCGTTGCCCATGTGGATCTCCCCGCGGCGAGGGTCGGCCGGGCCTGCGCCCTGGCGGTGACGTCCCCCACCAACACCTCAATATTACTACGATAGTGCTACCTGGGCAAGGGGTGGCAGTTGCCGACCTGGTCTTTGGCTCGTTCACGCCCCGGGCGGCGCCCTGCTTGGAGCCACCCGGGATGGAGACCGTCACACCTGCGGGACCGGCACGATGCCGTCGCGCCGCGCGGCGCGGTCGGACGTGATGATCGCCCGGGCGGGGCAGGTGGCGACGAACGCCAGCGCGCCCCGGACGGTGGTGTGGCGCACAGGGCCGAACCCCTCGCGCGACTCCTGCACGATGAGCCGGTACGGGGTCCACCCTCCCCACCCGCGCCGCAGGTCCCAGCTGGACTGCCACATGAAGCTGACCCGGTCGCCGGTGTCGGGGTTGGCGCCCCCGACGTCTCGGCGACGCGAGCCGCACCCGTCCTGGTAAGGGTAGGTGTAGACGCCCCAGTTCCAGCCCTTGGCGGTCATCGCCTCGACCAGCTGCCGGACGGCGGTGGGCAGGTCGCGCAGGGCCTTCTGCCCGTGGACGTCGAGGCCGGTGCTGTCGAGCGCCGTGATGTAGTCATCCATGGTGGACCTCCTCGCGGCGAGGGTCGGCCGGGCCTGCGCCCTGGCGGTGACGTCCCTCACCAACACTCTAATTTTACTACCGTAGTGCCATATTGGGAAGTGGATTCGGGGTCTGACCTGGGCTTTTCGTCTGCGGACTGGCCGGGCCGCCGGTCCGTCTCCCTCTCGGGGCGGACCGGCGGCCCGGGTGCGACTAGGCGACCGGCACGGGGTCGGCGGCGGCCTCCTCCTCGGCCTGGTCGCCGGTGAGGGCGGCGAACAGGACGCGGGAGGTGTCCAGGACGCGCGTGGCGGTGGCGGCGATGACGTCGTCATCGCATCCGCTCCACCCGGCGACGTACCCGATGCTGTAGCGGCGGGTGTCCAGACCGAACAGTCCGGCGACGACGTAGGCGACCGACTCAGCCTCGGTCTCGGCGATGCCCCGGTGCGCGCGGTAGTCGGCGCTGTCGGCGTGCAGGAGGGCGTGAGCCATCTCGTGCAGCAGGGTCGCGGCGCGGTCGGCGGCGGACTGGTCGGGGCTGAGCCGGATCCGGCGGTCCTTGTGGCTGGTGGTGCCGTAGATGCCTGCCGGGAGGGGGCCGTCCTCCACGGTCCAGCCCTGGGCGGTGAGGTTGTCGGCGACCTTCGCGGCGATGTCGTAGGGGTCGGCCGCGTTGAGCGGCTGGGCCAGGTCCTCGGGCTGCTGGGCGTCGGGGATCGGGTCGGTCTGGGAGATGTCGAAGACCGACAGCACGGGGAAGCGGACCGCGATCCGGGATCCGTCGTCGGTCCCGGCGTCGTCCGTGCCGTTGGCGTCGGTGCTGGTGGCCTCGTCGGTGTCGCGCACGCGCTTGGTGCTGTAGCCGTAGATCCTCAGGCCCTTCTCGCCCTTGCGGACCTGGCGCCCGGCGGCCTGCCACATTCGGTATCCGGCGACCTGGGTCGCCGTGGGCATCTGGGACATGATCAGCAGGATGTTGTTGAGGCTGTAGTGGTGGAACCGCACGACCGCGGCCAGGGCGGCCGCCCACCGGTCGGAGTCCCGGAGCTGGGCGATTTCCTGGCGCAGGGTGGCGTGGAGCTGCTCGGCTTCCTGGCGGCGTTCCTCGGCGCTGTTGCCGGACGCCTTGCGGGTGGTGCGTGCCATGAGGTGATCCCCTCGCGGTGAGGGACGGCCGGGCCTGCGCCCTGGCGGTGACATCCCCTACCAACACCTGAATACTACTACGATAGTGCTTTATGCGCAAGAGTGGTTAGGGGTTTGACCTGGGATTTTGTGGTTGTGCACCGTGTGCGCAGGGGTGGCCCTTGGGGTGTGATCTCCTCGTGTCGGCGCGGTGGAGCTGCCGCGCCGGGTGCTCGCCGGGCAAGGGCTCGCGGAGCGACCGCGTAGCGGCTTGGCCCTTGCGCGGTGGGTGCCTGGTGTGGCTGGGTAGGCGTGGCGAGACGAGGGGATCACGCCCTGGCGACCAGACCTTTCCCCCGGGCCCGCGGGTGGTGCGCTGATCTCCGAGCGAGGCCGGGTCCGGGCGGAGCCCGGGGTTTTGACGCCCGCCGATAAGGGACGGCCCGGGGCGGTCAGCTCCAGGCGGGCCGCTACCGGCCCGGCGCGCGAGGTGCGGGCCGGCCGGAACGGGGGGCTCAGGCCGTGGTGGGTGCGGCCTCTGGTGCGGTGGTCTTGGCCGGCAGGCCGGCGCGGGTGAGCCGGGGTTCGGGGGGCAATTGGCCGTCGGGGACGGCGGCCAGGGTGGCCGCGGTGGCTGCGGCCAGGGCGGTGATGAGCAGGTCGCTGCGGGCCTGGCCGGTGCTGTCCATGAGCTGGACGGCGTCGACGGGCAGGGTGATGTTGCGGCGGTCGAGGGGGCCCTGGCCGGTCTGCTCGAGGACGGAACGGGCGCCGGCGTCCATGCCGCGGCGACGGACGCGGTCGGAGGTGACGTAGGAGCGGACGGCGTGGGCGATCCAGTCGCGGATCTGGCGGATCTCCTGCCCGGGGGCCGCGGCCTGCCAGTCGGCGAGGAAGGCCCTGCGGGCCAGGGAGTACAGGCCGGCGGGGCAGGCGATGCCGACGGAGACCAGGCCACGGTCGGTGGTGCGGGTGGTGTAGCGGCCGGCCAGGCTGCGGCTGTGGGCTGCCGCCGCGGAGAACGCCGCGGCGAGGAAGTCGCGCACGGCCTGGTCGTCGCTGAGGCCGCCGACCTGCTGGGCGGCCTGCAGGTAGACGGCTTCGAGGGCCTGGGGCGAGCCGGCCGCGGCGGTGAACGCCTGCGCCAGTGACCGCAGGGACTCCTGGGTCGAGCTCACGGGATACCTCCTGGGGCGGAATGGCCAGGCGCGATGGGCCGCACACCTCGCCGGACCGGACCAACCGGTCGACCAGGCTCGCCACCCATACACCACAGTGATACTATCGTATTGTCATCTGCGGGTCGTGTGGGTCGGACCTGGCGGTGGCGGCGTGGGTCGTTGGCTCGGCGTCGAGGCTCTCAATCCCAGGGCAGGGGCCCGGGGGGACTCGGAGGTGTGTGGTGGGTGCTGCTGGTGTGGCCGGGGGTGTCGAGCTGGCCGTGGCGCGCGATCGGCTGGGGCTGTCGCAGTCGGATCTGACGCGCGTGCTAGGGGTTGGGGCGCGGTCGGTGCGCCGGTGGGAGATGGGCGAGGACCTGGTGCCGGCGGGGGTCTGGGAGACCTTGGACGCTCTGCGCGCGGAGCATGACGAGACGGTGCGGGAGTTGTCGGCGGCCGTGCGGGTCGTGGACGGTGCGGCGGTGCTCGAGGTGCCCTTGCACGGTGGGGACCCGGCGGTCTTCCGGCCGCGGGCCTGGTTCGTGGGTGCTGTGCGCCGGCTGCTGGATGGCAGCGGCCCGGAGGACGTCGACCCGGCCGTTCTGGACGGGGTCGCCCTGCGATGGGGACTACCCGAGGGCACCAGCGCCGCCGCTCTGCCAGGGTGAGTTGAGGCCACCGCCAGAGCAACCGACATTGGGGGGGCTCCTGGGAGTGGGGCGGACATCGGCTCGGCGACCGCTGGTCGCCGTCGGCACGCTCCTGGGCGTGACCGCCATCATGTAGTCCGTGCCCGCGAAGACTCTGCATCCGCCGTGGTCGTCCGACGTTGTCCAGGCGATCGCTGACGTGCTGGCTAGCACCGACTGGCCAGGGCTGACCAACACAGAGATCACCCGCCTGTTAGCGATGCTCAGGATTCCCGATGTGGAAGCGCCTAACAAGCGCACCCGCTTGTGGGCTGCTCTGCTTAACAAGCAGCACGTCGACCAGGCGAGCAACTGCATCATCCGGTTCATTGCCGAGGCAATGGCCCCCGGTCGGTACCTTCAGGAGCAGCGTCGGTTCTACGCGCTTCGCGATGGTCTATCGGAGGCGTTGTCGCTGGTCGGGATGCAGGTCAACGATCAGGGCAAGGTTGCCCGGGTGGAAGCTAGGGCAACCACTCTGGATGAGGTGGCCCGCCTGGCTGGCCGGCTGCGAACCGAGCTGGTACGCCGTGGCGTACACCCCGAGGTCCTGCGCTACTGCGAAGAAGAGTTGCTGCGCAAGTCCCTGTTCCATGCTGTGTTCGGGGTCTGAGCCGCAGTGGAGCAGGATCCGGCGCTAAGGGGCCGGCGTGGGCGGCCATAGGTTGGCGGTCATGCCGGTGGAGTTCCTCAGCGACGACCAGGCGACCGCGTACGGCCGGTTCAACGGGCCGCCGTCGCAGGCTGAGCTGGAAGGGTTCTTCTTCCTCGATGACGCGGACCGGGAGCTGGTGAGCCGCCGTCGCGGTGACCACAACAGGCTGGGGTTCGCGGTCCAGTTGGGCACGGTGCGGTTTCTGGGGACGTTCCTGGCCGACCCGCTGGAGGTGCCGTGGGTGGTGGTGGAGTACCTCGGGCGGCAACTCGGGGTCGAGGACGTGTCGGTGGTGAAGGGCTACTGCGAGCGGGAAAAGACGCCGCTGGAGCACTCGTGGGAGATCAGGCTGGTATACGGCTTCGCCGACTTCTCGGCGGCCCAGGAGCGGTTGCTTGGGTTCCTGGCTGCACGGGCGTGGACGAGGGCGGAGCGGCCGACGGCGCTGTTTAACCAGGCTGTGACGTGGTTGCGGACCGAGCGGGTGCTGCTGCCGGGGGTGAGCGTCCTGGCTCGGCTGGTGATGCAGGTGCGGGCCGAGGCCACCAAGCGGTTGTATGAGGCCCTTGCCGGCCAGGTCGACGTCGGGTTACGGACCCGGCTTGAGGATCTGCTGCGGGTGCCGGAGGGTGAGCGGTTCTCCGGGCTGGATCGGCTGCGGCGTGCCCCGACTCGGGCGTCGGGTCGGGAGATGACCCGGGCGCTGGAACGAGCTGGCGAGGTCGCTGCGGTCGGGGCGGGTGTGGTCGATGTCGGCCTGGTCCCGCCGAGTCGGGTCGAGGTCCTGGCTCGGCAGGGGCTGACCTCGGATGTGTGGTCGCTTCGCCGGCTACCTGAGGCGCGCAGGGCCGCGACGCTGGTCGCGACGGTCCGCGGGTTGCAGGTCGCCGCCGTCGACGACGCCCTGGATCTGTTCGCGGTGTTGATGGCTTCGAAGCTCATCGCTCCTGCGGCACGGGCCGCTAACAGGGACCGGCTGCGGACCCTGCCCCGGCTGCGGCAGGCCTCGCACACTCTCGCTGCGGCGGTACGCGCCCTGCTGGCGGTGGCCGAGGACGCCGGCGACGGCCCGGTCGACCTAGCCACGGTGTGGTCTGCGCTGGAGGCGGTCGCACCGCGGGACCGTCTCGCGGTAGCAGTCGCCACCGTCGAAGAGCTGGCGCCAGCTGACGCCGAGGACCCTGACGCCGGTACGCGGGCGGAACTGGTCAACCGGTACGGGTCGGTGCGGATGTTCCTGCCGATGCTGACCGAAATGTTGCCCTTGGATGCGACCGAGGCTGGGCGTGGCGTGCTTGCGGCGGCGCGCACGCTGCCGGAGTTGGCGGGCCGTAAGCGGGTCCGCCGCGAGGAGGTCGACGAGACGCTGGTAACGGGCTCTTGGCGGCGGTTGGTCTTCGCCAGCCCGGATCTGTCCGAGGGAGTGGTGGACCACCGCGCGTACGCCCTATGCGTGCTGGACGGGTTGTACCGGGCGCTGCGCCGTCGCGACGTGTACGCCACCGGTGGGTCACGCCGCTGGGGCGACCCACGGGCCCGTCTGCTGGAGGGGTCCGTGTGGGAGCAGACCCGCCCTCAGGTCCTGACGGCGCTGCGCCTGAACGAGCAGCCCGCCAAGCACCTGGGTGACCTCGCCCGCCAGCTGGATGCCGCCTACACCGCTCTTGCCGCCCGCTTGGGACCTGCCGGTGAACGGGCCACGGACACGCCCGTGCGGCTGGAACCCGGCGCCGACGGGCGGATGCGGCTGCACCTGTCCCGCCTTGAAGCCCTCGACGAGCCCGCGACCCTGACCGCTCTGCGGGATCTCGTGGCCAGGATGCTGCCCCGGGTCGACCTGCCCGAGGTACTGCTGGAGGTCAACGCCTGGACCGGGTACCTGGGCGAGTTCTCCCACGTCGCCGAGACCGGCACCCGCATGGACGACCTGACGACCTCCCTGGCCGCGGTGCTGGTCGCCGAAGGCTGCAACCTCGGCCTGACCCCGGTGACCAAGCCTGGCCACCCCGCGTTGACACGTGACCGGCTCTCCCACGTGCGGCAGAACTACCTGCGCACCGACACCCTGGCCGCCGCCAACGCTCGACTGATCGAGGCCCAGGCGGGGATCGAGGTCGCTCAGTTGTGGGGCGGTGGGCTGGTCGCCAGCGTGGACGGGCTGCGCTTCGTCGTGCCGGTCCGCACCCTGAACGCCGGGCCGAATCCCCGCTACTTCGGTCAGGGCCGGGGCGTGACCTGGCTGAACGCGATCAACGATCAGGTCGCCGGGATCGGCGCCGTCGTGGTCACCGGCACCATGCGCGACTCCTTGCACGTCCTGGACGTCATCTTGGGCCGCGACGGCGGGCCAGTCCCCGAGCTCGTGGCCACCGACACCGCTTCGTACTCCGACCTCGTGTTCGGGCTGTTCCGGCTGCTCGGCTACCAGTTCAGCCCTCGCATCGCCGATCTCCCCGACCAGCGCCTCTGGCGGCTCACCGCGCCCGGGACCGCGCAGGTTGACTACGGGCTGCTGGACGCTGTTGCCGCGCACCACCTGTCCTGGCGGAAGATCGCTGAGCAGTGGGGCGACATGCTGCGAGTGGCCGGTTCTCTGCACACTGGCGCCGTCTCCGGCTACGACCTGGTCCGGATGCTCGGCCGCGACGGCCACCCCAGCCCGCTCGGGGCGGCGTTCGTCGAGTACGGCCGCGCCGCGAAGACGCTGCACCTGCTGGCGATGTGCGACCCCGACGACGAGACCTACCGACGCACCATTCACACCCAGCTCACCGTGCAGGAGTCCCGCCACCGCCTGGCACGCAAACTGTTCCACGGCCAGCGGGGCGAGCTGCGCCAGCGCTACCGCGAAGGCCAGGAGGACCAGCTCGGCGCCCTCGGCCTGGTCCTCAACGCCGTCGTGCTGTGGAACACCCGCTACACCGACGCCGCCCTGACCGCCCTACGGAAGCAGGGCTACCCCGTGCTCGCCGCTGACGCCGCCCGACTGTCCCCGCTCGGCGACGCACACCTGAACGTCCACGGCCGCTACACCTTCGCCCCGCCCGCCGGGGAAGGCCTGCGACCCCTTCGGGATCCGACAGATCCGGCCGCAGACGACTGACCGGACGTGCACCCTCCCCCCCGGGTGCTACGTGAACCTCCCAGGTTCAGTGGAGGGTCAGTGGCCATCGGTAGGCTCGCATCAGTGGAGTGCTCGGCGTGCGCGGACATGCCAGAACGGCCATCCGCCAGACCGAGGAGGACAACGTGGACACCGTGAACGACACGACGGAGCTTGAGTCGCTGCCCGTCGAGCAGCTCGTCGAGATGATTCGGGAGAGAACCGGTGCCGGCGTCAACCTCTCGTTTCCCGGGAAGGTACTAGCCCGCCAGCTCGGTCGCCGGGTTCGCCCCCGCACGATGCGTACCGTCAAGGGCCTCGGCGCTGGCGACGAGGAAGCCCGCGCCAAGAACCTGCTGATCGAGGGCGACAACCTGCAGGCGCTGGCGTCGTTGTACCGCGAGAAGGGCCAGGTGGACCTAATCCTGACCGATCCCCCCTACAACACGGGGGGCGACTTCCGCTACAACGACAAGTGGGACAAGGACCCCAACGACCCAGACCTCGGCGAGTTCGTTGGCAGCGACGACCCTGCGCGCCACACCAAGTGGATGAAGTTCATGTACCCCCGCCTTCAGATGATGAAGGCGATGCTAAAGCCGGGCGGCGTGCTGGCGATCTGCATTGACAGCCGCGAGCTGTTCCACCTCGGACAAATGCTCGACGAGTTGTTCTACGAGGAGAACCGCCTGGCAATCATCAACTGGCAGAAGAGTTACGCTCCGCGGTCAGACAACCGTCACGTCTCAACTGCAACCGAGTACGTCCTTGTGTACGCGAAGAACGAGCGATTGGCCAAGACGTCACTCGAACCGCGCACGGAGAGCATGGATGCGCGGTACCAGACGCGTGACGGTGACTCCAGGCTGTGGAAATCGGGCGACTTCTCGGGGACCAAAGCACTGACCCATCAGGGCATGGTGTATGGCATTCAGTCACCGTTCACGGGTGAAATCCACTACCCACCGTCGGGACGGTGCTGGGTCATACCCCAGCGTGAGGCGAAGCCCTTGCTGGAGCGATGGGGCGTGACGTACGAGCTCCGTGACATCAAGGACGCGGACGTCCGGGCTGCGGTCATCGGCGTTGAGCCCAAGGGACTCCGCACGGTCAAGGCTCTCATGCTGAAGACACCGGCCAAAGATGCCAAGGAGAAGGCGAGCCGCCTGCTCGCCGAGGGCCCCTGGCCGCAGGTCTACTTCGGCGTCAAGGGCACTGCGCGCCCAGCGATGAAGCGCTACCTCGAAGACGTCAAGCAAGGTCGCGTGCCCATGACCTACTGGGCCGACGAGGACATGCACGATCCCGAAGTGTTGGGCAGCGTCTCGTGGGACCATGAGCAGTCCGGGCACAGCCAGACGGGTGTCGACGAGCTGACAGCGATTGTCGGTGCCGGTCACGGCTTCGAGACCGTGAAGCCGATGAAGTTGATGACCAAGATCATCCAGATCTGGTGCCCGCCGAAAGGCACCGTTCTCGACCTATTCGCGGGGTCGGGCACGACCGGGCACGCGGTGCTAAAGCTGAACCACGACCAGGGCGCGGACGCGGCCCGTCGCTTCATCCTGGTGGAGCAGGGACGACCCGAGAACGGCGACTCCTACGCGAGGACACTAACTGTGGACCGGCTGAAGCGGGTCATCGAAGGCAGATGGGCCGACAACAAGACACATGTGGCCCTCGGCGGCGGCTTCACCTTCAAGACCTTGGAAAAGAAGGTCGACGCGCAGACCCTGCTCATGATGGAGCGGGATGAGATGATCGACACGGTCATCGCGTCTCACTCATCGACGAGCAGCCGGCGCGGCCCGGTGCTGATTCCAATTCAGGATGAGGCGGCGTACACCTACCTCGTGGCTCGCAACGCCAACAACGAGGGCATTTACCTCGTCTGGCACGGCGCCGACTCCAACACGGACCTCACGGAGGAGGTTTACGAGGCCATCACTGAGGAGGCCGACGCCGCCGAACTGGCCCCGACCTACCACGTGTACAGCCGTCGTACCCTCATAGTCACCGACGACGTGGTGTGGTACCAGATCCCCGACCGCATCCTGTCTGACTTCGGCCTCGATGTCCGTACCGAGTCGTTCATCGAGGAGAACTGACCGTGGCAATCGAGCTCTTCCAGTTCCAGCAGCAGGCGGCGTCGCAGATCGCCGACCGGTTCATTGACTACCACGGGGAACCAATCCCATACGGCCGCGGGGCGAAGCGGCGCGACGTACCGTTCTACCAGGCGCTCTCGTCAATCACTGGATCGGGCAAGACCGCCATCCTCGCGCAGGCCGTGAGCGAGATCGTGGCCCTGATGGAGGTGCCGCCAGTCATCCTGTGGCTCTCCAAGGGCAAGGTAGTCGTCCAGCAGACGTACGCCAACCTTGCCGACGGCGGGAAGTACAAGCACCTGCTGCCCGACACCACGGTGCGGCTGCTCAGCGAGTACGACCCCGCGGACGTGGCCAACGCCAAGGAGTCGCTGCTGTACTTCGCTACGGTCGGCACGTTCAACCAGCGTGACCGCGAGAAGAGCAACCTGAAGATCTTCGCCGCCGACACCGACACCATCGAATCGACACGGTGGGAGGCATTGAAGGACCGTCAGACGGCTGAAGGGGTGCGGCGACCGCTGATCGTCGTTTACGACGAGGCTCAGAACTTGAGCGACCAGCAGACCACCCTCCTGCTAGAGCAGCACCCGGCCGTGTTCCTGCTCGCCAGCGCCACGCTGCGCTTCCCAGCGCAGTTCGCGACCGAGGTCATTGAGCCACTGCGCACCCAAGGCGACTACGCCCCTGGCGACCTCATCACGACCGTGCCGTCCGCGACGGTGGTGGCGTCGGGCCTGGTGAAGGGCATCATCGCCCTGGATGGCCTGAACGCTCCGATGCAGGAGACGGTCAGCGAGATGCTGGCCGACCTCAGGGAGGCCGAGTCGGCCGCGAAGGCAGAGGGCCTAACTTTCCTGCCAAAGGCGATCTACGTCTGCAACACCAACATGGTTGCCGACGACGCAGGCATGAGCGACGACCCGAAACAGGTGTTCGACCAGCGGCAGGCACCGCCCATCCTCATCTGGCGCTACCTGACTGAGCAGTGCGGCATACCGGCCGAGGAGGTGGCGGTCTACGCCGACCTGAAGACTCATAAGGACTTTCCGTTGCCGCTGGAGTTCAACCTGTTCACGGGCGGCGACAACGACTACGAGACCTTCGTGGCCGGCGACTACCGGCACATCATCTTCAATCAGACCCTCCAGGAGGGCTGGGACGACCCGAGCGTCTACTTCGCCTACGTCGACAAGAGCATGGACTCCACTGTGCAGATCGCTCAGATCATCGGGCGGGTGCTGCGCCAGCCAGGGGCGACCCACTACCAGGCCGACCGGCTCAACACCGCGCACTTCTACGTGCGCGTCGACCGCAACGACGTGTTCTCCCAGGTGGTCGAGGACGTCCGGAACGGCCTGGGTGGCAACACGCCCGAGGTGCGCATCCTGACCTCTCCCCCCGGCACGGAGGAGCCGAAGAGCCTGGCGCCCAAGAAGACTTGCTCCGTCCCCCGAACGGCCATCGACAACACGGCGGCCGCGGAGCCGGTCGAGACGGTCTTGGCGAAGGTGCACGACTACACCGGCGACACCGTCAACACCCGGGGTGAGGGGCGCCGCCGCACCGTGCAGCAGTCGATCGGCTCGGATGAGACGGTTGACACCGACTGGGTGGAGTTCGAGCAGCCCAACCGTGTCAATGCCAGGTGGGTCTTCCGCCGTGAGGTGTCCCGCCGGTACCGGCCGGCCCTGACGGTGATCGATACCGACGGGCCGAAGTTCGACGCCAAGGTGGGCGTCGGCAGCAGCGCGTACCAGAGCCTGTCCGACAACGCTGCCGAGGCCGTCGACGAGTACCTTCGGCACGCGGTCATCAAGCAGCTGAAGCCCAAGCCCTACGAGATCGGCAGCACGCTGGTCCGGGCGTCGAGCATGGAGACCTTCACGAATTCGGTGCACGACGGCTACGACGGCCTCAACGAGCTGGAGTTGAAGTTTGCGCGGGCCTTGGACAAAACGGGGCTCATCTGGGCCCGGAACCGGTCTCAGACCGGCTACAAGATCCCGCTCGTGACATTGGGCCAGACGGTGTGGTTCTTCCCTGACTTCATCGTGTGGGCGGGCACGAAGGTCCTATGCGTCGACACGAAAGCCTCGTTCATCATCGAGCCGGAGGCACGGCGCAAGCTGCTCGCCATCGAGCCCCACAAGGACGTCTCCACCACGATCGAGGTCAAGTTGGTGACCACGGGCACGTGGAAGACGGACGGGACGCAGGACAGCAAGGACGGTTACTCCATCTGGGCCCTGGGTAGCGGGCAGTCGCTGCGAGCCCTTCCGTTTGCCGACCTGGAGTCGCTGGCCAAGTCGTTCCGGCGGTAGGCCCAACCCTTCGCTGAGCTGAAGCGAGCCCGCCATCACGGCGTCGCCGGGCACCCGAAGGCCCCCCGACCCCAGCACACAGCGTCCCGCTTGAGGATCGCTTAGCGGGACACCCTGACGTCTCGGCCTGGGCATCCCGAAGCTACGGCCAGGTGCAAGGTAGCCAGCGATGACCTTGAAGAGCGCCACGGTGGGGGTCTATCGCAAACGAACGTCTCCGGTAGACCCCACGATGATGATCACGACGGGGTTGTTGTTCCAGGTCGGACTCTCACGCTGGCCCATCACAAAATCAACCTCACGCAACCAGGGCTTGTCGGTGAGTTCCGATACGGTCCGGACCTATGGGCCACAAGATCGGTTACGCCAGGGTGTCCACGACCGACCAGAACCCCCGGATGCAACTGGACGCCCTGGAGGCCGAGGGGTGTCTGAAGACCTACGTGGACACCGCGACGGGGACCAAGGCTGAGCGGCCCCAGTGGAGCGCATGCCTGGCCGACCTACGCCCAGGCGACACCCTGATCATCTGGAAGATCGACCGACTCGGACGCAACCTGCGCGATCTGATCGACATCGTCACCACCCTGGAGACACGGGACGTGGGGGTGAAGTCCTTGACCAACGGGACCCTGGACACCACCACCGCACACGGCCGACTGGTCTTCGGGATGTTCGCGTTGATGGCCGAGTACGAGGCCGCGCTGATCACCGAACGCACCCACGCCGGTCTGGCCGCAGCCCGCGCACGGGGTCGCGTCGGGGGCCGCAAGCCCAAAATGACCCCGGAGCTGGTCGACAAGGCCCAACGGATGTACGACTCCCACCGCTTCACGATGGCCGAGATCGCAGCTTCCTGCGCCGTCACTCCGATGACCATCTACCGCCACATCGCCACCACGCCCCGCGCCTGACTCCGCCCGGGGGCTCACCCGGGAGCCGATCAGAGTCTCAACGCGCAAGATCGACATCACTCCTGCTGTGGCCGCTGCTGTGCCCAGCCGAGGAGAGCGGCGCCCTTGGACGTGATCGTGTCAGCTTGCTCGAACGGAACCAGGATCTCGACGACCTCTTGACGTGCTTCCCGCTGTTCGCCGGCAACGCCCGCGAACAGGTAGAGGGTCACACCGAGCTCTTCCGCGAGGTCCGCCCTCTGTGGCTCCTGCCGGTGAAGACCGCGGCGAGCGTCGAGCGCGATCGTGAGACACCGGTGAGCCTCTACCAGTTGCCCGGCTTCGGCCGCGATCCTTCCCAGGCGTTCGTAGGAGATCGAGAGGTCGCGGCGGTAGGTGGTGTTGCCCGGCTCCAGCTCGGTCAGCTCCTGGCGCACCTGGAGGGACTGGCGGTACAGGGCTTCGGCGTCTCCGGAACGGCCGGCTGCCAACGCCAGGTCCGCCAGCTTGTTGTAG